>CAAGKR010418757.1_pt1 | contig 14708 bp, 18 predicted proteins | sample 2556971 | NCBI WGS metagenome assembly CAAGKR01 (sample SAMEA5207829, study PRJEB30636) | soil metagenome | biome: forest; feature: boreal; material: soil | place: USA | collected 2011-09 | depth 1 m | reverse complement strand
TCGCGTCGACGCCCCCCAGGAGCGACACGCTGGATCCAGTGGCGACGGCGATCGCACGCGAGACGGCCGTCGGGAGGAGCCACGGAGCTTGGAGTGCCTCGAGACGCGGCACCGCGCGCTGAGGCGCCGAATGCCCGAACGGCGTCGTGCCCGTCGTGGTCGGGCGCTTCGACGAGCCCGACGACGTCAGCACCAACGCCACGACCGTCAGCAGCGCGAGTATCGCTACCGCGACGGCTCGCCGGCGCCTGACCCGAACCGACGCCCGCCGGCGTCGCACCGGTGGCCGACGGTTCGGATCCATGCACCGACACTACGCGCGTTCGCCTCTCGTGACCGATCTCAACGTGCGGGCATGCCTCGCACAGCACTCGACGTCATGAGAACTGGATGAATGCCGAGAACCCGAGTTGTGCAGGCGTGCCGATCCGCGTGTCGTCGAAGGTTCCGTCGAACCACTTGTTGTACTCCGAGACCCGGATCGCGCCGTCGGCGTAGACCACCTCGACGAACGCGACGTGGCCGGGATCTCCGAACTGCACGGCCGCGTCACCTGGCCGGGGTGTCGCGCTCACGGTGAGACCGTCGCGCCTGGCGGCGTTCGCGGCCCACTGCCCGCCGTTGCCGAGACCACGCACCAAGCGGTCGGGCACGCCGAGCTGCTCCAGCCGCCACGCGACCCAGTCGGTGCAGTTGCGATAGCCGTACCCGCGAGCCGAATGTGTCGTCGCGACGGTCCAACCGGGAGTCGTGTCGGGCAACGGTCCCCAATCGTAAGGGCCATTGGCGGTCGTGCAATATCCGGTGGACGAGTAGGGCGCGTGCTCGCACGGCAACTTCGCGTCGGGGTAGCCGCCCGTGCCGGCAAGGGTGGTAGTCATCCAGTAGCCGCGGTCCGACGGGCTACGGGCGATGCCGATCACGTGCTCGCCGCCGAGCGACGTCCCTCCCATCGAGCCGAAGAACTGGGCTCCTCCGAACGCGAAGATGCCGCCGTCGCGCGCGACCAACCAGTACCCGTTGTCGGCGTGGGTCGCCGCCATGCCGACGACGGGTCGCGCGAGCTTGATCGCACCGGCCGAGCCGAAGAATCGAGCACCGCCGAACGCGAAGATGCCGCCGTCGCGCGCGACCAACCAGTAACCCTCACCCGACGCCGTGCGCGCCATCCCGACGACGGGTTCTTCGAGGGCGAGGCCGCCCGTCGAACCGAAGAACCGCGCGTCGCCGAACGCGAAGACACCGCCGTCGGACGCGACGAGCCAGTAGCCGTGCCCGGACGGCGTCGCGGCCATGCCGACGACGGGGAGGCGCAATGCGAGGTGTCCCGTCGAACCGAAGAACCGCGCATCGCCGAACGCGAAGACACCGCCGTCGGACGCGACCATCCAATAGCCGTGCCCGGACGGCGTCGCGGCGATGCCGACGATGGGCTGGGTCAGGTGCAGGTTGCCGGTCGAACCGAAGAACCGGGCGTCGCCAAAGGTGAAGACACCGCCGTCGCGTGCGATCAGCCAGTAGCCGTGGCCGGTCGCCGTGGGCGCCATACCGACCAGGGGCGCGTTGAGGGTATGGCCGGCGGTCGAACCGAAGAAGCCGGCGTCGCCGAAGGCGTGCACGTCGGTGATCGCGATCGCGTCAGCGGCCAACGACGGGGCAAACGGGAGGATCGCGACCACGACCAAGGAAGCGGACAGCATCGTGGCAATGCGCCCCCACCTCATCGTCGATCCTCCACTACTCGGTGATCGGCCGGTTCAATCGTGGCTGGTGGTGCGGTAGTCACCGAACGGAGCGTCGCGTTCCTGCAGGGCGTTGGTCAGGCCCCGTTCGCGTGCCGCGCCGACGAAGTTGTGCATGGCATTCGTGTGGGTTCCGAGCGCGCACAGCTCGGTTCCCGCGCGGATCCCGGCCCGCATGCCCATCGCGTCCATCTGGCGGTGTACGACGCGCTTGTTGAGCTGCAGCAGCTCGACCGGTACCAACGCGATGCGTCGCGCGATCTCCAGGACGCGCTCGTCGAGCTCGTCGGCGGGGAACGCGTCGTTCGCCCATCCGCGTGCGACCGCCTCGACACCCGAGATCGAGTCGCCGGTGAGCATCATCTCCATCGCCTTGCGCATTCCGAGGAACCACGCATGGAAGTGCATGTCGGGTACGCCGAAGCGCACGGCGGGGTAGCCCATTTCGGCGTCTTCCGCCATGTAGACGAGATCGCACCCGGTCGCGAGCTCACTCGCCCCCGCGAGGCAGTACCCGTGAATCTGCGCGATCACCGGCTTGGCGAGATCCCAGATGCTCATCCAGCCTTCGGTGACGTGGCGCGGCCACGCGCCCTCGCCGCCGGGTGTGTAGTACGGCATCTCCTGGCCGACGTTGCCGCCGCCGAGGTCGTACCCGGCGGAGAAAGACGGTCCCGCGCCGCGAATGATCGTGACCGAGACGTCGGGATCGGAGTCGTGCACACGGAGGGTGTCGAGGATCGCGCCGCGCAGCGGATGGGTGAGGCTGTTGCGCTTCTCGGGTCGGTTCATGGTGATTCGCCGGACCCTCGGCGCCGGTTCGTCGACCAGGATCACGTCGCTCGTCATCGCAAGCCTCCCTCGAGTCGTTCGACCGTCTCGATGTACTCCTCCACCAGGGCGTACATGACGTCTCGAACGGATTGGACCTTGTTCATACGGCCGACGATCTGTCCGACGGGCGCGAAGGCGAGCTCCTTGCGTCCCGAGCGGGCGATGCGCGCGTTGGCCTCCGCGGTCAGGATGTTCTGCAACGGCATGCCGAGCGGGCCGGGACCGGCGGCGTCGTCCCACGCCGCCGTCCAGGAGTTCGCCAGCATGCGCGCCGGTTTGCCGGTGTAACACCGCGACCGCACCGTGTCGGCAGAGGACGCCTCGAGGTACGCCTGCAGCACGGCCGGGCCGGAGTTGCTCTCTGCGGTCGTCAACCAGAGCGAACCGAGCCACACTCCTTGCGCGCCGAGCGAGAGCGCGGCCGCGATCTGGCGGCCACTGCCGATCCCGCCGGCACCGAGCACCGGCGTGGGAGACACGGCGTCGACGACCTCGGGTACGAGCACCATCGTCGCGATCTCCCCGGTGTGGCCACCGGCTTCGTAGCCCTGGGCGACGATCAGATCCACGCCGTTGTTCACGTGGCGCTGAGCGTGCTGTGCCTTGCCCGCGAGCGCGGCGACCTTCACCCCGTGCGCGTGCGCCTGGTCGATGACATCCGGCGGTGGGGAACCGAGGGCGTTGGCGATCAGCGCGATCGGATGCGCGAGCGCGATCTCGACGTGACGGTGCGCGACATCGTCGGTCCAACCCAGCACCCCGTGTGGTTCCTCACCGTCGGGGAGGGGCGGCAGGTCGAACCGCTCCATGAGCTCGTCGACGTAGCGCCAGTGGTTGGCGTCGATCATCGAGCGGATTTGGGCGAGCATCTCGTCGGGGCTGCCCCCCTCGACGTCGACGGCCTTCTGAGGCATCACGGTGTCGACGCCGTAGGGCTTGCCGTCGATGTGGGCGTCGATCCAGTCGAGCTCGATCTCGAGCTGCTCGGGGCTGAACCCGACGGCTCCGAGGACCCCGAGCCCGCCCGCCTTGCTGACGGCCGCCACCACGTCGCGGCAATGGGTGAACGCGAAGATCGGGTACTCGATGCCGAACTCGTCGCAGAGCTGGGTACGCATCTGAGCCTCCACTCGTGGCACTGAGCGAGAACACGTTCTACTCCGACGTTACGTGACTTCTCTGCCACGGCGCGGCCAGCTTCGAGAGCCACGACAGGCTGACGGCCAGGCCGAGCACCGAGCAGAGCGCCCAGAGCGGATACCACGGAGCCCAATAGCGAGCGTTGCCGAAGGCGAGATCGCCGGCCCCGCCGGCGACGAACGAGAGATAGAACAGTGAGCCGATCAGGCTGCCGGCGATGGCACCGAGCCAGACCGATCGTCGGCGCGCTCGGGCCCGCAGCAGGCTCCAGGCACCGATCGGTGCGAGCAACAGCAGCGGGAACTGCCGGAGGATCGGGTCTCCGGGCTCACGAACTCCGTTCTGCTTGCCCGTGATGAACGTGCCCACGAAATGCTTCGGAATCGCTGATATCCGGTACTCACCGAGCGATTGATCGTTCCGCGCGACGGCGCCGGACGTCCGGTGATGGAAGTGGTACGGCGTCGTCAGAAAGCTTCCGAACGTGTACTGCTGTGAGAGCAACACGAGCGTGAGTACGAGAAGGAACGCGCTCCCCCCGAACAGCAGCAGGCGGCGGCGCTGCGGCACGACGACGTTGCTGTTCCAGGGACTGCTCGCCAGAGTCAGGAGTGGGCTCGACACGGCGAGCACGAGCGCCGCACCGATCGCGATCAGCTCGGGCCGGACCCGAGAACGCAAAGCGGTCACCCGCAGGCCCAGGACGAACGTGAGGCTCACGGAAGCGCCGAACGCAACGGCGTCGACGACGGCGAACGGGTCGGCGCGCATGCCGAGCCAGATGAACGGGGCTCCCAAGATCGGATACCCGAGCCCGTACTCGTAGTCGAAATACCGAGCAGGCAGATGCCAGCGCGCCAGGATGCGAGCCGTTCTCAGATACGAGCCCTGATCGAATCCACGGTAGAAGCCGAGGTGAGTCGTCACCCCAGGTCGTGCGAGCGAGATGTGGCGCGCGTACGCCGCAAACGCCGTGGCCGCGAGCCCGATGGCGAGCGCCAGGAACACGTCGCTCGTCGTCGACGCCGGCGTCTCCTCCACTCGGTCCCTCTGCTTCCGTCTCGCACCACGCCGGCCGATGATCAACGGCGATTCTCGCGCCGGGTGGGGTCGTGATCATGGTTCTCTCATGTCGCTCGGGGGAAACTGGAGGGACGCTTCGGGTGTCGGTGCATGCGGCGACGGGAAAGAGGCTTGGTGTGCAGAACCCTGGCGGCGTCCGCGCGGGTGGTGTCGATGGAAACGCGCGGCTGACGGGCGGTGCGGGCGCCCTGATCTTCGTGCTGCTCGCGATCGAAGGGGTCACGATCCTGAGCGTCCGGAGCCTCTTGTCGGCCCACGTGTTCATAGGAATGCTCGTCGTGCCCGTCGTCGCACTGAAGGTCGGCACGACCACGTACCGATTCGTGCGCTACTACCGCGGTGCCCCCGGCTACTCGGCCAAGGGACCGCCGCCGTTGGTCCTGCGGCTCGCCGGGCCCGTCGTGACCGCAGCGACCATCGCGGTCTTCGCGACGGGCATCGTTGCGCTCGCGGTCGGGCCGAAGTGGGGGTGGGTCCTCCAGGCGCACAAGGCGAGCTTCATCGTGTGGTTCGGCGTGACGGCGGTTCATGTCCTCGGGCACATCCTCGAGACGCCCGCGCTCGCCGTCGCCGACTGGCGCCGGCAGCGGCCGAAGCTCGGTGGAACCGCGACGCGACGCGGGCTCCTTGTGGGTGCACTCGCCGCGGGACTCGTGCTCGGTGTGCTGGCGCTCGGATGGATCGGCCCCTGGCATCAGGTGGCCGGCCGCGGCTGACCGCCCTCAGGTCGTGTGCCCGTCGAGCACCTCGACGATGTGGTCGGTGTTGTCGCGGATGGCCGTGATGTTCCGGAACATCCACTTCGGTGGCGCGTTGTCGGGCATCCCGTCGAACACCTTCTCCCAATCGATCTTCTCGCACTCGGCCGCGAAGCGTCGTACGAGAAATCCGACCCCGGCCAGCACGGCAACGAACATCAGGAGCTTCTTCATCTGGTTAGGCTCCCATCCCGGCCCGGCCCCAAGAAGAGGCGAAAGTCCCGCAGGCGTCATCCGCTCGGCGGGGGCCGGTCGAACATCCACGTCCGTGTGCACCCGCATGCGGCGGCTACCGACGGGACCTCGCGAAGGAGATGGGCATGGCCTTTCTGATCACGCATTTCTACGAGGGTGGAACCGAGTCGCAGTACAAAGTGGTGCTGGATGCGGCGCACCCTGGTGGAGCCTTGCCGCCCGGGCAGGTGTACCACGCGGCCGGCCCGACCGACGGTGGGTGGCTCATCGTCGCGGTGTGGGACTCACGAGACACGTTCGAGAAGTTCCTTCACGGCACCCTCCTCCCGGCACTGCAGAACAGCAAGGGTGGATTTGCGGGGCCCCCACAGGAGCGTTTGGCGGAGGTCACGAACCTCGTCACCGGCTGAGCCACCTCGCCGCTGCTCAGTGCACCGCTGCGTCCTCGGCGTCGCCGAAGTTGCCGGACTATCGGCGTGTCAGTGGGCGCTTGAGCAACACGACATACTCCGTTGTCTCCACCCGCAGCCCGTGGCTCGAAGCGTGTGATGGCGAGAGACCGACCGCTTCCCAACCGTCGCGGCCGAGCAGGGCGAGTGTCGAGACCGCGTCGGCACGAGCCGCCGCGTCGTCGTTCTTGCCCGCGAGGTGCATCACCTCCAGGCAGTACTCCCATCGGGGATTGGTCATTGCTCCTACAGGGTCGCGCGGGCGTAGTCGGCGAGGACGGGCAGCACGTCGCGCGCGGAAACCACGCCGACGATCATTCCGCGATCGACGACGGTGACGTGTCGGACGGACTCGGCCGACATGCGCTCGGCGACCTCGGCGATCGTCTCCTCGGGTTCGGCGAGCACGAGGTCGTCGATCATGACGTCGGCGGCCCATACCTCGTCGGGATCGGCCCCTTGGGCGAGCGCCCGTACGACGTCGCGTTCGGAGACGACACCCACTGAGCGGTCGGGGCGCGCGACGAGCGCGATCCCGATGTCGAGCTCGTCGAGAACGGCTGCGAGCGAGCGCAAGGTCAACTTCTCGTCGACCGAGATCGCGCCACGCGACATGACTTCACGGACCGGGCTGTGAAGATGTGCCATGAAGTGGTCCTTTCGTCAGTAGCGGGTGAAAAGCGCGATGCGTCCGAGATCGGCGAGTGCTCCCGCGGGCACGACGACGACGTCGCCGTCGTGCCGGATGACTTCTTCGACGGCGTCCGCGACCGCGTCGAAGAGACCGGCCTGGCCTTCCGGTGCGGCTTGGAGGGTGTCGTCGACGACGAGGGCGGCAAAGCGGAAGCCGTCCTCGACGACGAGCCGATGCCCGCGGCCGGCGCGAGCGGCCGGCCACGTGTCAGAAATTCCGGACACGGCGTGTGTGCCGATCGCTTCGCGCATCTCGTCGCACACGCGTTGCCGTTCACGGCGCCCGTACTGCTCGAGGGCCGGCTGCACGAGGTGCGCGAGCTCGTCGGGAGTGTCCCGTTCGTGGTTGCCGGCGACACTCCCGAGAATGTGCGCGCGCTGCTCGGTCACCTCGGCGAAGTAAACGAGGTCGCGTTCCGTGCCGACGAGGACGAGCGGCCGCTGGTCGTGTCGTGCGAGCTCGCCGAGGGCGCGGTCGACCGCGCGGAACACGAACTTGGCGGCTTCGGCGTGCTCGTGCTCGCTCAGGGGGAAGTCGCGGTGGGGCGTATCGGCCTCGGTGGGTGGTACGACCTCGACCGGGAAGCCGAATTGGAGTCGCTCGACCGGGTCGCCTCCAGTGAGGTCGATGCAGCGCGCTTTCGCAAGCGACAACACGACGATCCTCACGCGCGCAGTCCGCGGCATCGCGGTGACGAGGTCGCGGATCGCGAACCTCTCGCCGACGACGACGTGCGGCTCGACGGGGCTATTCAGCTCGACGACCTGCGAGACGTTCGCCGACACCAATACCGCAACGCCTCGGCTCGGGTGTTGCAGGTCGATGGAACCGAGCGCTTCGTCGATGCGCGCGATCAACGATGCCGCGGCGCGCCCGTGCAGAACGCGGTTGGTGTCCTCGACCGCTCGGTCGCGCAGCTCTGCGAGCACCGCGGGATCGTGGGCGTTGCCGGGCCGGCGTGCATCGAGAGGGCACAGAATCGACACTGCCGGCTCTTCCCGGAGCTGTGCGAGCTGCTTGATCGTGTGTCGGTCCATCACGACCCCCTTCGGCGGTAGCCTCGACGATGCCACTCGGTGCCGACCTCCTGGCTCATGCTGTCTCGTTTCTCAGGTGGGAACGATCAGGCCGTAGTCGCCGTCATAGCGACGGTACGCGACCACGGCGCGTCCACTCTCGGCGTCGACGAAGAACGTGAATGGCGCGTCGGTCTCGTCGAGGACGGTCAACGCGTTCTCGAGCGTCATCGTCGCGGGGCTCGGTCCGAGGTCGAGTGGGATCTCGACCCGGGCGATCGCTTCGGGCGTCGGCACGCGCTGCATCAGCCCGTGCCCTTCGCCGACATGATGCACGACCGCTTCGGCGCCGGTCTCGTCGTGGACGAACAGGAAGAAGTCGTGGTCGAGCGACTCGAGGTCGTACAGCGCTTCGTCGATCGACTCGGCATGGAGCGCGAACGTCTTGCGTCGTACGAGCTTCCGGTCCTCGACCCGACGCGGGTAGATGTGCGGCCGCGTGGCCGGCCGGTCTCCGTGATGCCAGCTCTCGAGGCCACGGTGGCGCAATCGCCGGGTTTGGAGGCGTTCGCTCGCCGACTCGACGCGGCGGCGCAACCGCGTGAGGGTGCGATCGATCGCTTCCGACATGGTGGGAGCGCTCCCACGCGCCCGCACCGCGGTACCGTCGAGATCGATCGTGATCTCGACGTGGTCGGGGCGTTGGCGTGCGGGATCGGCGTGGTGGTCGAGACGCAATTCGACGGCGAGCACGGGCACCGACGCGCGGGCGACCATCGCGAGGAGCTTCTCGCGCGCGTACGCGACCATTGAGCCGGGGACGTCGCCGCGCACGACGATCGTTGGCTCGCTCACATGCTGTGCCATGTTCGCATCCCTCGTTGTCAACGTGCCGGCTCGGTCTGCCACATCTCGCGCAGCTCGGAGGGAAGCACCGCGGCCACGTCGCGCGCCTCCTCGGGCACGATCTCGCGCAGGGCCGCGAGAACCGCACGCGTGATCTCATCCGCGTGCTCCGGTTCGATACCGCCCTCGGCGGTCACCGCGGCGACGAGCTGCGGCAGCGTCTTGTACCGCGGCGGATGGACGCCGTGCCGACGCGCCGGTCCGGTGAGCTCGCGGACGTCGGCCGGGAGGTGCGCGAGCACCTGCGCGCGTTCGGATCCTGGTATGCGTTCCATGAAGCCGCACAGCACGGCGTGTACTGCCGCTCGCGTCTCCCGATGCGCACCGGCGCGGCGAGCAGCGTCCAACAGGGTGCGTAGTGCCTCCGACGGAGGGTGCGGTACCGCCGCACCTTGCGATGGCCGCGTATCGCCCGCCGTGAGCCCCGTGTGCAAATGCGACTCGACTCCGGTCACACCGCTGACCCGCATGATCGCGTCTTCGAGGGCGCGGGCGTCATGGTCGTTGGGCACGTCTCCGTGCACGAGCGCTACGTGGTCCTCGACCATGATGTGCACCCGCGGAACGTCGAGGCGCTTCTCCAGCGGTCCGAGGCTCGAACGGATCCGGTCCGCGAGCACGTCGTCGCTCACGTCGGGATCCGGCCGTCGGCCCGCGAGCCGGTACGCGATTCCCGGCCCTCTCGCCACCGTGTAGCGCACGTCGCGGGCGAGGCGATCGGCCAGACGTTTGGCCGCGCGAGCGATGGTGCTGTCCGGCGCCCACGCGGCCACACCGCCGATCACCCCTGCCGCCAGGCCGACGGTCTGCACGAGCCGCTTCCTCATCGCCATTTTGGCTCCTCTCGGCGGCCCCATCGTCACGCCGGAAGCCGTCGGCGGGGCAGTGCCGGGCGACAGGTCGGCGAGTGACTAAGGGCCCGCTCCCACCGCCCGGCTTCTTCGGACGGCTCGGGTTCGGGTGATCGCGGGAGGCAGGCCGCCCACGAAGGTGACGATCTCGTGGGTGAGCCGATGGGGTCGGAGCCTCAGCTCCAGGGGCGAGTGGGCCCGCACGAGCACTCCCCGGGGCAGTTGCTCGACCAGGGTGGTCGCGTCGTCGAAGGGGTGGATGAGATCGTTGCTGTGGGCCAGCACCAGGGTCGGTGCGGTGATGGCTCGGCGTTGCTCCTGGGTCGGGGCGACCGGCCCGACGAGCACTCCGTGCAGCACGGCGGCCATCGTGTCGGGAGGGAGCGACGCGCTGTTGAGCACGCTGTTGAGCGGTCCGAATGGCGTGCGAGGCACACGCGCGACGAGAGACGACGTCAGGCCGAGAAGCCCGCGCCCGTAGTGCGCGAGCAGGATCATCGGCGCGAAGAGCAGCGCGGCGACCGGCACGGCTCGTTCGAGCACGGGCATCTCGAGCACGAGGGCGCGCACGCGGTCTGGGTGCCGCGTGGCGGCGAACAAGCTCACGTTGGCGCCGAGCGAGATTCCGCCCAACACCGCCTGCTCGAGGCCGAGGTGATCCATGACCCCGACCACCTGTTCCGCGTAGCTGTCGATGCGGTACTGAGTGGCGTGGGTCGGTTTGTCGCTGCGGCCATGACCCAAGAGGTCCAACAGCACGACCCGGTTGCCCTGCTCGGCGAGCGCCTGGGCGATACCGCGGTTGAGCTCGGAGTCGAGGAGCAGTCCGTGCAGGTAGACGACCACCTGATCGCCCTCGCCATACACGTCGTACACGAGCCGGTGTCCGTCATGGACGAACGAGCAACCCTGCTCGACCGGAATGGTGCTCATGCACCTCCCGTCTTCGCGAACCGCGTCTGTCTCCACCATCCACGGTGTCAAGCTCGGGCGCACCGCAACAGAGTCTTTCGGCCCTGCCGTCGAGCGGTCAGCGAGAAGCCGCCGGCAACCTCACTCGTGGCGCGCGCGCAGGCGCCACGCCCGCACTCGCAGCTCACGCACGACCTCTGACACCGTCGGCAAGACGTCGCGCCGGTGCTCACCCGGGCGGGGCGACCACGTCAGCAACGGCGGGCTGGGCGGCTCGCGCGGAGGTTCGACCGAATAGAACCGGCTGGCGAGCACGACGCGTGGCTGGGCTCGCGGTGACACCGTGCGGATTCCGTGCCGATGGGCGCTCGTCGTCTCGAACATCACGAGCCGGCCTGGCCGCGGTTCGATTCGGCGACCGAGCTCCGACATGTCGGCCGGCCAGAGCTCGAGCTCCCCGCCCGAACCCGGAACCCAATCTCCGCAGTACAACAGCATGATCACGCGGTTCCAGAGGTTCGTCACGGGATGCGTGCCGAAGTCCTCGTGCACCCGCTGCCATCCGCCTCGAGGGGTGACGAACAGTCCGGCTCGACAGAAGAGGGGGCGTCCTCGAGGCCGGAGATGCCGGTGACGGTCTCCGCGAAACGCACGGCGGCCGGACCACGAAGCGCGCCCAGAAGGGCGCGAGTGCGCGGCCCGAGGTCGTCGAGCGCGCTTGCGCTGAGCTTGTCTTGGCGCCGTGAGTGTTGATGGTCGAAGGCCTGGTCGGACACTCGGGAGGCTTCGGCGACAACGGTTGCGGCCACGTCGCGGGACACGACGTGATCGACGACGAGGTGCGGCCACGGCCGCGCCCACAGATATTGCTCCTTCATTGCCGGGGCGTTCTCGCCGACGAGCATCAAGATTCCACCGTACAGCGGCCGGCCGGACCGTCCTAGGGGGGACGGTCACTCCAAGCCGTTGCCCTGCCACAGCTTGATGCCGCCGAGCAGGCCGGCCTCGTTGGCGATGAGCCGCACCGTCGGACCGAGGTCGGCGCTGACGTGCTTGGCGTTCCCTCCGCCGACCAGGATGGCGTCGGGGAAGATCAGCTCATCGAGGACGGCGACCGCCTTCACGACGCGGCGGTTCCACTTCTTCTTTCCGTGCTGCTTGAGCGCGGCGTCACCGAGATAGGTGTTGTAGGTCTCGCCGCGCCCGATCGGATGGTGCGCGAGCTCGAGGTGGAGCGCGAGATCGCCACCCGAGAAGACGGCAGTGCCGACCCCGGTTCCGAGGGTCACGATCAGCTCCAACCCGACGCCGGCGACCGCGCCCGCACCCTGGACGTCGGCGTCGTTCGCCACTCGACACGGTTGCCCCAACCGGGCCGAGAGGGCCGACGCGAGATCGAACTGGGTCCACGCGCCAAGGAGCTCGGGGTCGACGTCGCTGCCGAGTCCGCTCATCGTCACGAACGCAGGCGCGGTGCGGACCTTGCCCGCGCGAACCACGCCGGGGAAGCCGACCGACACCCGGTCGAACGGGGGCAACTGCTCGACGAGCGTGCCCAAGTCGGAGACCAGCTTGTCGGGAGGGCACGGAAACGACGTCGGGATGCGCACCCGCTCGTGCTCGGGATGCCCCGCGGCGTCGAGCACCGTCGCCTTGAGCCCGGTGCCCCCGACGTCGATGGCGAGCGTGTGCGGACCGGTCGGCATCACAGGCCTACTCCTCGATGCCGAGCGCGGCGCGCCACGGCGTCAGGTCGAGCTTCGGGTAGCGGATCGCGGTGGCACCGATGAGCTCAGCATCCCAGATCGCGTGCCCCGGCGGTGGGAAGCCGAACAACGCCAGCTCGCGAGGGGTGCACCGTTCGACGAATGCGACCCAGTCGGGAGACGTCGCGCGCGATTGCGCGGTGTGATAGCCGATCCAATCGTGACGCGCGAGCTTGAAGCTGACGTTCAGCAGGAACCGCGACCCTCCGGGAGCGGTCAAGTCGACGCCTCGGTGGAAGACGTCGGGGCGGTAGGCGAGGAGCGAGCCGCGTGGGCCGACTGCCGGTCGCTCCGCGGCGTACAGCTCGGGGTCGCGTGGGGGCATGATGAGCGGAACGGTCGTGGGCCGCCCGACGGAGTCGCGTACCGACACGAGGTGCGTCGGCGCGGATCCCTCGTCGACGTCGGAGAGATAGAGGAACGACTCGACGTGCCGCCACGGCGCTTCGGCACGCGCGGGCAGCCACGAGTGATTCCGGTCGGTGTGCATCGGCTGTTCGTAGTTCGTCAGGCCCGCGTACTTCGCGGAGACCGATGCCTGGTAGAGGCGGAGATCGTTCGTCTGCAGTGCGCGCTCGGCGAAGTCGACGATCGAGGGATGCACGCACAGCCGGCTCAACGCACCGGAACCCGGCATCGGGAACTCGGCCGACCACCGATGCTGCTCCGGACGGAAGCCGGGACCCTCGGCCGGCCAGGTGTAGACCTCGTGGCGCGGGGCGGGCCGACCGAGCCACTTCTCGGTCGCGCCTTCGGGGTCGGAGTGGTACTGCGCCGGCGTGGGGAACAACTCGAGCAGGTCGCCGGTCGCCGCGTCGATCTCGTCGGCTCCGAGCAAGCCGTCGAGCAGCACCCAGCCGTCGTCGTTCCACGTGGCGACCTCGTCGTCACGGGCCAAACGGGCGCTCATCGGCCCCTCCTTGCCGTCGCGTGAGCCGCCGTCGTGAGCCATGGCCTTCACGGTACCTACCGATGAAGCGGTAGGTACGGTTCGTGCGCGTCTCGTTCAAGACCGTTCCGCAGGACACCGCGTGGGGGCCGATGCGTGACGTGTGGCTCGCGGCCGACGACATCGCGGTGTTCAGCGCGGGTTGGAACTTCGATCACTTCTATCCGATCCTCCAGGCCGACCGCACCGGACCGTGCTTCGAGGGCTGGACGATGCTCGCCGCGCTCGCGGCGGTGACCCGCCGCATCCGGCTCGGTGTGATGGTGACCGGCAACCCGTACCGCCACCCCGCGGTGCTGGCCAACATGGCTGCCAGCCTCGACGTCATCTCCGGCGGCCGCCTCGAGCTCGGGATCGGCGCCGGTTGGAACGAAGAGGAGAGCGCGGCCTACGGAATCGGGCTGGGCCCGCTGCGCGAGCGCTTCGACCGATTCGAAGAGGCCTGCACCGTGCTCGACCTCCTCCTCACGCAGGAGACGTCGTCGTTCGCGGGCGAGCACTACCAGCTCGTCGACGCGCGTTGCGAGCCGAAGCCGATCCAGAAGCCTCGCCCGCCCCTCGTGATCGGTGGCGGGGGCGAGAAGCGCACGCTGCGCATCGCGGCCCGATTCGCGGACCAGTGGAACGCCCCTGGAGCTACGCCCGAGGTGCTCGCGCACAAGATCGAGGTGCTGCACCACCACTGCGCCGACATCGGCCGCGACCCGAGCAAGATCGAGATCTCCGTGCAGGTACGCGCCGGCAACGATGCCGGCGCGGTTGCCGCCGAGGCCGCCTCCCTCGCGAGCGCGGGTGCCCAGCACGTGATCGTCGGATTCCGCGCGCCGTTCGATGCTTCTCGCCTCGAGCCGGTCGCGCACGCGCTCGCCGACGCGCTCCCTCTCTCCTAGCTCACCGCAGTGGGGGTGGCTCCACGAGTGCGCCGTCGCGCACGACCCAGAAGCGTCGGTCGTCGTCGGCGAGAAGCTCGGTGCGCGTGGCCGGACCTTGCACCGGGTCGCCGTAGAGGGCAACGGCACCGTCGGGCACGTACTGGACGATGTAGGCCTTGCGCACCGAGCTCGTGGTGTTGCGTTTCGTGGCGTGCGGGGTGAGCGAGCTGAACACGACGATGCTTCCCGCTCGGACGGGCACCTCGACCGCGTCCGACCAGTCGCCCGAGCACTCCTCGCCGATCGCGGTGGAGCGATGGGCGAGCGTGCCCTCGCGATGCACTCGGGGCATGACCGAGACACAACCGTTCTCGGGCGTCGCGTCGGTGATCGCGATCCAGCACGTGAGGTAGGCCTGCGGCTCCACGTAGGTGTAGCCGTTGTCCTGGTGCCACAACACGGGTTCGGCGCTGTTCGGCTGCTTGTAGACCGACTGGTCCCAGTAGAGGCGCACGTCTGGTCCGACGAGGTCGCGCGCGAT
>CAAGKR010022324.1_pt1 | contig 14711 bp, 13 predicted proteins | sample 2556971 | NCBI WGS metagenome assembly CAAGKR01 (sample SAMEA5207829, study PRJEB30636) | soil metagenome | biome: forest; feature: boreal; material: soil | place: USA | collected 2011-09 | depth 1 m | reverse complement strand
CGTCGCCATGACCGATAGTCCTGAGCTGAAGTTTTCCGACGCGGCGCTGAAGGAGTACCAAGATCTCCTCGGCCGCTACCCGACGCGACAGGCGGCGTTGCTGCCGGCGCTGTGGATCGCGCAGCGCGAGTTCGGTTGGCTGAGCGAGGAGGCGCAGGCCTACGTCGCGCGATTGATGGAACTGCCGCCGACTCACGTGCGCGCGGTGGTTTCGTTCTACACGATGTTCCATCGGAAGCCGGTCGGCCGCTACCTGCTCGACGTATGCACCAATCTTTCGTGCCGGCTGCGCGGCGCCGACAAGATCGTCGATTGCATCCGCGGCAGACTCGGAATCGACTTGGGCCAGACCACCGCCGACGGCAAGTTCACGCTCGGTTCGGTCGAGTGCCTAGCGTCGTGCGGCACGGCGCCGATGCTCCAGCTTAACCAGGACGCCTACTTCGAAAATCTGACCGAAGCGAGCATCCTCAAACTCATCGACGAGCTTGCCGCCCGTGAACATTGAGCTGATCGCCGGCGCCGTCAAAGCGATCCTGATGATCCTGATCGGATTGAATCTTGCGATCTTCCTGCTCTACTTCGAACGCAAGGGAAGCGCGCTGATCCAGGATCGAATCGGCTCGAATCGCGTGACGATAACCGGCTTCGGCAAGCGCCTGGGGCTGCCCAACCTCGGCATAATCAACACGCTGATCGCTGACCCGGTGAAGCTGTTCACCAAGGAAGATTTTGTGCCCGACGGGGCCGACAAATTCCTGCATACGCTGGCGCCATTCCTGGCGCTGTTCCCGGTGATGATCACGTTCGTGGTGGTTCCGTTCGGCGATGTGATCACGATTTCGGGGCATCAGATCGATCTGCAAGCGGCCAACCTCAACGCGGCGGCGCTGTACATGCTCGCGACCATTGGACTTGGGGTGTACGGAGTCGCGCTCGGCGGATGGGCCTCGAACAATCGATGGGCGCTGCTGGGCGGAATTCGCGCGACGGCGCAAATGATCTCGTACGAGATCGCGATGGGCCTCGCGATCATCTCGATCGTGATGACTTTCGGCACGCTCAATCTGCAGGAAATCGTGCGCGGGCAGGGCGGTGTATGGTTCGGTTTTCTCCCGCGATGGGGAATCCTGACGCAGCCGCTGGCGTTCGTGATTTTCCTGGTCGCGGGGATCGCGGAATCCAAGCGCGTTCCGTTCGACCTGCCCGAGAGCGAATCGGAGCTGATCCTTGGCTACTTTACTGAATATTCCGGCGGCAAGCAGGCCGTCTTCATGCTGACCGATCTTGCCGAGCAGGCGCTGGTCGCGATGCTGCTCACGACGTTCTTTCTCGGCGGATGGCAGATTCCGTGGCTGCTGCGCGATGGATTCCATCTTCCCGGCGGCGCGTTGATTGCGGTGCCCGCGCTCGCGGTCTCGATCCTCGGCGTGTTGGCGTTCCTGTTCAAAGTCGTACTGGTGTGCATCTTTCTCGGCACGGTGCGATGGACGTTGCCGCGCTTTCGCTACGACCAACTGATGCGGCTTGGATGGAAAATGCTGGTGCCGCTCGGGCTGCTCAACGTGCTGGTGACGGCGTTCGTTGTGGTCGCTAGCGGGAGCGTCCAATGATACCGGCGTGGCTGTACATTTTTCTCGGTGCGCTCGCGATCGTGTCGGCGCTGGGCGTGGTGGTGCAGCGCAACCCGATTCATTGCCTGCTCTCGCTTATCGCGACGCTGCTGGTGATCGCGGTTTTGTTCATCGCGGAGGACGCGGTGATCGTCGGGTTCCTGCAGATCATCGTTTATGCCGGCGCGATCATGGTGCTGTTCCTGTTCGTCATCTGGCTGCTGAACATGCAAACCGAAACGGGGCCGACCGGTCATCTGGCGCTCAAGTTTTTCGGCTGGATTGCGGCGGCCGCGCTCGCGACCGAGTTGTACATCGTGCTCGCGCCGCCTCATCTGCAGGTGAAGTTCGTGCAGGAACCGCGCGGCTACGGATCGATCGAGAGCCTCGCGCAGAAGCTGTTCACCGACTACCTGGTTGCTTTTGAAGTGACCTCGGTGCTGCTGTTGGCGGCCGTGGTCGGTGCGATTGCGCTCGCTAGACGCCTGCCCGGCGGACTCGCGCAAGGAGCCTCGCGATGATTCCGCTCACGTACATGATGGTGCTAAGCGCGATCATATTCGCGATTGGCGTCGCGGGCGTGATCATTCGCCGCAACATCCTGGTGATGTTCATGTCGATCGAGCTGATGCTCAACGCGGTCAATCTAACCTTCATCGCGCTCGGCGGCCGGCTCGGATCGATGGACGGTCAGGTAATCGTGTTCTTCGTCATGACTGTCGCGGCGGCCGAAGCTGCTGTCGGTCTCGGTATAATTATTTCGATATACCGCAGCCGCGAAACCGTCCACGCCGACGAACTGACGCTTCTGCGATGGTGACCGATGACGGTTGAATTCCCAGCACTCGCGCTGATCCTGCTGTTCCCGGCGCTCGGCGTCATCTTCAACCTGTTTCTGGGCCCGCGGCTTGGGCGCGGCGCGGTGAACGTGGTGGGTCCGGCGGTGATGTTCGCGGCGTTGGCGGTCGCGACGTGGGCTTTCGTGACGCTGCTCGCGATGCCAGCGGGCGGCGCACTCGGGGTCCGGCTGTGGGGATGGATCGAAGCGGGCCGTTTTCATGCCGACGTTGGACTGCGTATCGACGCGCTCTCGGGCGTGATGGTGATGATCGTCACGGGCGTCGGCGCGCTGATTCATCTTTACTCGGTCGGATACATGGCGCACGACGAGGATTTCGCGCGCTACTTCACCTACATGAACCTGTTCGCGCTTTCGATGCTCATCCTGATCCTCGCGGACAACCTGCTGCTGATGTTCGTCGGATGGGAAGGCGTCGGGCTTTGCTCGTACTTGCTGATCGCGTTCTGGTACACGAATCCGCAGTACGCGTACAACGGGCGCAAGGCGTTTGTCGTTAATCGAATTGGCGACGCCGGCTTTCTGCTCGGCATATTCACGATCGTCGCGGCGCTCGGCGCTCACGGCGTGTGGACGGTCGATTTCACCCAGCTTCGCGAGCACGCGTCACTGATGGGCGGCGCGGCGGCTACATTGGCGTGCGTCCTGCTGTTCGTCGGCGCGACGGGTAAGTCGGCGCAGATTCCACTTTACGTATGGCTGCCGGACGCGATGGTCGGTCCGACGCCGGTAAGCGCGCTGATCCACGCGGCAACGATGGTGACCGCGGGCGTTTACATGATCGCGCGGCTCGGATTCCTGTTCACGATGAGTCCGAACGCGCTTGATCTGGTCGCGACAGTCGGCGCGGTCACGGCGGTCTTCGCGGCGACGATCGCGCTGGTGCAGCCCGACATCAAGAAAGTGCTCGCCTACTCGACCATCAGTCAGCTCGGCTACATGTTTCTCGGCGTGGGCTCGGGCGCATTCGCGTCGGGCATCTTTCACCTGATGACGCACGCATTTTTCAAGGGGCTGCTGTTTTTGTGCGCAGGTTCGGTGATTCACGCGCTCGGCGGCGAACAAGACATGAACAAGATGGGCGCGCTGCGGCATAAGGTGCCGATCACGTTCTGGACGATGTTCATCGCGACACTCGCGATTGCGGCGGTGCCTCCGTTCGCGGGCTATTTTTCGAAGGACCTGATTCTCGAGGCGGCGTACACATCAGGTCATTCGTGGCTGTGGCTGCTCGGGATAATCACGGCGGGTCTCACCTCATTCTATATGTTCCGGCTGATCTTCATGACGTTCTTCGGTGAATCGCGAGTGGATTCCGAGAAGGAGCATCACATCCACGAATCTCCCGCGGTCATGACAATCCCGCTGATAGTGCTGGCGATCCTTTCGGTCGTCGGCGGATGGGTTGGACTTCCGAACGGACTCCTGTGGGGCAACGCCTTCGCGCGCTTCCTCGCGCCGGCGGTCGGAGAGTTCAAGCCGCTGTTCGAAGTCAGTGGCGGTGCTTTATCGCTGATGGCGAGCGTCGCTTCGGCGCTCGGGATCGTGCTGGCTTACGTCTTTTACCTGCGATTGCCGGGACTGCCGGCGCTGCTGGCATGGCGCGCGAAGGATCTGTTCACGCTGTTGCTAAATAAATACTACATCGATGAATTGTACGATCTGGTAGTCACGCGGCCGCTCTTCTGGATATCCAGGAATATTCTGGATCGCGGCATTGACCAGTTTGCGATCAATGGTGCCGTAGACGGGGCTGGCTTGGCAGTGCAGACCGGTGGGCAGATCGCACGCCGCACCGAGACCGGCAACGTCGAGCACTACGCATTTGTTTACCTACTCGGGGCGCTCGGTGTAGTCGGTTATTATATATACCTGGTGGCGCATTGATGGGCGGCGGACTGCTGACTGCATTGGTCTTTCTGCCGCTGCTCGGCGCGCTGTTCATTCTGATGCAGAGCGAGGAACGCGCGATCTGGAACTCGGCGTTCGTGTTCTCGATCCTTCCGCTGGGACTCAGCTTCTACATATTCGCGACCTTCAATCCGCACGATCCGGGCTACCAATTCGTCGAGCAGTATCCATGGATAGCGGCATTCGGTATTTCTTACCATCTTGGTATCGACGGCATTAGTCTATTCCTGGTCCTTCTGACTACGATTTTGATTACTCTGTCGATCCTCTATTCCGGCGGCGGCGATATAGCTGAGCGTCCGCGCGAGTTCTGTTTTTTCATGCTGGTGCTCGAGACCGGACTGCTCGGCACGCTGCTCGCGGTCGACCTGTTCCTGTTCTACGTGTTCTGGGAAGTGATGCTGATCCCGATGTACTTCCTTATCGGCATCTGGGGACACGGGCGCAAGATCTACGCCGCGATTAAGTTCGTACTGTTTACAATGGTCGGCTCGCTGCTGATGCTGGTGGCGATTCTTTACCTGGTGTTCGCGGCGCGGGAGCATTTCGGACGACTGAGCTTCGACTTGCCGCTGCTCTACCAGGTTCCGTTCTCGAAGACCGAGGCGCGTTTCCTGTTCGCGGGCTTCGCGCTTGCATTCGCGATTAAAGTTCCGATGTGGCCGGTGCATACCTGGCTCCCCGACGCTCACACCGAGGCGCCAACCGCCGGCTCGGTAATTCTGGCGGGCGTGATGCTCAAAATGGGCGCTTACGGATTTATCCGCTTCGCAATCCCGCTGTTTCCCGAAGTCGCGATCGAGGCGATTCCGCTGTTCATGGCGCTGGCCGTGATCGGAATCATATACGGAGCGCTGGTCGCGATGATGCAGCCCGACCTGAAACGGCTGGTTGCCTACTCGTCGGTGAGCCATCTGGGCTTCGTGATGCTTGGAATTTTCGCGCTCAACCCGGAAGGCGTCGAAGGCGCGATCTATCAAATGCTGAATCATGGCGTTTCGACCGGGGGCCTGTTCCTGCTGGTCGGGATGCTCTACATGCGCCGGCATACGCGCGAGATTTCCGAGTTCGGGGGTTTGTGGCATAGCGTTCCGGTGTATGCCGCGATCTTCATGGTGGTGATGCTGTCGTCGATAGGCTTGCCCGGGCTCAACGGTTTCGTGGGCGAGTTTCTGATCATGCTCGGGGCTTTCCTGCAGGTAAGGCTCGCAACGGTTTTTGCGGTAGCCGGCGTGATCCTTGGCGCGCTCTATATGCTCTGGACCTACGAACGCGTGATGTTCGGCCCGATCACCAAAGCTGTGAACGAGACGATTCGCGATCTGACCAGCCGCGAGATCGCGGTAATGGTCCCTGTTTTGGCGCTGATGTTCCTGATGGGATTTTTTCCGCGTCCGCTGCTAAGCCGGATGGAACCCTCGGTGAACGCGATGCTGTCGCGAGTGCATGGCGCGCAGGCGCATCTAGACTCCACCCATCGGGCGAATCAGGTTGCGGGCGCTGCCAATGATCGATCAACTCTCACTGTCGCACCTGAGATTGCCTCTGCCATACGATGAGCCCCTTCAACCTGTCCGCAATCAATTTCGTGTGGCTGCCGATTCTGCCGCTGGTCGTCGTCGCAGTCGCCGCGATGGTCGTGCTGTTGGCTGGAGTGCGCATCGACGACGACGAAAGCGAGGGCCTCGGCTGGCTGACGCTCGCCTCACTCGGGGTCGCGTTCATCCTGACGCTCGGAATCGTGGGGCAAAACGGCCTCGCCTTCGCCGGCGCCATCTCGATCGACAGCTTCGCTGCATACTTCGAGCTGGCGATTTTGATCGCCGCGATGTTCACGGTGCTGATGTCGCTGGATTATGCCAGCGAGCATCATATTGCGGGCGCCGAATACTACTCGCTGCTGCTGTTCTCCGCGCTTGGCATGATGCTGATGGCGACGGCCGGGGATCTTATCGTTATTTTTCTCGGACTCGAGACCATGTCGCTGGCGGTTTACGTGCTGGCGGGAATTGCGCGGCCCGATCCGAAGTCGGGCGAAGCTTCAATCAAATATTTTCTGCTCGGCGCCTTCTCAACCGGCTTCCTGCTCTACGGAATCGCCCTGGTGTACGGCGCGACCGGCACCATCAAGCTTGGCCCGATTCACACGGCGCTATCTTCTGGTGCCATGGCGTCGAATTCGATGCTGCTACTCGGAATCGGCCTGCTGCTGATAGGTTTCGGCTTCAAGGTCGCTGCGGTTCCGTTCCACATGTGGACGCCCGACGTTTACGAAGGCGCGCCGACGCCGGTGACCGCGTTCATGGCGGTCGGGGTCAAGCTCGCCGCGTTCGCGGGCTTCGTTCGAATTTTCCTGGTCGGACTTGGCCCGATGAATGGGCAATGGTGGGCAGTGATGTGGGTAATCGCCGCGCTCACTATGACGGCGGGAAATGTAATCGCAGTAGTACAGACAAATATAAAGCGGATGCTCGCGTACTCGGCGATCGCGCACGCGGGATATCTGCTAGTCGGCATGGCGGTGGGTGCGCCGGCGGGCGGAGCGATCCTCTATTATCTGCTCGCGTACGCGTTTACGAATCTTGGAGCGTTCGCGGTAGTAATCGCGCTCGAGCGGCGCGGTGTAGTGAGCAACAAGATCACTGACTATCGCGGGCTCGCGGGGCGAGAACCGTTGCTCGCCGCCGCGATGGCGGTATTCATGCTGTCGCTTACGGGAGTGCCGCCGCTCGCGGGCTTCGTCGGCAAGTTCTACTTGTTTTACTCGGCGTTGCATCAGGGCTACGTCTGGCTGGTGATAATCGCGGTGCTGAACAGCGTGATTTCAGCCTACTACTACTTCTCGGTAATAGTCGCGATGTACATGCAGGAGGGCGGGGTCGAAGTTCAAACCTTGAGCGCGCGGCCGGCGCTGGTCGCGGCAATCGGGCTCGCCGCGATTGCTACGGTGCTGATCGGGATTTATCCGCAGCCGTACATCGCTAGTGCGTCGAACGCATATCGCTCGGCCAGCGGAATCGAGGGAATCCGCGCCGCCTCCCTGGAACCGTAAGTATAATTTCCGTCCTACTTGCGGCGGATGGGTTTCTTTGGGGCGGACTTTTTCGCTCGCTTAGCGGCTGGCTTCGCTTTCGCGATCGGCTTGGCCTTCGCCATATGTTTCGGCGGCGTTTTCGGTGGCGACTTGCTAATCTTGTTTGTAATCTCGGACTGACTATTGCCAACCGTACTGTTGCTATCCGCACTTGGCGCGCTATCCGCGTGAGCGTCCGCCTCGATCTCGATTAGCATGTCAGGATGAACCAGCCGTCTCACTTCGACCATCGAAGTAGCAGGCGGCGAGTCGGCGAAGAATTCCTTGTGCGCGCGGGCGGCCTCGGCGAATCGCGCGATGTCAGTGACGAACATGCGAGTGCGTATCACATGATCCATCGAGAGTCCGGCGCGTTCGAGCGCCGATCGGATATTGGTCAACGCCTGGCGGGCCTGCACGTACATCTGGCCCGCGCCCACGATGATGCCGCGTTCGTCGGTGGCGGTGGTGCCGGAGACCGCCACGATGTCGCCGGCCCTGACCAGCCGCGAATAGGCGGCGACTGACTCCCACGGAGCGTTGCTCGAGATCCGGGTGATAGCACTCATCTTGATCTCCCCAATCGATCTGAACCGGGTACTCGCCGGTCTCCCCCCGAATCCCGGTTATTCCTCCGGGGTGCCAAGTCTCGGTGCGCGATAGCCCCGGCGACCATATCGATCAGTAGTTGTGGCCGGGAAACGCCTCTTCAAGTTCGCGCGCCACGGACCGCATCGGGGAGCCTACCGATCGTCTATCGGGCATCAGCCAGCTTATGATACGAGAAAGTCGTCCGACGATAACGGCAGGACGTTCTTCGCTTCGGACCATGTCGAGTTCGTGCTCTACGATTCGGAAGTTATGCCGAGATGCGGGCATCATGCCCGCGAAATATCCGCGCCGCGCTTCCACCAGTTTCCCTCCACATCATCGTCCGCCCCAAGGCGCATCTTGTATTAGAGGAATCATACAGATGCTTTTCAAATAGTCAAAATATTTGTGCACTGCGTCGGAATTCGGCGCGGCCGAGGTGCGTATCGAATGCGAATCGCGCTTGAAGTTGTCCAGCACGTGTCGTATTGTTGGCGCGTTTTCCGGTTTTTTGCGCTAAAGTCGCTACCGAGGAATCAAGGAGAAAATGATGCGCAAAGTCCTGCTTCTGGCACTAGTTTCAATGTTCTTCGCAGCGGCGGCCTGCAGTAAATCTGAAGAAACGGCAGCCCCTGCTCCGGAAGCTTCAGCTTCCGCTGCAGCCGAAGCGTCGCCCGCAGCGGCGCCTCCGGCAGCCGAGGCGAGCCCCGCAGCAAGTCCCGCCGCACCATAACTCTGTCCCGTTTTTAAGCGAGGTCCCGCGTGTCATATCTCAGAGCCGTTGACGCGCGGGACACTCGCTAACGGCCCAGCCTGCGGCGCGGCATAGAGGATCGGAGATTGGGGTTCAACGCCCATTCGCCGTGATCTGTCGGCATCCTTTTCACTTCGCTCTATTAAAAAACTCAGCGGACGCTCAAAAAAAGGGCGCCCGCCCGCCTTCGGTGCTACCATTCGCTCCCGATGGCAAGTGTCGCTTCGCAGGTCAGCGCTCCAGCGCAGAGTCTGAAGCCGGGGCTTTCGCTCTTCGATTCGGTGACCTTAGTCGCCGGCTCGATGATCGGCTCCGGCATCTTCATCGTATCCGCGGATATCAGCCGGCAGGTCCGTTCACCGGCAGCGCTGTTGCTGGTGTGGCTGGTGGCAGGCGTGATGACGATTGCGGGCGCGCTGGCCTACGGCGAACTGGCCGCGATGATGCCCGAGGCGGGCGGTCAGTACGTCTATTTGCGCGAAGCTTACGGCGGGATGTGGGCATTCATGTTCGGCTGGACGCTGTTGCTGGTGATTCAGACCGGCACAATCGCGGCGGTCGCGGTCGCGTTCGCGCGGTTCGCAGGAGTGATGTGGCCAGTCCTTGGCTCCAACTTGTGGATGGGTGCAGGCGGCGCTGGAATCTCGGGCGAGCGCGCCGGGGCGATTGCAGTGATCGCCGTGTTGACGGCGGCGAATCTGCGCGGTCTCAATCTCGGCAAATGGCTGCAGAACTCGTTCACGACGGCGAAAATTCTCTCGCTGATAATGATCGTCGCGATCGGCTGCCTGATCGCACCGAACACGGCTGCGATTCGCGCAAACTTCGGTGGTGCCAGCGCCTTCATGGGCACGGGATCGTTGTCGGTGGGCGTATTCGGCGCCGCGATGGTGGGGGCGCTATTTTCAGCCGACGCGTGGGCGAGCGTGACGTTCGCAGCGGCCGAGGTCAAAAACCCCAGGCGCGACTTGCCGCTGGCGCTCGCGTTCGGCACCGGCGCCGTGATCGCGCTGTATGTTTTCACTAATCTTGCGTATCTGTGCGAATTGCCGGCGTCGGGACAGGCGGGTGGCGCGACGGTTTTCGCGCGCGGCATTGCGCATGCGACCAGCGACCGCGTGGCCGCAGCCGCGATGGAAATGGTGTGGGGCGGCGCCGGCGCGAAGATAACCGCAATCCTGGTGATGATCTCGGGTTTCGGATGCGCCAACGGATTGATCCTTACCGGTGCGCGCGTGATCTACGCGATGGCGCACGATGGAGTGTTCTTTGCCGCCGCCGGCCGCCTCAACCGGGCGAGCGTTCCGGCGGTTGCACTGGTGATGCAAGGGATATGGGCAGCGGTGCTGACGTTGTCTGGCACTTACTCGGAGCTGCTCGACTACGTGATCTTCGCGCAACTGATGTTCTACGTGTTAACGGTCTCGGCGGTATTCGTGCTGAGGCGGCGGCTTCCCGACGCGCCGAGGCCATATCGGGCGTGGGGATACCCGATCGTGCCATTGCTATACGTCCTGTCGGCGAGCGCATTGATGATCGATCTTCTGATACTGAAGCCGCGCTTTACGTGGCCGGGCTTGTTGATCGCGATTAGCGGGGTTCCGATTTACTACCTCACGACCCGGCGTCGCGCTTGATGTGAGAATGTCAGCGGGCTGGGCCGGGATTCGGCGTGTCGCCGGGATCGGCGATACCGAGGGGCACGCCGGCTTGCGCGCAATCGGAGGCCCGCAACGCGCGGGTCTGAAATTCCCTGGCGAGCGAGCTTAAGATAAACACGCTCCTGCCGTGTGACTGATTGCCCGCGAGTTTGAACAACTCGGCAGCGTTTTTCGCCGACTGCGCAGCGTCTGCGGGCTTCTTCGGCGTCCCATATATCTGGAAGACTTTGCACAGCGATTCGATACCATCTTTGCGATCGCCCTCGGTCAGCGGAACTTCCGAAGTTTCCGCCACGGGCGCGGGTTGCCTCACGCCCGAGCGAGATATTACTCCGCGCAAAATTCCGCGCAGGAAGAAGTAAACAAGAAAGAACGCGATCAGAATCGCACCGAGGCGTCCGAGCCGCTGGCCGGCTGACAAATCGCCCCACGGAATCCATTCCACGCGGCCTTTGTTTTTGTTGATCGCCAGTGGAGGCGGAATGCGGGGCTCGGGACGCGGCGGTCGAGGCTGCGCCTTAATTTCATGCATCGCCTGATTCGACACCGACGAGGCAGGATTGCCGGCCGGCTTGACCGGTGCAGCCAAGGAGGCACCGCAGTGCCCACAAAACGTTGTTCCCGCTGGATTTTCTTTACCGCATTGACCGCAGGCTGGCATCAAATCACCTTCAGCCCGTCAATGCGTGCCAATCGTTTGTGAAATAGTCGTCCGCAAAATCCCGTTCCCCCTGTCGCCCCGAAATCAAAGGCGAGATCCACCGCACGAAGTCATAGCGAAAATAGTCATCTCGGGCAGATATGAAAGCTATAGCCGGACAATACAAAGTCAATAAGCACCTTGAAATTACGTGTCTTCAGGATGCAGTACTACTTGAGCCGGCTCGCCTTCTGAAACGCTGGACGCCCCAGGCATCTTTGCATCCACTTCCCGACTTCGGGAGTAGCGGAAAAATCAAACTTGACGTATTGCGCCAGGCGCATGACCGACGCGACGTTGAGGTCGGCGATGGTGAAGTCCTTGCCGAGCAGGTTGTCGCGCCCTTTCAGATGATTGTCCAGAACCGCCAACGGAGCTTGTAATGTTTCGATCGCCTTGAGGGCGGCTTTCTCGTCGCGATCCCCGGGTGGAAGAAAAAGCCGGTTCATAAGCAAGGTAAGCAGCGGAGGCTCAACCTCGGTCATCGCCCAGAAGCTCCACTGGTAGCACGCAGCGTGACCCTCGACGGTGGGGGGCCACAACGGAGCCTTGCCGTACTTTTCCGCGACATAAAGATTGATCGCCATCGATTCCCAGATGACGACGCCGTTGTCCTCGAGCGCGGGGACGTGGCCGTTGGGATTGATCTTCAGGAATTCGGGCTTGCGCGATTCACCGGTGGTGTTGACCGGCAAGTGCTCATACTTCGCGCCGACTTCTTCGAGCGCCCAGAGACTACGAACCGCGCGCGACTGTGAAGTACCATGTAACTTGATCATTCGAGCTCCTCCGCTGGTGTAAGAACATCCAAGTGTAAACGATGCCGGAACCCGGATGCGACCGGACTACACGAGCCCCTCACTAGACAAGCCCATCAACTCAACGGGCGGGGGTGCAAACGGGTATTCGGCGTGCAACACTTGGGGGCTCAGATGTCGCTCAGGCATAGCAGGATTTCAATCGCGATAGCTATCTGTATCGCCGCGGCGGCGAGCGCACTTGCGCAGGAGGGTACGGCGCCGATGCCCGATTCGGCGTACGGCTACGCCCCCGACGCATATAGATCGCCGATGGATTTGACGATGCCGCCGCCCGATGACGGAACCAATCCGGACGTCGTGACGATCCCAATTCCCGGTGGCGGAGAGATCACAGTGGACGGACCCGACGCGCCGAGCGAGCAGCCGATTCCGGTGCCGCCGGGTGCGTGGGGGACGCAGCAACAAAATCCTTTCTCGCACGGAACCGGACCGATCGGCCCGTAGCCAGGATCAACGGGAAAAAATTCCCACGAACCTCAGTAGGCGGCGTCCAGGATACCGACCAATTGGTCGAGCGTGACTTTGGCGCCGACGGTGTTCGAGCGCGAGACTTCTTCGAGCACGGTGCCGGCGATTTTCGCGATCTCCTCGCGCTTTACGCCGACGTCGCGCAAGCGGCTGGGAACCTCGAACTTGGCAATGAACTGCGCCGCGCGGTCCGCGCATTCGATTGCCGATGAGCGCGGATTTTTCGCATCGAAGCGCACCCCGAATCCCTCCGCGATTGGTCCGAAACGGTCGGCGGCGATGTCGGCCATGAAGCGCATCACATGCGGCAGCGTGATGCACGAGGTTACGCCGTGCGGGACGTTCCAGTAGGGGCCAATCTGATGCCCGAGCGCATGCGAGATGCCGGCGCGGGTGTTGGTCATCCCGAAGATCGAAAGCCACGCGGCGAGCTGGCATTGCATCCGATGCTCGAGCTCTTCATCGCCGTGAGTTTGCAGCGAGGGCAGCAAATGCGCGTTCAGCAGAGAAATCGCGCGCGCGGTCAACGTATCGGTCAGGAGCTGATGCCGCGTCGAGTACGCACTTTCGACGGCATGATCGAGCGCGCGCATCCCGGTCGAGGCCCACAGCCACGCTGGCGTCTCGAGCGTCAGCGCAGGGTCGAGGATCACGACTTTGGCCTGCAGGCGCGGGTCGGCGACACCGCCCTTAATCCTGGTCTCCTCGTTGGTAACGCCGCCCGCCGGCGTAAACTCACCGGCTGAGAGCGTAGTGGGAATAGCGATATGCAGGATCTCGCGGCCGCCTCCTGCCATCAGAGCCATCGCGGCGTTTTTCACAGTGTCATTGGGACTACCGCCGCCAAAACTTATCATCGCGTCGGCGTCGAGCGCGCGAGCTTCCGCGGTTAGCTTCGCAACGGTCTGCGAGGGCACGTGCTGTATCGCACCAGTGAAGACCGAAGCGAGCGCGCGGCCGACCGCGCTTTTCACGCGGTCCAGCAGCCGGCTCTGGCCGAGCGTCTTGCCGGTGACGATCATGACCCGTTTCGCGCCGCGGCGCTCGAGTTCGCGGCCGAGCGCCTCGACCTTGCCCGCGCCGAAGATCACGTTCTCGAGCCGCGTCAGATGGAACTCGCCGGAGGTATGGTTCACGCGAATAATCTCCCTAGCGGCGCTGCTCATGCCGATCCGAGCGCGTCGCGCTTCTGGCATTGCCTGCAATTTGGACCGTTAGGGTTTGATTATCACAACCGTGCCGATTGGGAGCAGCTTGTACAGCTCTACGATATCGTGGTTGTCGACCGAGATGCATCCGGTGGTCCAGTTGACGTTGCCGGTATTCAGGAGCGAATTGTCGGTGCCGTGGATTCCAATTCTGCCGCCGACTCCGATTGGATGTCCGTCTTCCACCGGAATCACGCCGCCGTCGCGCAGTTCGTCGTAGCGGCGCAGGTCGACGACATTTGGATAGTTGAGGGTAAGGAACCATTCCCACCGGTGACTCGGATGCTTGCCGATGACGGTATAGACCCCTTCAGGCGTCCGGCGATCGCCTTCCCACAGCTTGGTGCCCGGCTCGAAGCTGCGACCGAATACAGCGCGGTAAGTCTTATACAGCCGTCCTTTGTAATAGACGATTAGATCGTGATGTTTTTTGAAGATCGACACCGCCCAACTGCGCGGCTCGATGTACGAAATGTCGCGCGTGGCGCGGTAGGCGGCCATTCCGGGCGTCAGCGCGTGATTGGCACCGTCCATCTTTGCGGTCTCAGAGGGCGACGGTGCGGCTTGCGGGGACGGCGAAGATTTGGGACTGGCCTCAGCCTCCGGCGTCGGCATCGGCGGATCGACGTACTTCACCACCGTCGGATCATAGGGTGGAGTGAAGTTCGTGCCGGCCTTCTCCGCGTCGCCCGCGGTAATCGGCACGTCCTGAAGCATCAGGGCGGCCGAACTTTCAGCGCGCGCAAAGGAGGGCGCACCCAGCGCAATCGCAAAAGCTGCAACGGCCAAATATTTACCGAACGAGTTCATCAGTCCCATCCCAGAGTCCACATCCTGCATTCTCGTCTCGCTATATTGGAAGTGGTTGGTCCGCGGGTCAATTCTAAAGTAGCGTGAATCTTCACTTCAAGGCAGGAGAAATTCACATGGAAGCCAACTTCGCGCGCGCCATGGCCGCGCTCACTACCGGAATTTACGTCCTGACTGTGAATGAAAACGGGCGATGCCACGGGATGTCGTCCTCGTGGGTGACGCAAGTCTCGGGCGAGCCG
>CAAGKR010278498.1_pt1 | contig 14715 bp, 10 predicted proteins | sample 2556971 | NCBI WGS metagenome assembly CAAGKR01 (sample SAMEA5207829, study PRJEB30636) | soil metagenome | biome: forest; feature: boreal; material: soil | place: USA | collected 2011-09 | depth 1 m | reverse complement strand
TACTCGAGCGTCTTCCAATCCAGCCCCAGTCGCTCGCCTTCGCCCGCACCCTTCACCTTCTTATAGAATCCACCGCCAGTCTTATCGCCCAGCAATTTGCGCTCCAGCATTTGCTTGAAGAAATCCGGCAGCTTCAGGTCAGCACGTTCGTCGCGGACGTTCTCAGTCATGTTGCGAACTACGTGCCCCAGAATATCCAGCCCGACCATGTCCAGGGTGCGGAACGTCGCCGAGCGCGGCCAGCCCACCGCCTGCCCCGTAAGCGCGTCAACTTCCTCAATGGAGAGGTCCAGCTCCTGCATCAGCCGCATCACATTCAAAACTGAAAACGTCCCGATGCGATTGGCGATGAAGTTCGGCGTGTCTTTCGCAAACACCACGCCCTTGCCCAGATGCAGATCGGCGAACTTTGAGACGACATCCATCAGCGCCGGATCGGCGTCTGCGGTGGGAATAATTTCCAGCAGCCGCATATAGCGCGGCGGATTGAAAAAATGCGTGCCGAACCAGCACCGCCGGAAATCTTCCGGAAATCCTTCTGCAATCTTCGCCACGGGAAGCCCGCTGGTGTTGGTGGTAATGATCGTCCCCGGCTTGCGCAAAGCGTCAACCTTTCGCAACAACGCCCGTTTGATTTCCAGGTCCTCGATCACCGCCTCGATGATCCAGTCCGCCTCTGCCACCCGCTTCAAATCGTCTTCAAAATTCCCGACAGTTACCAGCGACGACAGCGAAGCCTCGTAAAATGCTGCCGGCTTGGATTTGCGTGCTGCCTCCAGGCCTCCGGCTGCGATCTTATTTCGCCCGCTCCCCGCCGCACCAGCCGGAACAATGTCGAGAAGAAAGCAAGGCACCCCGGCATTCGCCAGATGCGCCGCAACCCGCGCCCCCATCGTGCCCGCGCCCAAGACCGCAACTTTATGAATGGATTTCATGGCTTCACTCCACTTCCCGAAAAATTATCGATGGATCTATCCGCGTCAATCCGCGGCAGGTTTTACGCAATCAGCTTCGCCAGCGCAAACGCCACTCCCGCCGCCACACCGCCAATCACCATTGTCTGGACCGCGCTTCGCAATGCCCGCTCTCCGGTGTATTTGCCTTTGATGTATCCGAAAATGCCGAGCGCGGCCAGGGTGACGATGGCCGAAAACTCCAGCCCCCGGGTTGCGCTGGCAAGAATCAAGTACGGCGAAAGCGGAATCAGTCCTCCTGCAATATAAGCCCCCGCAATCGTCGCCGCGCTGGTCACCGCGCGCTTTGGGTCCGGCTCTTCCAATCCCAGTTCGAAGCGCATCATAAAATCCACCCAGGCCTTTGGATGATGGCTGAGCGCCTCCGACACGCGCGCGCTTTCCGCAGATGGCAAACCATAATCCTGAAACACGCGGCTGACCTCAGCCTTCTCCTGTTCCGGAATCTCCTTGATCTCGCGATACTCGCGCGCTTTTTCCTGTTCGTAGTGTTCGGCATCACCGCGCGCCGCAAGATATCCGCCGAGGCCCATGGCAACCGATCCCGCGGCAATTTCCGCCAGCCCGCCAATCACAATGAGCCGCGTGTTCGCAATCGCCGACAACCCCGCCGCCAGCGCGAACGGCACCGTCAGCCCGTCCGACATGCCGATGACCATGTCGCGCACAAAATTGCTGGAAGTGAAATGTTTCTCGGTATGAATGATGCGCGCCATCAGCTCATCTCCCCAGCATGCGAATCCAAAGCATGCGCTTCAAGATATTCCTTCGCCAGCCGGACCACTTCCTTCTCTCCACGATAAGCCAGCCGGCGCTCCGCTTCTTGCAACGGAATCCACAACGCGCGCTTCACTTCGATCCGCATCTCCGGCGCGATCGCATCAATGGTCCCTGAATCGTATCGCAGCAAATAAAAGCTCACGATCTTGAACACCCGTTGCCCATCGCCCCATGTCCGCACATACACATACTTGATATCGGTGAGTTTCGCCAGCGTAGTCCCGCTGATCCCTGTTTCCTCGCGCACTTCCCGCAGCGCCGCCCCCTCCGCCTTCTCGTCTGGATCAACCAATCCCTTGGGGAGCGCTAATACTTGCTTGTGACGTTTTTTGTCACTTTTGCTGGACTTCGAAGCCTCAGATTCCTCGCGCTGCGGCTCAATCACGGCCAATTCCCAACCGTTCCCGGCCTTTCGTACCACCACCCCACCCGACGAAATCTCTCGCAGCATTGCCGTTAAGTTATCAGGAACAAAGGAGTTCGTCACGCCTTGAAGTGGTAACAACCTTCGGGTGACGGATGGGTTTATTAGAGATGTAACGCAAATGGTGCCACGCGGCATCTTATTTGCTGGAATTGCAGAAACGGCTGCTAGCTCCTAGCTACTAGCTTCTAGCAACCAGGGTTTAGCTAAGAGCCAAGAGCTGGTTCTTAATGAAGGGCTTACGAAAACTCGTCGGGTCAGTACGCGACTTTGGCCGCGATATGGCGGGCATGCCTGCCGCCGCCGTTCCCGCGAAGGTACCTTCGATCGGCCTAGCGCTTGGCGGAGGCTTCGCCCGCGGTATTGCCCACATCGGCGTTCTCAAAGTCCTCGAAGAAGAAAATATTCCAGTAGGATTCGTCGCCGGAACCAGCGTCGGCGCCTTGATCGGAGCCGCGTATTGCAGCGGAGTTTCTCCAGCCGAACTCGAGCAGATCGCCTCCCACGTCCGTTTTCGCGATCTCGCCCGCTGGACGCTTTCGCGCTACGGCTTCGCCAGCAATCTGCGCATGATCAATTTCCTGAACAAAGTTCTCAAGGTGAAAACCTTCGAAGAGCTGCGGATTCCTCTTGCAATTACGGCCACAGATTTCGCATCTGGAGAAGGGCTGGTTTTCCGCACCGGCCCGCTGGCCGATCCGGTCCGCGCAAGCTGCGCTTATCCCGGAGTTTTTCTTCCGGTCACAATCAATGGCCGCCTGCTGGTGGATGGCATGCTGGCCCACGCGCTTCCCACTCAGCCTCTGCGCGACATGGGCGCCGACCGGGTGATCGCCGTCAGCCTGCGGAGTAGCTGGGCGACCGGCGAAGCTCCGAAGCACATTTTCGAAGTCATTGGACAATGTTTCGCGATTGCGCAGAACATGAACTCCGCGCTGGCCCGCCAGTCCGCTGACCTGGTGATTGAGCCCGACGTTACCGGATACCGCTACGACGATTTCGAGCACAGCGCGGAATTAGTTCTGCTCGGAGAGCGCACCACTCGCGCCGCGCTTCCCGAAATCCACAAATGGCTGGAGGCGGCGGCAGAAGTTAAGCCGGCTTTTGCCAGCGCCCGTGCGAAGACCCGGCTGGCGCGCCCCGAACTCAACCTGTCAACAAAAGTATAGAGAGCGATGTCATTCCGAAGCGGCGCAGCCGCAGAGGAAACCTGCTTCTCGCTGAGCAGACTATGAAAACCGAAGGCCACCCAGGCCGCCGGAGTTGGCAGTCTTCTCTATTCGCACAACTGAAAACTGGAAGGATAATAAAAAATGGAAGGATAATAAGTGCTCTGAAGGGTCGTAGGTATAAACACGAATTCCACGACGATGTTTCTGCGGCGTGGGACGTGCTGATTTTATATCGCTTCTGGCGTCGATTTCCGCAGGCAGGTTGATCGGAAAGGTTACTTCAGTACAGCGCGGGCAGGCGTTTTCGGCCGCCACGTCCCTAATGAAGCCGCAGGCTCACTGCACCGTGAGCATCTCCGCAAGGGAGTGCTGCAGGGTCCCCGACGCATCCGAACCATTGACTGTGATGTTGTAGATTCCGGGCGGTGTGCCGGAATTTCCGCCGCTCCCGCCGCTGCTGCTGCTGCCGCCACTGCAAGCGACCTGGAAAACCAGGGCGGTGAATATCCCGCACAGCAATGCCGGACAGGCGAGTCTTCGAGTCTTCGATTTCAGGCCAACTCTTGTCGCAACTAGTCCGAGCAGCGGCAAGCACAGTGCGTAGAGTCCGGAACCTGCGCCTGGGAGCAACGCAGCGCTGGGGCCAGTCGTGTACACAGTCAGCGTGGCTGGAGCCCCGGCAGATAGAGAGTTGGGGCTAATCTTACACGTTGGCGCAAGCGGAAGTGTCGACTGCACCGAACAAGTGAGAGACAGTGTGCCGCTGAACCCGCTGACCGCCGAAGTACCCACGGTAGCCGTGGCCGACATGCCGGGACCCACGGCGCTCGGCGCGAGCGCGGTTGTCGCAAGAGAAAAGTCCGCTGGCAGATTGATGCTGTAGCCGGGAGAAGTAGCAGCCGCGAAGTTCGCGTCCCCTGCATACGACGCGCTTAACGTCGAAGGGCCGGACATGCTGAGCGTCACCGATGCGGGCGCTCCGGCGTTACCCGCTGCGAATGGCGTTGCTGACGCTGCCGCGGCGGAAACGCTGCCAACGGGTTGCGGTGCGCCGCCGTTCTCCACCGCAAGTATCGAAACGTTGCCGGTTGGAGTTCCGCTTCCGTTGCTGAACAGGAAAACGTTGACGTTGAAAGGCGTGCCAGCCGCGGCGGAAGTTGGCACATTCATGGCCAGCGCGCTGGCGGGCGAACCGGATCCAGCACTCGACTCATATTCGTACGCGCCCATGTCCACTTTCCCGGCCGTTGTTCGTGGGTTTCCCGCGAGGTCGGTTAATGCGACTCCATACGCGGTTGTGCCGGAGCCAATGGCGGGGCTGGCCGCCTTCAGCGTAAAATCGCCGGTCAGGTAGTTGACAACCAAAGGATCGACGCCGAGAAGATTGCCGTTCGCGGCTGCGATAACGGAGCCGGTGTTGTAGAGGCTGATCGATGCCAGTCCGGGCGTGCCGTTGAATGAAAGATTGTTGGCCCACACGTCGTTCGTGTTCGGGCTGCCGTTTGCCCAATCCGCTAGCGCGTAGTTGGTGGCATTTGCGTTCGGGTTGGCGATGGCAATGTTGTTGACGATGAAATTATTGTGCGCGCCTCCCGGAGTTCCGGCGAAAGAGCCATTGGAAATCTCTCCGTGAGCGGTATAGGGATTCTGCGCGTCGAGGTAATTGCTGAAGGTCGTGTTGTTGCGAATGGTGATATAGCTGCCGGTATCAAGAATCCCCGCGCCCCCATTGTCGAAAGAAAGATTGTTCTCCACCAGTGACTGCTGCAGATAGGGCTGGATGCCAGCGTCCGTGGTTTGCGTGCCGTTGAAATCGTCGAGGATAATGCCGTTTCCGTCAGCGTGAACGTTGGCCCCGATGCTGACCTCTTCATTGTTGAAAGCAACGTTGCCGCGAATGATGTAATGAAATTGCACGCTGCCGCTATCCACTGTGTTCCATGTGCCGCTGTCGTAAGCCACCGGATGCCAGTGGTTGATGCCAGTTACTCCGTAAGTCGAGGTGTTGGCGTTGTTATAGACGACATTTCCCTCCACGTCGTAGTAGTCGGCGTGATAGGTACCGATTCCGGAGCCGCCGAAACCGTAAACGACATTATTGAAAATCCTGATGTGATGGCTCAGGCAGGAGCTGGCGCTACTGCCCACCGCAGAGATGCCCGAGCCATCAATATTCGGCGCGGCATCAGTTCCGACCAGACTGAAGCCGTCGATTACCACGTAGCTCGCGTCCACAAAAGATATGGCGCTGAAGTAGTCGCCCGTGCTGGGCCGCTGAATGGTGGCGCCTTGAGGAGTGATTGAGCGCAGTACGAAATAACCAGTTGCAGAATCGGAACTGCCGCTAAGGGCGTTGGCATTGACGCCGTTGGTTTCGCTGTAAGTGCCGGGGCCTACATTGACGCATACGCCGCCTTGCGTTCCACCCAGCGCGTTAAGAAACGCCACCGCCTTCGAAATGGTGAGCCAGGGCATTCCGCTCGAACCGTTTCCTGTGGTGTCGTTGCCTGATTGTGAGACGTAGTAGTTGGTGACGCATGTATAGAACGGCGGAATGTGGGCGGCCGAAGGAATGTTCATGGCCGGGAGAGTTGTCGCCGTCGCAGCCGTAGAGGCCGCCGAGAGATTACGCGCCGCGTCAAACGCCTTCACGGTGTACGTATAAACGGTGTTGGGAGTGAGTCCAGTATCGGAGAATCCGGTGCCCGTGCCAGTCGTCGTGCCGGAAAATCCGGTGCCGGTTGGCGTGCCTGCGAGAACCCCGTTGCGATAAACGTTGTATCCAGCCACGCCGACGTTGTCGGTGCTGGCCGCCCAGCGGAGATTGACCTGGCTGGGAGAAACGCCGACGGCAACCAGTTGCGTGGGGACAGACGGCGGGGTGGTGTCAGCAGCGTGGAGCGGAGCTGCCTGGAATAAATAGACGGCAACGCAAGCGACAAAGGCGAAGACGGGTGCGCTCGTAAATCCCGATTTGCTCATGCTCTTCGCGTGACTCAGGGGAAAGTTAGGATCCAAGGAACGAGGATACTCCCGAACCTACTTCACCACGCCACGTTGCGCAATTCCAATGCTGTCCCGCGTGCTGTTCTTCACCATGTACATCATTTCGTCGGCCTGGCGGATGACGTCGTGCGGAGTCTTGGCGTCGTGCGGATAGGTCGCGAGGCCCATAGATGCGCGCACGTTCAGGTTCAGTCCTTCTTCCCGGCAGAAGCAGCTGGCGCGCAGGCTGTCGCGCAGGCGGCGGGCCACAACCATCGCGGAGTCTTTATCCGTCTGCGGCAGCAGAACCACGAATTCGTCTCCCCCGTAGCGAAAAGCAAAATCAATCAGGCGCAGTTGAGCTTTGATCAGATACCCGATTTCCGCCAGCAGCTTGCTGCCGATTAAATGGCCGTGAGTGTCGTTGACGGACTTGAAATGGTCGAGGTCAATGAACAGCACTGAAAATTCATATCCGAAACGCGCCGAGCGATAGACCTCAGTTTCCAGCGTCTTATAAAGATGGCGCGCGTTGTAGAGGCCGGTGCAGTCGTCGGTGATCGTCAGTTCCTGAATTTTTTCCACCGAGCGGGCATTCTCAATGGCAATCGCGGCGTAGTCGCACAGCGCCTGCAGGAAAAATGATTCCTCATTCCCGAAATGCTCCAGGTCCACGTTCACCAACTGGATCACGCCCTGCACTCGGAGCTTGGATTTCACCGGCACGCAAATAATAGATTGCGTCTCCCACTGCGTCGCCTGATCAATGCGTTTGGCAAAACGTTCGTCCGCGCTCACGTCGGGCACAATCAACTTCTCGCCATACTTGGCGACGTGGCCGGCAATGCCCTCGCCAATTTTCAGACGGACATTCTTCAGCGCCTCGGCCGCAGTGCCCACGGCAATCGCAAAATAGAGTTCATTCTTCTCTTCGTCCACCATCAGCAGAGACCAGGTATCGGGACGAAAGTATTCCGCCATTTTGTCCAGGATGGTTTGCAGAATGGAATCGAGGTCGAGCGACGAAGTCAGGGCCTTAGCCACATCGTGGAAGATGTTGAGTTCCTGCGTTTGGCGGGCAGTCTCTGCACCTGTGGCGTGCGACATCTAAAGGGTCCTTTGCTGGCCAGCGGTTTTCAAATTATATGCACCGCTCGAAACCAGGGGCAATGAACCATAGTAACGAAATTCGCGGAATAAGCTTGCGTATAAAGCAAGGGATGTACCACTTCCTACTCCATTGCAGCCATTCGACTTGCTGCTGGCGCCACCCGACCTGCCGGGCGCCCCTTCCGCTGTTCAAACTCGCTTTCTGGGTAAAATTCGTTGCGCCTGTGAGGGTTCTTTGGTAGCTTTTAACAGAGCGCAAAATGTTCATTCTGTGACCGTTGCGTCCTACTGTGATCTGAAATATCCCCCCAAGACCTGGCCGCGGCCTTCGCGAAGGAGAAACTGAAATTGTCATTCCGAAACCGATATCTTTTTACGTCTGAATCCGTCACCGAGGGCCATCCCGACAAAATCGCCGACCAGATTTCCGATGCCGTGCTCGACGCCTGCCTGGCCCAAGACCAGTTCAGCCGCGTCGCCTGCGAGACCCTGACCGCCACCGGCCTGGTCGTCATCGCCGGCGAAATCACCACCAAGGCCTACGTGGACTTCCAGGCCCTGGTCCGCGGCACTATTTCGTCGATCGGCTACAACAACGCGCTCTACGGATTCGATTCCAACACCTGCGCCGTCATCTCCAGCATCAACAAGCAGTCCGGCGACATCGCCATGGGCGTGGACACCGGCGGCGCCGGCGACCAGGGAATGATGTTCGGATATGCGTGCCGCGAAAACGCGGAGCTGATGCCCATGCCGATCGCGCTGGCGCACAAGCTCACCATGAAGCTTTCCGAGGTTCGCAAACACGGCAGACTTAACTACCTCCGTCCCGACGGAAAATCCCAGGTCACGGTTGAATACGACGCCGACCAGAAACCGATTCGCGTGGATGCCGTCGTGGTTTCTACTCAGCATGCCGAAAATGTCACCACCGACGAACTTCGCGCCGATATCATGAAGCACGTAATTCAGTCGACCATTCCCCCCGAGTTGCTCGACGCCGACACCAAGTACCACATCAATCCCACGGGACGCTTCGTAATCGGCGGTCCCATGGGCGACACAGGACTGACCGGCCGCAAGATCATCGTTGACACCTATGGCGGCATGGGACGCCACGGCGGCGGCGCCTTCAGCGGTAAAGATCCGACCAAGGTAGACCGCTCCGCAGCTTACGTCGCTCGTTACATCGCCAAGAACATTGTTGCTGGAGGGCTCGCCGACCGCTGCGAAGTGCAGCTTGCTTACGCCATCGGCGTGGCCGATCCCGTCAGCGTTCTGGTCGAGACTTTCGGCACTCACAAAGTTGATCCCGAAATCATTCCCGACCTGGTCCGCGCCCATTTCAAACTCACTCCCAAAGGAATCATTGATTCCCTGAAGCTGCGCCGGCCGATTTATTGCAAAACCGCCGCTTATGGACACTTCGGCCGCAGCGACCCCGACTTCACTTGGGAGGCGACCGACAAAGCCGCGCAGTTGGCCAGCGACGCCGGCCTGCGTGAGCCGGTCGCCGCGGGGGTTAGAAAATAGGTGAGTAGTGGCTGGTTGCTAGTAAACCAGCCACCGGGATCGAATCGCGTAAACTAATCACTAACCACTAGCCACCAGCCACTGAGATTTTTACAGGAGACGTATGTCAACCACTTCGACGCAAGTGCAGTGCGATATCAAGGGCATCGAGTTCGCGGATCTGGGTAAGAAGCGGATCGAATGGGCCAATCAGTCCATGCAGGTGCTGCAAATCATCCGCAAAGAATTCATCAAGAACCAGCCGCTGAAGGGCATGCGCATTGCCGCCTGCCTGCACGTTACCGCTGAGACCGCAAACCTGGCCATTTGCCTGCGCGACGGCGGCGCCGACGTTGTCCTCTGCGCTTCGAATCCACTCTCCACCCAGGATGACGTTGCCGCCAGCCTGGTCCGCGACAACGGCATTCCCGTGTTCGCCATCAAGGGCGAAGACAACGACACTTACTACAGCCACATCCTCGCCGCGATTGATCACAAGCCGCACATCACCATGGATGACGGCGCCGACCTGGTGACCATTCTTCACACCAAGCGGCAAGACGCGCTGGCCAGCGTCATCGGCGGCACCGAAGAAACCACCACCGGCGTGATCCGCCTGCGCGCCATGGCCAAGGAAGGCGTGCTGAAGTTCCCCATCGTCGCGGTGAATGACGCCGACACCAAGCACTTGTTCGACAATCGCTACGGCACCGGACAATCTACGATTGACGGCATCATTCGCGCTACTAATTTTCTTCTCGCAGGATCGAAGTTCGTGGTCGCCGGCTACGGATGGTGCGGCCGCGGCCTCGCCAGCCGTGCCCGCGGCAACGGCGCCGAAGTCATCATCACGGAAGTGGATCCCACCAAGGCGCTCGAAGCGACCATGGACGGGTTCCGCGTTATGTCCATGCCCGAAGCCGCCAAGATCGGCGACGTGTTCTGCACCGTGACTGGCAACAAGAACGTGCTCGCCAAAGAGCATTTCGAAGTGATGAAGAACGGCGCGATCATTTCCAACTCCGGACACTTCAACGTGGAGATCGACATCCCCGCGCTGGAAAAACTTTCGTCGTCGAAGCGCACCACCCGCGAGTTCGTCGAAGAATACTCGCTGCGCGACGGCCGCAAAATCAATCTCCTAGGCGAAGGCCGCCTCATCAACCTGGCCGCTGCCGAAGGCCATCCGCCGTCCGTCATGGACATGAGCTTCGCCGACCAGGCGCTCTCCGTCGAGTTCATGGTCAAGAACCACGCCACGCTGGAAAAGCGCGTCTATCGCGTCCCAGAAGAACTCGACAAACGCGTAGCCCGTCTGAAGCTCGAGGCAATGGGCATTAAGATCGACAAGCTGACTCCGGAACAGGAAGAATATTTGGCGGGGTGGAACGAAGGAACGTAGGGTTCGGCTCTTGGTTCTTGGTTCTTGGTCACAAAGAGCGGCGCAAGCCGTCCTTTTCATTCCTCTAATACTGTCACTCCGAGCGGCGTGGGATGATTCGCGGAGCGAATCGTCCCACGCAGTCGAGGAACCTGCTGCTCGCTTGCAGCGTCAGAACTTTAAAGGCATTTGGAAGCGCTCACCTAGAGAATTCACCCAACGCAGCCCGGGAACGATCGCCGCGCCGGGCCTTCCACTGCGAGCAACAATCGCTCGACCTTATCATAGGTGAGCCCAGCAGGTAGTCCGAGGCTCCGCGGAGTCATCGCAAGCGAGCACTTTGGTTACGTCCTCAACTCAAGTTCCCCCTCACTTCTCCCGATCTTTATCCTGCTATCCAGAAATGTCCTATGAAAATTTTGATTGTAGATGACAGCCGGTTTCTCCGCGTCGCCAACGAACGCGCGCTGGTGAGGGCCGGGTATGCAGTGATTACCGCTGCCGATGGGGAAGAAGGTCTGAGGCTGGCGCAGGAACAGAAGCCGGACCTGGTCGTGCTCGACATGCTGCTGCCCAAACTTTCCGGGCCGGAGGTGTTGCGTGCATTGCGAAAGAGCCCGGAGACGGCGTCGATTCCGGTCATGGTGCTGACCAGCCTGCCGCAGACGAACGAGCAAAAGCTGGTCAAAGAAGGGGCGACGTCATACTTTGCAAAGTCCGGGCTGATGGTCGACCAGGGCCCGGGCATGTTTGTAGAAACCGTCGAAAAGCTGCTCAGGAAGGTCAAAGCCGAAGCCGTGAGCGGCTGAGCACCAATGCCCCGCCATCAACACTCCACGCAGATTTTGTGTGATAGATTTTGAGTGTCCTTCATGCCAGCGCAAGAAACCAGAAAAGAACTCGCCTCCTGGGCGCTCGATACTGCCTCGCTTCGCGGCGCCACCTACGCCGACGTTCGCGTCGTGCAGGACCGCAGCCGCGCGTTGGCAACAAAAAACGGTAAAATCGGCAACGCCTCAGATTCGCAATCGCTGGGCTTCAGCGTGCGCGTGATCGTGAACGGCGCGTGGGGATTCGCGGCCTCCGCCGACATGAGTCGCAACTCGGTCGAGACGACCGCGGCGCGCGCGGTTGATATCGCGAAAGCGTCGGCAAAAGTGAAGCAGAGCGAAGTCAGACTGGTTCCCGAGAAGCCGGTCACCGCCGACTGGGCCACCCCCTACAAGATTGACCCGTTCACCATTTCGGTGGAGCAAAATCTCGCTCTGCTGGAAAAGATCGACGCCGAACTGCGCTCGGTGGCGGGAGTTACGCTGGCCGAAACCAACATGAATTTCCGCAGTGAAGAACAATGGTTCTTTTCCTCAGAAGGCTCGAACATTCATCAGACCAAGTACGTGACTGGAGCCGGTTACGTCGCTTATGCCTTCGCGGGAACCGAAATCCAGAAGCGCTCGTATCCCAACTCCTTCGGAGGCCAGTGGCAGAACAAAGGATACGAACTCATCGACGAGCTCAAGTTGCTCGAAAACGCCTGCCGGATCGGCAAAGAGGCGGTCGCACTGCACAGTGCGGACCAGTGCCCCGAGGGCGTGTTCGACATTATTCTCGACAGCTCGCAACTGGGATTGCAGATTCACGAATCGGTCGGGCATCCGATTGAGTTGGATCGCGTGCTGGGGATGGAAGCGAATTTCGCGGGGACCTCCTTTCTGACTTTAGACAAACTGCGCACGCTGCAATACGGCAGCGAATTGGTGAACGTTGTCGCGGACGCTCGTCAGGAACACGGCCCTGGCCTCGGAACTTTTGGGTTTGATGACGAAGGCGTTCCCGCGCAGTGCACTCCGATCATCACGAACGGATTATTCACCGGATACCTAAGTTCGCGCGAGACCGCTCCCACCATCGGACTGAACCGCTCCGGCGGAACTCTGCGCGCCGAGGGATGGAACCGCCTGCCGATTATCCGCATGACCAACATCAGCATTCTTCCCGGCGAGAAGCCGCTGACCCTCGAACAATTAATTTCCTCGACCGACCACGGCATTCTTTTTCAGACCAACCGCTCGTGGTCGATTGACGACAAGCGCTACAACTTCCAGTTCGGCACCGAAATCGGCTGGGAGATCAAAAGCGGCAAGCGCGTGCGCATGGTCAAGAATCCCTCCTACAGCGGAATCACAACAGAATTTTGGAATTCGATGGACGCGATTTGCTCGCGCGATGAATGGACGTTGTGGGGGACTCCGAACTGCGGAAAAGGCCAGCCACAGCAGGTGATGGGCACGGGGCATGGGGCGAGTCCGGCGAGGTTTAGGAAGGTAAAGGTTGGGAGTGCGTATAAGGGGAACTGAAGCTTTTAGCCGTTGGCTCTTAGCCTTTAGCTAAACCGGGATCGATTTGGCTAAGAGCTAAAAGCTAAGAGCTGTTTTCATGCTGACTTTTGACCAAGCCGCTGACATTTTCTCCCGCGTTCGCAAACTCGCGACCGCGGATGAGGTGGAGTGTCTGTTTTATGGAGGACAATCCGCGCTCACTCGATTCGCCAATAACACGATCCATCAGAATGTCGTGGAGGAGAATTTTGGGGTTTCGGTGCGGACGGTTTTTGGCGGACGCACGGCGCGGGCAACTACCAATGCATTTGACGACGAGAGTTTGAGGCGAGTTGTCGAGGCTTCAGAGAGCCTGGCGCGAGTGCAGCAGGAAGATTCGGATTTGTTGCCGGTGCCAAGCACGGGCGGGAACGCCCGTGCCTCCACAAACTCTTCGTCGGCGATGCCGACGCGATACTTTGAGCAGACCGCCGCGCTCACTCCGGCCGGGCGCGCCGACGCGGTGGGGAAGATCGTCTTCATCGCACAGAAACAAAACCTTACTGCCGCGGGGATTTTTGCCAGCTCTGAAACGATCGAGGGCGTCTTTAATTCGCGCGGACTGAGTGATTGGCATACCCAAACCTCTGCCGAGATTTCGATCACCATGCTTGCCTCCGATTCGTCCGGATGGCAGAAAGCGAACTCGCCGAATGTGGCGAATCTCGATGCGGCGGGTCTGGCTCAGATTGCCGCGTCGAAAGCCGCGAAGTCGGCAGCGCCGCGCGAGATCGCGGCGGGAAAGTACACCGTGATTCTCGAGCCGTCCGCGGTGCTCGACATGGTTGGATTTGCTTTCTTTGATTTCGGCGGCCTGGCAATTCTTGATCAGCGGTCGTTTTTGAGTAATCGCATCGGCACACGCCTGTTCGGCGAAAACCTCACCATCTGGGACGACGTGGCGCATCCTCTGCAGTCGGGATCTCCATTCGATGGCGAAGGACTCCGCCGCAAACGAATGAAGCTGGTCGAGAACGGAGTCGTTCAACGTTTGGTATATGCGCGCGCAAGCGCGGAGAAGATGAGGAAGTCGGAGCACGCGGACAAAGTTGGGCTGATCGAGGCTACGGGACACGGCTTTCCGATTCCCAACGAAATGGGCGAAGCGCCGATGAACATTGTCTTCGAGCCAACATCCGGACCAACGACTGTTGATCAAATGATCGCTTCCACCAAGCGTGGAATTCTAGTGACGCGGCTGTGGTACATCCGCGAAGTGGACCCTTACGAGAAGATTCTGACCGGGATGACCCGCGACGGAACGTTCCTGGTTGAAAACGAAAAGGTAGTCTGCGGGCTGCGGAATTTCCGCTTCAATCAGAGTTTGATTGAAATGCTTTCGAATGTCGAGCAAATGAGTGTCCCCGTCCGTACTAGCGGAGAGGAAGCGTTTGATATGGTGGTGCCGGCCATGAAGGTGAAGAATTTCAACTTTACGGAAGTCACGAAGTTCTGAAAAAGGAGCACTTGGCATTTAGCACTTAGCAGTTGGTCCCAGGCGGTCTGCGTTCACCTTTTGTAGCAGAGCTGTCAGCATTCGACGCATCTGCATCAGATCTTGCAACAAGTTCTTGTATTCATCGTCGCCCAAGAAACCCAGGTCCCTGGCCAGCAACAGATGGTAGTCCAGTTCGCTTGCCGATCCGGATGCGATCTGCAGAAATCTTTGGAACTCGCCGTTTCCACGCTTGCCGCACCCCTCGGCAATGTTGGCACCGATGGACGCACTGCAACGCCTCACCTGACTGGTCAGGCCAAAACGCTCGTCGCGAGGAAAAGTTGCGGTGACCTTATAGACGCTTAGCGTGAGCAGATGCGCCCGCTCTCAGACCTTCGAATCTCTGAAATCCTTTGCTAAGTGCCTCAGTGACACCCATCACCCTTCGGATGGCCCTGTGAACCAAGCTCAACCAAGGAACTGAATGCTGAGTGCCCTTTACTCGCAAGTCCATGTACCTCAAGAGTTTAAACCTCAAAGGCCAATAACTTCGGTAACTTT
>CAAGKR010156815.1_pt1 | contig 14716 bp, 13 predicted proteins | sample 2556971 | NCBI WGS metagenome assembly CAAGKR01 (sample SAMEA5207829, study PRJEB30636) | soil metagenome | biome: forest; feature: boreal; material: soil | place: USA | collected 2011-09 | depth 1 m | reverse complement strand
ACGCAGCTTCAGATTCAAATAGGTATCGGTTCGCCCAGCGTCATTCAGTTTTAACTACGGGGATCACCAACATGTTTAAATTACAACACCGTGCAATCGCGACGCTCGCTCTTCTCGCTCTGGCCGCCTGCAACAGCGCCGTTAACGGTGGGAATCTGCCGGTCACGCCGGTCTTACCGGCCGGCAGCGGACTCACGCAGCAGAATCTGGTCGGCATCGGCGACAGTCTGACGTTCGGCGAACAATCGGCCGGCCAATTGGGCGATCCCACCACTACCGCACCGGGAATCTCCGCGCTTCCGGGCGCCGCCGTTCCCCCGACGCAAGAAAATGGATTCTGGGCGCTGGTCTATCAGCAATACACGGGCCACACGGCTGCGAGCGCGGGTGCGCTGCCGCTGATCGCAAAGCCGGGCCTGGGTGGACAGCTCGTGGTTTCAACGTTAGGCGCGGGCTTTTTTGCGACGCATCTGAGCTGCGATGCATTCAACGCGCAAGCGTACTCGCCGGCGACCTGGCAGTTCACGCGCTTAGCTCCGGCTGCGCCGATCGCCAACCTCGGTATTCCGGGAGCAACGATGCATGAAGCGGTCGCCATGAATGCGCCGATAACCGGCGCCCCGCCGGGACCGGTCGGCACGAGCTGTCCATCGTACGTGACGATCCCGGGTGACTCTACCTCGGGCGGCTTGCAATCGCTGATTCAGGACGAGAGCAAACTGTATTATCCGGTGCTCGGCCAATTCGGCGCCACGCTGACCAACCCGACGATGCTCAACGCCGCCGTTTCGCTCAAACCAAAAATTGCCACCGTTTGGCTCGGCGCAAATGATTTGTTGAAGTTCATCTTCTCGCACGGTCTGTCGCCGGCAACCGACACGCCGGCGCAGATGGCGGCCGATCTGACGCAGATCATCACGACGCTGCAAGCCGGCGGCACGCAAGTCGTCGTGGGAGATCTTCCCGACATCCTCGGCAATCCCGCAACCGGTGAACCGCCCGTACCGCAATTCTTTCCGGCAGCGAAAATCTCGGCCGATTTGCAAGCGCTGGGCGTCCCCGCGCCGGTCGCGGGCGCAGTCCAGGCCTACGTCATAGCCAAATACACCGGCGCGACCGGTTTTCTGACCGAGTCAGGCTTCTTCGGAATCCTCTCGGAGCTGGGTTCAGCGTCGCCGACCATAACGCCGAATTTGGATCCGAACGGCGCGGGCAGCGGGGACGGTTCGCTCTATTTGGATTCGGCATTCGCGGCCTCGGCGATCGCCTTGAATGCAGGCTACAATCAAGCCATCGACGCAACGACCACTGCCCACAATGCCGCGCTGGCGCCCGTCACCACCACTTTCCGGACCCTAGCGACCAGCGGTTTAACGCTGGCGCCGGGCGTTACGCTGACGATGCAGTTCGGCGGCGGCCTGCTCAGCTACGACGGCGTGCATCCGTCGAACACGGCATACGCGGTGGCGGCCAACGTCTTCATCGGAGCGCTCGATGCGAAGTACGGTTTGGCAATTGCGCCGCTAACCAACGCGCAGATCGGTGCGATCGCGCAAACGGATACGTACAATCCGTTTGTTATCAAAGCGATCAATCCGGCCTGGCCGTATCCGCTGCCCTAGCGATGGCAACCGTCGAGGATATCAAGAAGGCACAGCCTGGTTCGCTGAAGCTGATTGATATTCGTAAGAAGCCGGACGAGCGACAGATTCCCGGCTCCATGCGATACGACGGAGAAACGCTCGAAAACTCAGACGAGCTGCCGTTTGCGAAAGACGAATGCGTCGTGCTCTATTGTGGGAGCGGCAATTCTTGTTCGCGCGTCGCGCAAACGCTTCGTGAAAAAGGTTACACCAACGCGGAAGCGCTAGAAGGCGGCTACGCCGCCTGGCAATCCGCCGGCCTTCCGACCGAACCGATTACAAAGTTGCCATCGTGAGGCGAGCGCGCTTAATTAAACACTCTAGGCCCCTGCACGCGTCGCCAAAGCGTTTGCCAAGGATATCGGGTAGATGGTAATTGATTTTGGAAAGCTAGTAGCGTTCTTAGATGATTCGGGATTACCAAATCAAGACGAGCATGACGCAGTTGACTTGACGAGCGTGATTCTAGACATGGATCAGAACCAGCAGATCCTTTGGATCAAGTTTGTGTAGTTGAGAGCGCAACTCTCTGCTAAGCGTAAACTCCGCGGAGTTTTAGCGACTGCACGACGCGATCAATCGCGACCATGTAAGCAGCGGTGCGGTACGGAATCTCGTGGCGCTTGGCAATCCCGCGCAGTTCGTGGAAATTCGTGATGAGGGTGTCTTCGAGCCGCTCGTTGACCTCGTTGAGCTTCCAGAAGTAGCCCATCTTATCTTGAACCCACTCGAAGTATGAGACCGTAACGCCGCCGGCGTTGGCCATAATGTCCGGAATGACCGTGATGCCGCGTTCGTTCAAAATGTGATCCGCATCCGGCGTGGTCGGACCGTTCGCGCCCTCGACAACCAGCTTCGCCTTCACGTGCGGCGCGTTTTCCGACGTTAACACGCGTTCCAGCGCAGCCGGCACGAGCACATCGCAATCGCTCACCAAGAGCTCGGCATTGCTGATCTTATCGCTGCCGCGGAATGCGGCCAAATTGTGATCTTTCTCCGCCAATTCGATCGCCTTGTCGAGATCGATGCCCTTTTCGTTGTAGTACGCGCCCGTGACGTCAGAGATTCCGACGATCTTGCAGCCTCGTTGCGCAAACAAACGAGCAGCCCACATGCCGACGTTACCGAAGCCTTGAATCACGACCTTCGCGTGTGACGGTTTCATCTTCATGTTTTCCATCTCGTCCATCGCAACGATCGTGACGCCGCGGCCGGTCGCCTCGATGCGCCCTTTCGAGCCACCGATCGCGAGCGGTTTACCCGTGACGACACCCGGAACAGTTTGGCGCATATGCATCGAGTAGGTATCCATGAACCATGCCATCGTCTGCGAGTTTGTGCCGACATCGGGCGCAGGCACATCTTTGTCTGGTCCGACAACCTCCACCAATTCGGCCGCGTACCGGCGCGTGATACGCTCGAGTTCGTTTTGCGAAAGTTTCGACGGATCGCAGGTGACGCCGCCCTTCGCTCCACCGAACGGCAGATCGACGACCGCGCACTTCCATGTCATCCAAAAAGCGAGCGCAGTTACTTCGTCGAGCGTCACGCCCGGATTATACCGAATGCCGCCCTTGACCGGGCCGCGCGCGAAATTGTACTGCACGCGATAGCCGGTGTAGACTTCGAACTCGCCCGAATCGCGCTGAAACGGAATCGAAAAAATGATCTGCCGCGAGGGGTGGGTGAGAATCGCGCGCATCGAGCACTCGAGCTGCAGCAGCTCGGCGGCCTCGTTGAAGTAGGTGATACCGTCGCCGAAGATGGAAACGTCGCGCGCGGAAGTGCTCACACCCGGGGGGTTAGGGTCCTTTTGCAGCATGCCCTGTCTATACGTTGAACCGGAAGTTCACGACGTCGCCTTCTTGCATCACGTAATCCTTACCCTCGCTGCGAACCTTACCCGCGGCGCGCAGCGCATCCATCGTTTTATAACGCACGTAATCCGCATAATCAACGATTTCGGCGCGAATGAAGCCGCGCTCGATGTCGCTGTGAATCTTCCCGGCGGCTTGCGGCGCCTTGGTTCCGCGCTCGATGGTCCAGGCGCGGCTCTCTTTTTCCCCGGCGGTCAGAAATGTCATCAGCCCAAGCGCGTCGTAGGCGCCGGCCGCCAGCCGGTCGAGGCCGCTGCGCTCTATCCCCATCTCCGTCCGAAACTCTTTGGCCTCGGCCGCGGAGAGGCCGGCCAGTTCCGCCTCGACCTTGCCGCAAAGCGTCACGACGCGGCTGCCCTCGCCTTTGGCAATCGCTTCGATGGCCTCAACCAACGGACCAGGCTGCGCGAGCTGCTCTTCGTCCACGTTTGCGACGTAGAGCAGCGGCTTGGCGGTCAGCAGAAACGATTCGGCCGCCACTTCCGCTTCGGCCGATTGCGCGGGAAAGGAACGCGCAGGACGGCCCTGCTCGAGCGTCACGATTAAGTTTTCAGCTGCCGCGACCTTGTGTCGCATCTTGGGATTGGCGCGCGCCTCGCGCGCGAGTTTGTCCACCCGCTTCTGCAAGGTCGCGAGGTCCGTGAGCGCCAGCTCGATGCCGACGATTTCAATGTCGCGGCGCGGATCGGCGCTCCCCTCGACGTGCGCGACGTTTTCATCCCGAAAGCAGCGGACGACCATCGCGATCGCGTCGGTTTCGCGAATGTGGCTCAAGAAGGCGTTGCCGAGGCCTTGGCCGGAGCTCGCGCCGCGCACGAGGCCGGCGATGTCGACAAAACGCACGGCTGCGGGAACGATGCGTTCGGAATGCTCCAACTCCGCCAGCACGTTGAGCCGCTCGTCGGGGACCGGGACCTCGCCGACATTAGGTTCGATGGTCGCGAACGGGTAGTTGGCCGCTAGCGCCGCCGCCGATTGCGTGAGCCCATTGAAGATGGTGGATTTGCCGACGTTGGGCAAGCCGACGATGCCGCAGGAGAGCGCCATGGAACCGCGCTCCGTTCGGCTGGGCTGGGGCGGCGACCTGGCAGGCAGACCGCTCGCATAGGAATGATTGCAGGCGGAGCGCGTAGGATAGGTTAGGCATGCGCCAGATGAAGGTCGATAAGCTCGGGATCGATCTGCTCACGCACGATCCGGTCGTCATTCTCAAAGACGTCGACGGACAATGCTTTCTTCCGATTCTCATCGGCCCATTCGAAGCCACGGCGATCGCGCTGGCGCTCGAAGGCGCACCCGTTCCGCGGCCGCTCACGCACGATTTGATCCGCATGATCTTCGAAACGCTCGAAGCCCGTCTCGAACAAGTCGTTATTCACGATATTCGCGAATCGACATTTTTCGCCAAGCTCGTGGTGCGCAAGAACGGCGAACTGCAAGAAGTCGACACGCGGCCTTCCGACGGCATCGCGCTCGCGCTGCGCATGAGCGCGCCGATCTACGTTTCGGACAAAATCGTTTTAGAGGAATCGATCTCCGACAAGAAGACCGAAGGCGCCGACATCGAGCACTTCAAGAAATTCATCGAAGACTTAAAGCCTAGCGATTTCAATGGCTAGATGTCCCATTCCCAGATGTTGTACCAGGGTGTACTGCCCGGGTTAACTTTGAAATTCTGCAGCGCCGCGGAGTGCACACTCTGGCGGCGCGATTCATAAAGCGGAATGTAGGGCACGGTGCTCCAGATGCGCGGCTCGGCTTGACCATAGATGGCGGCACGTTTGGCAGCATCGTCCGTGAGCAGCCCCTGCTTCTCCAGTCTATCGACGGTGCGATCGCAATAGCGATACACATTCTCGCCACGCGGATAAAAGAAGTCGCAGCCTAAGTAAAACAGATTGTCCGGATCCCACGGCAGCGTGACCGAATAGATCGCGAAGTCGTAACGGTTACCGTAGATCGGTCCGGTCGGCGTGAAAACGCTGTTGTATTGGTAGGGCTTGATCGCCAAACCGATCCCGACCGCTCGCAGGTACTGCTGCAACTGCACCGACGCCAACTGCTGGCTGGTTGAACCAGAGATGATCGCCAGCACGTAGTCGAGCCGAACATTTCCACGAGCACGGATGCCGCCCGGTCCACGCCGATAGCCGGCTTTATCGAGCAGCACCTGGGCGCGCGCCGGGTCGTACCGGTAGGGCGCGTTCTTCGTGTAACCAATTGCGGTCGGCGGGACGATATCATAGGCCCGTTCGCCCACGCCGTGCGTGACTTTTTGAATGATCGCATCGTAATCGATGGCCATCGTGATGGCTTGCCGCACGCGCACGTCGTCCAAGCCCGGCCGGCTGTTGTTGATGATAAAGTACGATTGCGCATTCCACGGCGCAAGCTCGGTAACGACGCCGGATACATTGCGATAATCGTTATAGAGCGAGATCGTAGGCGACGTTATGAGATCGATATGGTGCAGGCGCAGTTCGTTCAGCATCGACTGATCGTTGGGAATGATGAAGAACTCGATGCGCCGCAGCTTCGGCCTGCCTTTGAAGTATGTATCGTTGCGCTCGAGCACGATTTCGTGCCCGCGTTCCCAGCGCACGAATTTGAACGGCCCGGTGCCGACCGGCGCAGCGTTGAACGGCACGGTGTTGATCGAGCGATAGCGAGCCAGCAAATGCGCCGGCAAGATACCTTTGCCGCCCTCTTGCAGCGGCGTAAAGAAACGTGAAACAAATGGGGGATAGCGGCGTTTTAGGTGCACGACGACAGTGTAGCGATCCGGAGTGTCGATCGAGGCAACCCGATCGTAACCTTCGCGGTGCAGCGTGTTGTTCTCCGGACTGACCACGGCTTGCCATGAGAACTTCACGTCCGCCGATGTGAAGGGCGCGCCGTCATGCCAACGCACGGCGCGGTGCAGGTGATAGGTGTACGTCTTGCCGTCCCTGGAAATGCCACCGTTGCTCAAGGTCGGAACGTTGATCGCGAGATCACCGATCAGGCGTCCCTGATCGTCGGAAATGATCATGTACGAATAGATCATCGATGACAAATCGTAAACGAGATCCATCGTAGACATGTAGGGGTTGAGCCGATCGGGATCCGAGACGTCGGCGAATCGCAAGACATGCGGAATACTGATTGCGCTCGAGCCGGCGCGGCTGCAGCTCACGGCCAAGAGCGCGCACACGAGCCCCAAACCGGTCATCCTGAGTCCCACCCCGATTCCTTCGAGGGGCCCGACCGTTTTCCCAGAACTGCGCCCGCCATGCAGACGAAAGAACGCGCCGACATCGGCGTTTTTGGTGGCTCCGGTTTTTATTCGCTCATTGAAAATGCCCACGAAGTTGAGGTCGAGACGCCGTACGGCTCGCCCAGCGATACATTTGCGCTCGGAGAGATCGCAGGCAAACGCGTTGCGTTTTTGCCGCGCCACGGCAAAGGACATCGTATTCCGCCGCACATGATCAACTACCGCGCGAACATGTACGCGATGAAATCCCTCGGCGTGAAACGTATCATAGGCCCGACGGCCTGCGGCTCGCTGACCGCGCAAGTCAAACCCGGCTCGATGGTCGTGGCCGACCAAATCGTCGACCACACGAGCGGCCGCGTCGACACATTTTACGACGGCCCAATCACGACGCATGTCAGCTTCTCGGATCCGTACTGTCCGACGCTGCGGCCTATCGCCATCGAAGCGCTGAAGTCGCTGAAGATCGACACGCACGAGCGCGGCACGATCGTCGTAGTCGGCGGACCGCGCTTTTCAACCCGATCGGAATCCAAGTGGTACGCCGCCGCGGGTTGGGAAGTGATCAACATGACGCAATACCCGGAGTGCTATTTGGCGCGCGAACTCGAGATGTGCTACGTGAATATTTCGCTGATCACCGATTACGACGTCGGATTGGAAGGCATCGAAGGCGTGGCGCCCGTTTCGCATCATGAAGTCATCGAAGTTTTCAACCGCAATAATGCGCGCGTGAAGGACGCCATCTTCCGAATCATCGACAAGACCGACGTTAAGGCGTCGTGCGCATGCCAGTCGGCGCTGCAGGGGGCGCGCGCGTGACACGCGGGCTCGATCTCGCGATGTACGTTCGAGCCCTCCCGCTTTATGCGCGCAATCTCGGCGTGCTTCTCCCACCGCTCATAGCGGCCCTCATCGCAGTCGGACTGAACTATTTCTCGGCTTGGTTTACTGCACCGACCGAAGGCGCAGGCATGGGGCTCATCGGCCTGCTCATCACTATTCTCTACGGCTTTGCTTTCGGCGTTGCGGTCATCTTCGCCGATGACGCATGGCGCCACGGGCGTGCGCACCTCGTTTCAGCGTGGGACGATGCGCGCCGCAAAGCCGGCAATATTCTGCTGGCCGTGATCGGTTTTCTGTTCTTGGTGTGGATAGCGCACATGATCGGCGGCATAGCCGGCAGCCCCATCGTTGCCTTAGCGCTCGGCGCGCTTGCGGTATGGGCGTTTATCTACGCGATCCCCGCCGGGGCTATCGGCGGCATTCCGGGCAGCGCGGGCCTTTCAGCATCGCTGCAAGCCGCTCGGCGCCACCCGCTGGCCACGGCGATCCTCGTTGTCGTCAGCTTAGTCGTCTGGTTCGGGCTCTCGGTTTACGCCGTGGAGTATCTGCCGTTCTACGGAATCGGCTACGATATCGCCGCCGCGCTGCTAAAGGCGATCGCGCTTGGCTACATCGCGCTCATCGTTGCACGGCAGTATAGCGACTTAGCGTTCCGTCCTTATTGGTAGTTAGGCGGCAGTCCCACTCAAGGACATCCGAACAAGCTCGCTCACAAGTGCGGGGGAAACATTCGTGCGCGCCAGCTTTTGGGCTTCGCCAATCTTCGTTAGCGCGTTCGTGGCCGTGGCTGCGGTAATTTTCGGAAGCTTCTTCAACTTCGGCGCATAGTCAACGGCCAATGCCGAGCCGGCCGCACCGCTTTCCAGCCGCAGCGCAATCCAGTCGCGAACCAACGTTTTGACGATCTCCAGACCTTCGTCGAGCGTTTCGCGTAACGCCCAAGTCTCTTCAGGCGTTTCACCGGCTACGACACCAAAGAACCAGCGCGCAACCTGATCGCGCAGTTGCTCTTCATCCTCGGAAAGTGGGGCGAGCGCGCGCGTGATCGAGCCTTGGGAAAGCGCCGCACCGAGTTGCGCGCGTTTCTGATCATAACCTTTGTCGCGCAAGACTTGGGCGACCTCCGCTTGCCGCAGCGATGGAAAACGAACCTCGACGAGTCGCGAGCGGATCGTTGCAAGCAGACGCGACGGCGTCGCGGTCGTCAACAGCAGCACGACCCGCGCCGGCGGCTCTTCGAAAAATTTCAGCAATGCATTTGCGGCCGCCGGCGACGCGAAGTCAATGTCGCCCAGCACGAAGATACGAAAGCCGCCGGAGTATGATTGCAGCGAGAGTTGCCGCACCAAATCGCGCGATGTGATCGCGTCCGCCTCGTGAAAGGCCATCGGTTCGTCGGGCTCGCCGATTTTCAGCGCGCCGATACTTTCAAGCAAATCGGGATGGCGAGTCTCTTCCTTGCCGGTGAGCTTGCAGGCGGCGCAGGTCCCGTCGTATCCCAGTACGTGCTCTTTCGGCGCCTCGCAGAGCAACGATTGAGCCAACCGTCGCGCGAACGTTTTCTTTCCGACTCCCGGCGGGCCGGTGAACAGATAGGCGTGCGCGATCGTCTCTTTGGTCAGCCGGCCGAAAAAATGTTTCGGCCCTTCCGCGCCGATGACGTCGAAATGCAGCTCGCTCATTTCAGCACGCGTGCGAGCGCGTCCATGGCATCTTCGTAGACAATCTGCTCGCTGCGTTCGCCGTCGATCACGACGATGCGCGGATCGGCTTTTGCCAACTCCAAGAATCCGGCGCGCGCGCGGCGATGAAAAGTTTCCTCCATTTTTTCGAGCCTGTCGTCGGTGTTGCCGCGACGGTGCAGGCGCTCCCGCGATGTTTCATACGAAACGTCAATCACCAGCGTTAAGTCCGGCATTAATCCGCCGGTCGCTGCATTGCAGATCGCCCGCACGGCATCGAGCGATTGTTCGTGGCCGTAGCCCTGGTATGCGAGCGACGAGTGCACGTACCGATCGCACAGCACGAGCTTTCCATCTTTTAGTGCCGGGCCAATGACGTCGGCGACCAGTTGCGCGCGCGATGCATTGACCAGCAGCGTCTCGGCCATCGGGCTCAATTCGAAGTGCGGCTCGATGAAGACGCGCCGGATGGCGTCACCGGCCGGCGTTCCGCCGGGCTCGCGCGTGACGACCAGGTCCCGGCCTTCCTTGCGCAGCGAACTCTCGACCGCCGAGAGCAGCGTCGACTTGCCGCTTCCCTCGATACCCTCGAACGAGATAAACACTTATTGGTTGTGTCTTACGACTTGAATATCCGGACCCTTCGATTCGGCTCCAATCCTGTGCTGCGCGACTGCAGCCGATACTTCTCAGCCAACTGGTGCTGCATGCGCCGAACGTACGAGGTCTGCGGCGAGAGCTCCACGGCCTGGCTGTTGAGAAGAACCTGGTAAATTGCTTCCTCAGTTTCCCGCAAGGCAATCTCTTCCGTATCGAGTGAAGGCAGGTTGAAGACGTCCTTCAAACACGACTGAATCTGCGTCGTCGTGTTCGTCTTAATCGCGTAGATCGGAACGTTCTCCGATGCGATCTGCTTGAGTTTGGGCTGCTCCCTGCGTTCCAGCGCTTTGAGCGTAATGACGACGTCGGCGTCGTCCCATTTGCGCGCGATCGAGGCGTTGACGCGCAGGTTATGCACCGCGCGCTCGATCTTGTTTCTCGAAACGCCGTACGGGAAGATCATCAGCGGTTTTTCGCGGTCTTCTTCGGGCACGTCATAGCCGGGCGCGATCGCGATGTGCGGCATCGATTCCGTGTCGGCTTCCTGCACGATCGCCACGCCGCCGGCGGTCCGCTGCCGGATCTCGGGCTGGGGCTGATATCCGCGCAAGAGTGCGTCTACGACTTCGCCGACGTTCTTATGAATCGCCAGCCGGTCCCGATTGTGAATCTCCACGACGACGTCGAATGTCGGCGGCGCCTTGCGTTCGAGCACGGTCTTGCGCGTGCCGCGCCGGCGCGCTTCTTCATCCGAAAGCGTCACCGCACCGATGCCGCCCATCAAGTCGGTCAGGGTCGGGTTCATCAAGAGGTTTTCCAGCGTCTGGCCGTGCGCGGTTCCGATAAGCTCCACGCCGCGTTCGGCGATGGTTCGAGCGGCCTCGGCGTCAGCTGCCGTGCCGATCTCGTCGATGACGACGACCTGAGGCATGTGGTTCTCGACCGCTTCAATCATCACGGCATGCTGCAGGGCCGGATCGGTCACTTGCATGCGCCGCGCCGTCCCGATGCCTGGATGCGGGATGTCGCTGTCGCCGGCGATCTCGTTGGACGTATCGATGATCACCACGCGCTTGCGATCCTCGGAGAGTACGCGCGCGCACTCGCGCAGCATGGTCGTTTTGCCCATGCCCGGCCGCCCGAGCAGACAGATCGATTTGCCGCTGCGCAGGATGTCGAGGATGATGTCGATCGTTCCGTAGACGGCGCGCCCGACGCGGCAGGTCAGGCCGACGATCTTGCCGGTGCGATTACGAATCGCGCTAATCCGATGCAGCGTTTGCTCGATGCCGGCGCGGTTATCCGCGCCAAAAGCCGAGAGCCGCGAGCAAACCTGCGCGATGTCTTCGGTGGAGACCGGCGTTTCCGAGAGATAGACGAAGTCATCTTCGAAGCGAGCTTCCGGCGGGCGCCCAAGATCGAGCACAACCTCGATCATGTTTTCGAGATTGGGCAGACGCACAAGCGATTGCCGTGTGGGGAGCGGGAAGATGTCGAGGAGTTGGGTCAGCTCCCAGCTGGAAGCCATGGATTCGGCTTTAACGGCCAATACTGATCCTCGCTTTAAATTCCGTTTGGTGCTTTTTAACACAGCTGGGCAGACGCCCTGCAAACGCTATTCCTTAACGACGCGGATACGCTTCAGTTCGCGGTCGTATGGACCTTGCATCCGGACCCCGGCTTTGATTTCGAGTGAAAGATAGTCGATGATCTCGTCGGTGACTTCCTCACCCGGCGCGATGACCGGGATACCCGGCGGGTAGGGCGAGATCGTCTCGGCGCAAATGCGGCCCTTGCTTTGCTTGAAGCGGACGGCTTCGGTTTGCGCCAGGAACGCTTCGCGCGGCAGCATGCGCATCGGTGGAATCTTCGGCAATTTATAGCTGCCGGTCTTCAGCCTGCGTTCCAAAATGCCCGAGGGAGAGAAAATATCGACCGGCCGATCCTCGCGCGCCATCTCCGCCATGCCTTGCACGAGGCGATCCGCGGCTTCTTGGGACGTGCCGATCGTGAAGAGCGCGACAACATTGAACAGATCGGCCAATTCGACTTGCACGTTGTACCGTCGCCGCAGGATGGCGGATGCCTCGTAGCCCGTGTAGCCGAGATCCTTGACGGTGATCGTGACCTTCGTGGGATCGAGATCGAAGACGCCGGGCCTGCCCTTCAGCTCGTCGCCGAAGCAATAGACGCCGCCGATCGCATTCAGCTTCTTGCGAGTCTCCTGCGCCAGTGCGATCGTCCGCGAAAGCAATTCCACGCCATCTATCGCCATCTGCTTGCGCGCGACGTCGAGCGAAGCGATCATCGGCAGATTGGGCGATGTCGAGAGAAACATCTTCAGCACGCCCTCCAACCGATCGACGCGCACGCGCGGACCGATTTGGTGCAGCATCGCGCATTGCGAAAATGCCGAGAGCATCTTGTGCGTCGAGTTGACCGTGAGGTCGGCTTTGGCGGCGGTCGCCGAGAGCGGCAAAGCGGGGTGAAAGTGAAAATGCGGCCCCCAGGCTTCGTCCACCAACACCAGTTTGCCGGCAGCGCGGGCGAGCTTCACGATCGCTTTCAGATCGGCAGCCACGCCATAGTAGGTGGGCGTGACGAGGTAGACGGCTTTAACGTCCGGATGCTCGCGCAGCGTCTCCGCCACCGTCTCCGGCGTGACGCAGTGGTCCATGTGCAACCCCTCGTCGACGACCGGCTGCATGTAAACCGGCTCCGCGCCGCTCATCACGAGCCCCCCCAGCATCGATTTGTGCGAATTACGCGGAACGGCAAGCTTGTCGCCCGGATTGACGGCCGCCATCATCATGCACTGGTTGCCGCTGGTTGAGCCGTTGATCAGAAAGTAGCTGCGATCCGCGCCGTAGGCTTCGGCTGCGAGCTGCTGCGCTTCGAGCAATGATTCGGTGGGCTGCAGCAGGTCGTCGATACCCGGCATGGGCGTCAGATCGATCGCGCACAAATTGTCGCCGACGAATTCGCGGAACGCAAGGTCCATGCCGATGCCCTGTTTGTGGCCCGGCGTGTGAAACGGAATAACGCCTGCATCGACATAGTCGAGCAGCGCTTGAAAGTACGGGGTCTTAGATTGGTCCACGGAATACTCCCTCAGTGGAGAGTGACAAAAGAAACAAGACGACAGAGTTAGCTCTGCGAACGTCCCTTTGCCGTGGCGCTATGGTGCGAGATGAGCCACGCCGCCATCCGAAGCGCGATGCCGATGCTTGAACGCATTAGGCCAACACCTCGAAACCGAGGCGACCGAGCATGGCGAAGTCTTCCTGATCCTTTCGTCCGCGCGTGGTGAGATAATCGCCAAGCACGAGACCGCTCGCGCCGCTGCGCATTCCGAGATCCTGCAAACCTTGCAGCGTGATTTCGCGCCCGCCCGCAAAACGAATGAGCGCCTGCGGCATCGCCAAACGCGCCAGCGCGACGAAGCGGAGCGCTTCAGCGGGTTCCACCAAAGGCCGGTTACCGAACGGCGTCCCCGGACGCGGATTCAGAAAGTTAATCGGCACTTCTTCGGGCTGCAACGCCTGCAGTTCGAGCAGAAAGTCGACGCGATCGTCGAGCGTTTCGCCCATGCCGATGATGCCGCCACAGCACAGCTCGAGACCGAAGCGCTTGACGAGCAGACACGTCTGCCAGCGCTCGTCGTAGCTGTGCGTCGTGCAGACATACGGAAAATATCGCCGCGAACTTTCGAGATTGTGGTTGACTTTATCCACGCCGGCATCGAGCAACTTTTGCAGTTGGCTTTCGTTGAGGATACCGAGCGAGACCGCGACGGTAAGCGGATAGCGTTCCTTGATAGCGGGCACTGCCTCGCAAACCCGTTCGAGCAATCTCTGCGAGGGTCCGCGCACCGCCACGACTATGCAAAACTCGCCGGCGCCACGCGCGTGCGCGTCCCCGGCGGCTTGCACGAAACTTTCGACTGAACCCAGCGTCTCGGGCTCGACGTCGGTGGCATAGCGAGCGCTCTGCGAACAAAAGTTGCAATCCTCGGAGCAGCCGCCTTTCTTGGCGTTGTAAAGCACCTCGATGGCAATGCCGTTGCCGCAGTGACGTTCGCGGACCTCGTCGGCAAGCGCCAGCAGTTTCGGCACTTCATCAACCGGCAGTTGAATAAGCTCGTTCAAGAGCTCGCGATCGGCCGGAAGCCTGTCCAATATCTGCATCGTGTTATACGAGCGCGGCGAAGAGCTGCGTCCCGTTTTGCACGGACGCCGTTTCGTCGCGGTCAAACGGCAAAATGCCAAGAATCTCGACTTTTCCCTGCAACGCACGCCGCACGTCGGCAACGTACGACGGCGCTGAGGTTTCCCAGCGGTCGACGAGCACCGCGCCGGCGAGCTGCAACTCGAGTTGTTCACACAGGCCGATCGTCAGCAATGCGTGGTTCATGCAACCCAAGCGTAGCCCGATCGCCACCACGATCGACAGGTGCGCAAGCTTCGCGACCGAGGCGAAATTCTCGAGGCGATTCAGGGGCACGGCGAGCCCGCCCGCACCTTCGGCGATGAGCGCGCCTGCGATCGCGTTCAACGCCCGAGCAAGATCCTCGGCGTGCACGACGGGCGTTCCCTCGGCGAGGGCCGCCGACCAGGGATCGGCGGCTTTCCTGAAACGCGCGAGTTCGAGCCACGGGCAACCTGCGAGCGCGCTCACACGCGCCGCATCTCCGAAGTCACCGGGTTCCATTCCGGTTTGCACCAGCTTCACGAACGTCGGGGCTTGCTTGGCTTTCTGCAACGCTAAGGCAAGCGACGCGGCGACGCGCGTTTTCCCGACGTCGGTGTCGGT
>CAAGKR010084116.1_pt1 | contig 14720 bp, 9 predicted proteins | sample 2556971 | NCBI WGS metagenome assembly CAAGKR01 (sample SAMEA5207829, study PRJEB30636) | soil metagenome | biome: forest; feature: boreal; material: soil | place: USA | collected 2011-09 | depth 1 m | reverse complement strand
CTCAGGCGTTCGCTGCGGCCGGCACGCGAATGACACCACCGCGCTGGTCGGACTCGGTCGGGCACGCCGAGGTCGAATCCGCGCAGGTCTTCGAACATCCGACCGGAGACGGTTACAACATCTGCCTGCGGCTGCAGTATCCCCACGCGAGCACGGCTCACCTCCTCGGCGTGTACGTCGACGTCAACCTCGGCGGAATGGTCAAGGACATCGTGGCGTTCCCCGACGCCGACGAGTACCAACAGCTCTTCCTCACCGGCGACGCGGGCATGACGACACGGGCGATGTCGCTCGCCGAAGCGAAAGCACGCGTCACACATGCGCTGTGGATCACCGACCACACCCTCGACGCACCGGTCACCGAGGACTTCGTTACTGATCGCGTGCTTGTCGATCACTACCTGGCCGCGATCCCCGACGGGGGCTACGAGCTCCCCGACGCCGAGCCACTCACCGACAACGAGCGTGAGCGGCTGGTCGAGAGCTTCCTGGCGTGCCCCGAAGCGATGACGCTGCGAGTCTCAGCCGCGCGCTTCGATGACGACCAGCTCCGTTTCGTTGCCCGTCTCGCCATTGATTTCGCTGCGGACTATGCGGGTGGCGACCCGCTGCGATGGACTCCGCCGGTCGTCGAATCGTTCCTCTTATGGGTCCCGCGGAAGGTAGCCGCGCCCGCCGACCGGCTCGACCAGGTCCCGACGTTGCTTGGCGGCTTCGTACCGTTCGCACATCGAGAAAAGGGCTGGGGCGACCGCTATCTCGCCGACACGCTTGCCGCGATCGACGACTTCGGCGACGAGTACCACACGGCGCTCGGCAACGAACGCGGCTGGGGCACTGGGAAGCAGTTGATCATGGCAGCGCTGATCGCAGGCGTCGACCCAACCGACACCGAGTCACTCGGTCGATTCATCGAGCGCCACAACACGCTCGCTGCCGTACAGCATCCCGAACCGATGAACTGGCACAGCATCCCCGCTGGACTGCGGCCCCGACTCGAGGAGATCCTCGCGGAGATCGAGTCGCTGTGCGGCGAAGCACTCGACGACGAGTACCTGACTCTCGCACGTCGGTTGACGGCAGCGCTCGGACGCAAGCGTCCTTCGCCGCTCACGCGTGGACGAACGAGCATCTGGGCTGGCGCCATTCTCTACGCGCTCGCGCAGATCAACTGGCTGTTCGACGACAGCTCCGAGCCCGCCTTGTCTGCGACCGAGCTCACCAGTAGCTTCGACGGATCCCACTCGGCGATCGTCAACAAGGCCCGCGATATCCGGTCACTGTGCAACCTCGACGGGTTCCCGTCGCCCAGCGAGTACACGAGAGCCGAGTTGCGCATGTGGTGACCGCCCAGAACCCAGTCGCTGGCGACCGTCGCGGGCCCATGTCAGCCCGCGAAGGTCGGTCCCGCTCCACGAACTCCGGGCAGGATCACTGCAAAAGCGCCGCGGACGCCACGGACCGAACCGGGGGCCTGTTTCGGCTTCAACTCGCCTTCACGCCGACTGGAAACCACACGGTGTCGGAGGGGACTTGAACTCTCCTGCGGGCCGTGATTGATGGTGCCGGCGGTTGGTGCGTAAGCACCCTGATCAGGCCAAACACGATCCCGACGGTCCGCACGGTCGCCGTCGTTTACGTGGTGTCCTTGCTCGTTCGTGACCACGGCGTGACCACTGGAGGGCAGCCGGGGGGGTCGAGCAAGCCGAAGCAGACTGCCACGTGTGCCTGTGGGTGCCGGAAACGCGTCTGGGTACCGCCGGAGTTCGCTTCCGGGGGCTGTGGCGGGGAGTGAGCGCGTTGAAGGTGGCGGGTTGGCCGTTGTCGGAGCGCTGCACCCACCGGAACACGGTGACGTGATCGACCTCGATCCCACGCTCGGCCAAGAGCTCTTCGACATCACGGTAGGAGAGCCCGAACCGTAGGTACCAGCGCACCGCGAGGACAGTCACCTCCGGCGGAAACCGGAACCCGGCGAACGCCGACCTCGAGACTACAGGAACCGGACGAACATGAGATCGGAGCATCCCACCACTGTCACCCTCGAACACAGACATCGCCCAATGCAACAGCGCCGCTGAGTCCGAGTGCGCGTCGAGCTTGCAGATCTTCGTCGATTGGTGCGCGCAACACGACACCCTCCGCAGTCAGCACACATTGCCTGATGCGTGTGGTGTCGGCCAGCAACTTCGTCGCGGCAGAACGTCAGCCGCACATCACGAATTCCTCTTTGTTGTCAAGACCGGTTGTTGTTTGGTGTTCGGGCCGTGGTGACGTCGCGGTTTTCGAGCTGGGGCGGCGGGTTCTAGAAATTCCACGCCGGTAGCTGTCAAGCGGCGCGGGCAATTCGGTGGTTCCACGTGGTGCGTTCGTCGTTTTGGGTTTGGTGGCGGAGGCAGCCTGCGGGGACTCAAACGCGTCCACATGCCAGCGATCACCGACGGCGTGGCGACACGGCCGCGCAGCGTCGACGAGCAGTGGTGTGAAGCGCTGCACCCACCGGTACACGGTCACATGATCGACCTCGATCCCGCGTTCGCCGAGCAACCCCTCGACATTGCGATACGACAACCCAAAGCGCAGATACCACCGCACCCCAAGCACGATCACCTTGGGAGGGAACCGGAACCCTGCGAATGACGACCGCGGCACCGAACACACCTGGCGAGAACGACGAGCCATCATCGGGGCACTCTCACCGCCCGCCGCCACTGGCGTCAACGCAACAGTGCCCTCTGGGGTCACCGCGGCAACGTGCGCGAGGCACCGGTGGCGACGGGTCGGCTGAGCCGGGTCAGGAGGCCGCCGACGGCGTCGGTGCGCGCCAGCACCGTTCCCGATCCCGTACGGTGGGGCGTGGGAGGCGTCCAGGCACTCGTCGAGAAAGGCCGCATGTGCTGACCGATGCTGACCGCGTGCCGGCAACACCGAACGGCTCGCTTTCCCCGCTGATCCTCGAGGCTACCGGCGTCACGAAGACGTACCACAGCGGAAGCGAAGAGGTCCTCGCGCTCAACGACATCGACCTCGCCGTCACCACCGGCGAGTTCGTCGCCATCATGGGACCGTCGGGGTCGGGCAAGACCACGATGCTCAACTGCCTGTCAGGCCTCGACGACATCGACAGGGGCACGATCCTCGTAGGCGGTCGCGACATCTCGGCGATGAGCGACGCGGAACGCACACGCCACCGCGCGTCCTCGATGGGGTTCGTGTTCCAGGCGTTCAACCTCATCCCGGTGTTCACTGCCACCGAGAACGTGGAGCTGCCCCTGCTCCTCGCCGGGGCCTCGCCGCGTGCGGCGCGGGACGCGGCCGAAGCCACCCTCGCCCGCGTCGGCCTCGCGCACCGGCTGCGCCACCGGCCCACCGAACTGTCGGGTGGCGAGCAGCAGCGCGTCACTATCGCCCGTGCGCTCGCGGGGCGGCCCGAGATTGTGTGGGCCGACGAGCCCACCGGGAACCTCGACAGCGAAACGGCCGCGCAGGTCATCGACCTCTTGCACCAGCTACACGCCGCCGGGCTTACCGTGATCCTCGTTACCCACGACGCCGACATCGGCGCCTCCGCGCAGCGCAAGGTCGTGGTGCGCGACGGCGTCATTGTCAGTGATCAGCACCAGCGATGACCACGACCGCCCCGTCGCACGTCGACGTCTCCGAGCCGCCGGAAGGGAGCGTCGGCTCGTCGCGCAGGGGCCTCGGCTGGCTGGTGGCGGCCGCCACCGTGATTGTGGGCATCGCCGCGATTGCCGCCGGGTTCGTAGGCCCGGCTGCGATCGTGCTTTCCCTCCCGTTCTTCTACATGCTCGTGCGAAAGCCGATCCTCCGGCGTCTCGCGCTGCGGAACTCTGCCCGGCGCCCGCGCGAGACGTTCCTCGTGATTCTCGGCGCACTGCTCGGCACCGCGATCATCACCAGCTCGTACGTCGTCGGTGACACGTTGCGCTCGTCGATCCGCGAGGGGGCGTACACCCAGCTCGGACCGGTCGACGAGCTGGTGGTGGCGAGCGGGCCGGGCGCCGGCGCGGCGGTGTCCCAAGCGGTGGGCCAGGCGAGGGTCTCTGGTATCGACGGCACTCTGCCACTTCAGAGCCTCGTCGCCGCGGTGTCGACCGGTGGGCCGGACGCGCGGGCCGAACCGCGCGCCCAGGTGCTCGAGGCCGATTTTGCGCGAGCCCGCGCGTTTGGCGGTGATGCCGCCGCGACCGGCGTCAGCGGGCCGACTCCCGCACCGGGGGAGGCGGTGATCGGAGCCGACCTCGCCGGCACCCTCGGGGTAAAACCCGGCCGGACGATCACGGTGCACGCCTACGGCACATCCCGCGCGCTGCGGGTGACGCGCGTGCTGCCTCGAATGGGCATTGCCGGATTGATGACCCTCGACGCACGGAGCAACGCATCACCCAACGTCTTCGTGACTCCCGGCACCCTCGCGGCGATGGAGCGGGCCAGCACCTCGGACCCCGCGGTCGTGCCGCCGGTTTCGCTGCTCGCGGTCTCCAACCGCGGCGGGGTTATCTCGGGGGCGGCCGCCACAGCAGGTGTGGATCGGCAACTCGTCGGCGCGGTGTCGGGGCTGTCCGCCCGGGTCGACCCCGTGAAGCAGACCTTGCTCGACAACGCCGAGACCGCGGGGAACCAGTTCACGTCGTTCTTCCAGAACTTCGCCTACTTCAGCGTGCTCGCGGGCATCCTCCTTCTGGTCAATATCTTCGTGATGCTCGCCCAGGAGCGGAAGACGACGCTTGGGATGCTGCGCGCGATCGGGTTGCGGCGGGCGAGCCTCGTCGGGTCGTTCTCGCTCGAAGGCTGGTTCTACGCGCTCGGCGCCGCGATCGCGGGTGCTCTGGTGGGCATCGGTATCGGCCGACTCGTGGTGGTTGCTGCGTCGGGCGTCTTCCAGCAAGGGCGAGGTGGCGCCGGCAAGGGTCTCGACCTGCACTTCGCCGTTACCAGCAACAGCATCCGAGCGGGCTTCACGATCGGCTTCGTCATCGCGCTGGTGACCGTCGTCGGCACGTCCCTCTATATCGCGCGCCTCAACGTGATCCGTGCGATACGCGACCTTCCCGAACCACCCCGGTACGGCCGCCGCCTCGGGCGCCGGGTCCTCGGCGGCGGGCTTGTCGCGTTCGGCGGGCTCCTCACTATCGCCGGTGTCGCGGGTTCGAACGCCTCCCTTGCGCTCATCGGTCCCGCCGTGCTCGGCGCGGGCGTGATCGCCGCCATCGGACAGTCGCTTCCCCGTCGTCCCGTGGTGTCGCTGGTCTCGGTCGCGGTGCTGGTGTGGACGATCGTGAGCACCAACCTCGTCAGCAGCGGGCCCAACTTCACGGTGTTCGTCGTGCAAGGCATCGTGCTCACCGGCTACGCGATCGCGCTCGTCACCCAGAACCAGGAGTCGATCGGCGCCGCGTTGCGCGCAGTGGGCGGAGGCTCGCGCAACATGTCATTGCGGCTCGGCCTCGCCTACCCACTCGCCAAGCGATTCCGCACCGGGCTCATCCTCGGGATGTACGCCATCGTGGTGTTCGTCCTCACGCTCCTCATCACCATCTCCAGTCTCTTCTCGGGGCAAGAGGCCCAGTTCATCCACAAGATCGCGGGCACGGCAACGCTCGAGGTCGAGTCGAACGCGTCGAACCCGATTCCCGTCACCGATGTGAGCTCACTACCGGGCGTCACCCGAGTCGCGCCCGCTTCAGTGAACGTCGCGGAATTCCCCAAGCCAGGCTCCACCGAGACCACACCCGTCAAGGTCGTCGGGTTCGACTCCTTGTTCGCGGGTCACGGGTCGCCCGAGCTCAAAACGCGCCCACGCGGCGCGAGCAGCGACGACGCAGCGTTTCGCTCGGTGCTCGCCACGCCCGGGACCGTGCTCGTGAGTGCAGACTTCGCGCCCGGCCGCGCCCGGCGCGGCGGCCCCGGCGCACAAGATGCGGTGAAGATCGGCCAGACCATCACCGTACGCAATCCCGTGTCCGGTGCCACGCTGCCGCTCGTCGTGTCGGCCATCGTTTCCGAAGCGCGCTACGACGGCTTCGACCACGTATACCTGTCGCGGCAGACCGCGCAGCAGATCTTCGGCGACGCCGCCACGTCGAATCTCCTCTACCTCTCAACCGCTCCCGGCACCGACAACGAGCAGCTCGCGGCGTCGATCAACGGGCAGCACGTAGCGAACGGAGCCGACGCGAACTCGTTCCATCACCTCGTCACCCAGGAGTTCGCCGAGCAGCAACAGTTCTTCCAGCTCATCAAGGGCTACGTGGCACTCGGCCTCCTCGTCGGCATCGCGGGCCTCGGGGTCGTCATGGTCCGGGCGGTGCGGGAACGCCGCCGCGACATCGGCGTGTTGCGCTCCCTCGGCTTCAGTCGCATCGCGGTTCGCCGGGCGTTCGTGACCGAATCGTCGTTCATCGCGCTCGAAGGCATCGTGATCGGCACGACCCTCGCCCTCATCACCAGCTGGCATCTCGTCTCCAGCAATTCGTTTGGCAACGGCATCACCTTCGGCATTCCGTATCTCCAGCTCGGACTGTGGATCGCCGGCACGTTGGTGGCGAGCCTGCTCGCCACCGCGAGCCCAGCCCAACAGGCCGCGGGCATCCGCCCCGCGGTCGCCCTCCGAATCGCGGACTGACCAACGCAGGAGACCGCAAGTGCAGGCATCGTGTGGGTGCCAAAAACTCGATCCGGCCCGCGAAGGCTTGTCGAACTCGGCCCGCGCCTTCGCCACAGCATCCCCTTCATTGCGCGCGTTCACAAAACGATCAGCCTGCTGGGTACGTGTGACCCTGATTCGGTACCGCACGTCGTTCCCCTCCCCTGGTCCGCCATCCGCCCACCATTCGTCCCATCTGTAGGCTCGTCGTTCGTGGACCTCACCGCCGACGAGCGGGCGATCCTTCTCGCAGCTCTTCACGAACTCCGGAGGCGCTGTTGCGTTGGCGCATGGTGGCCCCGGCGGTGAGAGTGGCGGGATGATGGCTCGTCGTTCTTGTCATGTTCCCGCGGTGGGGATGTCGTCGTTTGCGGGGTTCCGGTTCCCTCCGGAGGTGATCGTTCTTGCGGTGCGCTGGTACTTGCGGTTCGGCCTGTCGTATCGCGATGTAGAAGAGCTCCTCGCGGAGCGTGGATCGAGGTCGATCACGTCACCGACCGCGTGGCGACACGGCCGCGCCGCGTCGACCAAGAGCAGCGTGAACCGCTGCACCCACCGATACACGGTGACGTGACGCGCAACGAACTGCCGATCCGGGTGCGTTCGTCGCTCGCAGGTGATTCCTGTAGCGACGAAACCCCGCCCGAAGGCGGGGTTCACGTCGTGTGAATGCGCGCGGGTCGGGCTACGTGCCGCTGTTGCTCAGCTGGCTTCCGGCGTCGCTGAACTTGCTCTGCACCTGGCTACGCAGGAACACAACCGCCGCGATCACGGCGAGCACGATGAGAGCAACGAGGAGGATGTACTCCACCATGCTCGCCCCACGCTCGTCGTTCGAGAACTTGGCCTGAAGCCAAGTCTTCAACACGAACAGATTCATGGAATACCCCTTCTCGGTGTCCGGAGCCAACCCCAACTCAGTGTCCTCGCGCTGCCCGCATCAACACGATCGGCTGCAAACCTTGAGTTCACGCACGCGGGCAGGCTCAGGAAGGCGACCTGGGTGTGTCCTCCGGCGGCGACGGCCCATCAACCCAGGCGCGAAGGGACAGGCCCCATGTTGGGTCGTGGCATGACGCCACCTCACGCGCGAGACCCGCCCACGCCTTGATGCTCAAGCGCTCGCGATAGGGTGCCGAGAACCCAAGCGCGGATCGAATGACGGGCAGACGGTCGGGCAGGACTTGCCGGTGGGCGGAGGCGACCCTCTGATGAAGTTCAAGCGCAACGCAAAGACTCGGCATGTGCAAGCGCGGCGTGTGTTGCGTCGCGAGGTCGATTGGACCACCAGGTACATGCTCGAAGGCAATCGCGACCAGGGCTGGCGCGAGTGCCGCGTGCTGGACGTGTCGCGCGGTGGTGCTGGCGTCGAACTGTCCGACACAACATTGGAAGAGGCACGCGCCCATCGCGTCGTCCTTGAGTTCGAGGCCCCACCTGCGGTACTGCGCCTCCGCGGCGAGGTTCGACATGTCGGTCCGGGCAGCGATGGCGGCGTACGCGTCGGTTTACAGTTCACCGGTCTCTCTGTGTTGGAGCGCGACATGCTCGACTCGTTACTCGAACGGGATTCGTCTGGCTGATAGGCATCGCCTGCACCCTCAGTCTGAGCGCCTCGCGTCGCTGGTAGTCGAGTAGCGAACAAATCCTTCAAACCAAGAGGGCGAGCGCGCCAGATCTGCCTGATGGACATCTCGAGCCCGGTAGGCAACACCGACACGTGAGTGCCCCGAAGCTTCTGGCTCGAGATCGCTGGGCGCGCTCACCGACCAGCCAGCGGGAGCGGTCATAGGGTCGAGAATGCTGCCGCCCTCGTTCGCCTTGCTCGCTCGGTTGCCGCCGATGCGTCGTCGTCCGGCTCGGTGCGTTTGACACTGGTGTGACGTGGAGCCGGAGCGCGACGAGACGTCGCCTCGGGCGGGGCCATCGCGCCTGGCCAGCTGAGCGCGCTCGGAGGGAATCGAACCCCCAACCTTCTGATCCGTAGGCGGGGTCCGCGAGTCCGAGGCGGGTTACCTCGTTCGCCGCAGTGCTCCTGATCAGGGACTCTATAGCGGGCTCGTCCCAGGGGTTGTTCGACTTCGTCGAGATCGGCATGGATGCGTGAGCAACCTCGTTAGCAAGCCGGGGCCCGTTGTGTCAGAGGCGGTGCTCATGCTTCGAGGATGCGGATCACCTCCTCAGCGGCAAAGACACGGCCATAGCGCCCGCCGGTGATCTCGCGGAGGAGCCCGACGTCGACGAGGCGGGCGACCGCGTTGTTGGCGGCCTGGTACGTGACACCGAGATTCTTTGCCGCCCACGTTGGGGTGACGATGGGCTGGCCGATCAGGCCTTCGACCAAATCTGCCGCGACCCCGCGGAGGCCGTGCTTGCGCGCGCTAGCGCGCGTCTCCTCTTGAAAAGCGAGAAGGCGGTCCACCTTGAGCGCCGTCGACTCAGCCTGCGCCCGAATCGCCTCTGCAAAGAACGCCACCCAACGCGAGACGTCGCCGGTCTCACTTACGTGCTGCAGCTCGTCTTGATATTCGCGGCGTCGAGCCTCGAACCACGGAGACACGGTCAGGATCGGCTCTCGCAGCACGCCGGCACGCATCAGCTGCACGACGATGAGGAGTCTTCCGATCCGCCCGTTGCCATCGTTGAAGGGATGGAGCGTCTCGATCTGATAATGCGCGAGCGCAGCTTTGACGACGGCTGGGAGAGTGGCGTGGTGGGCTGTGACCCAACTGACCCAGTCCTGCACCGCGTGATCAAGGCCCGCACCGGGTGGCGAGGGAACGAAGCGCGCCTCGGTCACGCGGGTGCCGGCAGGACCTACGACCACCTGAATGGTCCGGATCCGTCCAGCCTCCGGTCCGTCGCTCCGCGTTCCCACGACAAGCAGCCGGTGTAAGTCGAGAAGCAATCCGGTCGTGATCGGGCGCTCGGTAGCCCACGCGAACCCGTACTCGGCCGCGCGGATGTAGTTGAGAATCTCGGTCATTTCCGGCGACCGCTCTGGTTCTTCCTCGAGGTCGGCTTCGAGCACCTCGGTCAGGGGCGCATAGGTCCCTTCGAGCGCCGAGGTGCTCTGTGCCTCACGCTGAAGCGTTGGCCGACGCAGGAGATAGGGGTTCGGGACTTGCCGTCCTGCCTGATCGAGCCGGCCGAGTGCCAACATCGCCTCGGACACGATTCCCCAGGTCGGCGCCGCCAGCTCCACGCTGTCCGGGAGCGGATGCGGCACGAACGCCCAGTGCTGGTAGTCCTCGCCAAAGCGTGCGTCGTGGCCCCGGATCTCGACCAAACGTCCAACAGGGCTGTCCCGAAACCGCTCGACGAGCATAGATCTAAAGTATACCTGCCACGGGCTTTAGATTCAGGCTCCGAATCTCAAGTCCGGTAAACCTTCTAGCCGCACTTCTAAAGTAAGGCGGCAGATGATTTAAATTACATCACTGGAATTCAAGTCCTTGGATGCCCGCTGCGCCACTCCGGTAGCCCTCCGTCTCGGTGCAATGAACTCGTTCTCCTCGACGGAGAAGACCCGTAGCCGGTCGCGCTTGGTACGTGGGGCCCCGCTGGGAGCCAAAACTCGTCCAAGGGGCTTTTCGAGCGCCCGTCACGCCAGGTGGTCGGCTGGCTCGACGCCACGCACGACCCACCAAGTTGGTGGCTTCGCCTCGTGGCCATCGATGACCCGCGCGACCCACTCCCGGCCGTCGTCGCTCGTGATCCGCTCCCTTCCCCGATACAGGTCGGCCTCGTCGGCCTCGTGGACGATCCAGAGCGGCCGGCTCCGGTCGACGATCGTGACCGCCTCGTCACCGACAAAGGGGAGCGTGACATCGAGTCCGGAGAGCGTCACCTCGTAGTCGTCACTCCGCTCCCGGTACTCAACGCCGACTGACAGGAGCGCTCTGGCGGGCTCCGAGCCGACTACCAGTGTGGCCCGTTCACCGTTGGCGTCGTTCGCCGCTCCGGCCAACGGACCGGCGGTTGCGGGACCGAGGAGAGCCTCGAGCGCGGCCCGGGCGACGACGATGCGGCGACCGAGCGTGAGCGCCGGGATCTCGCCGCGATGGATGCACTCATACGCCGCGGCGCGGGAAATACCGAGCACCTCGGCAACCTCAGTCACGGTGTACGTCAGACGGTCTTGCATGGGAACCTCCTAGTTGGGATCTGCAACTACCGAAAAGCGCGTCCGAATGGCCGGACGCGACACGAGAGCTCATCGCTTCGTGCGGACCGAGCATGCATAGGCCCGTGGCAGATCCATCGGCAGACGACAAAGGAGGCCTCTCCGACCCGCGTTGAGGCCTCAACGGATTGCTGCACCACGTCACTTGCCGCCGAGGATCATCTCGCCGAGCTTCTCGGCGGCTTCGGCCTGCAACCCTGGGATCACGTGGCTGTAGAGATCGAGCGTGACGCTGATGCTCGAGTGGCCGAGCCGCTCGCTGACAACTTTGGGATGGATCCCACCGGCGAGTGCGAGGCTTGCCGATGTGTGGCGGAGGTCGTGGAGACGAATCTTCGGCACACCCGCCGCGTCTGCCAGTCGAGCAAAGAGGACACTGATCCGTTCGGGGTGAACCGGCCAGCCATCCTCGCTGGTGAAGACGTAACCGGTGTCGGTCCACGCCTCTCCCCACGCGAGGCGCTCCTCGAGCTGCCGGCGGCGATGCGATCGCAATACACCTGCCACTCGGGCATCGAGGCTGATCGTGCGACGACTGCAGCGCGTCTTCGGGTCCGTCTCGCACACCGAGTAGGCCACGCTCACGCGTGTGCGCCGGACCGCGAGGATTCCCGCGTCGAGGTCGACGTCGCACCAGCGGACGCCGGCGATCTCACCCCTTCGCATCCCCGTGGAGAGAATGAGCACCCAGAGCGCGTACAGTCGGTCGCGTTCGACGGCCGCGAGGAAGATGCGCACCTGCGCCGGTGTCCATGCCCGCATCTCCGGCTGCTCACGCCGTGGAGGCTTCACCCCGAGCAGCGGGCTGCGACCGAGGAGCCCCCAGAGCACTGCGTCGTTGAGGGCTTTGCGCAGGACCCGGTGCACCACGGCGACCGTCGACGCCGAAACGCCGCCCTCTCGACGGACCGCACCCTCGATGAGGAGGTCCGCGTAGAGGTTCCTGATAAGGAGTGCGTTGAGGTCGGCGAGCTTCGCATGCCCGATTCGAGGTCGCACGTACCACTGCACCAACTCGCCGTAGCTCTTGGCCGTCGACGGCTTCAGCGACGGCCGCGCACCTGCCAGCCACTGATCGAGGTACGCGCCGACCGTCAGCCCGCCGGCGTCGACGACTTCGCCAGCGCCTACGGCTGCCAGCGCGCGACCAAGTGCCTTCTCGGCCTCACGCCGGGTCGCGAACCCGCCCTTCCACCGCTGCCGACGCCGACCCGTCGCCGGGTCGCGCCCGACGTCGACGACATACGACCACGTCCGGCCCCGCTTGATCACGCTTCCTCGCATCTCGTCCTCCACGTGCGAAAAGCGCACTGCGGAGGGCAAACGCGACGGGCGACCTACGGATCGGCGTTAGCAGCCGTTAGCAAGCTCGCCGGGAAGGCGAAGGGCAGGCAACCCGAGACGGGCCGTGACCTGCATCTTCTCAGCGCGCTCGGAGGGAATCGAACCCCCAACCTTCTGATCCGTAGTCAGATGCTCTATCCGTTGAGCTACGAGCGCAGGTTGCGAGTGCGCAAGTCTAGCGACCGCCCTCTCTCCGGCCTCTGCCCTAACTTTCGGGCATGGCACGGTTCCTGGCGTGTGCAGTGGTCGCTGTCCTGATGGCCGTCGGCATCGTGGGGTGCGGCGACGATTCGGGCGGTTCGGTCTCCGCTCGCGACACGACGAAGGAGACGACGACGACCGAGGCACCCAGCACAGCACCGGACTACGTCGGCCTCAGCAAGCAGGCGGCAATTGCGAAGGCGGAGGCGGACGGTCGGCCGTGGCGCATTTCCAGTGAGAACGGCGAGTCGTTCCCCGCGACGCTGGACTACAACCCGGACCGCGTGAGCTTCGACATCAACCAAGGCAGGGTCACAGCCGCCAACTTCGGCTGAGCTCACCCCGAGCCGAAGCGGCCTGACCACGACGCGTACAGCGCGGCGTAACGACCTTCGTGCGCGACGAGCTCCTCGTGCGTGCCGACCTCGACCAACCGCCCCTCGTCCACCACCGCGACCATGTCGGCGCGTTCGGCGGTGGTGAGCCGGTGTGCGATGACGACGACGGTGCGGCCGGCCATCAGCCGCTCGAGCGCGCGATCGAGCAGCAGCTCGGTACCAGGATCGAGGCTCGACGTGGCCTCGTCGAGCACGAGCACCGATGGATCGATGAGACCCGCGCGCGCGACCGATACAAGTTGGCGTTCGCCGGCCGAGAAGTTGGTGCCACGCGTCTCGACCCGGGTGTCGAGTCCCTTGAGGAACCGGTCGAACCGCTCGGCAAGACCGAGGTCATCGAGCGCGGTGCGGATGCGCGCTTCGTCGGCGTCGGGGGCCGCCATCAGCAGGTTGTCTCGGATCGTCCCCGTGAACAGGAAGCCCTCTTGGGGGATAACGACGATCCGTTTGCGCAGCGTTGCCTCGTCGACGTTGCGAAGGTCGACGCCGCCGAACCGGATCGCGCCGTCGGTCGGGTCGTAGAACCGCGCCATCAACTTGGCGAGCGTCGACTTGCCCGCGCCGGTCGGGCCGACGAGCACCAGCCGTTTCCCATTCTCGAGCGTGAGCGACACGTGGCGCAGCACCGGATCGAGATGCGGCGCGTACCGGAAGCTCACGTCGTCGACCACGAGATCACCGGCGACCGGCAGTTCGATCGGTTCTGCGGGCTCGACGAGATCGAGTTGTTCGTCGAGCAGGCCGTAGAGCTTCTTGAGCGCGGCACCCGCCTGCTGGAACGAGTTGAACACCTGCGTGAGCTGTTGGATTGGTTCGAACAAGTTGTTGAGGTAGAGCACGAACGCGGTGACGACGCCGATGGTCACGTCGCCTTCGGACGCGAAGAACGCGCCCAACCCGATGATCAGCGCGAACGCGACGCCCTGCACGAGCTCCACGGTCGCCACGTAGATCGCCGCGATGCGCTCCGCGCCGACGCTGGTGAGGTACTGCTCGCGGCTCGTGCGGGTGAAGTCCCACACCGTGCGGTCGGTCTGGTCGAACGCCTGGATGACGCGCACGCCGGCGAGACCTTCCTGCAGTGCGGTCAGCGTGCCTCCCACCCGATCGCGCACCCGCAGGTACGCGCGACTCGACGCGCGGCGGAACCAGATCGTGGCCGCGAGCAGCACCGGCATCAAGGCGAGCGTGATCAGCGCGAGCTGCCAACTCATCAGGAGCATTGCGATCATCGTGCCGACGATCAGCGTGACGCTCACGAGGAACACCGCGAGGCCCTGGCCGACCAGATCCTGGAGTGCTTCGACGTCGGCCGTCATGCGCGACACCAAGAGACCGGTGCGCGTGCGGTCGAAAAAGCCCATCGACAGATCCATGATGTGGTGGAACACGCGCTCGCGGATGTCGCGGAGGAAGGCCTCGCCAATGCGGGCGACGCCGAGAATGGCGGCGCGACCGAGCACGTACGCGCCGGCCGCGGCCACGATGAACAGGAGCGCGGCTTTGGTGACGACGTCGACGTCGCCGCGCGTGACGCCCTGGTCGATGCCGTAACTGATGAGCGCGGGCCCCGCGATCATCAGGCCCGCCTGCCCGAGGATGAACAACGACACCAGCGCCAACTTCCACCGCCACGGGCGCAGCAGTCGCAGTGTGCGCCGGGCGATGTCGGGCGCCTCGGGGAGCGTGTCGTCGTCGGCGACCGGATCGGTGGGATCGGTGGGATCGCCGGGCTCGACGTCGAGCACCTCGGCGGTCACCGCGCCACCTCCTGAACTTCTGGATGCTCGGAGATGGCGGCGAGCACCTGGCGGTACTGCTCACTCGTCGCGAGCAGATGCGCGTGCGTGCCGGTGGCGGCGATCCGGCCCTCCACGTCCATGAGCACGACGCGATCGGCGAGCGCGATCGTCGCCGGGCGATG
>CAAGKR010170855.1_pt1 | contig 14721 bp, 9 predicted proteins | sample 2556971 | NCBI WGS metagenome assembly CAAGKR01 (sample SAMEA5207829, study PRJEB30636) | soil metagenome | biome: forest; feature: boreal; material: soil | place: USA | collected 2011-09 | depth 1 m | reverse complement strand
GAATGGCGTTGCCGGGTGAGAACGGTAGATAACCCGGCATGGCAATGCTAACTCCGTTGAGACTAACAGCTCTGGAGCCACTCATATAGAGAGTTGGCACCAGCGGTTGAGTGCCGAGCGGTTGCAAACCGAACAAGCGGTTGTAACCCAGCTTGGTCTGCGACACTAAACGCGACGAGAAGGTGCGCGTCAGACTGAGCAAGAAGTTCTGGTTTTTCTGCGTAGAGCCTGTATTGAATCCCTGATATGGACTGGAGGCATTTGTGCCCAACGCGAACAACTGATTTTGCAAAGCATACCGACCGTAAAGTTGCGTCTTGGAACTTATGTTGTAGTCGACGCGTTCCACGTTCTGGTATTCGTCTCTTGGTGTACCGCCGCCAACGTCTTGCGGAGTGGAGTAGGTGACTTGCTGAAACACCGGAGTGTTAGGATTAGCGTTAGCAAATGCCAAGAAAGCGTTCGTTGCGGCGTTCGGAGTGGCCTTAAACTGTGCCGAACCACCGAAAGCTGCGACCACTTGAGAAGCTGTGACCGTAGGGCCTGCGGACCCCGTTTGCGTGTATGGAGCAAAGAACGCTTTCGTACCGGCATTAGCAGCGTTGATAAACTGCGAAGTAGGAACGAGGGCAACGGAAGCGCCGCCGCTACGAATGCGGATCCACTCGGTGTTGCTGAAGAAAAACAGTTTGTTCTTCTTAATTGGGCCGCCAATCGAATAGCCGAACTGATTGCGCGTGAAAACCTGTCTTGGAATACCGCGCGCATTACTGTCAAAGCCATTTGAGGCTAATCGAGAGATCCGATTGAATTCATAACCCGTGCCATGGAACGAATTGCTGCCCGCGATGGTTGCAACGTTAACGACGCCACCAGAGGCACGCCCGTATTCGGCAGAAAAACTGCCAGTGATGACGCGAAACTCCTGGACAGAGTCGAGGGGAACTGCTTGACCAACCGTGGCGGTAAAGTTATCCACGTTTTCGACGCCGTCGAGAAGGATGCTCGTGTCCGCCGAACGCATACCGTTAATCGCGTATCCGGCGCCGCGCCCACTGCCGGCATCGGCGGTAACGTTACCTGCGGTGCCAACCAGGTCATACGGGTTCCGCGTCAGGGTCGGCAACTCGCGGATCTGCTTATTATCGACAACGGTGGACAGCTGTTGGTCAGTCGTGTTGACCTCGACGCCTCCGGCTGCCGCGACAACGGTTACGTTTGCGGCGATGGCCTGCGTGGAAAGCTTGACGTCCAAGCTGACCTTCGCGCCGACTGTCACCTGCGCTCTCTGCGTGTTCTCTGCGAATTGACCTGATTTCACCGTGACGTCATAGAGTCCGGGCTGGAGATTTGTGAAAATGTAATTCCCCTGATCGTCCGATGTCGTAGTACGTTCTGCCCCAGTTGCAACTGATTTTGATGTCACAGTTGCGCCCGCGACCACCTTGTCTTGCGGGTCTGTAACTCTGCCAGAGATTTGGCCGGTCTCTTGCTGCGCGAAAGCGCTCACGCCGACCAAACAAAGCGACAGTGCAAGAACGAGCATGATAACTCTTCTCATCGTGTCATTTCCTTTCTTGAAAGAGGGTCTCCAAAAAGAAACCCTTCAATTTATTTGCATTCAATCCATACAGCCAACAACCCAAAAACAAATGACCCTCTGGTATTGTTGGCCCTTCATTATTCCGCTTAAGTTGGCGTTCGACGGGCACTGCATGAAGCACTGAGAACCTACCCATTTGCCCGCCAGACTCTATTGCAGAGTCTTTTCAGGCAATGACGATGCCATAAGGCAGCCCGTGCATCCCTTGCTTGAAAAGCTCCAATTTAGGGTGGTGCTGCTCAAGGGTCAATCCAAAATTTCGGTTTTAGTCCAAAATTCGGGAGGATTCAGGAGAACGTGTTGCAAGCAGATGTCCATTTCCAGGCCGACGTTAGCGGAAAAAAGAGATTACCTTCCGACCGGTTCACGTAACTTCTTGATCCCCTCCCGAACCGCGTCTGCGTTCTTAGCGTCCGGAGCTTCCCGCAGATATTGCTCCAATTCATTAACTGCCCGCTCGCGCTGTCCCCTCTTTTCGTAAACCCTGGCCAATTGTAAATGGGCCGCAGCGAGTTTTTTGCCGCTCAGTTCGTAGGCATGCTTAAGACTCATCTCGGCATCATTAAGGGTGGCAACGCGATTATTTTCCGCCTCCTTCGATTGAGAGGTGTTGATGGCGGACGCTTGTTCGATTAGGGCCATGCCACGCATTAGCGGGTATTGGGGATCAAGCGGATTCAGGCGAGAGGCCTCAGCAAAGACGGCTGCCGCGACAGCGAATTTTCCTTGCTGCATGAGTAAAAGCCCGAACAGTTCATAAATTCGATCGTCTTTCGGATTAATGCGACGGGCTTCGTCAAGCTGGGCGATCGCTTCGCCATGCTTCCCAGCCTTCATGAACTCACTGCCCAGAACAAAGTGAGCATTAAGGTAATCGGGAAATATCCTAATTGCTTCTTGCAAGGCTGCGATCGCTTCTTGTTTCTTACCTTGCTTGGATAACTTGAGAGCTAACTCGTATGAGGTCTGCGCGGCTTTCGGAATATTCTGGACGAAATTAAGCCCGGCTCGCGAAGGGCGCACACCGCTCTTGGGGGTAAGTGTTATATCAATCGTGCGGCTCTCTCCCGGACTGTCCGGGCCTGTGCGGTTAACGAAGTCAACATGTTCACTGACTGGGTTGTAATCAGGGGCGGAGATAACCAGTACATAGCTCGTATCGGTCAGGCCTCCAAAGAAGAAATCTCCCTCGTTATTAGTAGCGGTCTGCGAGAACGGCGAGCCATTACCAGTTTCAATACTGACCATAACCTGGGACATGTTGGCGCCCGAAGGATTGCGCACCTTGCCGCGTATACTGTTGCCTTGCTGTGCGCGCACGCTCAACGAGATCAGGACGACCAACAATGCTATCGCAAAAACACGACAGGTCTTCATAGCTTCCTCTCTAAGATGTGGATAATCCGCTCACTTGATCCGGAGCCTTTTCACCGCTTCGCGAATCGCGGGCGCGTTCTCGGCATTCGGGTTCTGGCGCAAGTATCTTTCGAGTTCATCAGCGGCGCGTCCATTCTCTCCGCGCTTTTCATAGAGACGCGCTAGTTGAATGTGAACTAAGACGAGCTTCCGCGAACTGAGCCGGTCGGCATCTTTAAGCTCTGATTCGGCCTCATCAAGTTGGCCCGTGTCAATCAGCGCGGCCGCGCGCATTAGACGGGCCTCTGCATTCCGCGGGTCCAGCTGCTCACCGACCTCAAAGACTCTGACGGCCATCGCGTACTTCTTCTGTTCGTAGAGAACGAGGCCAAACGCGTGATAGAGCCGACTGTCGCGTGGGTTGACTATCCGTGCCTTTTCCAGTTCCTTTATGGAATCGTCGTAGCGATGAAGCCTGAACATTTCCAAGCCTAATGCGAAGTGCGCGTCAAAATAACTGGGAAAAAGTCTTGTGGCTTCGTCCAAGGCGGCGACGCCTTCTGCAGCTTTGAGCTCGGAAAGCAACTTCAAGCCTCGTTGATATGCTCGCAGCGCTGCCTCGGGCACATCCTGGCGGAAAACGACTCCGGCACGCCCGGCGGCGGTTCGGGACTTCGGCACAAGGGTAACATCTGCACGAAGCGTTTCCCCCGGTCGGGTTGTTCCCTGGCGCGTGAATTCGACGCGCTCCGCGAATGGTTCGTGCTGAACATCACTGACTACCAGCACGAAAGAGGCTCCGCTCAGTCCACCGAAGGCATAGTCACCCTCATTAGAGGTCACCGTTTGGGCTACGATAACGCCGTTGCCGCTCTCTAATTGCACTATCACATTGGCCATCGTTTGACCCGAGCGCGCGCGGACCTTACCGACCAGAACGTTGCCGTCCGGAGACTGCCCGTTGACGATTGTCACGGTCAGCACCAACGTCCCGAGAGTTGCTAACAAACAAATGGGTCGGCACTGGGGACGTATCATTGACAGAGCCTCCTCTCTATTAACGTGAAGACTATTATATCTCACAAAACAAAAGTGGTGGAGCTACTGGAGCTCCACCACAAAAGAGTCTTACTTATGACTCGATTAGAAAGTAAACTTGAAAGCGAACTGGAAGGCGCGTGGGCCACCCGTACCGAACACGCTCGTCTGGCGCAGACTCGGAACATAAACGGCTCCCTGTGCTTTGAAATCTGCCGGGCTGGTAATATCCGCTGCCGCCGGCAATACATTATTGCCGACGCCAGTCAGGTTCGCGAAGTTGAAGAGGTTGAAGACCTCGCCGATTATGTCGAGGTGTTTTTTCTCGCCGAAATAGAAGGCTTTGGTCACGCGAATGTCTTGCGACAGCAACGAGTCCCCGCCCAGTCGTGTGTCGGCAGGAAGCAGCGCCAGCGGACGCAATACGTTGCCAAACGGATCCGTCTTACCGGCGAAGCTACTGTTATAGCTAGTGATGAGCGCGTTTAACTGCGATACCGACTTAACGTCACGGCCGATAGAGCCGCCGTGTGTACCCGGCAGATACGTGGCGCCACCGCCAAAAGCACCAATTGTTCCGCTTAAGTCGACCCCATCGGGCAAGAAGGCGCTTTGCGGCAGCCCGCTAAAAGTTGTCGAGATAAGCGCGAAGGTGTAGCCCCCTAGCACATGCCGCTTGAAGCCATTGGAACTCTTCTTGAAGTACGGCAGTTCCCATATCCCGCTGACCACCAGGCGCTGAGTACGATCCAGTCCACCCGGTCCGTAGTCAACCCTGAAGTTATTTAGGTTCGTGGGTCCTTCACCGAGACCGAGCGCGTCGCCCCCAAGGTTCTTCAGACGCGACAACGTGTAGGATGCGGTGAACTGGAAGCCTTTCCGATACCTCTTATCAAGACGCACGAGCAGAGCTTGGTATGTCGAGAAGCCGGAAGAATCGGCCACCGGAACCGAATTCGGGAAGGCCGGCAAGCGATCACCAGCCGCGGAAGCGTCTCGGTTCACATCATAGACGAGCACTTCGTGAACGCCCTTGCGATAATTATAGTCTGCCTGCAAGAGGAGATTGCCAGGCAGTTCCTTCTGAATACCGCCAGCGAACTGAATCGAATACGGGATCCGGAAATCAGACGAGAAGATCGGCCCGGAGATAGAACCAAAGCATTCGATCGATGTCGGAAGAGTGCAGGTGAACGCGTGCGCCTCAATGTCTTTGCGTATGGCAGGAATCATCGGAAGCAAAGCACCCAACCGGATGAAGCCTGATGAAGACCCTGTGGTAGCACCAAAACTACCGTCACCACCCGGGAATAAGGGACTCCGAAGGGCTCCGCTGGCCAGGAACAACTCTGCTCCCGCCGGGCCGAGGTCGGCACGCTCAAAGAGACGCAGGTTATCAATGGTTGTATCGTAGTAGATGCCGAAGCCTCCGCGGACGATAGTCTTGCCCTTGCCTCCAACATCATAAGCAAAGCCGAGGCGTGGCGAGATCATTCTCTTGTCGTTTTTGGGCGGCGCCGTACCCTTCGTGAACAGTGGGGCGATAACTGCAGGCTTCGGCAGATCGGTATTGTACAGGTTCGTATCGTACCGGTAAGCCAATCCAAGATTCAGCGTGAAGTTCTTTCTGACCTTCCATGTGTCCGTGCCATAAAACGACGTGCGCCAGTTAACGGTGTATTTGCCCTTTGTGTTGAAGGGCAATGTGGCGTTGCCGATGCCCATCGCGACGTTGCGTACCGGGGTATTGAGAAAGTCTGCTTCCGTCGCTAGTACTGCCGGAACGTCCGTACTGGAAGTGATGCCCCTTGAGAAGAGCCGAATACGTGCGGGACTGGCGAAAACAAAGAGGCCATTGATGCCCGTACGCTCTTCATTGAAACCGAACCGAAACGTATGGTCCCCACGCGAATACGTAAGATCGTCCTTGAACTGATGACGGATCTGATTCGTGATCTGCGGGGTAATGTAGTTGCTGCCCGACTTCCAACTCTGGTCGAAGCCTGTGCCGTACACACGAAGCTCAACAACGCCCTTGACCGCGGGATCGATCAGGTTGTGAAAATTGTTGTAGTTATAGTGGAAGTCGTTGGTAACTCTTGGACTAAAAATATGCGTTAAGCCGATGACTCCACCATCTGAGCGGTTGCTGTCGACCTGATCATTCGATTGGAAGATACCACTTGCCGATGTACGCGGCAGAATCCCGGTACCGGCAGGAAATGGCGCTTGTTGCCTGTTACCATCGTGTGAATAGCGCACGAAAGCATTCGTCTTGCCGCTGATGGTCCAGTCAACTTTGCCGGTGATCAGCATTTCGCGGAAAGGATTCGGAGTGAAACCGCTCCAACCGGGCAGGATACCCGGCTCTATGTTGTGAATCACGATTGCGTTTTGCCTGTTTCTCTCGGCGTTGAAGAAGAAGAAGAGTTTATCCTTCCTGATAGGGCCGCCAATAGTGCCGCCAAACTGTTGGCGACTGAACGGAACACTGGTCGCTTGTGCTGCCGGAACAAGTCCGTTGGCTGCGTCTAACCGGGAAAGGCCGGGGAACGCCGCGAACCTGGCATCACGTTCATAGAGGTAGCCATTGCCATGGAACTCGTTTGAACCGGAACGCGAAATAACGTTCACAGAGCCAGTGGCCGAAGCTCCGGTCGAGAGATCGTAGTTCGAGATGCCAAGTTGGAACTCTTGCACGATTTCCTGTCCAAAGTTCGTAGTGGTCGTGCCTACCACGTTGTCAACTACTGAGCCGCCATCGACTGTGATCTGGGTCGAACGTCCGGCCTGGCCGGCAATGGATACGCCCGTGTAGTTAGCCTTGGTCGGGTCGAAGTTGGCACCGTCAACTTTCTCAGTGCCCGGTTGCAGTTGGGCCAAGTCAAGGAAGTTACGACCATTGAGTGGTAGATTCTGAATCTGTCTTGTGTTTATGACGCCCGCAACGGCGTTATCGGTACGGTCTATTTGAACCTCACCGCCGCCAGTCACTGTAACCGTCTCGCTCGCGCCACCAATCTCCAGGTGAACATCGAGAGGCACGTTCTGGCCTACGCCAACCACGACACCAGAGACGACTGAGGTTTTGAAGTTTGACGCTGACACTTTGACTTCGTAGGTGCCGGGCGCCATTTCAGAGAAACGATAGCGTCCGTTATCACTGGTCGTTCCACTGCGAGTAGAATTCGTCGCAACATTGCGAAGAGTGATGGCCGCATTTTGGACCACCGCCCCCTGCGGATCGGTCACCGTGCCCTCGACTGAACCGGTCGGTTGCTGGCCAAACGCCGCGGCCGAAGCCAAGCCTAAGCTGAGGGCTAAAATGAACATGAAAAGTTTTCTCATCGTCTCATTTCCTTTCTTGAAGCAGTGTCCCAAATGAATACGCAGAATACGCAAACGCATCAAAGCAATGCTGATGCCATGTCGCCAAGTCCTTGGAAGTTCGGAAATTCCCTTGCCGCAAAGCGCGCACAACACTGGAAATCCAAAATCTCGTTTTTGTGTCCAAAAAACAGAATTCAGCCAAGCGACTGTATAGCACACTTCGGAGGGACCTCCAACAAGAAAGTAAAGAGGCAACGGGAGGCAAGGCTGCCCCGAATACGGAGGGCTTTGACTGTGCTAGACTCTGTAAAAAGAAGGAAAAAGACTTGTCCCCACGAATCTACCGGGATCCGGTTCACAACATTATTCCTTTGCGCGATGACAGCGCCGAAGGACGCTTAATGATCCGCCTGATCGACACGTCCGAGTTTCAAAGACTGCGGCGGATCAAGCAACTGGGACTCGGGCTCTACACTTACCAGGGCGCCGAACACTCACGCTTCACGCACAGCCTGGGAACGCTGCATCTGATGACTCGAATCCTCGATCAACTAAGTGATCGTTATCAGATCGCGGCAGAGGATCGGGCGGCGGCGCGCGCGGCAGCGCTGCTGCACGATGTGGGTCACGGGCCGTTCTCGCACGCGATGGAAAAAGTTCTGGGCGTCCATCATGAACACTTGACCGTGCTCGCCGTGACGTCCGAGGAAACTGAAGTTTGCCAGGCGCTGAGATCGTACTCATCCGAACTGCCGCAACGCGTGGCTTCGATTATCGAAGGTACATTCAAGCCGGCCGCGTTGGCCCATCTAGTTTCCTCTCAACTTGACGTGGATCGGATGGATTATCTTTTGCGCGACTCGCTGATGACCGGAGCGAAGTATGGACTGTTCGATTTGGAATGGATCATTAACGCGCTTCAGATCGACGAGCAGGGCGATCGAATTTACGTGGCTGCGCGCGGAATCTTCGCGGTCGAGGAGTACCTGCAAGCTCGCTACTACATGTTTCGCCAGGTCTACTTCCATCGCACGTTGCGTTCAGCGGAAGCCGTGTTGCGTTCAGCTTTGCGCCGCGCGCTGGAACTGGTGGAGGGTGGCGAGGAAGTCTGGTGCGCGCCCGGCGCGTCGTTTGAAAAAGTTCTGCGCCGGCAGTCTTTGACCATCGCCGAGCACCTGGAAATAGACGACTCGGATGTCATCTTTCACTTGAAACAGTGGCAGCGTTCGCCTGATCGAGTGTTGAGCGATCTGAGCCGGAGATTCGTGAGCCGGCGTCTGTTCAAGGCCATCGACCTCGACATGCCGGTCAACGAGCGCGCGGGTTTTCTCGAAGCTTCTCGATCGGTGATCGCGAGCGGTGGGTTCGAGCCCGATTACTACTTCATCGAAGATCGCGCGAGCGATGTTCCTTACTATGGCTACTACACTGCCGAAGGCGCTGAGCCGCGCACGCGCATCTATGTCGAAGACGGCTACGCTCATCCGCAGATTCGCGAGATCAGCGAAGTCAGCGAGGCCGTGCGCGGTTTACAGCGCGAATACGAATTGAATCGTGTTTGCTTTCCCGCGGAAGTGAAGGACGAGATTTACCGGCTTTATCACAACGCGAGTCCCCACAACACGATTGGAAAAGGTGCGTGACGATTCAAGACTCTGGCTGGAATCTCATGGCTCGTGTTGTTGCCTTGCCTGTTATCGTTCTGTTCGCGCTGGCGCTGACCTGTGTAGCGCAAACCACCCCACGGCCAATTCGCATCGCGTTTCTTGATTTCGTGAATGGCCCCAACGGACGTCGAGTCGCCGACCGATTTGCGGAGGCGTTGGCGTCTAACAGTCGCACCACAAGCAACAGAGACGATGCGTTACGAATCATCGATCGAGATTGGGCGCGCTCAGCCGCGCTCGGAGCGGGTTATCGCGGCTCGCTGAATCTGACGTTGCAAGAGGCTCGTGATCTCGGATCGGCGATCGGCTGCGACTTCTTTTTTGCGGGCGCTGCCGGAACTGAGCGGCGATCGCCTGCGGAAGGGCCGGCTTATTTTGAAGCCTATGCAGCAATCTATCTGGTGAGCGCGCGCACCGGAAAGCTAGCTCTCTGGGAGAGGCCCTCGGCTCAGCGCACCACGCCGGAAGAAGCAGAAAAAATTCTGTTGCAAGAGTTGGTAGCGGAAGATGCGCTCTATCGCTACCGCAGACAAATCCAACGCGCCCTGGAAAACGAGCAAGCCGAGCGAGCGTCGGCAATTGAAAATAACGTGCCTGTCATTGAGGCGTTGTCCGACGACCAGGGCAATGCCGGCAACGGCGTACAGGCACCGCGCCCCTATCGCCGTCTGAAACCGCCATATCCTGAAAGCGCGGCTCACGCTGAAATTGAAGCCACCGTTGATGTGCTGGTCGACATCGACGCGCGCGGCGAAGTGGGTCGCGTCGAAGTCGCGCGCTGGGCCGGTTACGGCTTGGACCAGTCGGTCGTAGACACGGTTAGACAACTGCACTTTTTTCCGGCGCAGCGCGATGGCGCCGCGATTCCGATTCGCGTTCTGCTGCGTTACAACTTTCGCAAGCCGCCAAAATAGAACCCCTCGATCGCGAGCGGGCAGCCGCCTTAACCCACCCGCTACCGCAGGCGGTTCCGTAAATCTCCATGTTATGATTCGCTTTTGTCACGCATGGCGTGAATCCGAAAGCATGATCTATCTGTCACAGGTGTTGGGTCGGCCCATTCTCGACCTCGAAGGCGAGCGGGTGGCGACTCTGAAAGACGTGATCGTGCGGCTCGGCGAAGGTGATCATCCACCGGCGGCGGGCTTTGTCGCGCGTTATCGGCGGCGCGATTTTTTTCTGCCGCGCTGGCGCATTTCGGATTTCGGCGAGCGCGGCGTGCGTTTGAATACCGACATTCTGGATCTACGCCCGTTTATGCGGCGCGAAGGAGAAGTTTTGCTGGCGCGGGACGTGCTCGACAAGCAACTGATCGACGTGGATGGAAAGCGCGTGGTGCGCGTCAACGACGTGCAGATAATCGAAGCCGCGCATGAGTGGCACGTGACCGGCGCCGACGTTAGTTTTGCCGGGCTCTGGCGACGCCTGGCGCCGGCGCGTTTTCTGCGCAGCGACCGGCCCGTCGAAGTGATCGATTGGGCCGACGTCGGATACCTCGCTACTGACGCGGCGACCGTGCAACTGAAATCACATCGCGGCAAGCTGGCGCGTTTGCATCCGGTCGAAATCGCGCGTTTGGCCGAAGCGTTTTCTTATCAGCAAGGCGCGGAGATTGTTGAATCGCTCGATGATGACACTGCCGCCGAGACGCTGGAAGAGATGGCTGCAGAGCGGCAAGCGCAGATTCTCGGCGACATGGACGAGGAGCGCGCTGCTGACATACTCGAGCGCATGTCGCCTGACGAAGCGGCAGACGTGCTCGGCGATCTCCCGGAGGAGAAAGCGGAAGACTTGCTCAACCTGATGCAAGACGACGAGCAATCCGAAGTCGCTGAGCTGTTACCGTACGAGGACGACACGGCCGGCGGGTTGATGACGACTGAGTTCGTCACCCTGCCACGCGATCTGACGGTGGGCGAAGCGCTCGCGCGACTGCGCGAGATGGCCGAGACACCGAACATGATCTATTACCTCTACGTGGTCGCCGCGGAAGATTCATGGAAGCTAATCGGAGTGATCGCCTTGCGAAATTTAATTCTGGCCGATCCCTCCGCGCCGCTCGAAGCCGTGATGCGCAGCGATTTGCAGGTTGCGCATCCGGATGACAAGGCCGCCGATGTGGCCCAGAAAGTCGCCGAGTATAATTTGCTGGCCCTTCCAGTCGTTGACGAAGCCGGCGATATCCTCGGCATCGTGACCGTTGACGATGCCATCGAGATTCTGTTGCCGAAAGACTGGCGGAAAAGACTGCCGAAAATGTTCGGTTAGAAGCCGGCATGACTGAGGACCCTCCAAGTGTCAGAGCGCCCAACAGACGTGCGTTACGCGGGCAGACGCCTCTTACGGCGTGGCGCTCAGGGTGTGCGCCGCACAGTTGCGCGCCGGCCGCGGTTGTTTATTTACTTTGCGATTCTTGGTCCGGGCATGATCACTGCCAACGCCGGTAACGACGCCGGCGGCATCGCGACTTACGCGACCGCGGGAGCTGATCACGGGTACGGACTTCTGTGGACTCTCATTCCCATCACCATCAGCCTCGGAATAGTCCAGGAGATGTGCGCGCGCATGGGCGCGGTCACCGGCAAAGGCCTCGCTGATTTGATTCGCGAACGCTTCGGCGTGCGCTGGACTGCCTTCGTAATGCTAGCGTTGCTAATTGCTAACGGCGGCGTCACGGTTTCGGAGTTTGTCGGCATCGCCGCGGCCATGGAACTGTTCGGAGTGGCGCGGTATATCTCAGTTCCGATCGCCGCGATTGCGATCTGGTGGCTGGTCGTCAAGGGATCGTATCAGCGAGTGGAGCGCGTCTTTCTGGCAATGTCGCTGGTCTTTCTCGCTTACGTTGTTTCAGCTTTTCTGGCTCATCCTCCCTGGGGCACGGTCGTGCGCGAAGTTGTGCACCCCCATTTCGAATTCGGTTCCGCGTACCTGTTTACTTGCGTCGCCATCATCGGGACGACCATCTCGCCTTACATGCAGGTTTTCATCCAATCGTCGGTCGTTGAGAAAGGCGTCCGAGTTGAGAAGTACGCGCTCACCCGCGCGGACGTGTGGGTCGGAACGGTCTTCGCAATCATGATCGTTTTCTTCATCATGATTTCGACGGCGGCTACTCTGAACGTACACGGCGAGCACATTGAATCAGCAGCGCAAGCCGCGCGGGCGCTGCGTCCCCTGGCCGGCCCTTACGCGGAAGTATTATTCGCCGTTGGGCTGCTGGGCGCTTCAATGCTGGCGGCCGGCGTGCTGCCGCTGGCCACGGCCTATTCGATTAGCGAGGCGCTGGGATTTGAGAAAGGCGTTTCCAGCAATTTTCGCGAGGCGCCGATCTTTCTCGGTATTTTCACGTTCTTGATCGCGCTCGGCGCGCTGATCGCGATGATGCCGGGTTTGCCGTTGATTCGCGTGCTCATCATCACGCAGGTGATCAACGGATTGTTGCTGCCGGTAATTCTGGTGGCCGTGTTACGTCTGGTGAACAATCGCGAGCTAATGGGTTCGCACACGAACGGCCCACTCTACAATCTCGCCGCCTGGTTAACGACCTTCGTGGTTTCGGCGTTGTCGGTGTTGCTGATCGCAGCGACGCTATTCCCTAACCTCTTCGCGAAATAGCTCCGGATAAGTAAGCGACTCGACTGCGAGTCTCGCTATTCCAGCGATGCCGCAGTTTTCGATCTCGCCAAGCCGGACATTTGGTGGTAAAAGTACGTTCAATCGTTCGTCAGCTATTCGAACGTCGAGGATTGCATGGCCGATAACAGTTCCAATCAGAAGAACAGATTCATAGTTTTCATCCTCGCGACTGCGTTCGTGGCGCTGGCGTTGTATCTGCTCGTGCTCTTCGATCTGCCACTCCGAGATTATCTTGGTGCGAAGATCACCAGCCACGCTGTGGTAGATAGCCTAATCAGAATTCCGCAACTCATCCTGTCGTCCGTTCTCGCATTCCTCGGTGTCCGCGCTCTGAATGCCATCACCTTTGATTTTGTATTTCGGATCCGGCGCGGCTACGAAGCGCCGGCTTTGGTGCGCAACATCTTTTCGATGGTCGCGTTCACCGTTCTTTTCGTTCTGATCTTTCAACACATCTACGCCGAAGTTAATCTCGGCGCGCTCTTCACAACGTCCGCGATCTTTGGCGTGATCATCGGCTTGGCGTTGCAAGACACGCTGGGAAATTTCTTCGCCGGTATCTCGCTACACGCCGACCGTCCATTTCAGGTCGGTGACGTGATCACGGTGGGCCAGCAGAAACACACCGGCGTCGTCGAGAGCATCAATTGGCGCGCAATCAAGATCCGGACGTTTCAGAATCACATCGCTCTGGTCAGCAACAGCATCGCGGCGAAAGAAGCTATCGAGGTATCCTCGCGTGACAATCTGAACGCGCGCCTGGTTTTTTTCAGCACGATCTATACCGACTCGCCGGCTAAGACAATTCATGTCGTCCGCGAGTCAGTGCGCGACGCTGACAACGTCTCTGAGAAAATTACCCCGATTGTGCGAATCAGGAATCTCGGCGAGTCTTCGATTGAATGGGAAATCAAATACTGGCTGGAGGATTACGCCAAGTATAACGACACCGATGCGCTCGTTCGTCAGCGAACCTGGTACGCACTGCGTCGCAACGGACTGACCTTCGCATTTCCGACCCGCACCCTTCACCTCGAAAGAAAGGTCACCACCAGGCCAACGACAGCGGAAGACGACATCGCCGATCGCCTCTCAGCGGTCGATGTCTTTGCGCCGCTTTCGACAGATGAGCTTCGTCAGCTTGCGATGGCGACGGTCGGACACGTCTTCGCGCCCGGCGAGACGCTCATTCGCGCCGGCGACGAGGGCTCGTCAATGTTTGTGGTGCACAACGGCCGCGTGCAGGTGCAACTAACCGAGGGCGGCAAATTGCGCCCCGTCGCGGTGCTTAGCGAAGGAAACTTTTTCGGCGAAATGGCCCTTTTTACCGGCGAGCCTCGAACTGCCAGCGTGGTTGCGCTCGAAGAAACAGAAGTGCTCGAAATTGGCCATGCCGCGATGAAGCATCTTTTTGAAACCAACCCCAGCCTCGTCGAATCCATCAGTTGGACCATTGCCGAACGCCGCGCCGGCCTGGCGGCGAGCGCCCAACAGTCCGCCCCGAACAGCCTTGCTGAATCGGCCGGCCTGCTGACCTCGATCAAGCACTTCTTCGGCCTACGCTGAAACTTTCTCAAGCTTGCTTGCCACAAACGCCGCATATTACGGCGCTATTTTGAGCACTCTTCGGTGGTTGACACGAGGACACTCAATGTTTATTATTACACCATGCTCATGGCTAGTGGAGCGCGAAGCCGATGGCCTTGAGCATGAGAAAGTCGAATGGCTTGAGGAGGAAGAGTTATGAGTATCAGTCGTTATGATCCGTTTCGCGATTTGCGAACGTTGCAGCAAGAAGTGAATCGTCTTTTCACCGGCAATTTGCCGCGTTCCTTTGACGATGAGGGGATCGCGCGCGGTTCGTGGAGTCCGAGCGTCGATATCTACGAAAACAAAGACCACATCGTGCTCGAGGCAGAACTGCCCGGCATGAGTCGCGAGGATTTTGACCTCTCGGTTGAAAACAACGTGATCACGCTTCGCGGCGAGCGTCATTTCGAAAAGAAGGAAGAAACAGACAACTACCACCGGGTGGAGCGCGCGTACGGCAGCTTCCTGCGGTCATTCACGCTGCCGAATACCGTTTCAGGT
>CAAGKR010129552.1_pt1 | contig 14721 bp, 15 predicted proteins | sample 2556971 | NCBI WGS metagenome assembly CAAGKR01 (sample SAMEA5207829, study PRJEB30636) | soil metagenome | biome: forest; feature: boreal; material: soil | place: USA | collected 2011-09 | depth 1 m | reverse complement strand
TGCTGTTGACTGCCGGGGCCGCGCTCCCTGGTGCCGGCGCCGCGCTGGTCCCGGTCGCGCCGGCACTGGCGCCGGGCGTCGCCGCCGTCGCGGCGGCGACATTGCTGTTGCCCTCCGCGAATCCCGAGCCCGCAACCTCGTCCTCGTGGGGGCCGTGGTAGCGCAGCACCAGCAGTCCCTGGTTGATGTCGACGACGTAGATCAGGCCGCTGGAGATCACCGGGTAGCTCCAGGTCATCGCGTCGGTGGTTCCGAGCTGCAGGTCCCTCAGCGCCGGGGTGACACCACTCGGCCGGAGCTCGGTCAGGCGCTGTGGGTTGGCGGGGTCATCGAGGCCGAACACCTGGAGCCCGGCGGAATACCAGCTGACCAGCGCCAGGTGGGCCGTGAGGGTGGGGTTGTGGCTGGTCCAGGTGCCCTTGGCGGCAGCGGCGCAGGCGGAGGCGGCGTTCTCAGGGACGGCCAGGGTGCCGATCGCCCGGGGAGCGGCGGGGTTGGAAACGTCAACCACATGGCCGACGCCGAAAGGACAACCCTGGCCGTAGGGGCTGGGGTAGCGCTCATCCGTGGTCAGGACCATCGACCGGCCGGGTAGCGGCACGGCGCTATGGACGTCGCCGGGCGGCGTCTTGTACCCCCCCGAGGGCGGCGTGGCCGGTTTGAGCGTCGGGTTGGAACCGCCGGTGGCGAAATCGCTGGAGTCAGCGACCACGAGCCCGCCGGTCCAGAGGGAGACGTAGGCGGTCCGGCCGTCCGCCGATATGTCTATCGAGTGAAGCGGGGCATGGCCGTACGCGGCTGGAACCGCCCAGCCGCCGCTGCGGACCGGCCTGGCGGGGTCCGAGATGTCTATGACGTCGAGCCCGTCGCCACTGGCCCCGAACATGGAGACGTACAGCAGGACGCGAGACGGTCGCGCCGGGTCTTGCCAGAGGTAGAACTCATGCGGGGCGCGGCTGCCGAAATCGTAGTGCCCGGCCAACGCTGGGCTTTTGCAGTCGGCGGTCCAGCGGTACAGGTCGAGACCGTTGGAGCCGCCGCTGAGGTTGTAGTACAGCACCACCAGCTCGTTCGCGGCCGGGATCGCGCGCAGCTCGCGTGGGGTGCTGCCCGCGTGCCTGGTCAACGCCCCGGTGACCCGCAGGGCCGCCGGGTTGGAGATGTCCACCACCAGCGGCGCGGCATCGGCGCGGCTGCCGACGTAGGCGCATGCCCCGGCAACCGCCAGCGCCGAGTTCATGCCGCGGCTGTCCAGGGATGCCTTCCCAACGACCTCGAGGCTCGCCGCGCTTGCGCCACTGGCGCCCGGGGTCCCGATCAGGGCGCCGGCGACTGCGCCCACCAGCACGGCGGCGAGGACCTTTGATCTCATCCGGTCCATTCTGTGGCCCCCGGCTGAGCGCGGTGTTAGGACATAATCTGATCTCCACGCAGATGCGGCAGCTCACCAGCCTCGATTCCCAGTTCCTGGCCCTGGAGACGCCCCGGCAGTACGGCCACGTCTCCGGCATCGCCGTCCTTGACCCCACCACCGCGCCCGGCGGCAAGCTCGATCTCCACGACGTCCAGAACCTGATCGCCGAGCGCCTCTCGCTGCTGCCGGTATTCCGCTGGCGGCTGGCCGAGGTGCCCTTCGGCCTCGACTATCCCTACTGGAGTGAGGACCCGGACTTCGACCTCGACTTCCACGTACGCGAGCTAGCCCTGCCCGCGCCCGGCAACGACGCCCAGCTGACCGAGCAGGTGGCCCGGATCTTCGCCCGGCCACTCGACCGCGCCCGGCCGCTCTGGGAGCTGTACCTGATCCACGGCCTCGAGGGCGGCCAGGTCGCGCTCCTGACCAAGATCCACCACGCGGTCGTCGACGGCATGTCCGGCGCCGAGATCCTCGGCGTCCTGCTCGACCTCTCGCCCAAGGGCCGCGAGGCGCCGCCGCCGGCCGCCAACGGCACCGCCCCGATGCCGGGGCAGCTCGAGATGCTGGTCCGCGGGATCATCGGGCTGCCCAAGTACCCGCTGCGGGTGCTGGAATCGCTGCCCGGGGCGCTGCCCAACATCGAGGAGGTGGGCATCTACGACGCCATCCCCGGGGCACGGGAGATCGCGCGCGCCGCACGGGGACTCCAGAACCGGCTCGGGCTTGGCGGCGACGTCCAGGAGCGCGAGCAGGTCGTCCCGCCGCGCACCTCATTTAACGGTCGCGTCTCGCCCCATCGGCGGCTGGCGATCGGGAAGCTATCCCTAGACAGGGTCAAGGAGGTCAAGAACCAGTACGGCGCGACCGTCAACGACGTCGTCGTCTCGATCTGCGGCGGCGCTGTCCGGCGCTGGCTGCTCGAGCACGACGAGCTGCCGCGCGAGCCGCTGGTGGCGCAGATCCCGGTCTCGGTGCGCACCACCGAGCAGGCGGGCACCTTCGGCAACCAGATCATGCTGATGGGCGCCGCGGTCTTCACCAACGAGGGCGACCCGATCAAGCGGCTGCAGCGCACCCACGAGGCCATGGGCGACATGAAGGAGCGCCACAAGGCCCTTCCCGCCCAGCTCCTGCAGGACGCCACCAACTTCATCCCCCCGGCCGTCTTCTCGCGGGCGGCCCGGCTGACCTTCGCGCTGTCCAGCAACGGCCGGCCAACATGGAACTTCGTAATCTCCAACGTCCCCGGCCCGCAGGTCCCGCTCTACTGCGTCGGCGCCCAGCTGGTGGCCATCTACCCGGTGTCGGTGGTGACCGATGGCATGGGGCTCAACATCACAGTGATGAGCTACTGCGGGCAGCTCTACTTCGGCATCGTTGCCGACCGCAAGATGATGCCCGATGTCTGGTCCCTGATCGGCTGGCTCGAGGAGGAGCTGGCCGCGCTGGCGCCCGGGCAGTCGGCGCCCGCCAGCAAGAAACCGGCCCGGACCGCAAAGACGCGGAAGCCGGCGGCGTCAGGCAGCCGATAAACAACTCTTACAGAGGCGGGGTAGGCTCGAGGAATGAAGCGCCTGGGGCGGGAGTTGGGAACGGCATGAAACTGGAAGGAATCCACCACATCACGGCGATCACCGGCGACGCGCCCGCCAACGTCGAGTTCTACGCCGGGACGATGGGCCTGAGGCTGGTCAAGAAGACCGTCAACCAGGACGATCCCACCGTCTACCATCTGTTCTACGCCGACGAGGCGGGCAGCCCTGGCGCCGACCTGACCTTCTTCGAGTACCCCGGCGCCGCCCGCGGCGTGGCCGGTGACGGGATGGTCCACCGCATCACCTGGCGGGTCGCCGGCACGGACGCCCTCGACTTCTGGGAGCAGCGCCTTGTTACCGCCGGGGTCCCGACCGAGCGCGAGGGCGACCGGCTGCGCTGTGCCGACCCTGAGGGCCTGGGGCTCGAGATCCACGCCACCGAGACCGCTGACCAGCCGCTCCTGGCCGGCCATCCCGAGATTCCGGCCGAGGTGGCGCTGCAAGGCTTCGACGGCGTCCGTGCATACAGCAGCGACCCCGAGGCCAGCCGCGCTTTCCTGACCGACGGCCTCGGGTTCGGATCCGAAGGCGGCCAGTTCGAGGCGCGCGGTGACTCTCGCGGGGGCATCTATGCCTACGACGCCGCCCCCGGCGACGGCGGCAGCGGCGCCGGCACCGTACACCATGTCGCCTGGGCCTCGTCGATGGACGAGCACCTGGCCTGGCGCCAGCAGGTCCAGGAGGCCGGCGGCCAGCCCACCCCGGTCATCGACCGCTTCTACTTCCGCTCGATCTACTTCCGCGAGCCCAGCGGCGTCCTCTTCGAGATCGCCACGATCGGCCCCGGGTTCAGCGCCGACGAGTCGGCCGAGCACCTCGGTGAGGCGCTCTCACTGCCGCCGGCCTACGAGCACCTCCGCGACGAGCTGGAGCAGGTGCTGACTCCCCTCCCCGACCCCCGGGCCCGGGCGCGCGCGGCCTCGACTAGAGCCTGACCTCGTCGCCGACGGCCACCCGGCCTGGCGACACCACCGTGGCGTAGATGCCCAGCAGGGAGTTGTGCCCCTGCTTGAGGCGCGGCATCAGCCGGGGTTGCGGGTCGAGCCCGGGCTGGGCCTGCATCGGCATGGCGCAGCGGATCGTCGGCATGATCGCGTCGCAGGTGAGGCCACCGATGCTGACCTGCTCGCCCACCCATCTATCCTCCGGGAACTCGCCGTCCACGGTGGCCTCGACCATGACCGTGGGGCGGAACCGGCGCACGTCCCAGTCCAGCTCCGGGTCCAGCCGCGCGGCCGAGCGCAGGCTGGCGCTGGTCAGCAGGTGCAGCGGCGCCAGGTCGAAGAAGCTCCCGTCGAGGACGGGCAGGTCGATGACGTCGTTGGCGGCATCGCCCTCCGCCTGGAACTCGTAGTAGCCCTCGGTCGCCGGGTCGGCGCGCTCCAGCCGCACCTCCCGGCCCAGCCACGCCGAGAGGTCAAGTGAGATTGCGGGGTCGGCGGCCGGACGGGGGGCGGCCCCCGGGAGGGTGACTATGACCTCGTCGCCGTCGGTGCTCGCGGCGGCCAGCAGGAGCCGAGCCTCGCGCTTGGCGCTGAGCACCTTGCCGGTGGCCAGGTCGCGGACGCCATAGGTCCGGTCGTTGGGGATGCCCAGCTCCCCCACCTCGGCCTCGGTGAGGGGCTCCCCCTGCATCGACTTGACAGGATAGCGATGGAGGCTGATCACCCTGCCCACCACCGCCATCGGGCTAGCCCTCGCGGACCTTGAGGTGGGCGAGGTTGTGGGAGGGATCCTCGACCGCAAATCCGCCCTCGGCGAGCTTGGACACGGCCACGCCGCCGTCGTCGAGGCGGCCGATGACGGCGTCAAGGTCGGACGGGCTGGGCAGCTCGATGGTGTAGTGGACCAGCCCCGCAGCTCCCTCCGGACGCGGCGGCGCACCCTTGCCGGCCCAGGTGTTGAGCCCGAGGTGGTGGTGATAGCCACCGGCCGAGATGAAGGCTGCGCCAAAGCGCTGCATCAGCCCCATCAGGTCGAACCCGATCAGGTCGTGGTAGAAGCGCAGGGCCTCGTTGACGTCGCGGACGTGGAGATGAACATGGCCCATCTTCGAGCCCTCGGGAATGGGGTCGTCGAGGCTGTCGTCAGGCCTGAGGTGACTGAACATCTCCTCGAGGTCGATGGGGTCCCGACCCGAGCGCGGGTTGCCGTCCTTGTCGATGGCCCCAAAGGTGTCTTCGCTGTAGACGAAGGTGCCGTCCTCGGGGCTCTCGGTGTAGACCTCGATACCGTTGCCGTCCGGGTCCCAGAAGTAGTCTGACTTGGTCATGGTGTGGTCCGTCGGCGACTGCGGGTAGGGCAACCGCGCCAGGCGACCGATCACCCGGGCCAGCTCCCGTCGGTTGGGAACGACGACGGCCAGGTGATAGAGGCCGGTGGTGCCCTCGACCACCGGCTGCTTCGCGCCCGGATGCAGGACCACCAGCTCCTTGTCGGCGGTGCCAAAAATGAGGGCATCGCCGCCGGTGCCCAGCGGGGTCAGCGCCATGACGTCGGTGTAGAAGCGCTTGGCGCGCTCAGCGTCGGTCACGCCGAGGTGGACGGCGCCGACGCCGGTTGCCGGTGCGATAGAGGTGGTCGCGGTTTCGGATGTCTCGGTGTTGCTCATGGGTGCCTCCAGGTCGATGCTCAGAATAGTCTTACCCACGCGGCCATTCCCTCTACCCTCCTGACCGTCCTCTGGGGGATTTCTGAGCAAACTCACAGGAACCGCCGTCATCCTTAGAGTCATGGCAGAGGCAGTAGCCGAGGAAACTCGCATCCTGGTGGTCGACGACGAGCAGTACATCGCCGACCTGGTCTCGATGGCCCTCAAGGTCTCCGGCTTCTCGGTGCGGTCGGCGGCCAGCGCCCGGCAGGCACGCACGGCGGTCAATGACTTCCGCCCGGCGCTGGTAGTCCTGGACGTCGGACTGCCCGACCAGGACGGCTTCGAGCTGGTGCAGCGGCTGCGCAACGACGGTCAGAAGGTGCCGGTCATATTCCTCACCGCACGCGACGCCACCGAGGAGAAGATCCACGGCCTTACCGTCGGCGGCGACGACTACGTCACCAAGCCCTTCAGCCTCGAGGAGCTGGTGGCCCGCATCCGAGTCGTCCTCCGCCGCCATGACGCCAACGCTGCGCGCAGTGGCAGCGTCCTGACGCTGGCGGACCTTGAGCTTGACGAGGAGGGTTACGAGGTCCGGCGCGCTGGCGAGCGGATCGACCTCACCCGGACCGAGTTCCGCCTCCTCCGCTACCTCCTCATCAACGCCGGCCGCGTCCTCAGCCGGGCCCAGATCCTGGACCACGTCTGGGAGTACGACTTCGGCGGCGACGCCAGCGTGCTGGAGACGTATATCAGCTACCTGCGGCACAAGATCGACCGGGCCGAGCCCCCCCTGATTCACACCGTCCGCGGCGTCGGATACGTGCTGCGGGTCCCGCGCTAGCCATAATGTCGCTGCGCCTGCGGCTCCTGGTCGCGCTGGTGCCGCTTTTCATCCTCGGCCTGGCCGCGGCGGACGTGGCCACGTACGCTTCGCTGCAGTCGTTCCTGTTGTCACGAGTCGACGAGCAGGTTACCGCCGCTCACATCCCGATGGAGAGCTACCTCAACAGCGCCGTCTACGGCAGCGGCAACGGTCCCAGCGACGGCGGCTCCGGAGGTGGTGACGGCCGCTCCGACGGCAGCCCGCAGACTGGCCCTCAGTCCTACCCGCAGGGGACGTATGGCGAACTGCGTTCGCCGTCAGGGGCGGTCCTCAAGAGCCAGTCGTTCAGCTTCGACTCGACCAGCTCCGCCCACCCCAACCTGCCCGCCAACCTGACGCCCGGGGCGCAGGGTTCACCCACGCTTGTGACGGTCAGCGGCACGGGCGGCATCAGCCGGTACCGGGTGCTCGCCGAGACGGTCAACAACAGCTCCGGCGATGTCGTGGTGGTGGCGATCCCCCTGGATGACCTCAACGCCACCCTGACCCAGCTGCTGATCCTGGAACTCGCGGTCAGCGGCGCGGTCACGCTGGTGCTGGCGCTGGCGGCCTGGATCATCGTCCGGCGGAGCCTGCGGCCGCTGGAACGGATGGGCGATACTGCCCGCACGATCGTCTCCGAGGGGCTGAACCAGCGGGTCAGCCCGGCCACCGAACGCACCGAGGTCGGACGCCTGGGGGTGGCGCTGAACACGATGTTCGGTGAGCTGGAGGAGGCCTTCGCCGCCCGCGACGCCAGCGAAACGCGCCTCCGACAGTTCATCTCCGACGCCTCCCACGAGCTGCGCACTCCCCTGACATCGATGCGCGGGTACGCCGAGCTGCTGCGACGAGAGCCCGAGATGGAGCACGAGGACATCGGCCTCGCTGCCCGCCGCATCGAGGGCGAGGCCAGTCGGCTCGGAGTCCTGGTCGACGACCTCCTCCTGCTCGCCCGCCTCGACCAGGGCCGCGCCCTGGAGCAGAACCGCGTCGACCTCGAGGCGCTGGTCACCGACGCCTGCGCCGACGCCCGCGTGGTCGACCCCAGCCGCACCATCACCGCGAAGGTGCTGGCGCCGCTGGTCGTTATCGGCGATGACATGAGGCTTCGCCAGGTTCTCAGCAACCTGGTCAGGAACGCCCTGGTGCACACCCCCGCCGGGACCCCGATCGAAGTCACGCTGAGCCCATCCGAGGGATTCGCGGTCATTGACGTGATCGACCACGGCCCGGGCATCCCCAGCGGCAACGCCGACAAGATCTTCGAGCGATTTCATCGCGCCGACCCCGAGCAGAGCCGTGACCGGGGCGGCAGCGGCCTCGGCCTGAGCATAGTGACGGCGGTGACCGCCGCCCACCACGGCCGCGCCTTGGTGCTACCCACGCCTGGCGGCGGCGCGACCTTCCGGATCCAGCTGCCGCTTGGGCCAGACGGCGATCCCAACTCGAACAATGGAACTCCCAGCAAACTCTGAGCCAATCCTCCCGGCGGTCTGAGCCTCCGGCGCGATGCTAGGTGTCATGAAGATTTCAGACATTAGAGAAGAGAAAATCCACGCCATAGGCGCGGCCAAGCGGCGCCTGGCCCGACTCAAGGTGACCGCCGTCGCGGTCAGCATCCTCGGGTTCAGTGGGCTCAGCGCCGGCATCGCCATCGGGACGGCGTCAGCGGCGGCCGCGGCCGCCACCACGGCGAGCACGGGCTCCACCGACAGCTCGGCGACCATCCCAACCACGGCCGCAAGCCCGACGGCGAGCCCCACGTCGAGCGGCACCAGCTCCTCATCATCCAGTTCGTCATCATCGAGCTCGTCCAAGCCCACCTCGAAGATCGTCTCCGCCCAGTCATGAAGTTTCGAGTCGACCCTTCGCCTATCGGTCCCGAGGTCGCAGGCGCGATCTCGGGCCGGACCTTCTCCGGTTTCGGGACCACCATCGGCAGCTGGACCACCAACCCGGAGCTGGTGGACCACGTCGACGGCTTCATGAGGAACTGGGTGGCAACCGTTGAACAGGCGTGCAGTCGCTTCCTGCCGGACAGTGACATCTCCCGGGCCAACGATTCCGCCGGGAACACGGTCCTGGTCAGCCAGACGCTGCTCAACGCAACCGAGGCGGCGATGGCGATGGCCGACCTTACTAACGGGCTGTGCGACCCCACCGTCGGTGAAGCCGTGATCAATTCCGGCTACGACCGGACCTTCACGGCCATCGAGGCTGACGGGCCGGGACCTGAGGGCCCGAGCAAGCTGGGCGGCGCGTGGCCACAACTCATGGTCGACAACGAAGCATCGACAATCACGGTGCCGGCCGGCTACCGCCTCGACCTCGGCGGCAGCGCCAAGGGCTGGGCCGTCGACGCCGCCCTGGCCGCACTGAGCCGCTCGCTGCTCGACCAGAGCCCGCACACCGGCATCTGCATCAGCGCCGGCGGCGACCTCGCGGTCGCCGGTCGGGCACCCGCCGGCGGCTGGCCGATCACGATACGGGAGCGGCTCGACGCCGACGCCGGCGATCCCGGTTCTGACGTCTTCCTCGGCCACGGCGCGGTCGCCACCAGCGGCGCCACGGCGCGGCGCTGGCAGCGCGGTGACTCCGTCGGACACCACATAATCGACCCGCGGACTGGCCAGCCCGGCAGCAGCCGCTGGGAGCTGGTCACCGTCTTTAGCGACCGCTGCCTCGTCTCCGACGTCGCCGCCACCACCGCGTGGCTGCTGGGCAGCGACGCCGAAGCGTGGCTCCGAAGTCTTGGCCTGGCCGCCCGCATGGTCGACCGCGACGGGACTACCAGCACCGTGGGCAACCTGGGCGACTGGCTGACCGGGGCGATCCTCGCATGACCGCGGTGGTCGCGCTGACGCAGGAGCCGAGCGCGCTCTGGTATTTCGCCCGCGCCTCCGGTTTCGTATCCCTGGTCCTGCTGGCGGCCACCGTCGCGCTGGGCCTGGTGCTCGCAATGCGCTGGCGGAACACCGCCTTCCCCAGCTTCCTCAGCGAGGGCCTGCATCGGTACCTGACCACGGTCGTCTACGTTTTCGTGGGAATCCACGTGGTGACCCTGTGGCTCGACCCCTTCTCCAAGTTCTCGCTGGCCGATGTGCTGGTCCCATTCGTCTCCAGCTACCGGACCTTCTGGATGGGGCTCGGCATCTGCGCGCTGGAAATCTCCCTGGCGCTTGGCCTCAGCGTCTACCTCCGCGGCCTGATCGGCTACCGGGCTTGGCGAATGCTGCATTACGGGACCTACCTCACCTACCCGGTGGCGCTGGTCCATGGCATCTTCACGGGAACCGATACGGGTGCCTGGTGGGCCGTGGCGATCTATGGAGTCAGCGGGTTGCTGGTCGTCTTTCTCGCCATGGCGCGCGTCGCGGACGCGCTGGCGCCCGGCCCTTCGAGCGCGGGCCCGGGCGTGGCTGCCCGCGCTTGACCCTGGCTATCGGACCGACCGCCTAGAGGTTGATGCCCGAGAGCCGCTGCGCCTCGATCAGGGCGAAGGCGAGGATGACGCCGATGATGACCAGGACGATGACCAGGTTCCAGCGTGGGTGTCCCGCCTTGTAAGGGGTACGCGGGATCGGGTCTATCTCGTCCCTGTCGTCATCCGCAGGTGTCTGCGCCGTGGGTTCCATTCCCCCAATCTGCGGCCAGCGACGTCAAAAAGCAACATCCAACCGTATTCCCAGGGCTCGCAACCCGTCCAGCAGCTCGGCGACCGGCACATCGCGATTGGCGGGCACCAGTCCCGTCAGCTCCTGGCTGGAACCATCAGCATCGGTAACCTCAACCGCCACCCCGCCGGCGGCCGAGCCCAGGTGGCGCGCCAGCCACACACCGATGGCAGTCAGCGGCACCACGCGCGCTCCGCCACCGGGCACCAGCGCGACCATTGGGCCACGGGATCTGAAAGAGGTCGAAGAACGAGTTCGGGAAGAAGCCGGCCCACGCGCCGAAGGCGAGGTTGTACAGGGCGGCAAGGCCGAAGAACAGGCGGTAGTTCCGGGCGCGGCGCGGGTCGATGGCGGCTAGCAGGTCCTCGGTGGCGCCTGTCCGGCGAAGCGACTGGACAGGTAGCCCGGCGCCAGCGGGGCGCCCGTACCCGGCCAGGCTGAGGTGCTCGCTGAGCGGGTCGCGATAGTAGTCCATATCCCCGGTGACCTCACCTTCAGTCGAGCCTCGCTTCTGTTCCAGGCCAGCGGCTCCTTGGTGGACCCGGGGTCAGACTCCTGGACCGCGACCGTCGACTACGGCGACGGGACCGGCCAGCCACCTCTTACGCTGTCGGGCCACAGCTTCCAGCTGCTCCACGCTTATTTGACCGACGGCGTTCACCTCGTGACCGTCACGGTAACCGATGATGACGGGTACTCTGGCCACCCGGCCACGCGGGTGACGGTCACGCCGTAGCCGCGCGGGCTCTTGCCTCGAAGTCCTCGCGGGTCAACCCAATGACCTCTTGGATCGAGCCCGCGTCGATGTCCGCATGAACCTCGTCGGATTCCTCCGCATACTTGCCCTGGCGGACGTGTAACGTCACGACCCGCTCCCGCAGCGCCGCCTTCACCGCGATCAGGATCCGCGGCTTGTCGTCGACCAGAACATACAGGTCGGCGGGGACCTGGCGGCAGACGTCGTCGAGACGCTGCTCCTTGTGCACGTAGATCAACACCCGGTCATCGACCGCGGCGGCCAGCCCGGCGCGGGCGATCTTGGCGGGTTGGAAGACGGGGTCGCCATCAGAGACGATGGCCAGCGTACCGATGCCGCGGAGGTGCGCCAGGACGTCGGTGACGCCCGCGTATAGGCACTCTTCGAAGGGATAGAAGAGGACGGCAGCAGCCAGCTCGGCGAAGCGCTCCACGCCTGGGCAGGCGGCCCGGAAGCGCGCCAGCGTCAGGGCCACGTCGACATAGTCGAGCTCATCCCGCACCGCCTCGTACTCGACCCAGAAGGTAGGCGCGTACTCCGGGGTGGCGAAGCGCAGGACCCTCTCCTCTAGGTCGGCCTTGACCTTGTCGTTGTCGATGAGCGTGTTGTCGACGTCGAGCAGGAAGGCGATCTGCGTCACGCGGCCGCCTCCGAGTACACCTTGATCGCCCGCAGGTAGCGCGCCCCGATCTCCGAGGCCGCCGCGGAGCGATCCATCTCCCCCGCGAGCATCGCCTGCAGCGGCTCCCACCAGATGGTGCGGCCGATGGCGAATCCGGAGAAGCCCTCGGCCACGGCGCCCACCCTCAGCCAGCCGTCCACCCGCGCCTGGTCAGCGCCACGGCCGAGCACGATGCAGCGCACCGCGTCGCGGCCGTCACGCCGCGCCTGCCGGGCCACGTCGACGCAGTTGTCATGGGTATCCAGCCCCTCGATCTTCCAGATGTCGGGCTCCACCCCCGCGCCCTGCAGCTCGGCGATCGCCCTCACCACCAGGCCCGGCCTGAGGCTGTGGTCGTAGCTGTCGGCGCTGCCCGCCTGCTCCAATTCCTGGTGCGTCGGCGGCACCAGCAGCTCGAATAGGAATCGCCGGCGATGCGCCTGGAGCCAGTCCCCGAGGGCCTTCAGCCGCGCCGCCTGGCGCGAGTTCAGCTCACCGTCGCCATCCGGGTTGTAGCGCACCAGCACCTTGACATAGTCGGGGTCGAAGGCCTCGATGTGCGACCCGAAGGCGTCCCCGTACTGCAGCCCGAACTCATCCTGGCCGCTCTCCTCCGCGGGCATGGCCAGGAGGGCCCCCTCCCGTTTGGCGTCGCGGGCGATCTCGGCGCCGAGCTCCTCGTCCACCAACACCCCGGCGGCGCCAATCGGGGCGCCGTCGCGGACGGCAGCCTTAAAGCCTTCGAAGATGACCTGCTTGCCCTCCGCGAGGCGGGCGTGGTCCGCCGGCGTCGGCGCTCCCTTGATGCCGTAGAGACCTGACTCGTAAGACCCGCGATGGTCGAAGGCCAGGATGAACAGGGGCTGCTCGGCGAGGGTCGGCACGGGTTGGAGTCTAAGGGGCGCCGACCCGCGGACGTTGGGTCAGGCGGCTGGCGTCGACCGCAATGGCCTGCCAACTTCGTGCAAGAACCCGAGGATCTCGCGATAGGACTGCAGGATCGAAGTCTCGTAGTAGGGAACGCCGATCTCGGCACAGTAGTTCCTGATGATCCGCTGGGCGCGCCGTAGGTTGCGACGCGGCATGGCGGGGAAGAGGTGGTGCTCGATCTGGAAGTTGAGGGAGCCGTACAGCAGGTCGGTGCCCAGGCCGGCGCGGACGTTGCGCGCGGTCAGCACCTGCGCCCGCAGGAAGTCAAGGCGCAGGTGTTCGCCGGTCTGGGGCATGCCCTTGTGGTTAGGTGCGAACACCGACGCCAGGTAAAAACCGCCCGTGAATTTGTGAACCACGATCACCACGAGCGCAAGCCATGGCCCCAGCAGCAGGACGAGGGTGGCGACATAGATCGACGCGTGCGCCACCAGCAGGCCGATCTCGATCCCACGATACCGGCCGCCCTTCCGCACCAGGTAGCCGATGCTGGTCACATGCGCCGAGAATCCCAGCAGGAAGAGCATCGGGAAGAAGAGGAACGCCTGGTACGCGGTCAGTGTCCGAAGTGCCCCACGACGTTCGAGCGCCTGCTCGCGGGTGTATACCAGGGCCCCGCCGCTGATGTCTGGGTCGTCGTCGATGTCATTGGGATTGGCGTGGTGAAGGTTGTGCTTGCTGACCCACCAGCCGTAGCTCATGCCCAGCAGGCCGTCCGCAGTGATCAGCCCGACGAGGACGTTCATCCAGCCGTGGTTAAACATCTGGCGATGACCGGCGTCGTGCAGCTGGAAGCCGAGCTGGCCGGATATCAGCCCCAAGAAGGCCGCGTCCAGCACCCGCAGCCAGGGGTTGTGCACGAGCACCATCAGGGCCACACAGACCAGCAGCAGAGCGGAGTTGGTCGCGATCACCAGGGCGTAGTAGCTGGGCTGCTTGCGAAGCAGCCCGGCCGCCTGGATCCGGTGCTTCAGGACGGCATAGTCGTTAGCCGAGCCGGATCCCAATCCGCGATCGTCGGTAGCTGGACTAAGTTCGGCCAAGACCATGTGCGTACTGCCCAGTTAGCCCGGGGTGGCGTAACAAGGGCCATAACTATTTCCCTTTGGAGGGGGCCTTTAACCACGCCCGTATCGCATTCGGGGTCTGCCGGTTCTGGGAGGGCTGGATTTGAAGCTCGGACTCGGCATTCTGGGTGTCCTGGCCGCGGGGGGCGCCTCGGCGTCGCCAGCGGTCCCGGGTTGCCGCGGTCCGGCCAGGCGCCCCGCGATCCCTCGATCCCACGCAACGCCGCGCTTGTCGTAGCGGCGATCGCCGCGTTGCTGGTCGTTGCCCTCAGGTTGACGGAAGCCGGCGGCCGAGAGCCCGATAACAGAGTCGCCGTCGGGCTCGCCGATCAGCCCTTGAAGGTCGACGGTCCGCGGTCGCCGAACGGCTCATCGCGCTCCCGCACCGCCTCGCGGAAGCCGGCCTCAGCGGCCCGCTGCTGGAAGGCAAAGCCCTCAGGTGTGTGCCGCGTGATGCCGTCGAAGACCGTCCCCAGGACCTGGGTCGCGTGCAGGCCCTGCGCATACAGCGTCTGGTTGACGAGAAGCTTCATCATCGTCAGCTGGTTGATGGGCACCCGCGCGATGCGCTCGACCAGGACTTCGGTTCGCGCGTCGAGCTGGTCGGGCGGCGGGGCTTCAATCGCCAGGCCCCACGCGACCGCCTCCGTTCCGGACAGTGAGTCACCGGTGAACAGCAGCCGTTTGGCGCGCTGCGCGCCAAGGGCATGCGCCCACAGCATCGTCGTCGGCGAGCCCCATACCCGCGCCGGCGGGTAGCCGATCTTGGCGTCGGCGGCAATGACCAACTGGTCCGAGCACAGCGCCATGTCGGTTCCGCCGGCGACGCAGAAGCCGTGGACCTTGCAGACCACCGGCTTGCTGCAGTTGAAGAGCGACATGAAGCCGCGGACGTTGCGGCTCATCATGGCGTAGTCGACCATCGGATCCCAGGTCACGTCCGGATCGTGGTTGGCGGCGATCACCCCCGGGTCGAGCGCGGAGCCGGCAGGCGCGGGCCCGGATCCGAGCCCACCAGCTTCCCTTCCTTCCGCGCTTTCGACCAGGTCATAGCCGCCGCAGAAACCCTTGCCGTTCCCGGAGAGGAGGAGCACGTGCACTTTCGGGTCGAGGTCCGCGCGCTCCACGCAGGCGGCCAGCTCGCGGACCAGGGTCAGGG
>CAAGKR010147284.1_pt1 | contig 14722 bp, 11 predicted proteins | sample 2556971 | NCBI WGS metagenome assembly CAAGKR01 (sample SAMEA5207829, study PRJEB30636) | soil metagenome | biome: forest; feature: boreal; material: soil | place: USA | collected 2011-09 | depth 1 m | reverse complement strand
GAGGGCACCGGCGTGTCGAGGAGCGCAGTAGCCATCGAAGCGGGCAGCATATGGGAGCCGTCCGCTGTGGCGCGCAGTCGGGGGATATGTCCTTTGCGGCGTACGCGCGAGGTCTTCTTGGGCCGTTCCGGGGTGGGGATCTGCGCCACACTGATCGCATGCGAGTCTTGGTGGTTGGGTCGGGCGGTGTGGGGGCGGCGTTTGCGGCGATCGCTCAGCGGCGAGGTGCGTTTACGGAGGTCGTGATGGCTGACGTCGCGCTGGAGCGTGCCCGGGCGGTGGCTGAGCGGCTCTCCGAGCCCGATCGCTTCAGCGCCGAGCGCGTCGACGCTTCCAGCCAGGCGGATCTGCTCGAGCTGATCGGACGGGTGGAGCCCGACGCGGTGCTGAATGCCTGCGACCCGCGCTTGAACAAGCCGATCTTCGATGCCGCGTTCGAGGCGAAGGTCACCTACCTCGACATGGCGATGACGCTGTCCGAGCCCCATCCCGAGCGCCCGTACGAGCTGCCGGGGAAGATGCTCGGGGAATACCAGCTCGCCCGGCACGAGGCATGGGAACGGGCGGGGCTGCTCGCACTCGTGGGAATCGGCGTGGAGCCCGGCATGTCCGACATCTTCGCTCGCTATGCCGCCGAGGAGCTGTTCTCTGACGTGAAGGAGGTCGGGGTGCGCGATGGCGCCGACCTAGTCGTCGAGGGTTATGACTTCGCGCCGACCTTCTCGATCTGGACGACGATCGAGGAGTGCCTGAACCCCCCCTTGATCTGGGAGCGAAAGCGCGGTTTCTACACCACCGCGCCGTTCTCCGAGCCTGAGGTGTTCGAGTTCCCCGAGGGTATTGGGCCGGTCCAGTGCGTGAACGTCGAGCACGAGGAGGTTGTGTTGATCCCTCGCTGGGTCGACTGCGACCGGGTGACCTTCAAGTACGGGCTAGGGGAGGAGTTCATTGACGTGCTCTCGACGCTCCACAAACTCGGCCTCGACTCCACCGAGCCGGTGTCCGTCCGCGGCGCGCGGGTCGCCCCGCGCGACGTGGTCGCCGCCGCGCTACCCGATCCAGCGACGCTCGGCGAGCGGATGACCGGGCGCACCTGCGCGGGGACGTGGGTGACGGGGACGGGCACGGACGGGCAGCCACGCTCGACCTACCTCTACCACGTGGTCGACAACGAGACGACGATGCGCGAGTACGGCAATCAGGCCGTTGTATGGCAGACGGCGATCAACCCCGTCGTTGCACTCGAGCTGCTCGACGACGGCAGCTGGCGCGGCTCCGGAGTGCTCGGCCCGGAGGCCTTTCCACCGGCGCCCTTCCTGGAGCGCCTAGCGGCGCTCGGCTCGCCGCACGGGGTGATGGAGCTGCCGGCCGTCTGACGGCGCCGGCTTGACGTCGGCGTCGCCCTGCCGCCGCGCCCAGCCCCATACCGGGCGCGGCAGGTCACCCTCAACCTCAGAAGTGCGCGGGCGCGTGCTCGACGGGTACGTCGAGGATCCCGGGCGTGGCCGTTTCGGCCTTGCGCGAGAAGAACTCGCGATAGTAGAACCGGCTGACGAACATCAGGATCGCGCCGAGGATCATGCCGCCGACCCCGAACCACAGGGGCAGCGTGATGCCCGCCAGCGTTTCGCCTTCGGCGTTGGCGGATTTGCCGTAGTAGTAGATCGCGTAGCCGCCGATGCCGTAGAACATCAGCCCGCCGAGCACGGGCGCGAGCCCGACGAGGATGAACTTGCGCGCGCTCTTGGTGATCTCGCGCCGGTAGTACCACGCGCAGGCGAAACCGGTCGTGCCGTAGTAGAAGCAGACCGGGAAGCCGAGCGCGACGACCGCGAGTTCGAGCACGGTTTCTGAGATCAGGATCAGCGGCACTGCGATCGCGATCGAGATCAGGCCGAAGCCCCAGGTCGAGAGCGTCGGCGTGAGGAACCGCGGGTGGACTTTGCCGAATGCCTCCGGGATGGCTTTCCAGAAGGCCATCGACAGCGTGGTTCGCGCCGTCGGCAGGATCGTCGTCTGCGTCGATGCCGACGCCGAAGTCAGCACCGCGACGATCAGGAACTTGACCCCGACCGCGCCGAGGACGCCCTTGCCGAGCGCGTTGAGCACGTCGCTGGCGTTTTCTTCGTTGGCCAGGAACTCGGTCCCGTGGTAGGACTGCGCGCCCGCCGAGACGATCAGGTAGATGATCACGAGCAGGATCGTGGAGACGACCGCGGCCCGGCCCGGGCCCTCGTTGGGGTCCTCGGACTCCTCGTTAACGGAGACCCCGGAGTCCCACCCCCAGTAGATGAAGATGCCGAGCAGCATCGCCACGATCAAGTCCTTGAAGTTGAGGTCGAACGGGTTGAACCAGGACGCGTGGACGTGGATGGAGTGAGCGGGCGGGTTGCCGCCGTACACGTCGACCAGCGCGACCACCGCGAAGATCGCGAGCATGATCACCTCGAACGTGAGCAGCAGCTGCTGCACGCGCGCCGACAGCTCGATCCCGCGGTGGCAGATCCAGGTCATCAGCAGGATCCACAGGACCGCGCCCGCGAGCGCGGCACCGGTGTGCGTTTCGGCCCAGTGCCACTCGATGAGCTTGAAGGTGTAAGTGGAGGCGATGTACGCGAGCGAGGCCATCACGAGTGCATCGGCGAGGAAGATCGCCCAGCCGTTGAGCCAGCCGGCCACCGGCCCGAACGCGCGCGTCGACCACGCGAACGTGGTGCCCGAGTCGGGGTCGGCGCGGTTCAGGTACCTGTAGGCGAGCGACACCAGCAGCATCGGGATGAACGACGCGAGCAGCACCGCGGGCGCGTGGGTGGTGATCCCGGGGTCGGCGACGATGAAGCCGAGCGTCGCCGCCAGCGAGTACGCGGGCGCCGTCGAGGCTACGCCGATGACGATGTTCGAGAGGTAGCCGATCGCGCCTTTCTTCAGGCCCTTGTCCATGACCACCGAAGATGTGGGTTCTCCAGATACGGCAGCGCTCTCGGTGGCCATGACTAGCTCCTCTCGCTGGTTGTGGCAGAAGTTACATCCCCGGCCAGCGCGAGCACAATGGGCGCGATTCCCAAAACGTACAGCTGATGTTGTCCATTTCGTACAACGGCTGTGGCGCTTGTTGAACGGGCAGTGCCTTGAGCAGGACATCGTGGCGGAGTACGGTTGTCCTTAGTGTCTAGTGAACTTCAAGAGCAGGCCAAGCGTCATCTGTGGATGCACTTCACGCGCATGGGCGTCTACGAGGATGGCGCGGAGGTGCCGGTGATCGTGAGGGGCGAGGGGTGCTACGTGTACGACGAGCACGGCAAGCGCTACCTCGACGGGCTGTCGGCGCTGTACTGCGTGAACATCGGTCACGGTCGCGCCGAGTTGGGACAGGCCGCTGCGAAGCAGGCCGAAGAGCTTGGCTTCTACACCAACTGGAGCTATGCGCACCCGCGCTCGATCGAGCTCGCCGCGCGGATCGCTGCGCTCGCGCCCGGGAACCTGAATCGTGTGTTCTTCACCTCGGGCGGCTCGGAGGCGGTCGAGTCGGCTTGGAAGCTCGCGAAGTCCTATCACGCCGCGCGCGGCGAGCCGACTCGTCACAAGCTGATCTCGCGCCAGCTCGCCTATCACGGAACTTCGATGGGAGCGTTGACGGCGACCGGCGTGCCGGCGCTGCGCACGCCGTTCGAGCCGCTTACCCCCGGCGGTCACCACGTGCCCAACACGAACTCATATCGCTGGAGCGAGGATCGCGATCCCCTCTGGGCGGCCGATACGATCGAGGAGGCGATCCTATTCGAGGGTCCCGCCACGGTGGCGGCGGTGATCCTCGAGCCGGTGCAGAACAGCGGCGGCTGCTTTGTGCCCCAGGAGGGCTACTTCCAGCGCGTGCGAGAGATCTGCGATCGCCACGGGGTGCTGCTGATCTCCGACGAGGTGATCTGCGCGTGGGGCCGGCTCGGGTATTGGTTCGGGTGCGAACGGTTCGATTACCAGCCGGACATGATCACGATCGCAAAGGGCCTAACCTCGGCCTACGCGCCGCTGGGCGCGGTGCTCGCTGGCGATCACATAGCCGAGCCGTTCCTGCACGGCTCAGAGACCTTCACCCACGGCTTCACTTTCGGCGGACACCCGATGGCGTGCGCGGTGGCGCTGGCGAATATCGACGTGATGGAGCGCGAGGATCTTTGCGGGCACGTGCGCGCCAACGAGGGTCGCTTCAGGGAGATGCTCGAGGGGTTGCGCGATCTGCCGATCGTCGGCGATGTGCGCGGCGCGGGCTACTTCCACGCGATCGAGCTCGTCAAGGACAAGGAGACGAAGGAGACGTTCAACCACGAGGAGTCAGAGCTTCTGCTGCGCGGCTTCCTCTCCGGCGAGCTGTTCTCGCGTGGACTGATCTGCCGGACCGACGATCGCGGCGACCCGGTGGTGCAGCTCTCACCGCCGCTGATCGCCGGAGAGGAGCAGTTCGAGGAAATCGAGGCGATCCTGCGCCCGGTGCTGAGCGAGGCGGGGGAGCGGATGGATTCGTCCCGCGGGCCTCGGCGAGCACCTGCTCTGCGGCGTTGATTGGTGAAATGGAGCTCACAGTAGAGAGCCTGATTGCGGAGCTCGGGCTGACGCTCGTCTGCGGGCAGGAGTCCGCCCAGGCCCACGTGCGCTGGGTTCACAGCACCGAGCTTCTCGACCCGACGCCGTGGCTGAAAGGGGGTGAGCTGCTGCTGACGATGGGGATCCAGCTGACCGGGCCGAAGGCCCAGCGCGAGCTGATCGCCACGCTGGCAGACCACGAGATCGCCGGCCTTGGGTTCGGCACGGGCTTCACGCACAAGAAGCTGCCGGCGGCGCTCCTGCGCGCCGCGCGCAAGCGTGAGTTCCCTCTGTTCGAGGTGCCGTATGAGCTGCCGTTCATCGCGATCACCGAGCGGGCGTTTGCGCAACTCCTGGACGAGCGTTACGAAATGCTTCAGCGCAATATGGTGGGCGATGTGCTGGCGGAGGCGCTGACCGCGCACCTCTACCCGGAGGAGCTGCAGGCGCGGCTGCGCCCGTTCGGGATCGGCGAGCAGGTTGCCGTGCTGGCCTTCAAGCTGCCGGACCCGAGTGCTGCCGCGGCGCTGCTTGAACGGATACTGGAGCGGGAGGAGGTGCACAACCTCGTCGCGATTCGCGCTGGGCTGCTGTGCGCGGTGATCGACGCGGACGGGCAGGGAGGTGGGCGGGATCCAATCGAGCTGGCGCGCAAGCTGCGGGCGGAGCTGGGCGAGCGCTTCGGCGAGGTCAGGGCTGCCGCGAGCCGCCCGGCCGCTACGCACTCGCTGCGACTCAGCTTCCACGAGGCGCGCTGCGCGCTCGAGGCCGTGCGGCTGCAAAACGGAGACGCGCCCGAGGTTGCCTCCTATCGGGACCTCGGCGCCTTCCAGCTGTTGCTCTCGCTGCAGGACGACGACGCGCTGATCTCCTACTGTCGCGGCGTGCTCGGCCCGGTCGAGCAGGGCGAGGGCGAGTATGGGGATGAGCTGCTGCGCTCGCTCGACGTGTTCATCGAGCACAATGGCCACTGGGAGAAGGCCGCGGGGGCGCTCTACTGTCACCGCCACACGCTGCGTTATCGCATCCGCCGCGTCGAGCAGCTAACCGGGCGGGACTTTTCGCAGGCGCGCGACCGCATCGAGTTCTGGCTGGCCTTGCGAGGAAGGGAACTGGCGCGGTGAAAATCGGGGTTCCTACGGAGATCAAGGCAGACGAGTACCGCGTGGCGATCACTCCCGCGGGCGTGCGCGAGCTGAGCACGCGTGGCCATGAGGTGCTGCTGCAGGCTGGCGCCGGGGAGGGCTCAGCGATGGCCGACGCTCGCTTTCAGGCGCAGGGCGCGTGGATCATGGACGACGCCGAGGCGGTGTTCGGGGAGGCGGAGCTCGTGCTGAAGGTGAAGGAGCCCCAGCCCGAGGAGGTGGGGATGCTGCGGGAGGGCCAGACGCTGTTCACCTACCTGCACCTGGCAGCCGAGCCGGAGCTGGCGCGCGGCTTGCAGCGCTCGGGTGCGACGTGCATCGCCTATGAGACCGTCGAGGACGGAGAGGGCCGGCTGCCACTGCTGGCGCCGATGAGCGAGGTGGCGGGCAAGATCGCCACTCAGGCGGGGGCGTTCATGCTCGAGAAGCCGATGGGCGGACGCGGAATCCTGCTGGGTGGGGTACCGGGCGTGGCGGCCGCGACGGTGCTCGTGATCGGCGGCGGCGTGGTGGGGATGAACGCGGCGTTCATCGCGATCGGCATGCAGGCGGATGTGTTTGTGTTCGACCGCTCGATCGACCGGCTGCGCGAGCTGGAAGTCGCGTTCGGCGGGAGGGCCTCGACTGTGTACTCCTCGGCCCTCGCGATCGAGGAGATGCTTCCAGCGGCGGATCTCGTGATCGGCGCGGTGCTCGTGCATGGCGGCCGCGCGCCGCACGTGATCACACGCGAGCAGCTGAAGCTGATGAAGCGGCACGCGGTGCTGGTGGACGTTTCGATCGACCAGGGCGGGTGCTTTGAGAGCTCGCATCCCACCACCCACTCCGATCCGACATTCGAGGTGGAGGAGATCACGCACTACTGCGTGACGAACATGCCGGGGGCAGTCCCGATCACCTCGACCTATGCGCTCACGAACGCCACGCTCCCATACGTGCTGGCGCTGGCCGGGTACGGCGTGGACGGTGCGCTGGAACGCGACCCCGGCCTGCGTCTGGGACTCAACGTGCGTGATGGTGAGATCACTTATCGGGCCGTGGCGGAAGCGCTCGGCACCTGACAAGCAATGAGGAGAAGCTGACATGGCCGGGACGCTTGGCACCCTCCAGAACTTCATCGACGGTGAGAGCGTCGCCGGCGGCGGTGAGACCGAAGCAATCCTCAACCCGGCGACTGGCGAGGAGCTCGCCCGCGCGCCGGTCTCCAGCGCCGAGGATGTCGACCGCGCCGTGCGCGCCGCGCGCGGCGCGTTCCAGGGGTGGTCGACGACGACGCCCGCCCAGCGCTCGCAGGCGCTGCTCGCGCTCGCTGGCCTGGTTGAGGAGCACGCTGGGGAGATCGCCCGGCTGGAGGCGCTGAACGCGGGCAAGCCGCTGGCGGCGGTCACTGACGACGAGTTGCCGGTGATGGCCGACAACTTGCGCTTCTTCGCGGGCGCGGCGCGGACCATGACCGGTCTGCCCGCCGGCGAGTACATGGAGGGCTACACGTCGTTCACGCGCCGCGAAGCGGTTGGGGTGATCGGGCAGGTGACCCCGTGGAACTACCCGTTGATGATGGCGATCTGGAAATTCGGACCGGCGCTGGCGGCGGGCAACACGGTCGTGCTAAAGCCGGCCGAGACGACGCCGATCACGACGATCAGGTTGGCTGAGCTCGCCGCCGAGATTCTGCCGAAGGGGGTGCTCAACATCGTTACCGGCCCCGGGCGCCCGACGGGCGAGGCGCTGATCAACCATCCCGACGTCGACATGATCGCGCTGACCGGCTCGGTGGACACCGGCAAGCATTTCGCTCGTACAGCGGCGGACACCCTCAAGCGCGTCCATCTCGAGCTCGGCGGCAAGGCGCCGGTGGTCGTGTTCGACGACGTCAGCCTGGAGAGTGCGCTGGAGACGATCGCGGGGACCGGCTATTACAACGCAGGCCAGGACTGCACGGCGGCCACGAGGGTGCTGGCTTCGAGCAGCGTCTACGACGATGTCGTCTCCGGACTCGCCACGCAGGCCCAGGGACTGGTCATTGGCGACACGCTCGCGCCGGGGACGACCCTCGGCCCGGTCAACTCGGCCAAACAGCGCGAGCGGGTGGAGGGCTTTTTGCAGCGCCGGCCCGCACACGCGGAGATCGTCACCGGCGCGCGCCAGCCCGACCGCGAGGGCTTCTTTCTGGAGCCGACGGTCGTGGCGGGGCTGGAGCAGGAGGATGAGCTGATCCAGAAGGAGATCTTCGGGCCCGTGATCACTGTGCAGCAATTCACCGACGAGGAGCAGGCGATCGAGTGGGCAAACGCGACACGCTACGGGCTGGCGTCATCGGTGTGGACGCGTGACGTGGGCAGGGCGTTGCGCGTGTCCAAGGCGTTGCGGTTTGGCTGCGTGTGGATCAACGACCACATCCCGCTCGTCTCGGAGATGCCTCATGGCGGGGTCAAGCAGTCGGGATACGGCAAGGATTTGAGCGTTTATTCACTGGAGGACTACACCGTGGTCAAGCACGTGATGGCCAGTCTGGAGTAGGGGAGCAGCCCCAACATCTAAAGGCAACCAAATACCTCATCGTCAGGACCGTTCCGGGACGCTTCGCTCAGTTCCACCGGGACGATTCTTGCGAAGGCCCGGAGTAGCACCTGCTACGGTCCCCCTACCGGGCGGCGACGTCGCCCGCGAGGTTCTTGTCTTTGTTGGCGCTCGGAGTGCGCGGATGGGGTCAGTCGAATCTCCATCCGCATAACGGCCAGAGGGCCGTGAGAAGGAGCACCAACACATGAAGGATGCAACGTTCGCCAGCCTTGGCGTGTCCGAGGTTGTCGTAAATGAGCTCGCGCAACGCGGGATCGAGAAGCCCTTTGCAGTACAGAGCATGGTCATTCCCGACGTGCTCGGCGGCCACGACGTGCTGGCCCAGTCCCCCACGGGCTCGGGCAAGACGCTCGCGTTCGGCGTGCCGATGGTGGAGCGCATCAAAGACTCAGACGCGCGCCCGTCGGCGCTCGTCCTGGCGCCCACGCGCGAGCTGGCAAGCCAGATCGTCGACGACCTGCGTCCGATCGCCCACGCGCGAGCGTTGTCGATCGCTGCCGTCTACGGCGGAGCGGGAATCGTCAAGCAGGCTCGCCTTGCGGGCCGCGCGCACATCCTGGTCGCCACGCCGGGCCGCCTGATGGACCTGATCGACCGCCGCGATGTTTCGCTGAAGCAGATCCGGCTGCTCGTGCTCGACGAGGCCGATCGGATGCTCGACATGGGCTTTCGCCCGGTCGTCGACAAGATCGTGAAGATGTGCGCCCGTGAGCGCCAGACGCTGCTGTTCTCGGCGACGCTGCAGGGCGAGGTCGGCAAGGTCGCCAAGGCCTACACGACCAACCCGCGCCGTCACGAGCACGCGCACTCCGAGGAGCGCAAGGGCGATGTCGAGCACCGCTTCGTGACGGTCTCACACGACGCCAAGGTCTCACGACTGGTGGCCGAGCTGGGCGAGGCCGAGCGCGGCCTGACGCTCGTGTTCGTGCGCACCAAGCGCGGCGCGGACCGGCTGGTCAAACGCCTGGCGAGCAACAACGTCCGGGCCGTCGCGATGCACGGCGACAAGTCCCAGGGCCAGCGTGAGCGTGCTCTGGCCAACTTCGAGGCGGGTGTGGTGGACACGCTCGTGGCAACCGACGTGGCCGCGCGCGGCATCGACGTGGCGGGCATCACGCACGTGATCAACTTCGACATCCCCGGCTCGCGTGAGGACTACGTGCACCGCATCGGGCGCACCGCGCGCGCGGGAGCCAGCGGCACGGGTGTCACCTTCGTCGTCCACGACCAGGCGCGCGAACTGGTGAGCATGGTTCGCGATCTCGGCCTGCACCGCGAGCTGGAGCTGGGCGGGCTGCCGAGCGACGCCACCGGACAGCGCTCCGGTGGCTCTCAACACAGCGCGCGATCATCGCGCAACCGTGGCCGGAGTGGCCCCGCCCGCAACGGGTCCGGCTCGCCGCGGACCGGCTCCGCGCGCAGCGGTTCCGGCGGCGGGAACAGAAGCGGCGCCGCGCGCTCCGGCCGCCGCTAGGCGCGGCGAGGTGGGCGGGTTCCCAATATTTGGAAGACCGAGGTGAAGCCGGTACGGAAGCCGTTGCGGGCGGCCCGCAGGTAGAGCCGCCACACGCGCACGCGCTCGGCGCCGGCCAGGCGCTCGGCCTCATCGAGGTTGGCATCCAGGCGCTCGATCCAATGGCTCAGCGTCTCTGAGTAATCCTCGCGCAGGCCCTCGACGTGCTCGGGCTCGATGCCCGCTTGCTCTAGCGCCATGATCACGCGGGAGACGTGCAGCGGCGCCGCGTCCGGGAACACATAGCGCTCGGAGAAGGGTCCCGCCTCTGCCTCGCCGTGGCGCAGGCGGGTGATGCCGTGGTTGAGCAGCCTGCCGCCGGGCTCCAGCAGGCCGGCGAGCTGGGCGGCGTAGAGGTCGATCTGATTGGAGCCCACGTGCTCGACCATGCCGATCGACGCGATCGCGTCGAAGCGCTCACCGCCGAGCTCGCGGTAGTCGCAGATGCGGATCTCCACGCGATCGGAGAGACCTGCCTCGGCCACACGCCTGCGCGCCTCCTCGGCCTGGGATGGGGAGAGGGTGATGCCGACGGCGCGCACCCCGTGGTTGCGGGCCGCGTGGAGCACAAAGCTGCCCCAGCCGCAGCCGACATCGAGTATGCGCTCGTCCTCCTTCAGGGCGAGCTTTGTGCAGACGAGCTCGAGCTTCGCCGCCTGGGCCTCCTCGAGCGTTTCGGCGCCGCGGGAGAACAGCGCGCAGCTGTAGGTCATCGACTCGTCGAGGAACAGTGCGAAGAAGTCGTTTGAGACGTCGTAGTGGTGGCGCACCGCGCGCGCGTCGCGCTCGCGGCTGTGACGCCGGCCCCGCGGGCTTAGCTCGCTGGCGGGAACGCGCGGCGGTGCCCTCAGCCCGCAAGCGCGCACCGCGGCCAGCGTCAGCCGCAGGCGTGTCTTGGTGTCAATCGCGGGTGCTTGGAAGGAATCCAGCAGCCCGATCACGCCGTCCAGGTCGTCCGCTTCGAGCTCGCCGGCTGCATATGCGCGTCCCAGCCCCAGCTGACCGGGGGCGCGCAGCAGGTGGGCGACCGCAGCCGGGGAGCGCACCGTGAAGACCGGCCCGCCGGAGGCTGTGGGTGCGAGCTCAGAGCCGTCCCAGAAGCGCAGCGCGAACGGGCGCTCGGGTAGCGCGTGGGCCAGCTCGCGGCGCAGTGGCTCAGGCTGGGCGAGTGGCATCTGTGCCTGCGCGGCGGTCGTGGCCGATCTGAGGATGGGCTGCCAGACTCATGGCGTGTCGCAAAGCTTAGAAGGTGGCTTGCCGGACTCCGGAGACCTCGCCGCCGAGGCTCGCGGGCTGGCCGGGCACGGTGTTTTGCGTTTGCGCGCGGATAATCCCGGCCCGCTGACGCTGTCGGGCACAAACACGTGGATCGTGGGCCGCAATCCGGCCTACGTCGTCGACCCTGGCCCCCTGGCCGGTTCTCACATTAAACGGTTACTCGACGCGATCGATGCGCGCGGTGGCCTCGGAGGCATCGTGCTCACCCACGACCACGCCGACCACGCCGAAGCCGTTGGAGCTCTGCGCGAGCACGATCCGGCGCCGCTTGCGGCGGGTCGTGCCGGCGCCGACGTCACGCTCACCGAAGGGACGCGCTTTGGGCCCTTTGAGGCCGTCGCCACGCCGGGACACGCCGCCGACCACTTCGCGCTGATCGCCGGCCGGGTGTGTTTCACCGGGGACGCGGTTCTAGGCGAAGGGAGCGTGTTCATCACTCCCGGTCCAGGGGCGCTCGCCGGCTATCTCGCCGGCCTGGAAAGGCTGCGCCAGCGTGATCTGGATGTGCTTTGCCCCGGTCATGGGCCACCGGTCTGGAGGCCTCGCGCCAAGCTGGATCAGTACATCGACCATCGCTTCGAGCGCGAGCGGCTGCTGCTCGCCACCCTCGCCGAGGGCCGGCGCTCCGTCGAGGAGCTGCTCGACGCAGCGTGGCCGGACGTGCCAGCCGCGCTGCGTCCCGCTGCGGCAGTGACGCTGCTCGCCCACCTCGACAAGCTCGAGGAGGAAGACCGGCTGCCGGCAGGCGTCGAGCGACCCTCGTGGTGAGAGCTCAGACGAACTTCGGGTACAGCGTCATGCCGCCGTCGACGAACAGCGTCGCGCCGGTCACGTAGCTCGCCTGCTCTGAGGCCAGCCACGCCACCGCGCGGGCGACATCCTGCACGTGGCCCCAACGCCCAAGGGGGATCTCGCTCTGGACCTTGGCGCTGGCCTCGGGGCTTGCGAGCACATCCTTGTTGATTGGGGTGTCGATCGCTCCCGGCGCCACGCCCACGACCCGGATGCCGAGCGGCGCGAGCTCCTTGGCGATCGACTGGGCGAACATCTTCACGGCGCCCTTGGAGGCGCAGTAGTGGGAAAACTGCTCCCAGGGGATCTGCTCGTGGACGCTCGAGATGTTGACGATCACTCCCTGCGAACCCTCCTCGTGCATCATGCGAGCCGCCTCGCGGGCGCACAGAAAGGATCCAGTCAAGTTCACGCCGATCACCTTCTGCCACGCCTCCAGCGGCATGTCGAGGAGCAGGTAGGGGTGCTCGAGCCCGGCGTTGTTGACGAGCAGATCGACACCGCCGAAGGCCTCCTTTGCCTGGGCGAACGCGCGCTGGACGTCGGGCTCGCTGGAGACGTCCATCTTCACCGCGAGCGCCCGGCCGCCGGCCCGGCCGATCTCGTCAGCCATCCTCTGCGCTTCCTCGGGAGCGCCCACGTAGTTGATCGCCACCGCCGCTCCGTGGGCCGCGAGCTCATAGCAGACTCCCTGGCCGATGCCGGAATCTCCACCGGTCACAAGCGCGCGGCGATCCTTCAGCAGGCGGGCGTCCGGAGGATGAGGCTCGAAGGAATGACCATCACTCATCGGAGGTGACGATACCGACCCGACTTGCGCTCACGCTACCGTTGCGGGGACCATGCCCCCGCGCCCGGCGATTACGAACAGTCCCAGGCCGAAGGCTCACAGCTCCGACGGGGCGGCCAAGGTCACGCCGCAGGGGGCTGGCGCTGCGCATCCTGGAGGATCCTCACCCGACTCGCCATTCCCGCCGATCGCCGATTACGGTTTCCTGTCGGATTGCCACACCGGCGCACTGGTCGCCTCCGACGGATCGATCGAGTGGATGTGCCTGCCGTACTTCGACTCGCCGTCGGTGTTCGGCGCGCTGCTCGATCGCGGCGCCGGGAGCTGGCGCGTGGGCCCCTATGGCGTGTATGTGCCTGCCGGCCGGCGCTACATCCCGGGCACCAACATGATCGAGACGACGTGGATGACGCCGCAGGGTTGGATTCGTGTGGTCGACGCGTTGGCGGTGGGCGAATGGCACGACAATGAGCACGGCTCCAGCCACACGCGCCCGCCGACTGACTTCGACGCCGACCATCTGCTGGTACGCATGATCGAATGCGTGCAGGGTCAGGTGCAGGTCGAGGTCGTCTGCGAGCCGATGCTCGACTACGGGGCGACACCCGCCCGGTGGAAGATGGTCGAGCTCGAGACGGCGTCGCACGACGCGCACGACGCGTGCGAGCTGGACGCCGTCGACGGAGACACAAGGTTCAGGCTGTTCAGCGACATCCGCATGGGCATCGAGGGCAATCGTACGCACGGCCGCCACACGATGGTCGAGGGCGAGAAACGCTTCTCCGCGATCTCCTGGACGGAGTCGCTTGGCGGCCCGCATACCGCCGAGGAAGCCGAGCAGATCCTCGAGAAGACCGGCCACTTCTGGCGCGGCTGGCTGGCCGAAGGCACCTATCCCGATCATCCTTGGCGCGCGCATCTGCAGCGCTCCGCGTTGGTGCTCAAGGGCCTGACGTTCATGCCGACCGGCGCGCTTGTGGCGGCACCGACGACCTCGCTACCCGAGACGCCGGGCGGAGAGCGCAACTGGGACTACCGCTACTGCTGGATGCGCGACGCCTCGTTCACGCTGTGGGCGCTGCACGCGCTGGGCCTGGACTGGGAGGCCGACGATTTCATCGAGTACGTCGCCGAAGTCCCACGCAACGAGGACGGCTCGCTGCAGATCATGTACGGGGTGCGCGGCGAGAAAGACCTGGCGGAGTCGACGCTCGACCATCTCAAGGGCTACGAAGGCTCCCAGCCGGTGCGTGTCGGCAACGGCGCTTACAACCAGCGCCAGAACGACGTGTTCGGCGCGGTGCTCGACTCGGTCTACCTGCACTCCAAAAAGCGAGATCACATCCCCGAGCGCCTGTGGCCGGTGCTGATCGACCAGGTTGAATGCGCGGCCGCCGTGTGGAAGGAACCTGACCAGGGGATCTGGGAGGCGCGCGGGAAGCCCCAGCACTACGTCTCCTCGAAGCTGATGTGCTGGGTCGCCATGGATCGAGGCGCGCGGCTCGCCGAACGGCGAGGTCACGACGAGCCGGCCAGCAGGTTCCAGGCGCTCGCCGAGGAAGTGCGCGAGGACATCCTCGCCAACGGCGTCGACTCCCGCGGCGTCTTTCGCCAGCATTACGGCACCGATGCGCTCGACGCATCGACGTTGCTCGTGCCGCTGCTGCGCTTCCTGCCTCCAGACGACGAACGCGTGCGCGCCACGGTCTGCGCGATCCGCGACGAGCTGAGCGAGAACGGGCTCGTGCTGCGCTACCGCACCGACGAGACCGACGACGGCCTCAGCGGCAAGGAGGGCACGTTCTTGATCTGCTCGTTCTGGCTCGTCTCGGCACTGTCGGAGATCGGCGAGGACCGCGAGGCGGAACATCTCTGCGAGCGCCTGCTGTCCTACTCCTCCAAGCTCGAGCTGTACGGCGAGGAGCTGGAGGCCTCATCGGGCCGCCATCTCGGCAATTACCCGCAGGCGTTCACGCACCTGGCGCTGATCAACGCAGTTACGCACGTGATCGAGGCTCAGGCCAGCGGCTGAACTCTGGATTC
>CAAGKR010090292.1_pt1 | contig 14725 bp, 12 predicted proteins | sample 2556971 | NCBI WGS metagenome assembly CAAGKR01 (sample SAMEA5207829, study PRJEB30636) | soil metagenome | biome: forest; feature: boreal; material: soil | place: USA | collected 2011-09 | depth 1 m | reverse complement strand
GTGACCAGCGCCTCAAACCTGATCATCGCCTCAGTCGGAGCTGGGCCTTACGTCTCAGCATTCGGCATTATCATCGCCGCGATAGGTTCGGCTATGGCGCTGTTCGGCCGTGGACCAGAGGTAGCGGTGGCGCAGCCCAGCACACTTCAACCCGCGTCACCGGCGGGTTCGCAGTTCGACCAAATCGCCACGACTCAGCTCGCAGAGCCCAGTCCCCCAAAAGAAGCAGGCACGAAACTTGGAGAGGACTCCTCGGACGGCACATGGTATTGGAACGGAGAGAAATGGCTTCCGAATTTCTGAGATAGGAATCATCCGGTCCTCGTGCAATCGATAAGCGTCGGATATCGCTAGGGCTGAGCGTTGTGTTCCAATGCCACGCGTCACGAGAGACGGCAATCGGAGTCGCCACGCACGTAGTGCGTGGCCATCCACGCGAGGCCGTTGGTACATTTGGCAGCCGATAGAGACGGCTGGATGATGTCATGTTGACCGTTGCCTCAACCTTCAGGAGCGAACAATGACCGATCGAGACCGCGAGGTCTTTCGCGAAATGGTGACAGCAATCGAACCAGCCATCGCGGGTCGCCCAGAAGCACCAGCGATAACGGTTGGATTCGGGCCGGACGCATTTTCACTGCAAGGTCGGGCCTTTGCGCAGCTCGAGGAACTGTCTGCAGCCATATCGGCCCCAGCGTTGGGCGGTGCGGGCCTGTCACGTGATGAGGCTCGCGAGCTGCTCTTGCGCGGCTGCTACATCGCGAAGCGCGAGGGACCCGATGCCGCTCTGGCTTCAGTCGAGGCCTGGCTCGAACTGCCCCCTCGCAAGTGGACAGTCATACGACCATTTCGTGCGCCGCTGCCTGGCGACCCGTTCGAAATCGGTCAAAGCCAGATCCGACATGGTTTGCCCGGAGAGCTGGGCTTTGGAAATGACTGGTTCGGGTCGGAAGACTTTCCTGCATTGATGATCCTGACCTCAGTGATGGCTCGTGACGATGACTCGGCTGCGGTGATCGGCGAACAACGCATTGGAGAGTCGCTGGGCCTGTTGCACTCGTTCGACCCCAACGGCTCACCAACCCTAGGCGAGGCAAGGGCCATCGTCGACGACAGCGGAGCTATTACGGTAAATCCGGATCCGCGGGTCGCATTACATCTCTCGATGTTCATCGCGAAAGACGGATCGCTACCGCGGTCATTGGCATCGGCATCACGAGCGGCAGCAAAGCCTCCTGACGAGAGGACCGACTGGGAAAGGCGAGTCATCGCTGCAGCTCGCTGGTTCTCAAAGGGGATGTCATCCTCGTGGCCTAGCGAGAGGCTCGTCTCACTATTTGTCGCGTTGGAAGCTCTATTCGTAGTTGGTAAAGCGGAGCCACACGACAAGAAGACATTGATTGCGAACCGGCTAACGGATCGCCTAGACGTTCAGGACCGAACGAAAGCGCAAGCGAGTGAGTGGATTAGGAGCCTCTACCACCGACGCAATGAAGCAGTGCATGAGGCTCGCGACTATCTCGACGACTTCGAAGTCGCAGAGCTAGGAAAGCTCGTTTGGCAATCGCTTCATTGGGCGATGGGTCATCTCGTTCCGGAGCATCGTGGTGACCGTCGCGCTTGCGAGAGCTTTGATCAAGTGATGGCTTGTGGAAGGAAATGACGGTGCAACATGCGGGACTCGATTCGGAGTCATTGATGGCGCGGCGCCAGGGGTGACCTCAGTGGTCTGCGACTAGGAGATGCTGACGATACGAGGCAACTATCCGAAGCTGTCGATAACTACCCCCAATCGCTAGCGCCGATAGGCAACCGCTGGCGCAGAAGAAGGCTTCAATGCTGGACCGCGGGATCTCCTGACCCAAAGTGGGCGGTCACCTCTGGGTCAATCGCGGGCAGAATTCGGATCGCAAATGACCATCAGACGAGAGCTCATTTGCACCTCCCGGTTGATTCGCCATTTCACGATAAGTAGACACGGTGGGCAATGGCCGTAAGCTCGGGATCGTTTCCGGTCGTCGTTGCCTTGATCTCTCCGTGACTGAGAACGTGGACGATTCCAGCAACGCTTCGCACAACCTCGATCGTCTGCTCGACTAACAGAACGCTGGTCCCCAACTCGATCAATCTCCCTACTACTGTGATGACACGGTCTATTAGTTGGGGTGCCAGTCCGACAGTAGGCTCATCCAGCAGAAGGACCGTCGGGTTGCCCATAATCGCCCGGCCGATCGCAAGAAACTGTTGCTGGCCACCACTCAACCATCCGGCTGGACGCGACTGAATAATCTCGAGTTCAGGAAACAGCGCAAAGACTGTGTCTAGCTTCCCCACGGACCGAGCGCCGCCGGCGGCTATTTGCCCTAGCTCTAGGTTCTCGCGTACCGAAAGCCCGGGAAAGATATGGCGGTTTTCCAGGACGTGCCCTAGGCCGCGGCGGGCACGACGTTCGGGGGGAAGCCGATCCACGCGCGCGCCCGCAAGCCAGACTTCACTTTTCCTCGACGTTTGCGCAAGGCCGCTTATGCCCCGGAGGATCGAGGTCTTGCCGGCTCCGTTGGCGCCCAGAATGGCGACACAAGTAGTATCGGCAACTTCTAGACTGACGTCGCGCACCGCATGCACTCCCCGGTAGGCTACGGCCAATGAGGTAACTCTTAGAGCGACGGGAATCGCGTTCATGCCATATTCAAATATGCGTTGCGAACAACCTCGCTCTCGGCTATCCGACTCGGCTCGCCTAGCCAGAGTACCTTCCCGAGATGCATCACGGCGACGGTGTCGGCTGCTCGGCGGACCAGATCGAGGTGATGCTCAACGATGACCACCGGAACTTCGATCGCGGCCAGTTCCCGGAGTAGATTTACGAGGTGGTCCATTTCGCTGCTGGACAGGCCCGCAGCAGGCTCGTCCATCAGGATCAGATTTGGCTTCCGGGTGATTGCCATAGCAATCTCGAGGAAGCGAAGGTGACCATGATCAAGGCCTCGCACCTCACGCTTCCCCATCCGACCAGTCAGCCCCACCCGTCCTAGGAAGTCGTGCCCGAGCTGGGTCAACTCTTCTCGCGCTCCAGCCCGACCATAGTGCCGAGCTAGGGCCATGTGCTCTTCGACGCTCAAGGCCGTAAAGACCTTAGGGACCTGGAAGGTTCGAGCGACTCCGAGTCTGGCAATTTTGTGAGGCGCCATCCCGTTTATGCGATGACCCAGGAACCGGATCACACCCTCCTGGGGGGGGTAAAAGCCCGCTATCGAATTAAGTAGAGTGGTCTTGCCCGATCCGTTCGGACCCACCACTGCGAGCACCGTACCCCTTCTAACCTGAAGGCTGACCCCACTGAGAGCTTTAACCCCACCGAACCGGCGTGAAATGGCTTCGATCTGAAGGACGGGCAAGTCTCCGCTAGCCACAAATGCATCCGCCCGTGAATTTGCGAGCGGAGCGTGGGATTTACCGCGGTCGATTACAGGGGCGCTGGTTCGCGCGACGAGCCCTCGGGGCAAGAGCCTAACAAGAGCGATCAACAACGATCCGTAAATGACGACGTTGAGACCAGGGTAGGCCGAAAGGAGGATCGGCAGGATTCCGATTATTCCGATGCCCAGAATCGGGCCGACGCGCGTACCCGGGCCTCCGAGGATGACCATAAGTAGGAGAAGAATCGACAAGTCGACCCCGAAAGCGTCCGGCGAAATGACCCCAACCACGTAGGAGTACAGGGCGCCTGCGAGTGCACCGACCCCTGTACCCAGGGCGAAACCCACAGCCTTGTACCAATAGGCGTTGATCCCGAGCGCCGCAGCGCCAATCTCCTGGCTCCTGATGGCCAAGCAGGCGCGCCCGAAATTCGACGTTCGAAGGTACCAATGGGCAACGTACGTGAGCAGCGTGAACCCCACCACCAGCTCGATCACCCCCATCATCTCCAAGGGGGGCGCATTCGGGAGTAGAACAGGGAGTATCCCCACGATGCCGGACGGACCACCGGTGATGGATAAGGCGGAGATCGTATCCCCGACCACCAGGGTCGCTCCCAAGGAGATCATGCCCAACCCTAGGACGTTGAGACGAGCCGCTGGCGCTCCCATCAAGAAACCGACCAGGAGGCCCCCGACAAACGCGGCTGGAAGCGTCACGATGATGGGCTGGTGATATGTGGTCGCGAGTATGGCCGCAACGTAGGCACCAAGTGCTAGCGCGGCCCCCTGACCTAGCGAGAGCTGGCCCAAGAAGCCGGCAGGTATGTTCAGACCCAAAACACCTATCGCGTATATGAGGCTGAGTGCGATCAGGAATGTCACATAGCTGAAAGGCCCAAGTTGTTGAGCCAGAACGACCAAGACCACAGCTGCGACAGGCCCGTGCACCCACGGAAGGGCGCCCCACCTAAATGTGCGCCGTGCAGGCGCAAGGCTCCTGTTGATGACGCTCAGACTGCGCGTGTCGGTGGTACTCCAAAGAGACCCCAAGGCCGGACCAGATATACGATCAGTAGCACCCCGAACAGCGCTGTGTTGGTCCATACACTTCCGACATAGACGGCGACCAGCTGTATCACGAAACCGACCATGATCCCGGCAACGACTCCGCCCCGCAAGCTACCTACCCCTCCGAGGGCTACCGTCACAAAGCCCGTAAAGGTCAGACCGAGGCCAAGCTGTGGCGAGACGAGTAGCAAAGGTGCAACGACCAGACCCGTGACTGCTGCTACCCCAGCCGCGAGCCCAGCCGCGACTTGCGACATTCGCCCCGGAGAGATGCCCAAGACCCTTGCTCCGTCGAGGTCCTCTGCGACTGCAGTAAGCATTCGGCCCAAGCGTGTAAATCGATAGAGCGACGCGAGCAGCAAGTAGCACGCTGCAGCGGACGCGATGAGGAGAATCGACTGGGGCGAGATCCGAATTCCGCCCACATACGTTGGCAATCGCGAAAACCCGATCTCGAATGCCTGAGGCGCCGCTTGGAAAGGCAGGGCAGCGATTTGTCCGAGGATGATGCTTGCCCCTAATGTCGACAGGATCCAGGGAAGGGCTTGCGATTCGCCGACGAATGGGCGAATCGCAACGATCTCCACGATTAGTCCAAAACCAATCGCGATGACCACTCCAGCTGGTAGCGCCATCCAGGCAGGCACTCCACGGGCCAAAAGAACAAGCGCTCCCATGGGAGCCCACATGATGAGGTAGCCATGCGCGAAGTTGAGAACTCTCGTTGACTTTTCAAGTACGTTGAAGCCAGTGGCCACCAACGCGTAAAGGCATCCTGTGCTAAGTGCAGGGATCGCGACTGAATTTAGCCAATCCATGATCGGTGCCCTTCCCTGCAATGCTGCAACAAGCGTTGGCTAGGATAATCCGGTATGAGTGATGGGGTGAGCCCAAGAGTTGGTCGTCCGATTTGGACCTGAGTCCAATCGTTCCATCCCAGTGGTCATTTTGAGGCGCGTCTGGCACGGCTGAGGGAGGATATCTTTTACAGGGCGGTCCTGCGGTAATCCTGTCAGGAGTCCAGGATTGCGCGCACCAGATTGCTGGGGTGAGTGATGAGCAAGGAAGAAATCGATCGACCGGCAACAGCCGTGGTTTTCGGTGCCGCAGGAGGCATTGGTGGGGCATGCGCTCGCGCACTGATGGCGAGCGGCCGCTACGAGCTCCTCCTCACGGTGGATCTCGCGCCGTTCAAGGACTCGGATGAGCACTTGACCGCTGACATGTTCTTGGCTGCCGACCGAGACCGGGTTATCGACCGTCTGCTCAACTGGGACGGCCGGATTGCTGCGTTGGTCTACGGCGTGGGCATAGATGAGCCAGTTGACTGCAATCGCGATGCATGGCCGAAGTGGCAGCGCATCCTAGATGTCGACTTCACAGCCGCGGCGCACATCCTTTGTTCAGCAAACGATCGACTTCTGGCAGATGCAACCGCAGTTGTTCTGATTGATAGTACTTCTGCGGACACTGGCTCAAGCATCGCGCCGCCCTATGGAGCTGCCAAGGCTGCCTGTCGAAACCTAGCCCGCTCGCTCGCATGCCGGACGGGAACTACTGGGGCTCGCTACAACAGCCTTGCACCGGGGCCGACCGAGACAAGCCTCGGCGCACGACTCGCCGCGCAACTCGGTGGCACCCAGCAGATGTTCGCCGACCGGACGATTGCGAAGCGTCTCGGCCAACCTGACGAGATAGCGGCCGGCGTTGAGTTCCTTTGTTCTCCTCGCGCGAGCTTTGTGAACGGCACCGTTCTCGTCATCGACGGTGGCTTCCTAGCAGGCTGATGCCTATCGCACCCGGCCATGTCCTAGGCCATGTCCTAACTAGCTAAGGACGCGTCGTGCCGACATCGTGGATGTTCGTCTGCCTACTGCCGGATGATGCTTCGAATCCAGTCAATATCGGGCTACAGTCTGGAATGTCGGCCGCCGCCGCCATCGTCAATGGCTAAGGCCTCGTGCCAATCCTGAGGTACTCTGTACCCGGTCAGGCGTTCCGAAATATCCACGGCGAGCAGGACCAATTCGGCAAGGCACGCTTTCTCAAGGTGCGCGAGCGTAGTGGACGAGAGGTAGGTGATGTCCACAACAATGACCCGACGGCGCAGACCGATCAGTCCAGTCTCGTTGCTGCATGACTCCGCAAGAGGGATTAAGGGTCGGAGGTGGAAATGACTAGAGACCTTGCGGAACTTCAACGGTGGTTTAACGAGTTGCCACTCGCTTCGGCCAACTTCGTTCGCTGCATCGATCTCGGCGATGGATGGGTTCTCCTAGAGATGGCTCCGCCCGAAGAGCTACGCAACCCCAATGGGGCTATCAACGGATTGTATTTAGCGGCTCTGGCTGACCTCGCGGGCGGCCTCGCCATCGCGACGATCCAAAATGTCGGCAACTATCAAGCCACGGTTGATCTAACGATCCATTATCTCGTCGCAGCAGGGACAGGGCCATTGCGAGCAGAGGGCCGCATCATAAGGAAGGGTCGTCGACTGTGCGTTCCCCAAGTGAATATCTACGATGGTGCACAGTCGCTGTGCGCCGTTGCGACTGGAACGTGGCTCGTCGAGGACCAATAGGATTGGCCAATTCCCTGGGGAACCGAGCTGACTGTCACATCTACTCGATCACGGCGAGCTAATCGCAGCCGTTCGCCGTCGGATGTGAGTGGAAACTTGACTGATTGTGCGATCGGTATCGTCGGCTCCTTGCGCGATCACCTAGTTTTCGCCGCCACATCGTCCAATCGTTCGCCGTCCGAACCTAACCCGTCGCATTGGCTGGACCTTTCTCGGGTGAGCCACGCGGTGCAATGAAGTGGGCTCGGCAGGCTCCGGGCGGCCGACCGAGCGCTCGGTTGACAGTCAGCGCGCCTCCGAGTATCTTCGGGGAACTCGGATTTCCAATTCAAGGAGGAAGCGTCGTGCCGCCTAGTCGAGTTCTACTTGCTAGCGCCATAGCCTTGGTGCTCGTTGCTTGCGGCGGAGGCGCCTCTACGAGTACCGCCAGCAACGCACTCAGTGGTACGCCAATCAAGGTCGGAGTAATCATTCCGCTCACTGGGACGCAAGCCGCCCTGGGCCAGGACTTTAAGGATGGCGCCCAAGCCGGTGCTGACTATGTGAACGCACATGGCGGAGCACTCGGACGACCGATCACGTTGGTTTTCCGCGATAGTGCCGGCCAACCGACTAATTCGGCAGCGGCAATACGTGATCTCGGCCAATCCGGAGTGGTTGCCATCCTGGGTGACAATCTCAGCGCCGACTACATTGCCGAGACACCGGTGTTCAATCAGTTGCATCTTCCGAGTTTCTCCACGTCGACCGTCAACAGTATTTGGGCGCCCGGCGCTAATCCTTATGCCTTCAGCGTCGGCGAAACTTCCGACATGACGGCTCAGGTAGATACTCAGTACCTGGTAAAGGTGAAAAACCTCACCAAGATCGGAGTGATCTACGAAAGTGGAACCTTTGGCAAGACCGCATCGGACGCTTCGACGGCCATTCTCTCCACGTATGGATTGAAACCTGTGGGGGCCCAGTCTTTTCAAACTGGGTCGACCGATGTCTCGCCCCAATTGCAGGCTCTGAAAGCCGCTGGCGCCGAAGGTCTCCTCGTCTGGACATTCGGTCCCGGCCTTGCCAACGTTGCTCGAAGTCTTCAGGCGATTGGTTGGGAACCGCCCGCTGCCACTGTTGTGGGACTCGGGGACCAAGCCGTGGTGAAGGCTGCTGGTGCCGGTGCCTTAGCCAATTTCTACGGAGGTCCCACCGTCAAGCGCTTCCTTGTAGCGAAGCAAGGCGATCGGCCTTCCTATCCCAAGATGCAGGATTTCCTGACGTACTTCGGCAAGGTTCGAGGCGTCTCGACATTCAATGGTGAGCAGCTCAATGCCGGCACCGAGTTCGATAAGGTTCTGATTCTTTCGGAGGCCATCAAAATTGCGAAAAGCACGGATGGGGTGGCTGTCAAGAATGCGCTTGAAACGACCGCTGCCGGATTTGATGGAGCGCGCGCAACCTACCATTACACCGCAGACAAGCATGTTGGAGAAACGCTGGCTGATGTTGGGCTTTATCAGGGAGGCGTTGCGTGTACGGCTGGCTGCGTCGCCGCGCCGGGTATTCTCGGCGGATAAATCGATGCTGGCGGTTCGACTCAAGCGCCCGATAAGAGCCTCTGCGCGCGACAACCGCGTCTCATACACTCATCTCGGTCGTTGACTTGGGTAGATGGGCATCGGAGTTCTGAAACGACGTGTCGCACACGGAGTCGCATGGCTCGAGCTGAATCGCCCCAAGAGCAGAAATGCGCTAAATGAAGAGCTAATCGCTTTACTGACAAACGCAGTTAGCGATGCGAACGACGATGACGAGGTGCGGGTTGTCGTGCTCTCGGGTGCGGGGCCGGCCTTTTGCGCCGGTGGAGATATCAAAGCGATGCAGGATAACTCGGACCCGCGCCAAGCAGCCAGATTTGCTCGACGGGCATCGGATATGTTCTTTGCAATAGAGAACTGCGCGAAACCAGTGGTCGCTGCGGTTCACGCGTACGCTTTCGGTGGAGGAACGGAACTGGTCGCGGCCTGCGATGTTGTTGTAGCAACCCGTTCTGCTCGGTTCGGCACGAACGAAGTCCGTGTGGGTTTAGCCCCAACATTTTCCTCCCTGCGGATGGCCCAGATCGTTGGACTACATAACGCCAAATACCTTGCCTTGACAGGGCGCACCATTACAGCCGCGGAGGCTCGTCGGATTGGGTTGGTCAATATCGTTGTGCCAAACGAGGCATTGCATCACGAGACCGCGCGCCTCGCGGCAGATATGGCGGACAACGCACCCCTAGGCCTAGCGGCCACGAAGAATCTTATGAACCGGAGCGCCAGGGAGGGATACGGGCACGCGATAGAGGTCGCTACCAGGTTGCAGGCGAGCGCAGATATGGCTGAAGGGCTTGATGCAATTCACCAGAAAAGAAAGCCTACCTTTCTCGGGAGATAATGCCGTCTAGGCGTGTGGCTCGGTCGAACGTACTGCTTTCGGCACCATCGGCCCGCAGCTTGAACTTCTGGACGCGGCCGGATGGGGTTACGGGGAGTTCTGACCTCACCTGGACAAAGCGCGGCAGCATAAATGACGGGAGTCTTGCTTCCAGGTACTCAAAGAACTGCTTAGGATTTAGATCGTCGCCTTCCTTAATGACAATGTCCACCTTAATGTCTTCTTCTCCGAGCTCAGACGGAATGCCAAAGGCTGCTGCCTCCGTAATCGCTGGATGAGACATTACGACTCGCTCGATTTCCAATGCTGAGACATTCTCGCCCCGTCGGCGAATCGCGTCATGTTTTCGCCCCAAGAAGTGCATATATCCATCGCCATCTCGGGAAGCCAGGTCTCCGGTGTGAAACCAGAGGTTTCGAGTTGCAGATGCCGTCGCGACTGGATCTTTGAAGTACTCGGTCATCATCGCGTAAGGGAGATTCGCTCGCACGGTGACTTCACCTGTCGATATGCCGTCCGAGGCCACCTCCATTTCGTGCTCGTCAACGATTCGCACCGAGAAAAGTTTGGACGGCCGACCGATGCAGGTTATTGGCTTATCCGCCTGCCGAAGGTGCACTTGATTCGGATACACCTCTGTCATTCCATAACCCTGCCACAAGAGCCGTACTTGAAACCGCTGGCTGAAGGCTACGGGATCTGAGGGCGGAGGAGCGCACCAGACAGTAGCAAGCCGATGGTTGCTCTCATCAGGTTGTACGTCTTGTTTCATAAGAATATTGCCCATCGCGCCGATAAGAAGCACGTGATTGGCCCGCGATGCAGCGACGTCATGCCAAAAGTTTCGAGCTGAGAATCGAGATGTCACAGTCGCCCTTGAGCCGGCCGCTAGCGCCGCCATGAGGCTCGTCTGTTGAGCGGCGACATGGAAAAGCGGCAACGTTATGAAATGGTGATCCGCCGGACCCCACTTCAAGAGATCAACTAATGGAACCGAAAAGCAGTAACAGTGATGATGCGACATCAGAACACCCTTCGGCCGTCCTGTTGTACCCGACGTATACAGGATCTGAGCCGCATCTGAAAAGTTGACCCTCGCCGAAGAAATGGGTGTGGTGCCATTAAGAAACTCGGACCAGTCGACCAATTCCAATCCGGCAAGGCGCCGATCCTCATGTGGTCCAACCACTATTAGAGTCTTCAGGCGGCTCAGATCCGGTGCGATTTTCGCTATCTCGTCTAAGCATTGGGCGTCAACCACTGCGATCTCAGCCTCAGAATGCTCGAGCGGGAACTGAAGGAAGTCTCCGCGATACGCAGGATTGAGGGGGACCGTAATCCCGCCAAGCCACGCGTTGCCCCACCAAGCTGCGATGAACTCGAGGCGATTGCCCAGTAGAAGCGCAACCGTATCCCCCTTCTTTACGCCGAGGCCTTTCAGGCCGCACGCGACACGCGCCGCCAACTCCGGAACGGCCGCAAATGTCAGTTCGCCGCCAGGGATATTCACGAACGGCCGATCGCCATTGCGTTCCGCACTATCCAGTAACAACCTCGGAATAGTCCGCTCGCGGATCGGGATTCGATTAAACGCGGCCCCGTAAAAATACTCGGTCGTTGCCTTTCAATCCTCAGTGCGCTGGACTGGACGAAACCGCGACTCGCGAGCACGTAGTCGCGGCTCCGGGGATAGTGGCAAGCGGCCTGGTCGCGAGCGCCAACTCCAGATAGGCATCCGCGGATCGAGCCACTGCACTATGACCATCAGTTTCTTTTGGGCAAGCCTGGAATCTGAACGGTACGGCGTCCTGCACACCTTTACGAACCTTGCTGCCGTGGGGTTCTCTGATACCGGATCTCAGAAGTAGTAACGGCTAACCGTCTCTGCAACGCAGGCCGGTTTGTCATTTCCTTCGATTTCGATAGTCACTTGGTTCACGACCTGTACGCCACCCTCGATATCCTCAATCGAGAGATTCTTGGACGCCGCACGGATCCGGGATCCAACACGTATGGGTGACGGGAACCGGACCTTATTCAGCCCGTAGTTGATGCCCATTCGAACACCTTCGATGTTGACCAACGCAGCGGAAAGTGCCGGTATCAACGAAAGTGTGAGGAATCCATGCGCGATCGTGCTGCCGAATTGGCTCGCCTTCGCGCGGTCAGGGTCAACATGGATCCACTGATGGTCGCCAGTAGCGTCTGCGAACTTGTCGATGCGGTCTTGTGTCAGTCGGAGCCAGTCGCTCTGGCCCCACGCCTGGCCCGCTTTCGACTTGACCCCCTCGATACCGTGCAGCGTCTCCATCGTCGGCCCTCCTGCGACGGATAGTACTATGCGAGTCAAGTTTGTTGTCCAATGCGATCGCGAAGCAGTACGAACTCATCGAGGGCCGCCGGGTTTCCGACCGAGCCGAGACTCACGGCTTGCTCGACAGGGGCACCCTCCAGAATTCGGCGAACGGGTATCTCGAGTTTCTTGCCATTGATCGTGCGCGGAATCGCGCGGACTCCGATTACCTCGTCAGGTAAATGGCGCGGCGAAAGCTCCCTGCGGATGCTGTCGCGGATCTTGGCCACCAGTCCTTGCGTCAATGCGAATCCGGGGGCTGTTACAACGAATAGCACAAGGCGACTAGAAGTTGAGTCGGACCCGTACTCCACCACTAGGCTGTCTGCGACCTCAGGCAATTCCTCTATAACTCCGTAGAACTCGCTTGTTCCCATCCGGACTCCACCACGGTTGAGTGTTGCGTCCGAGCGGCCATAGATTACTGCGGACCCGCGCTCGGTGAACAGGACCCAGTCGCCGTGGCGCCACACGCCTGGATACTGGCTGAAGTAGGCGTCGCGATAACGGATGTTGTCGGGATCGCGCCAGAAACTGACTGGCATCGACGGCATGGGCTGGCGGACGACCAACTCGCCCACCTCACCGACGACGGCGCTACCGGCCTCGTTGTACGCAGCGACGTCCACGCCGAGCGCTCGACACTGGAGCTCACCTTGAAACACTGGCAGAATTCGACACGAAGAAAGAAAGCTTGTACACACGTCGGTGCCACCGCTCAAGCTGGCGATCGGTATCCGGGACCGAACCGCTGTCGCGAGCCATCGGAAACCCTCCTCCGACAGCGGGGATCCCGTGGACCCAATCGCGCGCAGAGATGACAGGTCACAAATGGCGGCCGGTCGAAGCCCGGCTTTGAAGCACGATTGCACGAAACCGGCACTGATCCCGAGGTAGGTGAGGCGCGCTCGCTCTACCAGCCGCCAGAGCACCAGCAGGTCGGGGTGGGAAGGGCTGCCGTCGTAGAGAAGGATCGTACCGCCGGAGAGGAGCCCGCTCACTACGACGTTCCACATCATCCAGCCAGTCGTCGTGTACCACGCGAAACGGTCATGTGGGCCGAGATCCATCTGGAGCTGGATCTGTTTGAGGCTTTCGAGGAGGATTCCGCCGTGGCCGTGCACGATACCTTTCGGCTTGCCGCTCGTCCCGGAGGAGTAGAGCACCCAGAGCGGGTGGTCAAAGGGGACCGGGCTGAATTCTGGCATTGCCTGGTCTCGCTGGAGCATGTGCCAGGATAGGCAGCTCTCCGGCTGTAGGCGGAGGGGCCCGGGGAGGGCGACTGTCGCCCGTAACGTAGGGAGCCCCTGCTGAAGGAGCCTGATCTCGGCGCGACGATCAAATATGCGCCCTCCATAGGCATAAGAACCAGCAGCCAGCAGTACGTCGGGCTCGAGCTGGGCGAACCGGTCGAGCACGGCCGTTGTTCCGAACTCCGGGGCGCAGCTCGACCACATCGCGCCGAGTCCCGCGGTGGCGATAAATGAAACCAGCGCGGCGAGGCCGTTGGGGAGATAGGCGACTACACGGCTCCCGCGTCCGACACCAAGCTCGCGTAGGCCCGTCTGCGCTGCGCCGACCTGACGGGCCAGCTCACCATACGTCACCTCCTGTAGGAGCCCAGTCTCGTCGGCCTCGATGACGGCGACATCGTCAGGAGCTCCCAACAGCAGGTGTTCGGCAAAGTTGAGCTCGGCGCCTTCGAACCAGCGCACTCCGGGCATCTCGCGGCTTGAGAGCACCTTTCTATAGGGGGCGTGGGCGCGCACGCCGCAGTACGTCCAGAGCGCCTCCCAAAACGCTTCCAGGTCGGCAACCGACCACGCCCACAGTTCGTGGTAGCCGCGAAGCTCGATCCCGCGTTCAGTCCTCAACCATCCGATGAAGTGGGCCAAACGGCTCTCTTTGATGTCCACCGGTAGGGGTGTCCAGATCGGGAGATGTGGCGCTTCCATGGCTAGACCCCCGGTCTCTGCGGTCTAACCCGCCCACCTGGTTGGCGGCTCCAGTGTTGGCGCACCGCATTCACGGCCTTGGGCTCTGGCTAGTACTCACCGACATTCAGCATTGCAGTCTACTAGCCGACTTTCTGCCGATCTGCCCGCTCATATCGATGTCGCATCATGCGGATGCGATCAGAACGGAACGCTCAGGAGGACGTGCGTCCCGAAGTGATTCAGACAACTCGCACTGGCCCCGCACCTCCCGCTAAAGCGGGCACCGGCCAATACAAACTGGAGTGCAATGCGGTCGGCGAGCGCAGGCACCACGCCTCAGCGGAGATGCTCGGACCAAGTGTCGAGGGTGTCCACCCGAAGTCGGACAAGGCGGATCGAAGAAATAAGCCAACGACCGTCCTGCCGCACGTATTGCTCGTGGTAATACCCGTTCCCGCGAAACGAAATCCGGTGGCCATCGCCAGCGACCTCCTCGACGAAGTCGTCGAATGCCCATACCCCTGTCGCCGCATCCGAACCTGTCAGGTGCACTTCAGGCATATGTCCATGGTGGACCGAGCGACCGCCCTCACGCATCTGCCTAAACCGCAAGACGAAACTGGCTCGACCAGTCAGGCTGGCGCCCGTGAATTCGCTCGCGAAGCTAAAGTCCTCTGTAAACAGCCCCAGCCACTCATCCCACTGCTGCGTGTCGAGGAACCGAAAGTAGCGCGCTTTAAGGTTCTTCAGTTCCTCGATGTCGAGAAGCATCTGAACGTGTGCGGCAAGTCCCTCCGGTTCCATGGTGCCGGAAGTATATGAAGCGCGTTAGGCACGGGGTCGAAATCGCTTGCGCAAATGGCTATTAGGGTAAAGTTGCGCCTTCTATGGCTGCGGTTTCCCGGTGCTCTTGTGACCGCTGATCAGAATCGGCGGGCCG
>CAAGKR010058726.1_pt1 | contig 14726 bp, 12 predicted proteins | sample 2556971 | NCBI WGS metagenome assembly CAAGKR01 (sample SAMEA5207829, study PRJEB30636) | soil metagenome | biome: forest; feature: boreal; material: soil | place: USA | collected 2011-09 | depth 1 m | reverse complement strand
CGGCGCCCGCGGCGTCGAGGTCGACGCGTGGGCCGAGGAACTGCAGCGTGACGTGCCATTGCGCACGAGTGGTCCACCGCGCGCCGAGCAGCCTCGGGAGCGCGAGCTCCGCGGGGCGGTGCGTGGCCCGCCACGACAGCTTCCCCACCGCGTCGAGCGCGGCGCGCGGCGGCACGATCGCGACGAACGCGCGAGACATGCTCATGCGGCTCCGACCTGCGGCATGCCCCCGCCTCCGGTCTGCGCCTCGCTACGCGAGCGAGTCGAGTCGCTGGCGGACGAGGTTGAGCAACGAGATCGTCGCGAACTGCCGGATCCGTTCGCGGTCTCCGGGAAGCCGCGTCGTCACCGCGTAGGGCTCGTGGCCGGGGAGCGCGATCGCGAAGCACACCGTGCCCACTGCCCGGTTGTCCTGCTCGGTCGGTCCGGCGACACCGGTCACCGCGATCCCCACGTCGGCGCCGAGCACGCGCTGCGCGCCGAGCGCCATCTGAGTGGCCGACTCCTCGCTCACCACCAGCTCGGCCGTGACTCCGAGCACCGAACGCTTCACGTCGGACGCGTAGGCGCCGATCGTGCCGCGGAAGGTCTCGCTCGCTCCGGGAACGTTCGCGATCCGCGCGCCGATGAGCCCGCCGGTCACCGACTCGGCGACGCCGAGGCTCCAGTTGCGGGCGCGCAGGCGCGCGAGCACGGCATGCTCCATCGTCTCGTCGTCGACCCCGAAGACGAGGTCGCCGAGGATCGCGCGCAGCTCCGCTTCCTCGGTCTCCACCATGCGGCGCGCCTCGGCCTCCGTCGCGGCCTTCGCCGTCACCCGCACGACGAGACCCTCGATGCCGCGAGCGAGGAACGCGATCGTCGGGTTCGTCTGCGCGTCGACGCGGTGCGCGATCATCTCCGCGAGCCCCGATTCCGACGCACCCCACGTCTTCAGCGAGCGCGACACGATCGCCGAGTGCTCCCCCGCCCGGGCGAGCAGGTCGGGCACCACGTGCTCGTTCACCATGAGCTGCATCTCGTAGGGCACGCCGGGCACCGCGTAGACGATCTTGTCGCCAACCGGACAGCACAGCCCGGGTGCGGTGCCGATCGGGTTTGGGATCGGTTCGCCGCCTTCGGGCACGTCGGCCTGGCGCAGGTTGTTCTGGGGCATGTCGCGCGCGCGGCTGGAGAACATCGCGGCGATCAGCTCGACGAGGTCGTCGCGACGGCGCAGGGGCACGTTCATGAGCTCGGCGATCGCGTCGCGTGTGAGGTCGTCCTGGGTCGGGCCGAGACCACCGCACACGATCACCGCGTCGGTGCGCGCGAGCAGGTCGCGCAGGGCCGCGACGATCCGCGCCTGGTTGTCCCCGATCACGCGGTGCTCGTACGAGTCGATTCCCGAGGCCGCGAGCTGCTCGCCGATCCACGCGCTGTTCGTATCGACGATCTGTCCGAGCAGCAGCTCGGTCCCGACCGCCAGCACCTCGCATCGCATCTAGGTCCCGTCAGTCGCCGACGAGTCGATACGTTGCCAATCGCGCCAGCCGTGATGGACGATGTCGGCGGCGGAAACGACGGTGAGCGTCACGACGAGGGCCAGCACCGTCTGCTGCAGGCCGATGTCGGCCGCGGTCCAGGGCAGGAGCACCGCACCGATCGACAGGTACTGGAAGAACGCCTTGTACTTGCCGAGCGGCCGGGCCGGCAACGAGATACCGCGCCGTCCCGCGAGCGCCCGATAGGCCGACACGAACAGCTCGCGCGCCGCGATCACGGCAACGGGCCACCACGCGATGTCGCCGCGCTGTGCGAGAACCGCGAAGCCGCCGAGCACCAGCAGCTTGTCGGCGACCGGATCGAGGAACGCACCGGAGCGAGTGGCACCGTCACGACGCGCGAGGAAGCCGTCGAGACTGTCGGTCGAGGTGATCACGAACCAGAGCGTGACGGTCGTCCACGACGCACCGTGCCGCGAGATGAGGAAGAGGGTCGGTACACCGACCAGCATGCGGCCGAGCGTGAGGAAGTTCGCCGGCGTCGCGAGCGCGGTCTGATCGAACCGGCGCGCACGCGAGGCCGAGAACGACGCGCCCATCACCCGGTTCCGACGCCCGCGGTGCTGATCGCGTCACTGCCTGCGCCGGCTGCGCCCAACGGGGTGGCCTCGAGGTCGGGTCCTTCCCAGCCGGTGACGACAGCACGGACGATCGCGCCGGGACGCGCCCAACCGTCGGTGCCGAGGCGGACGACGCCGTCGATCTCGGGCGCCTCGCGATACGTGCGCCCGACCGCCTCTCCGTCCTCGAAGCCGTCGACGAGCACCTCGATCGTCTCGTCGAGCAGCGCCGCGCGCGCCGCGGTCGTCAGCGGCTCCTGCACCTCGGCGAGCTCCCGCAACCGTTCGGTGACGAGCGCGGGCTCGGGCGCACCCGGTAACGACTCGGCCGCGGTGCCGTCTTCGCGCGAGAAGGAGAAGAAGCCGGCCCAGTCGAGGCCCGCGGCGCCGAGGAAGCCGAGCAGCTCGTCGTGGTGGCGCTCGGTCTCGCCGGGGAAGCCGACGATGAACGACGACCGGAAGGCCGCGCCGGGCTCGTCGGCCCGGATCCGTTCGATGATCTTCAGGAAGCGGTCACCGTCGCCCCAGCGCTTCATGGCCCGCAACAACGGGCCCGCCGCGTGCTGCAGGGAGAGGTCGAAGTAGGGAACGACCGTCGACAGCTCGAGCATCGTCGAGACGAGCGGATCGTGCACCTCGGAGGGGTAGAGGTAGAGCAGCCGGACGCGCGACAGGCCGTGCGGGGCAAGCCCGTCGAGCCGCCGCAGCAGCGGCACGAGCGAGTCGGGCTCATCGGCGTCGCGCCCGTACCAGGCGAGATCCTGGGCGACGAGCACGATCTCGGCGACACCCTGCTCGACGAGGGCCCGCACCTCTGCCTCGATGGCTTCGGGGCGCCGCGATCGCTGCTTGCCGCGGAAGGACGGGATGGCGCAGAACGCACACGCGCGGTCGCAGCCCTCGGCGATCTTGACGTAGGCCCACGGCGCGTCGGGCGCGGCGCGCGGCAGCTCGAGCAGATCGCGCACGCCCGTCGGAGCGCTCCGGAACCGCACCCGCGTGCTCACCATGTCGCCCACAGACATGCCGACCGCGGCCGCGATCGACGACTCGCCCGCGAAGCCCACGACCGCGTCGAGCTCGGGCAGCGCCTCCGCGAGCTCCCCGCCCGAACGTTCGGCGAGACAGCCGGTGGCCACCAGCGCCGCGCCGGGTTTTCGGGCCGAGGCGAGCGCAAGGATGGTCTCGATCGACTCTTCGCGAGCGGCCTCGATGAACGCGCACGTGTTGACGACCACCAGATCGGCGTCGCCGGGGCCGTCGGCCGGCACGAGCCCGTCGGCGAGCAGCGTGCCCACGATCTTGTCGGAGTCGACCACGTTCTTCGGGCACCCGAGGGTCTCGACGAAGAAGCGCGCCGCGGCCGGGCGGGAAGCGGTGGTCACCGGGCCATCGTACCGGCGCACCCTCCGTAGACTCGCTTGTCGGTGCAGCGTGACGGAAGCGGCGGCGAAGCGCTCGTGGAGCTCGGCCAGTGGCCGCGGCTCGACGCGCAGATCCTGCGCCGGCGGCTGGAGACGGCCGACATCGCGGTGATGGTGCGGTGGTCGGGCGACGGCCTGCAGGCAACCGGGGCGCTGCTCGTGCCCGCCGGGCAGGCCGAGTTCGCCCGCGCCGTCGTGACCGAGCTCGAGGTCGACGACGAGGTGCCCGACACGTCGCCGTTCGCCTACCTCACCCGTATCGAGGAGCACCTGGCCGCCGTGGCCGGGCTCCTCGACGAGCTGCGTACCCGGCTCGACGACGCCCACGACGAGGGCGGAGGGGACGGGCATATGGCGTGAACCGGACAAAGGGTCTAGAGTTCGTGTCAGACAACTCTTCACATCTTTAGACCTTCTGACACTGGGAGACCCATCATGCCGGTTCCACGCTCACTCGTCCTCGCGATCCTCTCGACCACCGCGACCATCGGGCTCCTGCTCCTGGGCGCACCCCAGGTCGCCTCGGCCGCCGTCTCGAGCCACGCGGCGACCACCGCGGCGGCTACGTCGCCACAGGCGGTCGTCAGCCCCAGCGGTTGCTTCCAGAGGGCCGACTACCCGCACAAGTCGATCCACGTGCCCGGTACGGCGGACGGAGTGGTGACGACCACCTGCCGCGCCTCCATCCCCGAGATCTCGCACACCGCGCAGATGTGGGAGACACGGTGGTGGGGCTGGGATCGCATCGGGCACAAGGGCTCGGTCACGGTCTTCGACTCGATCGGGGCGTCCACCACCGCGTGGGACGTGTGCAAGAAGAACACGGTGCGCGTCACGGGAAACGGGTTCGTCGTCGACGTCGACGGACGCAGGTACTACGCGTCGACCGAGAGCATCCACGTCAAGAACCCGTGCCACCTCTGATGGCTGCGCGCCTGCACGTCGCGGCACTCGTCGTCGTGCTCGGGGCCGCGTGCGCGCGTCCCGGTGCCGACAAGGCAGTGCCGTTCGTGCTCGAGACGGGCGCGCCGCCGCGTCCGCCCTCCGCGATGATCCTCGGCTCCGACGACCGCGAAGTCGTGCTGACCGGAGCGCTCTACACCACCGACTGGATGGCCGGGCGGGGTGTCGAGAGACGACGACCGCGCCTTCCGGTGCCGTGGCCGCGTCCCGGCGCGATCGCGGGAGCACAGGGCGCGACCCTCGCCTTCGACTCACCGATCGCGCCCGACTTCATCGTCGTGCAGGCATTCGCGAAGGTGGCGATCGCAAGCCGTGAACCGACGGGAGCCCCGATCGCAACGTTCGAGTGCCACCGATTCACGGCGCCACGATGCGCGTTCTCCGTTACCAAGTCGGGGCTGCGCGTACGGGGTCTCGGTCGCGAGGTTCTGGCCGGCGACTACATCACCGTGTTCGGCATCTGGCATGTGCCGATCGCGCAGCAAACCGACTCCGAGTCGGAGGCATCAGCCGGCTGGCTGTTCCACGGCGACAACCAACGGCGGACGGGAGCATCTCGACGGTGAGCTTCGACACGATTGCGCCATCACCGGTCGGGACGCGCATGCTCGACGACCTCGTCGCCGACGGCTTCGCACACGCGCGTCCGCTCACGGATCTCTCGGAGGCGGCCTTGTACGACATCGTCGTCCATGCCGCGGTGGAGGTCTCCTCGGAAAAGTGGTTTTCGATGCCGGGGCGCGCCTTTCCCTGGGAGCAACGGGCTTCTGCCGTTACCGTCGAGCGCCTGGCCCGGGCGGTACCGGCCAGCGCCCCGGCACGGTGGTGGTCGGGCAGTGTCGCCGCTCGCCCGCAGGTCTGGCTGGGCAGGGCCGCGGCGGCCCCGACGGCCGGAGTGTTGGCCCGTGCGGTAGCAGGCAAGCCGGCGACGGAGATCTGGACGTCGTCGGCCGTCGCCGGGATGCCGAGCGCGTGGTGGCCGATCCTGCGGACGGGGCAGGCCGGCGATCCCGCCGAGTACCGATCCATCTGGCGACTCACCCCACACCCCGACGCGCGCGTCTTCGAGATCCGTGCGCCGGCCGACTGGCAGTGGTTGTGCGAGACGTTTCCCGGCCCGGTCGTCGACGGCTACGTGGTACCGAGCTGGAAAGCGGCCGGCGAGCACTTCGACGGGATCCACCTCACCGTCGAGGGGCTCATCCGGGCGCAGGGAGCGCAGGTCGAGACCGCCCGCGGACCGGCGATGCTCGACAACTGGGACGCGGAGTCGACCGCCTGGTTGCGATGGTCGGTCGTGGCGCTCGAACGGCTCGGCAGCATCGGCACCGCGACCGAGGCGCGAGTCAGACGCGGCCGCTCATCTCCTCGAGCTCTTCGACGCTCATGAGCACGGCGCGGGCCTTCGACCCCTCCGACTCCCCCACAACGCCTCTGCGCTCGAGCAGGTCCATGATCCGGCCCGCGCGCGCGAACCCGACGCGCAGCTTGCGTTGCAGCATGCTCGTCGAGCCGAGCCCGCTGTGCACGACGAGCTCCATCGCCTCGTCGAGCAGCTCGTCGCCTTCGTCCTCGATCATCTCGCTGCGGCTGCCGGTGTGGCCATCGTCACCGGCAACCCCCTCGACGTACTGCGTGTCGGCCGTCTGGCGGCGCCAGTGCGCCACGATCTTGCGCACGCACTCCTCGTCGACCCAGGAGCCCTGGATCCGTTCGGTGCGGCTCGACGACGCGGCGAGCAGCAGCATGTCGCCCTTGCCCACGAGCTTCTCGGCGCCGGGCTGATCGAGGATCACGCGCGAGTCGGCGAGGCTGCTCACCGCGAACGCGAGCCGGCTCGGGATGTTGGCCTTGATCACGCCGGTGATCACGTCGACCGACGGTCGCTGGGTCGCGATCACGAGGTGGATGCCGACGGCACGCGCCATCTGCGCGATGCGGCAGATGCTCGCCTCGACGTCGCGCGCCGCGACCATCATCAGGTCGTTGAGCTCGTCGACCACGATCAGGATGAAGGGCAGGCGCTCGTAGGTCTTCTCGCTGTCGGGATCGGGCTCGTCCTCGGTCGGGAGCTCACCACGGTCGTACATCGAGTTGTAGCCCGTGATGTCGCGCACCCCGACCTCGGCCAGCAAGTCGTAGCGCATCTCCATCTCGCGCACGGCCCAGTCGAGCGCGTTGGCGGCCTTCTTCGGGTTCACGACCACCTCGGTCAAGAGGTGTGGCAGCCCGTTGTACTGACCGAGCTCGACCCGCTTCGGGTCGACGAGGATGAGTCGCACCTGGTCGGGCGTCGCGCGCATGAGGATCGAGGTGACGATGCTGTTGATGCAGCTCGACTTCCCGGAACCGGTGGCTCCCGCGATCAGCACGTGCGGGAAGGTCGCGAGGTTGGCGAGCACCGACTTGCCCGCGATGTCGCGACCCATGCCCACCTCGAGCGGGTGGACGGCGCGCCGGGCCTCGTCGGTCGCGAGGATGTCCCCGAGGGTGACGATCGGACGCAGCCGGTTGGGCACCTCGACGCCGATCGCGCTGCGCCCCGGGATCGGGGCGAGGATGCGTACGTCCTGGCTCGCCATCGCGTACGCGATCTCCTTGCTGAGACCGGTCACCCGGCTCACCTTCACACCAGGAGCGAGCTCGAGCTCGTAACGGGTGACCGTCGGTCCGATCGTCGAGCCGATGAGACGCGCGTCGACGCCGAACTCGCCCATCGTGGCTTCGAGGATCTCTCCACCCGCGTCGACGAGTCGCCGGTCGACCTGCTTGCCGGTCCCGCGCTTGAGCAGGCTGGCCGGGGGCAGCTTCCAGACGGGGCGTTCCTTGCGCTCGAGGGCGTGCAGGTCGATGTGGCCGTCGTCGTCTTCTTCCTCGTCCTCCTCGTCGTCTTCCTCTTCTTCCTCTTCTTCCTCGTCCTCTTCGTCGAGCTCGTACTCCTCTTCTTCTTCTTCTTCCTCCTCCTCGTCCTCCTCGTCGAAGAGCGACTGGTCGAAGAGGGCGGGACGACGGTTCGCAGCGGAAGAGGTGAACGGCGGCGGCGCGACCGATTCGTCGTTCTGCTCCGAGCGCTCGGGCGCGGTGAGCTCGAACAGCTGCCCGACCGCGGAGACCGAGAAGCGCCCCGCGGCGCCGAGCCCGCCGATCGCGTCGCGCAGACCGATGTGCGCGACGAGCAGGAACCCGAACACGAACAACGCCACCAGCACGACACCCGCACCCAGCGCACCGAGCGCCGCGGCGAGCGGACCGGCAATGAGCGCACCGAGCACGCCGCCGGCTTGGCGCAACCTCGTGAAGCTCTGCGAGTCGGGAAGACCTGCACCGAGATCGAGCACGCCGACCGCCGCGAGCAGCACCGCGGTCACGCCGACACCGACCCTGACCCCGCGCCGCTCGACCTCCTCCTCCTCGTCTTCGTCGTCGACGCCAGGACCGACCACGAGCGCGACCGCGCCGCCGATGAGCGCGACGGGCAGGAGGAAGCGTCCCTTGCCGAGCACCGCACCGGCGCCCGAGTCGAGCGCCCGGCCGAACGGTCCGGCGAAGTGGAAGCAGACGGCGAGCCCGGTCAGGATCCCGGCCGCCGCCAGCGCGACCGCCGCCGCGTCGGTGGCGTGGCCCTCGAGCTGGGCCCGCAGCTGCTCGCGCAGCCCCGCGAACCGGGGCTCTCTCCGCGCCCGGCGACGCGCCGGGCGACCCCGGGAGGCCGATCTGCGGTTCTTTCGGGCCTTGCGGGCCGGGGGACGCCGGCTGGGCGCCGGCCGACGGGTCGTCGTGGTCGCCATCCCGGCACCGTAACACCGGCCACACCGGCCACAGTGCTCTCTTGTCGCACTCGCTTCGCTCGCCGCTCCGGACGCGGGATGGGAGCGAGCCGGGTCGCTGTGCTCGCTTCGCTCGCCGCTCGAATCGCCACGAAGAGTGGTGTCCGAGTGGGTCAGAGGGCCGGGACGTAGCCGCCGTCGACCGGATAGACCTGACCGGTGATCCAGGAGGCCGCATCGCTGCAGAGCAGGGTCACGAGCGCGGCCGGGTCGCCCGGCTCACCGACCCGGGGCACGAGGTAGGGCCGGGCCAGGCGCGGCTCGAGCGCGGGGTCGGCCTCGATCGCCGCGGCCAGCGGTCCGGTCTTCATCGCACCGAGCGCCACACAGTTCACCGTGACGCCCGCGGCGCCGACCTCCGCCGCCAGGCCCCGGCTGAAGCCCATGGCCCCCGCCTTGGCGGCGCCGTAGATCACCTGCATCCGCTCACCGCGTCGACCGGCGTCGGAGACGATCGTCACGATCCGACCCCAACCACGCTCGGCCATGTCGCCCACGTACGCGTGGGTGACATGCAGGACCGCGCCGAGGTTGAGGCGCATGTCGCCTTCCCAGTCGTCGGGATCGCTGTCGACGAACTTCTTGAGCGCGAACCCGCTCGTCGGGATGCCGGCGTTGTTCACGAGGATGTCGACCGGACCGGTGTCCTCGCGCATGCGAAGGACCTTCGTCGGGCTGGTGACGTCGGCCTTCACGGGCCGCGCCTCTCCCGGACCGGTCGCCGCATCGGCGACGGCCCGAGCCCGCTCCTCGTAGATGTCGTTGACCCACACCGACGCACCGGCGCGGACGAACGCGGCGACGATCTCGGCACCGACGCCGTTGCCGCCGCCGGTGACGAGCGCGGTGCGCCCGCTCAGATCGATCGTGTACTCGCTGCCCCCCGGCGTCACTGCGTCAGGCCTCCATCACCACCGGGATGACGATGGGCCGCCGACGCGTGCGGTCGGCAATGAAGCGCCCGAGCGACTTGCGCGCGTGGCGGCGCACCGTCTCGAAATCGGTCGGGCCCTCGCTCGCAGCATCGGTGAGCGAGGCGAGCACCACCTGCTTCGCCTCCTCGAGGAGCTCCTCGGCCTCGGGCGCGTAGACCCAGCCGCGAGTCACGATCTCCGGTCCGTTCAACACCTCACCGGTCTGCGCGTCGACCGTCACGATCACGACCACGACGCCCTCCTCGGAGAGCGCGCGCCGGTCGCGCAGCACACCGTGGCCGACGTCGCCGACGATGCCGTCGACGTAGGTGTACCCGGCCGGCACGGCGCGACGCTCGACGTCGAGCCCGAGCGGGCCGAGGGTGACGACGTCGCCGTCCTCGCACACGAGCACCCGATCGGCGGGCAGGCCGACCGCGCGGGCGAGTCGGGCGTGGTGGACGAGATGCCGGTACTCGCCGTGAATCGGCACGAACCACTCGGGCGAGAGGAGGCTGAGGACGAACTTCAGCTCCTCCTGCGACGCGTGACCCGAGACGTGCACCCGCGCGTTGCCGTCGTGCACGACGTCGGCACCCGCGCGGTGCAACGCATCGATGACGCGCGAGACGTTCGACTCGTTGCCGGGGATCGCGTGAGCCGAGAGCACCACCACGTCGTCGCTGGAGACCTTCACGTACTTGTGCTCGTGCGCGGCCATGAGCGAGAGCGCGCTCATCGGCTCGCCCTGCGACCCCGTGCACACGATGCACACGTCGCCCGGTGCGTACCGGCTCGCTTCTTCGATGTCGATGATCGCGTGCGCGGGCACGTCGAGGAGACCGAGCTCGCGGGCCATCGCGACGTTGTGCACCATCGAGCGGCCGAGGAACGCGATCTTGCGACCGCCGCCGATCGCGGCGCTCGCCACCTGCTCGATGCGATGCAGGTGCGACGCGAAGCAGGCGACGATCAGCCGGCGGTCGGCGTGCTCGCGCACCAGCGACCGCATCGCCTCCCCCACCGTCGACTCCGAAGCCGTGAACCCGGGTCGCTCCGCGTTGGTCGAATCGGAGAGCAGCAGGCGAACGCCGCCATTCATCCGCGCGATCTCGCCGAGCAGCGCGAGATTGGTGTGACGGCCGTCGACCGGCGTCAGGTCGAGCTTGAAGTCGCCGGTGTGGATGATCGTGCCCGCGGGGGTGAAGAACGCGGTCGCGAAGCCGTGGGGCACCGAGTGGGTCACCGGCACGAACTGGCAGTCGAACGGTCCGATGCTACGGCGCTCGCCGTCGAACACGGGCACGAACGTGGCCCGATCGATCAGACCCGATTCCTCGATGCGATTACGGGCCATCGCGAGCGAGAGCGCGGAGCCGTAGATCGTGAGCTCCATCTCCCGCAGCAGGAACGCGAGCCCGCCGGCGTGGTCCTCGTGCGCGTGGGTGAGGAACACGCCTTCGACCCGATCGGCGTTGTCACGCACGTAGGAGAAGTCGGGAAGCACGAGGTCGACGCCGGGCATGTTCTCGTCGGGGAACATCAACCCGCAGTCGACGAGCAGGATGCGGTCGTCGACCTCGAGACACAGGCAGTTGCGGCCGATCTCGCCCAGCCCACCGAGGAACACGATGCGAACGGCGGGGTCACTCATCGCCCCGACGCTACCTCGCATCGCGGTCGACCTCGGCTACGCGCGCCGCAACACGATGGCGCCGCCAATGACACCGAGCACCGATCCGGCGAGCAGCGCACAGGTAGCGGCCGCGACGAGCGGGCCGGCGGGCAGCGTGGCATGGACGATCAGGAGCGGGACCGTGAACCCGACGCCGGCGAGAGTGCCCACTCCGACGCGGTCTCGGGGGCGCAGGTGCATGCGGTCGTGCGACACCGGGCCGCGGGTCATTGCCCACGCCGTACCCGCGATACCCAGGGGCTTGCCGATCACCCGTGCGATCAGGACTGCGACGAACACCCCGAGCGCGCCGCGCGAGAAGAGCCGCGAGCCGGCGAAGGTGACTCCGACATTGGCCAGCGCGAACACCGGCAGGACGAGCGCGTTCACCCACGGTTCGAGATGGTGCTCCCACGACCGAACGCCCCGACGCTCCGCTCGGCGGTCGCCCCGACCTCGACCCGCGAAGGGCGGCGCGAGGAGCCCGACCGCGACACCGACGACCGACGCCTCCACACCTGCGTGCACGAGTGCCCACCACGCAAGCGCGGCGAGCACGGCCAACAGCCCGGACGAGTGCGCCCGCGAAGCGTGGACGGCCGCCATGGCCCCGAGACAGGCGACGGCCGCGACCAGGCTCCAAAGCCGAACGTCGCGGCTGTAGAAGCAGACGAGCACCGCGATCGACGCGAGGTCGTCTGCAACGGCCAAGGTGAGCAGGAAGACCCGCAACCGCGCCGAGGCTCGGGTCGCGACAAGCGCGAGCGCGCCCAATGCGAACGCGACGTCGGTCGCCATCGGGATGCCCCATCCGCGAGATCCGGCCCTACCGTGCAGCACAACGGCGTAGACGACTGCGGGAACCGCCATCCCACCGAGTGCCGCGCCGACCGGAACCGCGGCGTGGCCCCAGGAACGAAGCTCGCCGCCCGCGATCTCGCGCCGGATCTCGAGCCCCACGATGATGAAGAACGCAACCATGAGCCCCTGATTGACCCACTCTTGAGCCGAGAGTCGGAGGCCGGGAACCGCGATCGATCGGCGCCAGAAATCGCGGTAAGAGTCGGCCGTGAGGTTTGCCCAGAGCACTGCAGCCGCGGTCGCGACCGTCATCGTCACACCGGCCGCCCGACCGTCGCGAGCCACGCGGGCGAGGTGACGACGGCTGAACCTCGTCACTCCATCTGGTGCGTCGCGCACGGTGTCCCCCGAGAAGGCAGCGAGTACTCACTCGCCGACCAGACTTCCCGGCACACCAGGGAATCAGTGTAGTGGGCCGCCCGTTCGAACCGGCGGCAACGCGCTGGACCGCATGCTGCTGAAGCTGGCCCACCAACTCGGCGGAGCACCAATCATGGTCTGCCAATTCCGCCTCGGGTCCGTGGTACTGCGTTGTCAACCGCATAGGTCCGAAACGCCGTACCACGGACACCGGGCGAGGGCGTGGAGCTTGAAGCCGCTCCGCCCGGACGCGAAGATCACCGCCGCGATCCGGTCTTCCCCCACTCATGATGGCTCGCGACGCGGGGAGACGACCGTGGATCCCGACCACTATTCGGCACTTCGACGCGTCGCGCGCCGGCGCTCGCAGCGTGGCTGCTTCACATCCGCTCAGGCCCGAGCCGTCGGCGTCTCTTCCCGGGAACTCTCGCGTCTGGTCGCCCGGGGAATCGTCATACGTGAGGCGCCGCGCGTGTACCGGTTCGGCGTGACATCGGCGCCGTCGTGGAAGGACCCGTTGGCCGTCGAGATCCTCCGGACCGGTGGCGTGGCCTGCGGACTCAGCGCGGCCGCGCTGTACGGCCTGGCCGACCCGCCGCCTGCCCCGTGCGTTCTCGTGCCGCGAGGCAGTCGATCCGCGGTTCCCGGTCGGCACACGTCTCGGGAGCTCGCCCCGGCAGATCGCGTGGTCGTCGACGGGCTGCGGGCCCTCTCGCCGATACGGGCCGTGCTCGACTCAGTGCATCACCTGCCGCGGCAGAAGGCGATCGTGCTCATCGAGACCGCGATCGTCAGGGGACTCGTGAAGCCGGTCGCGCTGCGGCGGCGAGCGACGGAGCTCTCGAACGCCAAACGGCCTGGATGCGCAGTTACGTTGCAAATCCTGGCGGAGCTGCACCCCGAGCTCGCCCGGTCGCGCAACGAGTGGGAGGCGCTGGTTGCCCGGCGGGCCACGCAGTTCGATCTGCCACTACCTGAGCTCGAGTGGGAGCTATTCATCGACGGTCACCGCTACCTCGCCGACGCGGCCTGGCCCGCGCAGAGAGTCGCGCTCGAATTCGACGGCCGCGACCCTCACATGCGCCGCTCGGTTCACGACTACGACACGACCCGGCGCAACGACTTCACGAGTGCGAGCTGGCTGCGGTTCGGGATCACCGCGTCAGCACTGCGGCGCCGAGACGACCGCACGTTCGCCCAGGTCGCCACGGCGATCGCGCGCCGGTCGGGCCACGGTGGTACTGCACAACGCACCGCATAGGTCCGAAACGCAGTACCACCGGCGCCCTGGGGGGGCGATCGCTACGCGACGGCGCGGTCCTTGGCGACCTCGTCGAGAGCGGCGTACTCGTCGGCGGTGTCGGCCCAGTCTTCGAACTGGATGACGCCGAGATCGGTGAACCGCTCGCGCAGCCAGCCGTCGCCCGCATCGAGCAGGCCGAGCTTCTTGCAGTTGGGCACGATCTTCGAGAAGAGCAGCGACTGGAAGACGGCGCGGTCGGGAGCCTGCATGACGAGCTTGACCGCCTGCTTCACGTCGACACCCATGCGCTCCCACACCTCCTGCTGGAGGAACCGGTCGCGCATGCGCACCGCAGCCTCGAACGCGAACTCCTGACGCTCACGGATCTCGGCGCCCGACAGCTGCGCGTAGTACTCCTTGAGCGAGAGCACCCCGAACGCGACGTGGCGGGCCTCGTCGCTCATGACGTAACGCAGGAGCTTCTTGAGCAGGGGCTCGGTCGTCATCTGGTGCATGAACCCGAAGGCCGCGAGCGCGAGACCCTCGACCATGATCTGCATGCCGAGGTACGTCATGTCCCAGCGCGGGTCGGCGATGATGTCGTCGAGCAGCATCCGCAGGTGCGCGTTGATCGGGTAGTGGCCCGAGAGCTTCGTGTCGAGGTACTTGGCGAACACCTCGACGTGGCGGGCCTCGTCCATCACCTGTGTCGCGCCGTAGTACTTGGCGTCGATCCACGGAACCGTCTCCACCACGCGCGCGGTGCAGATGAGGGCGCCCTGCTCACCGTGCATGAACTGCGAGAGGGTCCAGTTCTGCGACTCGACACCGAACTCGATCCATTCGTTGTCGCCCCACTTGGCGAACGGCGTGTCGGAGAGGTCGAGCCCCGCGCCGAACATGCCGTCGGCACCCGCGTTGGCGACGGCGTTGGCGAGCACGACCTTCTCCTGGTCGACGTCGGTGTCCCAGGGGAGATCGGTCTCGGCGTTCCACTGCGAGGTCTTCGCCTTCTCGTAGAGCTTCACGAGCGCGGGCCGCGTGCGCTCGTAGTCCCAGGTGAAGATCGCGTCGGGGTTGGAGCTCACCGCGTGGATCACGGCATCGGCGTCGCTGTTGGTGATCGCGAGGATCGCCTCGAGGTCGTTGATGTCTTCGCGGCCGATGAGGTCGGTGAAGTCGCTCATTGGTGGTGCTACCCCCTAGTGGAATCGACGACGGACGTGAGACCGGGGACGACGAAGTCGGCCACCAGTCGGCGAACGGAAGTGGGGTCGGCGAGGTCGACCGAATCGGTCGGGCTGCTGACGTAGGAGAGGATCATGCGGGCCAGCCATTCACCGGCGCGCGTCGCG
>CAAGKR010423574.1_pt1 | contig 14727 bp, 14 predicted proteins | sample 2556971 | NCBI WGS metagenome assembly CAAGKR01 (sample SAMEA5207829, study PRJEB30636) | soil metagenome | biome: forest; feature: boreal; material: soil | place: USA | collected 2011-09 | depth 1 m | reverse complement strand
TAACCCTCAGGCCGCCTGCCTCATCCACGAAGGAAGCGGCGAGCAAGCGTCTGGCTGCCTGTGTGTCCCAACTGACCGGGCAGTGACACAACCCTTCAGGGTCAGTACGATGATGAGGGGCGCTCCCGAAAAGGCGTGCGGCCACTGACCGGGCCTCGCGCGTCGTCAGCCTCCAGCTGGGCGGGCGGATACGCGAGTCGGCCCACGGCGCCTCTCGAGCTGGTGAAGGCCCGCAAACAGGTTCGCCGCGCCGCCACCTACTTCGCCGTGATCGGCGGCATCAGCGTCGGCCTGGGAACCCTCGCGGAATTATTCGACTGGACCGCCGTCCAGGGCCTCTTCAACTGGTTCGCGGTCGGCGAGGGAGCCATCTTTCTGGCGATTGCCTACTTTGTCCGGGGCGGGTCGATGACCGCCATCGTGATTGGGGCCGCCCTGTACTGCCTGGATACGATCGCTCTACTGTTCGCGGGCTACTTCTCGGTCGTGCGCGTGCTGATCATCGCGGTCCTGATTCGTGCCGCGCTCGCGGCCAACCTGCTCCGCCAGCAGCGGAAAGCTGCGGCGGCGCAGGACCAATCTCGAGCCGCTTAACCGCCTCCCACGATCTCCGCCAGCGTGTCGGGCAGGCCAAACCAGGCGCGCAGCACGGGCCCGCTGACCTGATCCGTCTGCTTGTTCCCCCGCAGCCGGACACCGAGGATCCGGCCCGACGGGCCGCGCCGCAGGACGTCGATCCCGAGCAGCCGGTCACCGAGATCCTCATCGTTGTTGCGCAGGATCTGGGCGGCGGCTTCCGGCGTGAAGGGGCCGACTTGCCAGGAGGGTGCCCGGTCGAGCGGGTCGGCGATGCCGCGAAGGTAGGGGAGGGTGGCGGCGGGCTTGAGCCCGTTGTTCCAGTGAATGAAGCCGAACTCGCTGTTCTCGGTGTGGCCGCCGCCCGACGCCATGAACAGGGCATCGATCAGCTGGCCTCCGAAGGTGAGCACCTGGCCGCGGGTGGCGTCGACGGCGCTCGAGCTCGCCGTCCGTTGTTCCGTGAGGCCGCTGTAGGCCTGGTCGAACTCGTTACCTTCCAGGTCGAAGTCACCACCCCGGCCTGAAGCGATCTTTCGCAGGGCATAGGTCCGAGCGGCGACCGCCTGCGCCTTTAACGCCTCCGTCCCCCAGTAGGGTGGCATCTCGGCCGGGACCACGCCCTTCAGATAGTCGTCCATCGGCAAGACATTGACCGGCAAGATGGTGCCGGCGCCTTTCGGGATGATTTGCAACATGCCCGCGTAGCGCCACTGTTCGGCGCCGGTTCGGAAGTCGCCCCCCATCGTCTGGATGATGTTGGTCCGGATCCCCGCCGGGCCCCCACTCCGAATGCTCAGGGTCTGGCTGATGACTACCGACGGGGCCCTCGAGCCGTCTGGTGCCTGGACGAAAACCTCCGGCTGGCCGCTGGCATTGACATCGAAGCCCAACAATCCGTCCGCGGGGGCGGAGAGCTGCGCCTGCCCGTCAACGGTGACCGGTCCCGCCACGTAGGCCATCGGGCCGAACAGCCGCGGCCATGGCCGGGCCAGGTCGATCGGGCCGTGAGTCAGGGAAATGCGAACCGAACCGCTCGTATCCCTCGTATCGATGCGCGTTCCCTGGTAATAGGCGCTCAGGATCTTTCGATAGTCCTGCCCGGCTGCGCTTCGCCCGCGCGCGCCCCACTGGCTCATCCCCAGCCCGTGGCCGTTGCCACGGCCCGTGAACAGGAATCCACTCAGATGGAACGGACTTGGACTGCCGACTGGAAGCCGACCGCCTTTGGTCTCGATCTCGGTCGCGAGCGTGAAGTCACCGACCGCGCTTGGCGCCAGCGTGGTGAGGGTGAGCACAAGCGTCCCTTTGGGCGCGACCGACTGGCCCAGGGCTCGGGTTTCGTCCGAGACACTCTTGGCGTCCGACCCCTTCCAGACGAGGTGGACCAGGTCGCTGGATGCCCATGCTCGGCTCGTGTCGTTGCGAACCTGGAGATCCAGGCGGATCACGCCATCCATCGAGGGGTTGGTGGGGAGCACCGTGCCCGACACGAGCGTCGCCGCTCCCGCCGCGGTGACCGGGGCCGCGCCGACCAACGCGGCAGCCAGGACCGCCGCCAGCACCAGGGCCATGCGATATCGAAGCACGTTGCTAGTATCGGAGAAATGGTCGCCCGCGCCAGCTGCGCGGTGGGGCTGGCGTTTACCCTGCTGGCGAGTTCCTGCACCTCTTCGACACCGTCCAACCAGGCCGCCTCGGGCTCGCCTGGGGCAGGCGGCGGCCTAACCCACCTCCGGCTGATCGAGGCCGAGGATGCGCAAACCCTCGACCCCGCGCTCATCGACGACCCGACCTCGCTCAGCATCGGCAGCGAAATCTTCGAGGGTCTGACCCGCCTCGATGCCAACCTTCGCCCGGTGCCCGCGCTCGCTGATCGCTGGGACATCACCGACGCCGGCCGGACCTACACCTTCCATCTGCGGCCGGCCCACTACCAGTCCGGGTCCCCGGTTCGCGCCCAGGACGCCCTGACTGCGTGGACCCGCGCCCTGGCTCCGGCGACGGCGAGCCCGCTGAGCACCTTTTTTGGCCCGCTCGGTGCCAGCCACACCGGCGATTCGCTGACGACCGTTGACGTCGTCGATCCGCAGACGCTCCGGGTTCGCCTCCCGGTTGCGGACAGCGCCTTCCTCACCTTGCTTGCCTTTCCGCCCTACTGGCTGGTGGACCCGGCGCATCCCGACTCTGGAAGCGGGCCCTATCACCTGGACCGGTGGGAGCGCGGCCAGGGCCTGCATTTCACCAGCAACACCGGCTACTGGGGCCCGCGGCCGCAGGTTCGGGCCGTTGACATCGAGGTTGAGCCCGATGCCGGCAAGCGGATGGACCGCTTCCTGCAGGGCGCGGTGGACGTTGCCCATGGCTTTTCCGGGTCGCAGTTGCTGGCTTTCGCCCGCGACGCCAACCGGGCGGCCGAGCTCCACAAGGTGCCGACCGGCCGGACCACTTATCTGGGCTTCAACGTGGTGGCGGGCAGCGGCTACGGGCCTCCCGAGCGGCAGGCCATTGCCCAGGCGATCGACCGGTCCCGACTGACGGACATTGCTCTCTTCGGGTCCACCCTGGGCGTTCCGGCGACCGATCTGATCCCGCCAGGCGTTGCCGGCCACCTGGTCAGAACTCTCCCTGCATTCGATCCAGCCGCCGCGCGGCGAGGATTGGACCAGGCAGGCTTTCCGGGCCAGATCGGCCTCTACTACTCGACCAACTCGACGGTGGGCCGCGTCGGCCGGGATCTCCAGGACCAGCTGAGTACGGCCACCGGGCGCACCGTCAACCTGCATCCGATCGGCGACTTCTTCAATCAAGCCTCCCAGGACCAACTCCCGGTCTTCATCGACACCTGGACGGCCGACTACCCATATCCGTCGAACGTCCTGGAAAATCTCCTGCGCACCGGGGCCCAGTTCAACAATCTCCGGCTGAGCGATCCGCAGGTCGACGCGGCCCTCGACCAGGGAAAGAAGGCCGAAACGTTCGACGCGGCGATGAAGGCCTACCAGCAGGCGGAAGGGGTCGCCATGACGGACAATCGGGTGGTGCCGCTCTACAGTGGCGTCGAGCCGTACCTGGTGCAGCGCGGGGTCACCATCCCCTTCGTGGGTGGGGCGATTGCCTATCGATGGGAGTTAGTCCGCTGAGCGCCGACCGGCGTTCGCACCGCGCCCGCGTCCTTCGTTACGGCGAGGACGAGGGAACGCGGGCCGACGATCAGCTTGCCGCGGAGGAGCCGCTCGAACTTCGCGTGGACGGCAAGGCGCTCACCGTCATGATGCGGACCCCGGGGCACGATCGCGAGCTTGCCCTCGGCTTCCTGTCCGGGGAGGGCATCATCCGAAACCGTGCCGACGTGTTGGCCGTCACGGCGATTCCCAACGGCGAGCATCCCGACCTGGAGAATATCCTCGATCTCCAGCTCGCTCCTGGGGCGCCGGGAGTCGACCTCCGCTGGCAGCGGAACTTCCTCAGCGTCACCAGCTGCGGGTTGTGCGGGGTCAGCAGCATCGAGGCGATCCACCAATCCGCTCCGCCGTTCGAGGACGGGTCACTGGTGGTCGATCCGGCCGTCCTCTACGAGCTCGATGCCAAGCTGCGTGCGGAGCAGGCTGTTTTTGCGCGGACCGGTGGGCTGCACGCGGCCGGCCTGTTCACCGCCAACGGCGACGCCGTCGTCGTACGCGAGGATGTGGGCCGCCACAATGCGGTGGACAAGGTCGTCGGCTTCGCGCAGGAGCACGACCTCCTCCCGCTCGACCGTCACATCCTGATGGTCAGTGGCCGGACCTCGTTCGAGATCGTGCAGAAGGCGCTGCAGGCTCGCATCCCGATCCTCGTGTCGGTGTCTGCCCCATCCAGCCTGGCGCGTGACCTGGCCCAGGCGTCCAACCAGACCCTGATCGGCTTCCTTCGCGGACGCCACCTCAACGTCTATGCCGGCCGCCAGCGCCTTCGCTAATCGAGCGAGGTCGCGAACTCCGGCATGACGGTCTTCACGAACTCCTCGACCTTGTGCCGCCCCTCGGAGGGCCAGCTCACGACGAGGTAGGAGAATCCCGCCTCACGCAGGTGCGCGGCCTTTCGCCGCGCCTGGTCCAGCGGTTCCGAGATGGACAGCGAGCTCGAGCGGAGGATGCGCTTCGGATCGCGGCCGGCCTTTTCGGCGTATTCATCGAGCACCTTTGACTTGCGTGTCATCCCGTCGGCCGATCCAAAGGCATGCCAGGCGTCCGCCTGTCGCGCCACAATCGGCAGCATGAGCTGCTCGCCACTGGCGCCGATCCAAATCGGTGGATGCGGCCGCTGCACCGGCCGAGGGCGGTAGGTCGCTTGGTCAAGCTGATAGTGGCGACCCTTGAAGGAGGCACGATCGCGGGTCATCAGCGTGCGGATCACCTCGATCCCCTCCTCCAACCGCTCAGCCCGCTCCTTGATCGGGGGAAATGGAATGCCGAACTCCCGATGTTCAGGTTCGTTCCAGGCCGCGCCCAGGCCAAGCTCGAGGCGCCCACTAGAGATGTGGTCCACCGTCACTGCCTCGGTGGCAAGGACGGACGGATGACGGTAGGTGATCCCGGTCACTAGCGTTCCAAGGCGGATCCGCGAGGTATGCGCCGCGAGCCCGGCGAGCAGGGTCCACCCTTCGAGACACGGCCCGTCGGGGCTGCCGTAAAGCGGCTTGAAGTGATCGAACACCCACGCTCCGTCGAAGCCGCGTTCCTCCGCGAATTGCACGCGCGCGAGCAGCTCCGGCCATTCGAGCTGGTGCTGGGAGACATCTAGACCAATCCGCACTTCCCTGCACAATACACACCGGTCCCGCGTACGATGGCCGGGATGCTCCAGCGCGGCAATCGGCTGGCCTGGATTCTGTGGATCCTCGTCTCCGTCCTGGCGGCGGTCGCCGGAGCACTGGTCGCCTGGCGCATCCGCGGGCTTATCCTTCGCGGCCCCGGCTCTACGCAGGACCTTCTCCGTGACCTCAGCACGGTTGTTGATGCCCTGGTGTTCTCGGGCGCGCAATGGCTCTTACTTCGCCGCTATCGGCTCGAGGTCTACTGGTGGGTCCCTGCCACCGTGAGCGCGGCCATCATCAACGCGATTCTCATCGTTCCAAGCACGCTCAACTTGTTCATCGATCCAAGGGCGACAGGCCCGGTGGGGGCCAGCAGCGCCGTCATCGCCGGCGCAGCCGCGCTGGCAACCGCAGGGCTCGTTGTCGGCACCGCGCAAGCTCTGGTGCTCCGCCACTCAGGCGGCAACGCGGCCTGGCTTTGGATCCCCGCGACCATACTGGGCGGGGCGCTGGCTGGCGCGTTCACCACGGCACTGTCATCCCAGCTCTTCGGGCTCCCGGCGGTTGGCACGATTAGCGTTGTGGCCGCGGCTGCGGCGCTGTTCACCGCGTCAACCCAGGCGCCAGTCCTTCAGCGCCTCGTCCGCTAGTCTGTTGCGACAGACAGCTGTCGCGACCCCGGCCTATAGTTACCGCCGGACGTGAAGACGAAGGCGCCGCGCACCATCTACGCCTGCCAGGAATGCGGTAACCAGTCGTCCAAATGGCTCGGCCGTTGCCCCGAATGCGGCAACTGGAACAGCTATGTCGAGGAGCAGGCCGCGCCGGAGCCCAGCAAGGCGAGCTCGCTTCGCCGCCGGAGTGTCTCGTCGGCGCAACCCATGCCCCTGGCCGAGGTCCAGTTCGCCCAGTCGAACCGGCTTCGCCTGGCGATCCGGGAACTGAACCAGGTGTTGGGCGGTGGGATCGTTCCCGGCTCCCTTGTCTTGATCGGCGGGGATCCCGGCATCGGCAAGTCGACCCTCCTTCTGCAACTCGCCAGCGAGGTCGCCGCCACCTATGGGCCGGTCCTCTACGTCTCCGGGGAAGAGTCGGTCCAGCAGCTGAAGCTTCGGGCCCAGCGCCTCGGCATCCCGGGCGACCGCCTGATGGTGCTGGCCGAGAACGACCTCGAAAACATCATGGAACACCTCACGGCATCCCGACCGATGATGGCCGTCATCGATTCGATCCAGACGGTCTTCATGAACGGCGTGACCTCGGCGCCGGGCAGCGTCAGCCAGGTGCGTGAGTGCGCCGGCCAGTTGATGCTGCTCGCCAAGAGCAGTCAGATCCCGATCTTCCTCGTCGGCCATGTCAACAAGGAGGGCGCGATCGCCGGCCCGCGCGTCCTGGAGCACATCGTCGACACCGTCCTCTACCTGGAGGGCGAGCGCCATCACAGCTTTCGCATCCTCCGCAGCCAGAAGAACCGCTTCGGGTCCACCGACGAGATCGGCGTCTTCGAGATGCTCGACAGCGGCATGAAGGAAGTTGTGGACCCCAGCCGCGCCTTCCTCCAGGACCGCTCGCTGACCGAGGTCGGCAACGTCGTGCATGTCGCCCTCGAGGGCAGCCGGCCGCTCCTGGTGGAGCTGCAGAGCCTGGTCAGCCCGACCGCCTTCACTCCGCCACGCCGGTCGGTCAACGGCATTGATCTCAACCGGCTTCACATGCTGGTGGCGGTCCTCGAAAAGCGCGCCAAGCTGGCCCTCGGCCAGCAGGACATCTTCGTCAACGCCGCCGGTGGTGTGAAGGTGGCGGAGCCGGCGGTCGACCTGGCGGTGGCGCTGGCGATCGCCTCCAACGTGCGCAACCTGCCGGCCGGCTCGGACCTGGTCGTCATCGGGGAGCTTGGCTTGAGCGGGGAGGTGCGCCGGGTGAATCAGCTAGAGCGGCGGCTGCTCGAGGCGCACCGGCTCGGGTTCGGGCGGGCGATCATCCCGGCGTCGGCCGAGATCCGGGCCAAAGAGTTGAACGGGATGGAGCTTCGGCGAGCGGAGACCATCGCGGATGCGATCCGGCTGTGCTTTGGCGAAAGCAGGGGCGGTTCGATGGCCCCGGCGTCATCGCCGGCCCCCAGGTAAAGGCGTTCGTGCAGCTGGTCGCCCGGGGCGGGGCGGCCGGTGTCTGGGGACGTCGCGGCGCAAAGCAGCGCTGATTGAGTTGGGCCACGATATAGGCCTCGCTGCGCCCATGGCTGAGATCGATCACTCGCTTGAGGCACGCTAATCGCATCGACCCGACGGTCAGCTCCGGCAGGGGAGCCGCCAGGGAAGCCGGCGCCGCTGATGCCCGAACCGGCGACATTCCCGTGAGCACCAGCGTCAGGGCCAGCCCGCCGGCGGCCGCCCAGATCCCTGCCTCGATCAAGTGGCCAATCTTCGGCAGCTTGTGACGGGGGGGCCGCCGTGGTGAAACGATTTTCATGCTTTAATTAGCTCACGATGGCAGGCGTTGTCGCACGGCTGATCCTCCGGCTCGGGTCACCGATCCTTACACAAGGAGGTGATCTGCATGCGCGTGGAACGGGTCTTCCGGCTTCTTGGCCTTTTACTGGGACTTATAGCGGGCGTCGAGTACGCCTCATTCATCATCTCGGAAGCAGGCGTCCACGGCTACACGCTGAGGGCAGTCGTGCTGTTGCTGACGGCACTGGCCGGCTCGCTCTTCGGCTTCTTCGGGCTACCCTACGTCACGACCAAGCCGTTCTTCTGGCTCGAAGATAAGCTAAACGTCACACCGCTACCAGATTTGGTGGCGGCCACCGTGGGACTCCTGGTCGGGTTGCTGCTGGCGGCGCTCGTCGGGCTCTTTCTGGCCAAGCTACCCTGGTACCTGGGCTTCGTCATCTCACTCATGGTGGCGCTCGTCTTTGCCTACTGGGGGGTCACGCTCGGGCTTAACCGTCGCAACGAGATGATGGCCCTCGTCCTCGGCCCCGCGAGAGCGGCCGACGCGGCTGGAGGTGGCGGCACCCGGGTCGCCACCGTGCTGCTGGATACCAGCGTGATCATCGATGGCCGGATCATGGACATCGCCCAGACCGGGTTTCTCCGCGACCACATGCTCGTGCCGCATTTCGTGCTGGCCGAGCTGCAGTACATCGCCGACTCCAGCGATACCCTTCGGCGCAACCGGGGCCGTCGCGGCCTCGAGGTCCTCAACCTCCTGCAGAAAGAGCCGCTGGTGAACATCGAGTTCACGGACGACGACATTCCCGACGTACCGGAGGTGGACATGAAGCTGATCCGCCTGGCGAGAAATCGCAACGCGGCGATCATGACCAACGATTACAACCTGAACCGGGTGGCGCAGCTCGAGGGGGTGCGCGTTTTGAATCTCAATACCCTCGCCAACGCGCTTAAGCCGGTGGTCATTCCCGGCGAGGAGATGAATGTCCAGCTCATCAAGGATGGCAAGGAGCCGAATCAGGGCGTTGGGTACCTCGACGACGGGACGATGATCGTGGTCGAGAATGGGCGCCGCTACATGAACCAGACCATCGGGGTGGTCGTGACCTCGGTGCTCCAGACCGCCGCCGGGCGCATGATCTTCGCCATGCCGGCCAGCGAATCCACCATCGAGCGCAGGCCGAAGCCGCTGCGCAAGATCCAGGGCGGCGGCTCCGGTCACTGACCCGGTCGTCCTGACCGTCGCCTCGGGGCCGGGCTTCCTGCCTCAGCTCCGCGCCGCCGTGGCGGCCTCGCCGCAGGCCACCCGATTCCTCATCGGCCCGGGCCAAATTCCGCCGGAGGCCCGCCTCGCACCGCAGCCCGTCCTCGCGGTCGGCGTCCCGGTGAGCGACACCTGCAAGGAGGTGGTTGACGGCCTGGTCCGGCGGACCGTCCCGCGGGAGACGCTGGTCGACCTGCGCGGGCCGTGGCTCCTCTGGCGCGCCACCCTGAGCCAGGCGCTCGAGCGTTTGGGCCCTGACGCGTCGCCGGAGGATCCGCTCGAGCTGTGCCGGCTCGCCGGCCTGCGTATTCGCGTCTTCGTCCAGGGATGAGCGCCGCGGCCATCGTCGTCGCCGGCGGGCGAGGCACCCGCATGAAGGCGGGCGTGAACAAAATCTTTCTCGAGGTGGGCGGTCGCCCGATCCTGGAGTGGTCCCTCGCCCTCTTCGAGCGATGTCCGCAGGTTGGCGAAGTGGTCGTTGTCGCCCACCCCGGCGATCTCACTGCCTGCCAGTCCCTTGCCTCCCGCTTTCCAAAACTAGCCCGGGTCGTGCCGGGGGGCGAGGTTCGTCATCGCTCTGAGTTCGCCGGGGTCGCGGCGCTGTCCGCCCGGATTGACGCGGGCCAGGTCGAGACCGTCCTGGTGCACGACGCCGTGCGTCCCTTTGCCACCCTGGACCTCGTGGAGCGGCTGCTGGCCGGCATGGCGGGTGTCCAGGGCTGTATCCCCGGTCTGCCCCTGCCCAGGACCGCGGTCATCGCCACCGAGGGCTGGGTGGCTTCCCAACCGACCAACCTGTGGTCGGTCCAGACGCCCCAGGCTGCCGATGCGACCTTGCTGCTCGAGGCCCACAACAAGGCGGCCCGGGCCGGCTTTCTCGGGACCGATACCGCCTCCGTCATCGAGTCGGCGGGCGGCCAGGTGCGCGTGATTCAGGGCGAGCCGGACAACTTCAAAGTCACGACGCCCGATGACCTGGCGCGCGCCGCAACGATCGCGGCCAGATTCGACAATTCGGCTCGATTTTGAGCCCTGCACCGTATACTTCAACCCACCGAAAACCGACTAGACAAAAGGGGTGACTCGTGGAGGTACAAGCGATCATTCCGGCCGCCGGGGCCGGGCTTCACAACGGAGAGTCCAGCGCCAGGGTCCTGATGCCGGTCGGAGGCCGTTCCCTCATTCGCCGCACGCTCGAGGCGTTCGATCGCTGTCCCGAGATCACCGGCATCATCGTGATGGTCTCCCAGCGCAACCTCCTGCAGGTCACCCGGGAGCTGGAGACTGACGGCTGGCGGAAGCCGATCGAGGTCCAGCTGGGCGGGGAGCGGCGGCAGGATTCCGTCCGACTCGGGCTGGAGAGTCTGCGGCAGCGGCCGCCCGACTTCGTCGTGATCCACGACGGGGCCCGGCCGCTGGTCACCGACGACCTGATCCACCAGGGCCTGGAGACGGCTCGGCAGTACGGGGCCGCCACGGCCGCGGTTCCGGTCCATCACACCTACAAGCACGTTGACAGCCTGGGATTCGTCCACGGCACGGTGGAGCGGGCGGACCTGATGCAGATCCAGACCCCCCAGGTGTTCCGCTTCGACTGGATCCTGGAGGCGCACGAGAAAGCGGTCCGCGAACGGATCGTGGTCGAAGACGACGCCGAACTGATCGAAAAACTCGGCAAGCCGGTGAAGGTCTTCTCAGGGTCCTACAGCAACCTCAAGGTCGCCACCCATGAGGATGCGCTGATGGTTGAGGCCCTGCTTGCCGCCGCTCCCGTGTGCGTGTAGGCACCGGCTTCGATCTTCACCGGCTCGGGGTCGGCCGGCCGCTGATCCTGGGCGGGGTCGAGCTCCCCTGGGACCTGGGCCTCAGCGGGCATAGCGACGCCGACGTCATCTGCCATGCGCTGATCGATGCCATGTGTGGGGCCGCCGGGATCGGCGACATCGGCACGCTCTTCCCGGATACGGACCCGCGCTACAAGGATGCCCGGAGCCTCGATCTGCTGCGTGAGGTGCGAGACCGCTGCCGTCGCGCGCGCTGGGCGGTGGAGAACGCGGACGTCACGCTGTTGGCCCAGGCGCCGAAGGTCGCCCCCTATCGTGAGGCGATCCGGGCCAACCTGGCCGCGGCGCTGGGCGTCGATCCGGCCGCGGTCGGCCTCAAGGGCACCACCACCGACCACATAGGCGCGATCGGGCGCGGCGAGGCGCTGGCCGCCCAGGCGGTCGTGCTCCTGCGCGAGGTGCCATGAGCGGGCTGCGGCTGCACAACACGATGTCCGGCGCGATCGAGCCGTTTACGCCCATCGAGGCTGACCATGTCCGGATGTATACCTGCGGTCCGACCGTCCACGATTTCGCCCACATCGGAAACTTTCGGACCTTCCTCTTCGAGGATGTGCTGCGCCGCGTCTTGCTGCAGCGGGGATTTCGCGTGACCCAGGTGATGAACCTGACCGACGTCGAGGATCGCATCATCCGCAAGGCGGCGGAGCGGACCGAGACCATCGACGAGTTCACGGAACCCTATATCGAGGCGTTCTTCCAGGATCTCGACACGCTGCGGATCGAGCGTGCCGAACACTATCCTCGGGCGACCCACCATATCTTCGAGATGGTCACCCTGATCGACCTGCTCAGCGAGCAGGGCCACACCTACGTCAGCGACGGGTCGACCTATTTCCGGATCGCGACCTTCCCGCGGTATGGCGCGCTGGCGCACCTCGACGCCGGCGGCCTGAAGGCAGGTGCCCGGGTCGACGTCGATGATTACGGCAAGGACGATCCCCGCGACTTCGTCCTCTGGAAGGCGCGCAAGCCGGGGGAGCAGTCGTGGGAGACGCCGCTCGGAGCGGGCCGGCCGGGCTGGCACATCGAGTGCTCGGCCATGAGCATGAAGTACCTCGGGCAGAGTTTCGACATCCACACGGGCGGCGTGGACAACATCTTTCCGCATCACGAGAATGAGATTGCCCAGAGCGAGGCGGCGACCGGGAAACCCTTCGCCCGCTACTGGCTCCACGCTGAGTTCCTGCAGGACGCGGTCGGGGAGAAGATGTCCAAGCGGCTGAAGAACTTCACCACCTTACGCGACGTGCTGGCCGAGGGCTACCAGCCGCGTGCCATCCGCTTCGCGCTCATGACCGGCGCGCACTACCGCAGCCAACTCGCCTTCTCGCCCGACCTGCTCAAGGGCGCCGACAGCGCGGTCAAACGCCTGACCGAGTTCGCCGTGCGGCTGGGGCCGGTCGAAGCGGAAGCCGAACCGCCGGCCGAGGTTCGTGCCCGCTGGGATGCCGCGCTCGACGAGGACCTGAACGTGCCCGCCGCCGTCGGCCACCTGTTCGAGTTCATCAAGGGCTTCAACACGCGAATCGAGGCGGGCCAGGCCTCGGCTGAGGAGCGCGCGTCGGCGATGGCGCTGCTGCGCCACGCCAACCGGGTCCTGGACGTCATCGAGTTTCCTGCCGGGACCATCGACGCCGAGGTCGAGCGGCTGATCGCCGAGCGAGAGCAGGCCCGCCAGGCTCGCGACTTCGCCCGGTCAGACGCGATCCGCGCCCAGTTGCTGGCGATGGGCATTCAGCTCGACGACACCAAAGACGGCCCGCGGTGGAAGCGCATCCAGTAGGCCATCAGAATGCCTCGTCCGCCGGACATCATCTACGGCCGCAATCCGGTGCTGGAGGCCTTCCGCGCCGGTCGTCCCGTCCGTCGCCTCTTGCTGGCGGAGGGCGTGCGCGATGAACCACGGCTGACAGAGCTGAGGCGTCTCGCCGAGGGTCAGAAGCTCACCATCGAGTCCGCCGACCGGCATCACCTCGATGACATCGCGCATTCGGAGGCGCATCAGGGCGTGGTGGCCTACGTTTCCCGGCGCAAGTACTGGGATCTCGAGCCGATGGCCAAAGAGGCGCTCGCGGAGCGGGGTGACGCCGTCCTCTTGATGCTGGACAGCCTGCAGGATCCGCAGAACCTCGGGACGCTGAGTCGCAGCGCGGAGGCCACCGGCGTCGGCGGCATCGTCCTGTCTCATAACCGCTCGCCGGAGGTGACGCCGGCTGTCGTCAAGGCATCGGCCGGGGCGGCCGAGCACCTGCGGTATGCGCGGGTCGCGAACCTCGCCCAGGCCACCGACACGCTGAAGGGCCTCGGCTTCTGGGTCGTGGGCCTGGCCGGGGAGGCCGCCACGGAGTACACCGAGTTCGACTACCGCCGCCCGTTAGTGCTCATCGTCGGGGCGGAGGGGGACGGCATGCACCAATTGCTCCGCAAGAAGTGCGATGCCCTCGTTCGTCTGCCGATGCTCGGCCAGGTGGGCTCGCTCAACGCCGCCGTCGCCGGCTCGATCCTGCTCTACGAGGTTGTGCGCCAGCGTGGCGCCGCCACCTAAGTAATCGCCGGCGGCGGTGGCGGCACCCCCGCCGGGGGAGCCCCCGACCCGCCACCCATCTGCGCGCGATGCTCCTCCAGCGCCGCGTCGTACTCTTCCAGCGACCGGTACTCCTCGGCCTCGAGCAGGACCCGTCGGGTTGCGGTCACCCAGTCACGGTCGAGGGTCTTGAGCATGGGCAGGCCGCGCTTTTTGCGGTAGATGGCGAACAGGATGATCGCGCCGATCACCCAGATCGGGCCGACGATCCGCGCATATTGGTGCGTGAGTAAGACCATGACAAGGAAGAAAAGCACCCCGAGAAAGCCCAGCACGCCGAGCAGGGGGAACCAGACGGTACGGCCCTGGTAGCGAATCTGCACGTTCAGCGGCATCATGTAGGGCCGCGGGGTGAAGGGGTCCTTGAACCGCAGCACGAACAGCGAGATGAACACCAGCAGGTAACCCGTGGTCGCGCCAAAGGCGTAGAGGTCCGCCAGGACGTCGATCGCCGCGCTCTTCCCGGGCGGTCCGGGCGTAAAGAAGGCAAAGATCGTTTGGAGCAGGGCGACGCCGCCGAAGACGATGACCGCGCGAGACGGCGTCGCGTACTTCTTGTTGACCTTGGAGAACCAGCCCGGCAGCAAGTCGAACTGGCTCATCGAGTAGCTCAGCCTGGATGAGCTCACAACGCCGGAGTTCGCTGAGATGAACACGATCAGGGCCCCGATGGCGGCCGTGAGCGGCGCTGCGACAATGCCGATAGCGGGGATGCGGCTGGCGATCAGCGCCACCGGGTCGCCCTCATGGCCGCGGAAATCCAGCGGGTTGACCAGTCCGACCGCCAGCACGGAGAACGCCATCGCGAACAGGAGCACCGAGATCACGAGGCCGATCGACGTCCGGGGGATGATGGTCGCCGGTCGCCGGGTTTCCTGGGCGACCTGCGAGATCGTCTCCAGTCCGACGAAGGCGATGATCGCCAGGGAGGAGCCGAACGCAAATTGGCTCAGGCTCGGACGATTGAACAGGAACTCGTTCGCGACCATCTTCGGATCCCAGACGAGGACGAACCCCGCCACGACGATCGCGGTCTGGGCGATGATCGCGATGGTTCCGATGATGCCGTTGAAATCCGTTGAGATCTTGATGCCGCGGACGTTGAGCCATATCAGGAAGAGGATCCCGGCGAGGGACTCGATCAACCAGATCCAGGCCAGGTGGACCGGACCCAGGTTGATGGTGAAGTCCGAGACGTGATGGCCGGC
>CAAGKR010274662.1_pt1 | contig 14732 bp, 14 predicted proteins | sample 2556971 | NCBI WGS metagenome assembly CAAGKR01 (sample SAMEA5207829, study PRJEB30636) | soil metagenome | biome: forest; feature: boreal; material: soil | place: USA | collected 2011-09 | depth 1 m | reverse complement strand
GGCGGGTCGCCTCGCTGGCGAAGCCGCACGGCGACGCGGTGCCGGGAGCCACACCGACCGCGCGCCTCGACGCGATGCTCGGCCAGCTCGAGGGCGACGCCGAGAAGCTGCGGGTCGACGGCGACCGGCTCGCCGCGGCGCTCCAGGCCGTGACCGACGGCGTGATGGTGGTCGACGGTGAGGGCCAGGTGCTCGTGTGCAATGCCGCCGCGAGTCGCTTCAGCGACGCGCGCCATTCCGACGCCGTCGCCGAGCAGGCGATCAGCGAGCTGCTCGAACAGGCGTTGAGGGGCCAACCCGCGGAGCGCGAGCTGATCCTCTTCGGTCCGCCCAAGCAGACGTTGCAGCTGCGGGCGTTCCCGTTGCCCGAGCTCGGGTCTCCGAGTGGCGCCGTCGCGTTCGTCCGCGACGTCACCGAAGCCCGCCGTACCGAGAACATGCGCCGTGACTTCGTTGCCAACGTCAGCCACGAGCTACGAACGCCGATCGGAGCGCTGGCCGTGCTCGCGGAGGCCATCGCGGGCGGGAGCGAGAGCGAGGTCACCGCACACCTCGCCGAGCGGATGGTGCGCGAGAGCGAGCGGCTCGCCCGCATCGTGGAGGATCTCCTCGATCTGAGCCTGCTGGAAGCGCAGGAACGAGCCGGACGCGAGCCGCTGCCGGTCGCGGCGCTCGTCGGTGACGCGATCGACCAGGTACGCGGCGCGGCCGACACGGCGAGGATCGCCATCGACGCGTCGCGTCTGCCGGCCGACCTGCGCATCGAGTGCGACCGGCGTCAGGTCGTGAGCGCCATCTTCAACCTGCTCGACAACGCGGTGAAGTACTCGGAACCCGGGCAGCCGGTCGAGGTGACGGCCGAGCGCCGAGGCGACCGCGCGGCGATCGCCGTGCGCGATCACGGCATCGGGATCCCGTCGCGCGACCTCGAACGCATCTTCGAGCGCTTCTACCGCGTCGATCGGGCTCGGAGCCGGCAGACCGGCGGCACGGGTCTCGGCCTCGCGATCGTCCGCCACACCGCTCAGGCTCACGGCGGTGAGGTCACGGTGGAGTCGCACGAGGGCGAGGGCACCACCTTCACCCTGTTTCTCCCCGCCGCACCGCAGGCCGCGCGTGACCTGTCCGAGGCGTCCTGATGGCCGACGACCCGCCTCTCGTGCTCGTGGTCGACGACGAGCAGTCGTACCGCGACGCGCTCTCGGTGACGCTGCAGCGCGAAGGGTTCCTCGTCGTGACCGCGGCCGACGGCGCCGAGGCGCTCGAGCGATTCGACGCGACGAAGCCCGCGCTCGTGCTGCTCGATGTCATGCTCCCCAAGATCTCCGGTATCGACGTGTGTCGCGAGATCCGCTCCCGTTCACGGGTGCCGATCATCATGGTGACGGCACGGAACGGCGAGATCGACGCGGTGGTCGGCCTCGAGGTCGGTGCCGACGACTACGTCTCGAAGCCGTTTCGGCTGCGAGAGCTCATCGCGAGGGTTCGGGTCGCGCTCCGTCGCGTACCGACCGACGATGTCGAGCAGATCGACCGCCCGGATCAGCTGGAGGTCGGCGACGTGCGCGTCGACACCGCCCGCCACGAGGTGTGGGTCCGCGGCGCGATCGCCGCGCTCCCGCTCAAGGAGTTCGAGCTGCTCGAGTTCCTGCTCACGAACGCCGGCCGGGTGCTGACGCGCGACGTGCTCATCGACCGCATCTGGGGCCCGAACTACTTCGGCGACACGAAGACGCTCGACGTGCACGTCAAGCGGCTCCGGGCCAAGGTCGAGAGCGATCCGGCCAAACCCTCCCGCATCGTGACCGTGCGCGGCGTCGGCTACCGCTACGAGAAGCCGCGCGTCTGATCAGCGGCGGCGGGGCAGGAGGTCGTCCGAGAGCGGCGTGAAGTCGGCGATCGCCGTCGCGCCCGGTTCACCCGGCGCGACACCATCGAAGCGCGCCACCCGATCCAAGGGCTCGGCGCGATCCAAGGGCTCGGCGCGATCCAAGGGCTCGGCGCGATCCAAGGGCTCGTTATGATCGACCGCCGCGACGGGCTCTCCCGGCGCGCCGGCATCGAGATACGGCGCCAAGACGCTTGCGACGACGTCGTCGGTCTCGGAGGGTGCCGGTGGCTCCGACCGTTGCTCGGCCTCGGAACCCATCATCTCGGAAAACCGCATTCGCATCGCTCCTCGTCGGGCTCGGTTACCCGAGCTTCGCCAGTGCCGCTTCGTAGGCCGCCCGGTCGCGAGGCGTGCCGAGATTCGGTGATTCGAAGGTGTCGACCACCGCGCCGCTCTTGTCGATCACGAAGGTCGCGCGGTTGGCGCAACCCAGCGCCTCGTTGAAGACGCCGTAGGCTTGCGCGACGGCACCGTGGGGCCAGAAGTCGGACAGCACCGGGAAGGTGAAGCCTTCGCGCTGGGCCCACTGCGCCTGCGCGTGTCGGGTGTCGCACGAGAGCGCGATCACCTGGGCCGCATTGGTCTCGAACGCCGAGAGGTCGTCGCGCAACGAGCAGAGCTCGCCTTCGCAGACACCCGTGAAGGTGAAGGGGTAGAACACGAGAACGACGTTCTTCTCGCCTCGGAAGCTCGAAAGCGTCACGTCGTTCCCTTGCTGATCCTTGAGCGTGAAATCGGGCGCTTGGGCGCCGACCGTCACAGCCATGTTGATGCTCCTCGCCGGGGCAGGGCGACGCTGCTCGCGCCGGCAGTCGGGGTTACCGACCAACCGGTGGGGGGGTGTCGATCCGTGGGTAGAGAGGCGCAGTGTATGACTCTTGCATCGGCCCGCGACCGGCCCGACCTTGATGGGTTCTGCAGCTCGCTCGGGTATCAGTGCGCCTGGATCACCGCGGCGATGACGGGGCGCCAAGTGTCGAGGCCGGGGACGATCGCTCCCGCGACCTTGGCGTCGTCGTCGGCCCGGCGGAGCGCGACGAGGGCCTCGGCGTCGCGACCTCGCGCGAACGCGGTGGCGGCGCGCTCGTCGAGCGGGCCACCTTGCGCGGCGAGCGTGACGATGCTGCGGGGCGACAACGCGTCGCGATACGAGGCATCGACCGCGACCAGGTGGCGCTTCGCCTCTGCGTGCCCGGCAACGAGGCGGGCGACGCGCGCGCCGAGCAGGGGGCGAATCGCGTCGGCACCGATGCGGGCATGACGGTCGGGCGCGTCGGGCACGAGCGCGGTACCGATGTCGTGAACGAGCCCGGCCGCCTGAAGCTCGATGTCGTCGGGTGCCCGCTCGCGCAGGTGCGCGGCGCACTGCAGCGCGTGCGCGAGCAGATCGACGTCTTCTTCGTCGCCATGGACCGCGCTCGCCTCGAGCAGGTCGAGGAGCGAGTCGATCGACTCGATCGGTTCGCTCACTCGCCGGGTGCGGGCGGCGGCGGGAGATACGTCACGCGTGTGACGTCGACACCACCGTCGGCCTCGAGCACCCACGTGCTCCCCTTGGGGCAGCGCGGATCCGGTCCGAGATCGACACCGCTCGCGGCGAGGCTCGAGAGCACCGCGGGGATCACGTCGCCGTGGCTGCACAGCAACGCGCCGGTGCCGATGTGCTTACGCACGAGCGCCAGCACGGAGTCGACGTCGCCGCCCTCGGCGAGGGAGTCTTCGATCTCGATCGGCAGCCGGCGCTCACCCGCGATGGGAACGACCGACTCCATGCACCGCACGAAGCGGCTGCTGAGCACGCGGTCGAAGCGCGCGTCGTGCAGCAGGGTGAGCAGCCCACGGGCCTGGGAACGGCCCGCACGGCTGAGCGGTCGCAGCCAATCGTCGGCCTGCCAGAGGCCGCGGTCTCCCGCCTTGGCGTGGCGCACGAGGTAGATCGTCATCGGGTTACTCCGAGTTGCCGCGCGAGGGCTTGGTCGTGAGCGTAGGTGAGCAGCGTGCTCGCGTCGTCGGGCGAGAGCCAACGCAGGTCGTCGACCTCGGCGTTCGGAACCGTGGCGTCCCCGCCGCCGATCGTCATGATCCAGTAACGGACCCGCTTCGGACGCCCGCGTGCGTCGATGTAACGCACCGTGGCGAGCTCCTCGGCGAGCGTGCAGGCGAAGCCGGTCTCCTCGCGAACCTCGCGCACCGCGGCCTCCTCGTCGCTCTCGCCTGCTTCGAGCTTGCCCTTGGGGAAGGTCCAGTCGTCGTACTTCGGGCGGTGTACCAGCACGATCTCGATACCGCCGCCCGCTCCCGATCTGGTCACCAGCCCTCCGGCGGCCGCCACTTCGGGTGCGTTCACAGCCACGAATGCAGGCGCCGGCGGTTCAGCCGGTGCCACACGTCCGAGAGCGCTACGGCCGCCGCCAGCGCATCGGCGCGCAGCAACCCGGCGAGCATCCCCGCGGCGTACGTCGCGGGCATGGTGGCGCGGTTCGCTTCCCCGGGGTCTTCCACGGCGACCCGTTCCCGGAGCCAGCCCTGCGCCACGACGGCGTCCTGGTGGGCGCCCAGCACGTCCTGCAGGTCGGTGAGGGCCGCGACGAACCGCCGGGGCTGCTCGCCGCCGACTGCGTTGGCGACGGCCTCGGCCGCGTACCGGGCGCGTTTGGCGCGGATTCGCAGGGCGTGGAGGGCCTCGTCGGACGGGTCGCGACCCAGGCTCGAGTACTCGCGCTGCAGGCGCCTCCACGGCCGCCGGGCCAGGCGGGTGAGGTCGCGCGTCTTCGCGGCGGATGCCACCGGCTGCATCCGCGGCGCCATCGCACCCTGCACCAGCCGGTCGACGAGGTCGAGGTATCGGGAGCTGCGGAGCACCTCGAGCACGCGCGCCTGGGCGGTCTCTCGGTCGCCGAGCGCGGTCTCGAGCAGCGGCCGCACGTCGCGTTCGATCTCGGGCGCCAGCGCGTGGGCCCGGTCGCGGAGATGCCCGAGGAGCACCTCGGCCTCCCGCGCGACGCCGAGCTCGGTGCCCAGCCAGCGCAGCTCCTCGCGCAACGACGTGGCCCACTCGGGGTCGAGCAGCGGCCCGAAGGTACGGAGGTCGCAACGCAGGCGTCTCGTCGCGACCCGCGCCTGATGCACGCCTTCCGGATCCGCGCCGAGGCGGGCGATCGGATCCGCGACGAGGAGTCGCTGGACCGACGCGTCGAGGGCATCGCGCACGAACGCCGCAGCCCGGCCGTGCTCCGTTGCCGACCGGGGCCGTTCGGAAGCGCCGGTCACCGGGATGCTCATGACGGGCGCCTCATACCTGGTCATCGGCCCAGGCCTGGAGGCGGGCGAGGGCGAGCTCCTGGAGGCGCCGCTGCGACTCGACGCCCGTGCCGGTGGGGACGGTCCTCCACGTGCCGTCGGCCGTCAGCTCCCACGCACCGACGTCGTCGGCCAGCCCGACCTCGAGGATCTCGTCGAGGCGGGCTTGGAGCGCCGGTCCGGTGACGGTCAGCAACGCCTCGATGCGGCGGTCGAGGTTGCGGGGCATCAGATCGGCCGAGCCGATCAGGTACTCGGCCGGTCCGTCGAGCGGCCCGAACCGGAAGATGCGCGAATGCTCGAGGAACCGCCCGATGATCGAGCGAACGCGGATGCGGTCCGAGAGGCCGGCCACGCCGGGGCGCAGGCAGCAGATCCCCCGAACGAGCAGGTCGATCTCCGCGCCCTTCCGCGCCGCGTCGTAGAACGCGTCGATCAGCTCCGGATCGACGAGCGCGTTCATCTTCATGATGATCCGCCCGCCCGGACGACCTTGCTCCGCGATCCGCCGGGTGAGCTCGGGGCGCAGCGACGACGGAGCGACGATCAAGCGCCGCAGCGCTCGCGGCCGGCCATACCCGGTGAGGTAGTTGAAGAGCTCGGAGAGGTCGGCGCCGAGGGCGGGGTCGGCCGAGAACACACCGAGGTCCTCGTAGAGCGTCGCGGTCTTCGGGTTGTAGTTGCCGGTGCCGACGTGGCAGTAGCGGCGGATGCCGTCGGCTTCCTGGCGCACGACGAGCAGGATCTTGCAGTGGGTTTTCAACCCCACGAGCCCGTACACGACGTGGACGCCGGCCTGCTCGAGGCTGCGGGCCCGCTCGATGTTCGCCTGCTCGTCGAAGCGCGCCTTGAGCTCGACGAGCGTCACCACCTGCTTGCCTTCGCGCGCCGCCTTCGCGAGCGACGCGACGATGCCCGCCTCGTCGCCGCCGGCGCGGTAGAGGGTCTGCTTGATCGCGAGCACCCGCGGGTCGCGCGCCGCGGCGGCGACGAACGCCTCGACGCTCGCCGCGAACGACTCGTACGGCAGGTGAACGAGAACGTCGCCGGCGCGGATGTCGGCGAAGATGTCGTCGCCGTCGAGCCCCGGTGGCACGACTCCGCGCCAGGGTGGGTACTTCAACTCCTCCCGGGGCAGCTCGTACAACGACCACAACCCGCCGAGGTCGAGCGGCGCGTCGATCACCGACACCTCGGCCGGTTCGAGCTCGAGCTCGCGGCAGAGGAGGTCGAGCACCTCCGAGGTCATCGTCGTGTCGACCTCGAGCCGAACCGAGCGGCCGAACTTGGTGCGCTGTTGGAGCACGACCTCGATCGCGCTGAGCAGGTCTTCGGATTCGTCGGAGAGCTCGAAGTCGGTGTCTCGGGTGACGCGGAAGACATGGTGGCCGAGCACCTGCATTCCGGGGAACAACGCGTCGAGATGGGCCGCGATCACCTGCTCGAGCGGCACGAAGCGCTCGGAGTCGGCGAGGGCGACGAACCTCGGCAGGAGCGGCGGGACCTTCACGCGCGCGAAGCGGTTCTCGCCGAGCGCGGGGTCGCGTACGACGATCGCCAGGTTGAGCGAGAGGTTCGAGATGTAGGGGAACGGGTGCCCGGGATCGACCGCGAGCGGGGTGAGCACCGGGAAGATGCGCTCCTCGAACTCCGCGCTGAGGTGGCTGCGATCGGAGGCGTCGAGGTCTTCCCAGCTCGCGAACCGGATGCCCGCATGCTCGAGCGCGGGAGCGATCTCCTTGGTGAACACGGCGGCCTGGCGGGTGACGAGCTCGTCGACCCGCCGCCGGATCGAGTGCAGCTGCTCGACCTGATCGAGGCCGTCGGGTGAGGTGATGCGCAGGCCCGAGTCGATGTGGTCCTTGAGCGCGGACACCCGCACCTGGAAGAACTCGTCGAGGTTCTGGGAGAAGATCGCGAGGAACTTCGCGCGTTCGAGGAGCGGCAATGCCGGGTCTTCGGCGAGGGCGAGGACGCGGGCGTTGAAGTCGAGCCACGAGAGCTCGCGATTGAGGTAGCGAGCGTCGGGTTCGGCGGGCTCTCCCACGACTGCGTCAGAGAGGCTCATCAGGAGCTCATCGTAGGTGAGGTCGGTTCTGCGCACCCTCGGCGGGTCGAATCGGCGGGTACGCTGGGCCGACGGACGTGCGCACCAGGCTCGAGAGCACGGCGTCGCCCTTTTCGAAGCTCGCACTCGCCCATGCGATCGGGGTGAGCGGCGACATCTTCGTGACGGTCGCGCTCGCCGATTCCATCTTCTTCAACGTCGGTGCCAACGCGGCCCGACCCAAGGTGCTCTTGTACCTGCTCTTCACGATGGCGCCCTTCGCGGTCGTCGCGCCGGTGCTCGGCCCGCTCCTCGACCGCACCCGCGGTGGTCGCCGGTTGCTCTTCATGGCCTCGTGCGCGGGGCGGGCGGTGCTCTGCCTGTTCATGGCGGCGAGCATCAAGGGTCTCGCCCTCTACCCGCTCGCGTTCGGCTCGCTCGTGCTCTCGAAGGGCCAGAACATCGCGAAGAGCTCGCTCGTGCCCGCCGTCGTCGACGACGAGTCCGAGCTGGTGCGGGCCAACTCGAGATTGCAGCTCATCTCGGTGCTCGCGGGCACCCTCGGGGGGTCGGTGGCGGCCGGCTTGCTCAAGACGGTCGGGGGCTCATGGGTGCTGCGGGCCGGAGCCTTCGTCTTCGTCGGCGCCTGCATTGCCTCCTTCCGCATTCCTCGGGCCCAGCGCGTGGGTCCTCCCGAGACCACCGAGCAGCGTCGCGAGCTTCAGTCGTCGAGCATCGTCGTGGCCGGCACGGCGATGGGCCTGCTGCGGGGTGCGGTCGGCTTCATGACCTTCTTCGTGGGCTTCCTGCTCAAGAAGCAGCACGAGGCCGCGTGGGTGTACGGCCTGGTGCTGAGCCTGAGCGCGACCGGCAACGGCGTCGGGGTCGTGGTGGCACCGGTCCTGCGCCGCAAGATCAGGGAGGAGTGGATCCTCAGCGGCTCGCTGTTGATACCCGCGGTGTTGCTCGTGTTCGCGGCCCGCTCCTCGGGTCGGGTCTCGCTCTCGATCGCGGCGTTCTCCATCGCGGGCGGCGCCGCGTGCGGACGCCTCGTGTTCGACAGCCTCGTGCAGCGTGACGCGCACGACGCGGCGCGCGGCCGCGCGTTCGCCCGCTTCGAGACCCGCTTCCAGATCGTGTGGGTCGTCGGCGGGGTGCTTGCAGTCCTGTTCCCCGGCAAGGAGCGCGGTGGGTTGTTCTTCCTCGCCTTGGTGTTGCTCTTCGCCGGGCTCTCGTACTTCGGTGCGACGCGGCGGGCACTGGCGCTCGCCGAGGCACCGCCCGCCGACGCACCGCACGCACCCGACGTCGGCCAAGAGCCGGAAACCGGAGGCGGCTGAGGGCGGTTTTCGCACGGGAAATCGGGCGCAACGGGGTCGTCGACCCGACAAACTGGCGGTGATGGACCTCGAGTACCGCGCCATCACCGAAGACGAGTTCGACGCCTTCACCCGCGTCGGTCGTATCGCCTTCGGGGCGGAGCCGCTGACGCCGGAAACGCCGTTGGGCTTTGCGCGCAGCGAGCTCGACCGCACCCGCGCCGCCTTCTTCGGCGACGAGATCGTCGGTACGGGGCGCAACTACTCCTTGGAGCTGACCCTGCCCGGCGGTGCGATCGTCCCCGCTGCCGGCGTGAGCTGGATCTCCGTGCTGCCCTCGCATCGGCGCCGCGGCGTGCTCAGGGGGATGATGGCCGCGCTCCGCGAAGACGCGGTCGCTCGCGGGGAGGCGCTCTCCATCCTCACCGCGTCCGAGGGTGGCATCTACGGCCGGTTCGGGTACGGCGCCGCGACCTGGCGGATGGTCTTCCACGTGGAGCGCTCGCAGAGCGCGTTCGCGACACCGCGACGCGACGACGGGCGCATCCGTTACGTCGATCGCGCGGAGGCGCTCGAGCGCTTCCCGGCGGTCTACGCGCGGGCGTGTCGCCTGCGGCCGGGGATGGTGTCGAGGCCCGACGAGTGGTGGGAGGAGTCGCTCTTCAACTTCGCTCCGCCCAGCAAGGCGTGCTTCTTCGTGCTCCACGAACGCGCCGACGGTGGTGTCGACGGGTTCCTCACCTACGAGATCTCCGGTGATTGGCCGGCCGGAGTCAGTCGAAAGAACGTCCACGTGGTCGATCTCGTCGCACTGACGCCCGAGGTCCGGGCGTCGCTCTGGCAGTTCGCGTTCTCGGTCGATCTCGTGAACCAGATCTCGGCGTCGCAGGTGGCCGTCGACGATCCGTTGCGGTTCCTGCTCGCCGACGTGCGACGCCTGCGAGTCGACGCGGTGAACGACCAGCTTTGGCTTCAGATCGTCGACGTCGAGCGCGCGCTCGAAGCCCGCCGGTACTCGACCACCGACCGCGTCGCGCTCGAGATCCATGATGCCTCGACGGTCACCTGCGTCGAGCTCGACGGTGGTCCCGACGGCGCGCAGTGCCGCAACACGAAGACTCCACCCGACCTCGTGCTCGGTCTCTCGCAGTTGGGCTCGATCTATCTCGGCGGTGTCCGAGCCGAGCAGCACGCGGCCGCGGGCACGATCGAGGAGCGCACCCCGGGCGCGATCGCGCGGCTCGACGCGATGTTCGCGTCGTATCCCACGCCGGCCAGCCCCACGTCGTTCTGAGCGGTTGGTTCCGAGCGGTTGGTTCCGAGCGGTTGGTTCCGAGCGACCGCGATCACTCCAGCGCGGTCATCCCAGATCGATGCGGGCGAGCCAGAGACCCGGCGCTTCGAGCTCGTTCGGGGTCGGCACCATGGCCTCCGACTCCCACAGCCGGTCGAGCGCGTCGAGCCCTGCCCGCTCGACGACACCGCGGCAGAACGCCTGGCCCCGCTCGTAGTGCTCGCGCCCGAGCTCGAGGCCGAGCATCCGGTCGACGAAGTCGGCCGCCTGGCCGCGGTCGACGCGGTGGCGGCGCAGCGCCTCCTCGATCTGGCCGAGCGACGGTACGAGCGGCTCACCGACCGCGTCGACAACCGTGTCGGCGTACCCCTCGAGCACGGCGGCGAAGCGCTGGAGCTCCTCGAGGACGGGTCGTTGCGCGGGCGTCTGCATCGCGTCGAGGAGGGCTCCCGGATCGGGGAGCTCGATGTCCTCGAACGCGGCCGGATTCGACAGGTCGAGGTTGGTGAGCGACGCGAATTGCGCTTCGAGCGCCTCGGGGCGGAGCTCGTAGCCCCGCACGTAGGCGCTCGAGAGGCGGACCAGTCGCTCGCGCACCCAGGGCACCGACCGCTGCGCGCCGTGGACGACCTCGCGCAGTGCGAGCGCGAAGTGCAGGTCGGTCGAGTCGAGCGACCAGTCACGGCCGAACCCGTCGATGTTCGCCGCGACGAAGGCGAGCCCCGGCTCGCCCGCGAGCGGCAGCGGGAGGTCGTACTGGCCCAACGCGAGCTGCGCGAGGAAGCCGGAGAGCGCACCCGCCAGCCAGCCGAGCAGCACCGGTGACAGCGCCGACATCATCCCGGCCATCATGTCGGGCCCGAAGCCGGCGAACGGTGTGTCGCCGAACGGTGTGTCGCCGGGCGCGGGCGGCTCGCCCGACTCGCCGGCCTCGCCCGACTCGCCCGCGGCGGTCGCCTCGGTCGAGTCGGGGCTCATCGCCTCGGCCAGGGCACCGAGCACCGGCTGGAGCCCGACGAGCGTCCGTCGCGCCCACTCCGCCCGATCGACCACCTCGACCGGCAGGCCCAGCGCCTGGCTCAGGCCGGTCGCGTTGGCGATGTGCGTCTGCGCGGCGCGGACGATGTCGACGATCCGGTCGCGCTCGGCGGAGTCGATCGGGCTCTCGATCATCCGCTGGTGCGTCTCGCGGTCGGTCGTGCTCGTCTCCGCGGCGACGCGCTGCGCCAACTCCCAGTTGACCGGGCCCGGCGTCTGCAGCATCCGCATCAGCTCGTCGAGGTCGAAACCCCACCCCTTGGGCCACCCTTGCGGGCTCATTTGTGGATCGTCGCTCACCCGATCAGTCTATGGACGTGCTCCCCGAGACGATCGCGGTGACCGGCGTCGCCGGGCGTTTGGCGCAGGGCCTGCTCCCCCACCTCGACACGATCGAGGGGCTGCAACGCGTGGTGGGTCTCGACGTGCGGGAACCGGCACGGCGGATGCGCCATTTCGAGTTCCACCGGGTCGACATCGCCTCGAGCGACCTGACCGCGATTCTCGAGGGCGTCGACACGATCGTTCACCTTGCCGGGGTCGTCGAGGGCGGTTCCGACACGTCGTTGCTCGCGCACGTCAACCTCGAGGGCTCGCGCCGCGTGCTCGCCGCAGCCGCGACCGTCGGCGTCCGACGGATCGTGCAGACGTCGAGTGCCGCGGTCTACGGCGCCTGGCCCAACAATCCGCTCCCGATCACCGAGGATGCTCCCCTGCGACCGAACCCCGGTTACCTCCCGGTGTTGCACGACGCGGAGAAGGAGCGGCGCCTCGCGCAATGGTGCGAGCAGCATCCGGCGGCTACCGCGACGACGCTGCGCATGGCCCCGGTGGTCGGTCCCGGTGCCCACGGCGTGTTCGCCCGCGCCGCGCTCGGTCGCCCGCCGGTCTCGGTGCGCGGCGGGGCGCGTCCGATCCAGGTTGTTCACGTCGACGATGCGGTCAGCGCGCTCGCGCTCGCGGTCGCACGGGATCTCGACGGCGCCTACAACGTCGCGGCCGACGGTTGGGTGTCGGACGCGAGCCTCCGCGACCTCGTCGGCAACGGACCCCCGGCGCTCCCCGACGAGCTCGCCCGCCGGATGCTGCACGCGCTCTGGTCGAGCGGCCTCGGCGACGCGCCCCCAGGGGTGCTGCCGTATCTTCTGCACCCTTGGGTCGTCGCCAACGACCGGCTGCGCGCGCAGGGTTGGGCGCCCGTCCATTCGAACGAGTCGGCCATCCTCGCGTCGCCGCCGCTCGATTCGGCGTTGACGGCGCGCCGCCGGGCCGCCCTGACGGTTGCCGCGGTCGCCGGCACTGCCGGTGCAGGTTTCGGTGTCGCGCGAGTGGCGCGGCGCGTGAAGGAGAGGGGCCTGAAGCTCAGGCGGGCGCGACGGTGAGGTGGGCGTTGCTCCATGCCTGCCAGTCGGGCGTGAAGTAGCGCAGCCGCACCTTCTTGTACTCCTTGATCGACCACAGCAGCGCGTACTCGCTGACGCCGGTCTCGTCACGGATCGCCTCGATCGTCGCTTCGCAGTCGCGTGCGTTGTGGCCGTGGACCATCGTGAAGACGGTGTACGGCCAGTCTTCGTACGTTGGCCGCCGGTAGCAGTGGCTCACCGCCGCGAAGCTCGCCATGCGGGGCCCGATCTCGCCGAGCTGGTCTTCCGGCACCGCCCAGACCCCCATGGCGTTGGCCTTGAAGCCGGCGCTGCGGTGGTTCATCACCGCGGCGAAGCGCCGCATCAGCTTGCGGGTCCGGAAGCTCTCCAGGATCTCGAGCACCCGGTCCTCACCGACGCCGAGCCGCTTGCCCATCACGGCGAACGGCCGTGGGTCGTCCGGAAGGTCTTCCTGCGCGATCGAGATCGTCGCGACCTCGAGGTCGTCGAGCTCCGGCGCGGCCATCTCGGCTCGCCGTTCCGGTCGCTCGTGCTCGAGCACCTCGGTTCGGGCGTCGGCGGCGGTGGCGCCGGTCATGTCCAGCTTCACGCCGATCTTGTAGAGCTGGAGCGTCGGCAGCTTGCGGGTGACGAGCGAGCCCGACTCGCGGTGGAGCACCTCGAGGTGCTCGTCGATGTCCTCGCCGGGAGGGACCGCGAGCGTGTACCAAAGGTTGTACGCGTGATTGCGCTTGTAGTTGTGGCTCACGCCGGGATGCCGGCTGATGGCTGCGGCGGCGGCGTCGACTCGATCGGGGTCGACCTTCGCCGCGACGAGCGCCGAGGAGTAGCCGAGGGCTCGCGTGTCGAAGATCGCCGAGAGCTGGCGCAGCACGCCGCTGTCCTTCGCGGCGCGCAGCCGGGCCCGCACCTCGTCCTCGGAGATCCCGAGTCGAACGCCGAGCTCCGCATACGGCGCCGCCGTGAGGGGGAAGTCCCACTGGACCGCGTTGAGCAACTCCCGGTCGAGGGTTTCGAGCTCGTCTCCCGGGTTGTCGTTTGTCGGGCTGCTCATGCGTCTCCTTCAAGGCCGCGCCCATGGTCGCGCGCGAGGGGTCGGCCCGGCGATGTGGGGCGTCGCGGCGCCGTCACGCAGCGGTGGTCGTCGTCGAGATCGCGACGGTGGTCGTCGAGGCCGCGGGGGCCCGGGGCATGCCGGCGAGCCGGACCGAGACGGTCAGATCGCGGCGATTGCGGGTCACCACGAGGTGGATGCGGTCGCCGGGCCAGTGCCCGCGCGCCGCGGCCATCAGATCGTCCATCGTCGCGATGGGCTGCGAATCGGCGTTCACCACGATGTCGCCGACCTGGATCCCGGCTCGCTCGGAAGGTCCGCCGACCGCAAGGGCGGTGATGACCACTTGTCCGTGTGCGGTGACCCTGCCGGCCACGCCGAGCCAGCCGTGGTCGACGTATCCGTCGGCGCGAAGTCGGTCGGCGACCTGGCTCGCGAGCAGTATCGGCACCGCGACGGTTGCCGGGTGCCCGCTCACGGGGGTCATCAGGATGCCGGCGACCCGACCCTGGCTGTCGAGCAGCGCACCGCCCGCGACCGCCGATTCGGTGAGCGCGTTGGTCTCGACGAGCCCGGTCATCGTGGTGCCGTCGCTCGCGACTCTGGCGTCGAGGGAAGAGACGATGCCGGCACTCACCCACGGCGTGCCCGACGAACCGGCCCCGACGGCGTAGACGGGATCACCGATCCGCAGCGTGTGCGGCGCCGCCAGATCGGCGGCCGCGAGCTCTCCGTCGACGGTGAGCAACGCGAGATCGCTCGCCGGGTCGCGACCGATCACATGGGCGGTGCGCACCGTGCCGTCCGATGTCACGACCTCGATGTGGCTGGCGTTCGCGACGAGGCGGTTGCTCGTCAGCACTTGACCGGCGTGGCGGATGCAGACGCCCGATCCCGCCGCCGAACCCTTCTTTCCGACGACCCTGACCGCGACGATCGCCGGCGCGACACGCCTCGCCACGGTCGCGATCGCTTCCGCAGCGCGCCCAGTACCGGTCGACCGATTCGGGGTGCTCGTGGCGCCGCTCTTGTCGAAGACGCCCGCCGCCGCGAGCACCGCCACGGTCAGCAACGCACCGATGGCCCCCGCGCCGAGCGGTGTGAGCAGCGAGCGCAGGACGGTCGGCGCAGGGCGCGCGCCGGGACGGGAGGAAGGTTCCGAGAGGGCCGGGAGCTCGCTCGGGTGCCGCCAGATCCGATCCATGGGATGGGGCGGACCACCGAGGGTCGGATCGGGCTCGTCGTCGCCGGGTCCACCGTCGTTCACGGCGGGAGTGTAACGACGCACCCTTCCGAGGTGGCCGCGCCCCAAAAAGGCCCTCCGGCGAGACCGTTCCTACAATGGCGGCGTGAGCTTGTCCCTTCCGGCCCCCGACGCGCGTGACTGGCTCGCGCTCGACGACG
>CAAGKR010408089.1_pt1 | contig 14733 bp, 11 predicted proteins | sample 2556971 | NCBI WGS metagenome assembly CAAGKR01 (sample SAMEA5207829, study PRJEB30636) | soil metagenome | biome: forest; feature: boreal; material: soil | place: USA | collected 2011-09 | depth 1 m | reverse complement strand
TGCATCTCCGCATTGGATGGTACTACGGAATGCAGACTAGCGCAAGTAGTATCTAGCGCTCCGCTTCTGAGCCGACCTCCCCTTTCGCCAGGTCGCCGTCGCGCGAGGAGCCGTTGACTGGGAGAGCCGGCGCGATGATCGGTCGGGCGGACGGCGGACGGCTGAGTCCGGTCGCGGCATAAATCTCGTCCTGGTCCAGCGTGTCCTTCTTCAGCACGGCCTCCGCGAGACGATCCATCCGATCGCGGTTTTCTGTCAGCAGGCGCACCGCCTCGCGATGGCACTCGTCGACAATTCGGCGGACCTCCTCGTCCAGGAGCCGGGCGGTCTCCTCGCTGAAGTGCTCGCCCGCGGCACCATCGCCCGGTTGCGTCAGGTTGATCGGCCCCAGCTTGGGCGACATGCCCCAGCGCACCACCATCGAGCGCGCGACCTGGTTCACCTGCTGGAGGTCGGTCTCGGCCCCGGTCGTGATCGCGCCATAGGCGACTTCCTCAGCCGCTCGCCCGCCAAGCGCCAGCATGATCCGGCCGCGCAAGTAGCTTTCCGGGTAGTTGTACCGATCGTCGATCGGCTGGCTGTAGGTCGAACCCAGCGAGAGACCGCGTGGCACAATCGCGAGCTTCTTCACCGGGTCCGCCCCTGGAATCAGCAAGCCCATCAGCGCATGACCGGACTCGTGGTAGGCGATCAGGCGCTTCTCTTCCGGACCGAGCACGATCGGCCGGCGTAGGCCCAGGACCGATCGTTCGATGGCATCCTCGAAATCGGCGGGGGTGACCGCATCCTCCCCCTTTTCGCGCGGCGATCAGCGCCGCCTCGTTGACGATATTCCGCAGGTCGGCGCCGACGAAGCCCGCGGTGGCGCCGGCGATATCGCCCAGGTCGACCTCCGGCGCGAGCTTCACCTTGCGGATGTGGATCCGGAGGATCGCCTCGCGTCCGGCTTTGTCCGGCGCCTTGACCGTGACGCGGCGATCGAAACGCCCCGGCCGCAGCAGGGCAGGGTCAAGGACCTCGGGCCGGTTGGTGGCGGCCAGGACCACCACGTTCTGGCTTGGCGTAAAGCCGTCCATCTCGGTCAGGATCTGGTTGAGGGTTTGCTCGCGTTCGTCATTGGCGCCGAAGGTCGCCGACGAGGCGCGCGACCGGCCGATGGCATCCAACTCGTCGATGAAGATGATGCTCGGGGCTGCCGCTTTCGCTTGCGCAAAGAGGTCGCGGACCCGCGTGGCTCCCACACCGACGATGGCCTCCACGAATTCCGACGCCGAGAGGCTGAAGAACGGTCGATTCGACTCGCCGGCGACCGCCCGCGCCAGCAACGTCTTGCCGGTGCCGGGCGGACCAACCAGCAGGACACCGTGCTGGATCTGGGCGCCCAGTCGCTGGTATTTTTCCGGCGTCTTGAGGAAGTCCACAATCTCGGCGAGATCCTGCTTGGCTTCGTCAATACCTGCCACGTCCGCAAAGGTGGTGCGCGGTCCGGAATCCGGTGCGTACAAGCTTGGCCTGGCTACGGCCAAATGAGCCGAGGATCCCGCCCGGCCCCGCGGCCGCCATGCGCCGGTTCAGGTAGAGAAAGAAGGCAACGATCACCAGCGCGGGCCCGAAGCTCAGCACGAGGTTCAGGAGTGGCGATTGTCCCGAGCCCGGGGGCGTGGCCGTGATCGGCACGTTGTGCTGCTCCAGCAGCGCCTCGAGGTTGTCCTGGGCGAAGGCCGGGCGCTCTGTTTGAAACAGCGTTCCACTGGCCGAGCCATAGCTCACCAATTTCTTGAAGTCGCCCTGGATCGAGTTGGCCTGGCTCGTAATGCTCTTCACGTTGTCCGCATTCACCTGCTGGAGGAAGGTCGTGTAGGGCACGGTTACCCGAGTCGGCCCGTTCATGAACGCGAACGTGATGAAGTAGTTGAGCAGCAGGGCGGCGATGAAATAGATCCAGAAGCCGCGGCTTCGCCAGAAGCGCCTGCGCCCTCCAGCCGGTGCCGGAACCAACGGTCTCCTGGTCGGATTGGAAGCCACGCCCTTTCCTTAGTGGCTCGACTCTACTCGCTTGCCAAAGGCCGTTGCAGGCTAGCCCACCAGGGCTGCCACCTGCCGCGCAATCACCGCGTCTTCGCGGGCTTCCACCCGAAGCACCGCAGGGCGCCAGCCCGGTTCCGTTAACACCGCATCCCCATCGCCATCCCCGGCCTTAATTCCAGTCATGCCGAGGACGCCGAGCCGGCGGACAACCGACGAGCGGACTGAGCCGGAGTGCTCGCCAATGCCGCCTGTAAACACCAGCGCGTCGATTCGCGGCAGGGAGGTCGCCACCGCGGCGATCCCGGCGGCAGCACGGTGGACGAACATCTCGACCGCCAGTTGCGCGCGCTTGTTGCCGCGGGCCGCGGCCTCCTCGACCCTGCGCATCCCCGCCTCGCGGCCTGTGACCCCGACGAGGCCCGATCCGTGCCAGAGTTGCTCCTCTAACTGGCGCGCGTTGGCGCGCCCCGTGCGCAGCACATATAGAAGGATGCCGGGATCGATCGACCCCGCCCGCGTCCCCATCATCAGCCCCTCGAGCGGCGTGAGGCCCATCGAGGTGGCGACCGATCGGCCCTCGAGCACGGCCGTGACGGAGGCGCCGCTCCCAAGATGCGCCACGATCAGTGCCAGCTCCTCGGCCGGCTGGTCCAGGAGCGCCACCGCCCGGCTGGTCGACCACTCCGCCGACAGCCCGTGGAATCCGAAGCGGCGAATCTTCCATTCCCGGTACCACCGATACGGCAGCGGGTAGAGATAGGCCGCCTCGGGAAGCGTGGCATGGAACGCGGTATCGAAGGTCGCCACGTGCGGCGGCTTTTTCAGCACCGCCTGGGCCGCGCGGATCGTGGCCGCCACGACCGGGTTGTGCAGCGGCGCGAACTCGCCGAGCGCCTCGATGCCTTTGAGCACGGCCGGCGTGATCCGAGCGGCTCGCCGGAACTGGGTCCCGCCGTGCACCACGCGGTGGCCGACGGCATCGATGGAACCCATCGGGACCGTGGCGTCCAGCTTCTTGAGGGCCAGCCGCACCGGCTCGGCGAGGGCGCGCCCTCGGGTCGCATCGGTCCCGAGCGAGACCTCCAGCTGGCCGCGGGTCGTCAGGTTGTCGCTGTCGAGAACGCTGACCTTGAGCGAGCTCGACCCCGCGTTGAGAACTAAAACCCGCAAGCTACGACGGCCAGGTCCACTTCACCACGTCCGGCACATCCTCCCCATGCTCGCGGGTGTAGCTGCGGTGGCGGAGCCGCTCGTCGACCATGCGCTGGCGGACGTGGCCCGCGCGCGAGCCGAGGCCAGGGACGCGGTCAATCACGTCGATGACGAGGTGGAACCGATCGAGGTCGTTGAGCATGACCATGTCGAAGGGCGTCGTCGTCGTCCCCTCCTCTTTATATCCGCGCACATGCAGGTTCGCGTGATTGTGGCGACGGTAGGTCAGGCGGTGAATCAACCACGGATAGCCGTGATAGGCGAACACCACCGGCCGGCTGGTCGTGAACAGGGCGTCGAACTCGGCATCCGAGAGCCCATGGGGGTGCTCGCTTGAGGCCTGCAACTTCATCAGGTCGACCACGTTGACGACCCGGACTTTGAGGTCCGGGATGTGCCGGCGAAGCAGGTCCGCGGCCGCCAGGGTTTCCAGCGTGGGAATGTCGCCGGCGCAACCGAGGACGACGTCCGGTTCACCCGTGTCATTGCTCGCCCAATCCCAGATGCCGATGCCTCGCGTGCAGTGGATCACCGCATCGTCCATCGACAGGTAGTTCAGCGACCGCTGCTTCCCGGCCACGATCACGTTGACGTACTGGCGGCTCTTCAGGCAGTGGTCCGCGACCGACAGCAGGCAGTTCGTGTCCGGCGGGAGGTAGACCCGCACCACCTCGGGCTTCTTGTTCATGACCAGGTCGATAAAGCCGGGGTCCTGGTGCGTGAATCCGTTGTGGTCCTGGCGCCAGACGTGCGACGTCAGCAAATAGTTGAAGGAGGCGATCGGCTTGCGCCACGCGATTCGGTTCGTGCCCTCGAGCCACTTCGCGTGCTGGTTGAACATGGCGTCGACGATATGGATGAACGCCTCATAGCAGCTGAAGAGACCGTGGCGGCCGGTCAGCAGGTAGCCTTCGAGCCACCCCTGGCAGAGGTGCTCGCTCAGCACCTCCATCACACGCCCATCGGCCGCGAGGTGATCGTCCGTGGGCAGGGTTTCCGCCAGCCAGGTTCGGTTGGTGGCCTCAAAGACCGCGCTCAACCGGTTTGACGCGGTCTCGTCGGGTCCCATCAGCCGGAAGTTGTGCGGGTTACGCGCGATGATGTCCCGAAGGTAGGTGCCGAGGACCTTGGTCGCCTCGTCGAAGGAGGCGCCGGGCTTCTCCACTTTCACGCCGTACTTGCGAAAGTCGGGCAGCCCCAGCGGCTTCAGCAGGAGCCCGCCGTTCACATGCGGGTTCGCGCTCATCCGGCGCGGCCCGGTTGGCGGGAGCACGGCGAGCTCGGCAACCAGCGCGCCGTCCTTCTCGAACAGTTCCTCCGGGTGGTAGCTGCGCAACCAATCCTCCAGGACCCGCAGATGCGCCGGGTTGTCGAGCCCGTCGACCGGGACCTGGTGCGACCGCCAGGTGCCTTCCACAGGCAGGCCATCGACTTCCTTGGGCCCGGTCCATCCCTTTGGGGTCTTCATGACGATCACCGGCCAGCGCGGCCGTTCCCCCGGCTTCCGCCGCGCCGCCTGCTGGATTCGGGCGACGTCGTCGAGGACGCGATCGAGTAGCGCAGCCATCGCCTGGTGCATCACCTCGGGGTCGCTGCCCTCGATGAAATAGGGGGCGTAGCCGTTTCCCTCCAGCAGCTGGCGGAGCTCGCTCGCCGGGATGCGCGCCAGCACGGTGGGATTGGCGATCTTGTACCCGTTGAGGTGGAGGATGGGGATCACGGCGCCGTCGGTCACCGGGTTGAGGAATTTGTTCGAATGCCAGCTCGCGGCCAGCGGCCCCGTCTCTGCTTCCCCATCGCCGATGACACAGAACACCTTGAGGTCGGGGTTGTCGAAGGCCGCTCCATACGCGTGGGTCAGGGAATAGCCGAGCTCGCCTCCCTCGTGGATCGACCCTGGCGTCTCCGGCGCGTCATGGCTCGGGATGCCACCCGGAAACGAGAACTGGCGGAACAGCTTTTGCATCCCGGTCGCGTCGCGCGTGATGTCCGGATAGACCTCGGTATAGGTGCCTTCCAGGTATGCATTCGCAACCATCCCGGGGCCGCCGTGCCCGGGGCCGCAGATATAGATCGCGTCCAGACCTCGGGCCTTGATAACGCGGTTGAGGTGCGCGTAGATGAAGTTCAGCCCCGGGGTCGTTCCCCAGTGCCCGAGCAACCGCGGCTTGGTCTGCTCCACGCGTAGCGGTTCGCGAAGCAATGGATTTTGCAGCAGGTAGATCTGGCCGACCGAGAGATAGTTGGCCGCGCGCCAGTAGGCATGGATGGCGCGAAGTTCACGCTCATCGAGGGGACGATCGATGCTGGCGTCGGCCTCGCGCTGCCGCGTTTGCATAGCTCCACCTTACGTGAAGGCGCATGAAGCGAGATCGTCACGATGCGTCAAAACCTGGTCGCGATCCGTGCAAACGAAGTGGTTCCGTAACGTTTTTCGGGCGGCTCGCCCGTACACTGGCCCTGGGATGAGGAAACCAGTTAAGAAATCCGCCGCGTCGAAAACGAGCAAGCCGACGCCGCGCGCGAAGCCGGCGCCGAAACCCAGGCCGAGGCCAGCGCCGAAACCCAGGCCAAAGCCGGCGCCGAAACCCAGGCCGAAGCCGGCGCCCACACCCACGCCTGGACCGGCACCGAAACCCAACTCCAAGATCCAGCACGTGGTGATCATCGTCAAAGAGAATCATGCCTTCGATAACTACTTCGGGCGCTTTCCCGGTGTCGACGGTGCCGCCAACCTCGCGCTCGCCTCGGACCCACCCTCAAAGGACCATCCGCATGATCACGCCTCCTGGCTAAAACGCGACACTGGTGCCGCGCGCGAGCAGTACGACCAGCCCAACCTTCCCAACTACTGGCGCTTCGCCAGGCAGTACACGCTGTGCGATCGCTATTTCACCGAGGTGGCGGGCCCGTCGACCCCCAACCATCTGATGCTGATCGCCGCCGACTCGCCCATCATCAACAACCCGCACTACCGCGATCCAATCAATTTGCAGCCGCCCTTCAACCTGCCCTCGCTACCTGCCAACCTGGCGAAGGCGGGGCTCACCTGGAAGAACTACGGCGGCTACGCGCACGGGTACATCGCGGCCTTGAAAGGCAGCGCCAACAACGTGACGGCCGATAAGTTCGCCGTGGACGCGGCCGCCGGCAAACTGCCCACGGTCTCGTGGCTCTATGGGCCGAAAGGGCTGAGCGAGCACCCGGTCGAGTCCGTCCACGACGGCGAGAAATGGACCGCGACGCAGGTCGACGCCATCGTCAAGGGTGGCCTGTGGCCGAACACCGTGGTCTTCATCACCTGGGACGACTGGGGCGGCTGGTACGATCACGTCATCCCGCCCGAGGTGGAGACCTGGACCGATGGCACGCAGTTCCGCTACGGCACCCGGGTCGGCTGCCTGGTCCTGAGCCCTTTTGCGAAAGCCGGATACATCTCAAAGACGCTGCACTCGCACGTCAGCGTCGTGAAGTTCGTCGAGTCGACCTTCGGGCTGCCCTCGATCAATAGCCGCGACCAGGCCGCCGACGACATGTCGGACTGCTTCGACTTCACCCAGCAGCCGCTCCCGCCACCGTCCCCCTCCGTCTAAGAACGAGGCGGCTTTAGACTGCCGCCGTGCGTCTACCGGCGGCGCTGCGGCCGCTCGAGCAGCCCCCATTTCGGCTCCTCTGGGTGGGCCAGGCCATCTCGGCCAGCGGCGACGGACTCGTCTCCGTTGCCCTCGTCTTTGCCGTGCTCCGGATCGGTGGATCGGCGTCACAGCTTGGCCTGGTTCTCGCGGGCTCGGCTCTCAGCCGGGTCGCATTCTTTCTGGTCGGCGGCGTGTGGGCCGACCGGTTGCCTCGCCAGTTGGTGATGCTTGCTTCCGACCTGGTCCGGGCGGCCCAGCAGATCGTGATCGGGGTCCTGCTTATTTCTGGCCTCGCCCAAATCTGGCATCTCGTTCTCGGCGCCCTTATCTTCGGTGCGGCCCAGGCCTTCTTTCTCCCGGCGGCGAGCGGCCTGGTGCCCGAGACCGTGTCGCCGTCAGGCCTCCAGCAGGCCAATGCCCTGATGGGGTTGTCGCGGAGCGCAACGTCGATCGTGGGACCCGCGCTGTCGGGCGTCCTCGTCGCGCTCTTTGGGCCCGGCTGGGTCTTCATCATCAACGCCCTGACCTTCGTCGTCAGCGCGCTTACCCTCGCCCTTCTTCGGGTGCCGAGCCGCCTCAGGCCGTCCCGCGATTCATTCCTGCGTGAGCTTGCCGGCGGATGGCACCACCTTGCGATCCGGCCCTGGTACTGGCTCAATCTCTGTGCCCACGCCCTGTGGGGCTTCGCCATCGCCGCCTTCTATGTCCTGGGTCCGGTGATCGCGTATCGCCAGCTCGGCGGCCCGTCGGCATGGGGCTTGATTGCCGCCTCGCTCGGGATCGGGTTGGTGGTCGGAGGCCTGATCGCGCTCAGGTTCAGGCCGTCGTGGCCGCTGGTGGTCGGCAACCTGGCCCTCACGCCAGCCGCGCTCCAGCTCCTGGCGCTCGTCCCGCCCTTTCCGGTCCCGGTCATCGCGGCGTGCTGCATCGTCGGCTTCAGTGGCCTCGCCTTCCTCGACGAGGTTTGGGAGGCGACCATCCAGCAGTTGATCCCCGCGGACGTCATGTCCCGAGTTAGCTCGTACGACTGGATGATTTCATCGATCGCGATGCCGGCTGGCTTTGCCGTGGCCGGTCCCGCCGCGGCCGCATTTGGGGTCCGTCCAACGCTTGTCATGGCGGCCGTGATCCTCGCGGTCCCCTGCTCCCTGGTCATCGCCATCCCGGGCGTCCGTCGGGTCCGCCGCGCCGCTGACGGAACGATCGTGGAGGGGAGCCCCACCTATCGCACCGGCTGAGCCCGTTTGTAACCCAAATCGCAACGTCGACGTTTCCAGCTCCCCGGGCCGTTGCATCAGTGGTGCCAACCCCGCAGGCCGTCCTTCCGTTTGCCCTCCTTGCCACCGCCATCCTTGCCCTCCTTGTGGCCGGGGCGGCTGGCTTCCGCCTGGCCAAGCGGGGTCAGGCGCCCCAGCGGGTGGCCCTGGCCACGATCGGCTCCCTGACACCCGAACAGCTCAAGACGGCGCCGCCCCTGACGAAAGACCCCCTCGCCGACGCGGCCCTCCTGCGGCTGTGGTCGCTGACCGACCCCGTCGTGGCCCGCCAGCGACAGCTCACCGAGCAGAACGGCGACCTCCAGCGGCGCTACGGCCAGGCCCGGGCGCTGATCGACCTGATGGCCGAATTCAACGAGGTCATGCAGCTCTCCGCCGTCCTCGACCGCCTCAGTGCCGGCCTCAGCCGCTTCTTCGCCGGCGACGGCGTCGCGATCTGGATCCGGGCGCCCCAGGGCCACTTCCAGCTGGCCGTCAGGGTGGCGGAGGAGTTCCCTGCCTCGCTCAATCCGAACGATCGCTGGGTGGCCACCGTGCTCGCCGGCGAGGCCGGCCTTGTCCTCCCCATGTGGCTCGATCGCGAGATGCCCTGCATGGCAGCACCCCTGCTGGATGCCCAGGCGCAACGCATCGGAATCGTGGCGCTCACCTCCCGCCGCCGGCCCGACTACACCGTCGAGGATGGCGCCTTCCTCCGCACCGTGATCGGCCACGCCGCCATGGCGATCCAGAACGCCACCATGTACGAGTTCATCGACACCCTTTCTCGCATCGACCCGCTCACCGGCCTGCACAACCGCCGCGAGTTCGATCGCCTCCTGGCGCAGGAGTTACAGCGCGCCCAGCAGTCGGGCCAGCAGCTGGCCTTGATCGTTGCCGATATCGACCACTTCAAACAGATCAACGACCGTTATGGCCACCAGGAAGGCGACCGGGCTCTGCAGCAGGTCGCCCGCCTGATCCAGCTCGTCCCCAAGCGGGTGACCGATGCCGCGTTCCGCACCGGTGGCGAGGAGTTCGCGGTGCTGATGACCGACACCGACAAGATCGGCGCCGTCGCGTTGTCGGAATCCCTGCGCAGCCTGACCGAAAGCGCCCGCTTTTTCGGCAGCAATGAGCCGGTCACCGTCAGCCTCGGCGTCGCCAGCTACCCGGCGGATGGCCAGGACCCGACCAGCCTGATGCTCGCCGCCGACCGTGCCCTGTATCAGGCCAAGGCCGCCGGTCGAAATCGCGTCGAAGCCGCCTGAGCCGGGGCGGCCTCAGTCCTTGTAGCGACCCGCGAGTGTCGGCCGGTTGCCGCCCATCATCAGGTTCCGCTGCGCCTCGTCCGATGCCTTGATCCGTTCTGCATCTTCGAGGCCCGGGACGCAGACGACTTCGCCGGCGTCGAACCCATGCAGCGTGGCCCTGACCACATCGTCCGCGCTCATAGAGCCAGGCAGCGGCCCGCCCAGTCCCGCGACCGTGTGGAACTCGGTCGCCACGATTCCGGGGCAAAGCACCATCGCCCGGACCCCGGTCCCCGCCAGTTCGGTGGCCAGGCACTGCGTGAAGACGACAATGAACGCCTTGGCCCCGGCATAGGTGGCCCTCGCCGGGAGCGGGCTGACCGGCAGCGACCCTGAGAAGGCCAGCAGCGACGCGACATTGATGATGGCGCCGGATCCCCGCTTGAGCATGCCGGGCACCGCGGCCCTCGACAGGCGGGTCACGGCCCGGACGTGCAGGTCGATCAGGTCGTCCGCCATCTCGGGATCGAGGTCCTTGAAGGGCCGGTAGCCGGCAAACCCGGCATTGTTGACGACGAGCCCCAGCCGGTCGTCCGCCTCGATGGCGGCTTCGACCCGGTCCAGGTCCTCGGCCTTCGTCAGGTCCGCCCGCAGGACGTCAACCGACACCTTGTGCTTCGCCGTCAGCGATCGCTGCAGCTCCTCGAGCCGCTCGAGGCGGCGGGCCACCAGCAGGAGGTCATCCCCTCGCGCGGCCAGCGCGGTTGCCAGCGCGGCGCCGATCCCCGCCGACGCCCCGGTGATCAACGCCCGTCGGCCGGACGTCCCCTGTTGTGCCATGCGACTCCCTCCATACGCGTTTCGAGTAATCGTCATTCAGCCTAGCGGACGGCGAGGTCACGAAATTGTTGCATCGCGCTGCCCACGTGCGACGTCATCATGGCGTTGCTCCTCCATGGTTGGGAGATTCCTGCAGCGACTGCTGCCGCGGACCCTCGTCAGCCAGTTCGCCTTCCTGAGCGGCTTCGCCATTGTCCTGCTGGGACTTTCGCTCGGGACATTTCTCAAAGTTCTGATCCAGGACCACGCCCAGGCCAACGCGGTCCAGAGCGCCCAGGTGATCGCCGGAATCGGGATCCAGCCGCTCCTTACCGAGGCCGACCTGCAGTCTGGCCTCACCGACGAGCATATTCAGGCGCTCGACTCCGCGGTCACCAGCAGCAAGCTGCTCGGGACAGAGCTGGCCCGCATCAACATCTGGAACGAGCAACACCGCGTGGTGTACTCGAACGACCACTCCCTGATTGGGAAGGTTTTCCCACCGTCTGCCGAACTCAACGATGCGCTCGCCGGCACGTCGTTCTCGGGCGTCAGCCGGCCCAGCAAGGCGGAGAACGCGAGCCTGATCTCCTTCGGGCAGGTCCTCGAGGTCTACGTCCCGCTCCGGCTGCAGGGCTCGACCAATCCGGGTGGCGCCTTCGAAATTTACCTCCCCTACCGGCCAATCGCCGCCGCCATCCTGCGCGACGACCTCACCGTGCTCGGGGTCCTCGGGCTTGGCCTGCTCCTCCTCTACGCCCTGCTCTTTCGGATCGTCAGTCAGGCGGCCCGGCGGCTCCGGCAACAAACCGCCGACCTGAAGCGGCAAACGGCCGAGCGCGAGCACGCCGCGCATCACGATGCCCTGACCCTCCTCCCGAACCGAACGCTCTTCCATCAACGGCTTCGCGATGCCCTCTCATCGCCCGAAGCCCGGGGCGCGATCATGATCATGGACCTCGACCGCTTTCAGGAGATCAACGACACGCTGGGGCACCACAACGGCGACTTGGTACTCCTGGCGGTGGCGAAGCGGCTGGCCGCGGTCACGGACACGGGGTTCGTCGCACGGCTTGGCGGCGACGAGTTCGCCGTTCTCCTCGCGTCCGTGACAGACCAGGCCGAGGCAATTCGCTTCGCGGAGCGTCTCCTGGCAACGTTCGCCGACCAGGTCACCCTCGGCGAGCTCACGCTTGATGTCCGGGCCAGCGTCGGCCTGGCGTTCTTCCCTGAACACGGCATGGACGCTGACGCCTTGATGCAGCGCGCGGATATCGCCATGTACGTGGCGAAGGGGGCAAAGCGCGGCTACGAGGTCTACTCACCCGAGGCGGATCGGTATGCACCCGAGCGGTTGGCGTTGATTGCTGACCTCCATCGTGCCATCAACGGCACCGGGCTCTTCCTCGCCTATCAACCAAAGATCGATCTCCAGCGCGGGCGCATCTCGGGCGTGGAGGCGTTGCTGCGGTGGCAGCACCCGAGTCGCGGACTCCTCCAGCCGGATGCCTTCATCCCGCTGGCGGAGCACATCGGGCTCATCAAGGAATTGACCCTGTGGGTTCTGGACGCCGCCCTCGCCCAGTCGCAGGCGTGGGCGCGCGACGGCATCGATCTCGGCATCGCGGTCAACCTATCCGTGCGCAACCTGCTCGACCTCGACTTGCCCGACCACGTGGGTCGCCTGCTCGACAAGTGGAACGTTCCGGCGAGCCGGCTCGAGCTCGAGATCACCGAGACCACCCTGATGGAGGACCCCGCACGGGCCAGCGCCGTCATGGCCCGGCTCAGTGGCATGGGGATCCGACTCTCGATCGACGACTTCGGCACCGGCTACTCCTCGCTCGTCTTCCTCAAGGAGCTGCCCGTGCAGGAGATCAAGATCGACAAGTCCTTCGTCCTGAACATGCTGGGCGACGCCGGCGACGGCGCCATCGTGCGCTCCATCATCGACCTCGGGAAGAACCTGGGCCTCGAGGTGGTCGCCGAGGGGGTCGAGAGCCAGGGAATCATGCAGGAACTGGCTCGTCAGGGTTGCACGACCGCCCAGGGCTTCTTTATCAGCCGGCCCGTCTCCGCCGAGCGGCTCACGGCCTGGCTGAGTGACTCCTCGTACGCCAACGTCCGGGCCGCCTGAGTCGGCTTCCTCACCCGCGCCGCCTGCTGACGGCGTCTAGAGATTGGACGGCTGGAAAGGCCGTGCGATCACCGGACTCGTAGGAGGAAACAAGTCATGCGCCCGCAACTTTTGATCTCCCTGGCGGCGGCAACTGCGGCGGTAGCATTGGGCGGCGGCGTCACCGCCTCGGCGGACAATCTCGGGGCCTTCACCTGCACCAACAAGTCTGGCGGGGTCGCAGGCGCGCCGGGCACGGTCGCGTCCATCCGCATTGCTCATCACGATGGGTACGACCGTCTGGTCTTCGAGTTCGCTCCCTCATCGGCAGGCCCCGTTCCAGCCTATTCCCTGACCCAGCAGACGTCATCGACCTTTACCCGCGATGCGAGCGGCCAGTCCGTAACGCTCGACGGCTCCGCCGGCGTCAAGGCCGTGTTCCACAACACGAACGTCGGCAGCGGGGTCCCCGGCGATGTCAAAGCGGGGCTGCCGGCGATCCGCGAGGTGACCAACATCGGCGACTTCGAGCGCGTCACCAGTTACGGGATGGGCCTGGCGACACCGGCCTGTTTCCGGGTGCTCGAGCTAAACGGCCCCACGCGCCTGGCGATCGACGTCCAAACCGCGCCAGATGCCGCCCAACCGGCAGCACCGGCGACCGCAATTCCGACACCGACCTTGGCGCCGGTCACGCAATCGACCGATCTCGCCCCCTCAGACCTGGCGACCACCGGCCATCCCCAGGCTCCCGGTCAGCCGGCAGGCCTGCCCCTCGCCCAACTCGCCCTGGGACTGCTCGTGCTGACCGGCGGCCTCGCCCTGATCGGCCTCAGGTTCGTCGGGAGGAAATGACAGCCGGGGGAATTTTCATTCACCCGTTCACAAGCTTCGCGGCGTCTATACGATGGGCATGCTCATGGACCCCGTCCTTGGCCGCGTCATTGACCGTTGGCGCGATGGCGATCGCGACGCCTTCGAGGAGGTGGTCGACCGCTATGGCCTGCAGGTGCTGCGGACGGCTCGCTTGATCCTCCGCGACGAAGCGCTGGCGGAGGACGCGACGCAGGAGACATTCCTGAAGGCCTGGCGGCAGATCGGCACCCTTCGCGACGAAGAACCGGGTCCCTGGCTGAACCGGATCGCGACCAACGAGGCGATCTCGACCTACCGGCGGCGACATCGGTTCCAGGCGCTGGCGGAGCGATTCGGCCGGCTGGGTGGCGGCAAGCGAGAGGTGTCCACCGAGGCGCGAATGGATCTGGCCCGGGCGCTCGACCAGTTGAAGCCCGACCAGCGAGCGGCGGTCGTCCTGCATTACTACCAGGACCTCAGTGTCGAAGACGCGGCGAAGGCGCTCGATGTCCCGGTCGACACGATGAAATCGCGATTGAAAACGGCGCTGCGCCGGTTACGTGAGTTGACCGGCTCAGAGGAGGAAATCGGATGAGCGACAAGTTCGAGCGCGAGCTGCGGGAGCACCTCCACCGGGAGGCGGGCCAGACTCCCCAGTTCCCGCGCGCGCTTCGCTCCCGAATCCGCGACGGCGTTGCGCCGCGTACCCGGAATCAGCTCGGGCCGCAGCTTGCCCTTGCCGGGGCCCTGGTGCTGATCGCCGTCGTCGCGTTGGGTCTTCGGAACTCCAACCTGATCATCAACACCGTGGGAAGGGGCATCCACGTGATCATTCCGACTCCAACGCCGAGTCCCACGCCGCAGCCCTTCAGTTGCAGCCCCGTGTCCGGCGGCAAGGCCGGGCTCTCCACCTCGCTCAGCGCAATCCGCTCGGCCGGCCACCCGGGCTACGATCGCGTCGTTTTCGATCTCGGTGCCATCCCGTCCTACGACGTCATCGGCCAGAATTCGTCGACCTTCCTCAAGGACGCCAGTGGCCAACCGGTCACGCTACAGGGCACGGCCGGCGTCAAGGTGATCCTTCGCACGACGGACGCGCCGAGCAGTTCGCAGGACGGCACCCCGAACCTGAAGACGGTTCGGCAGATCGCCCAGGTGGGGAACTTCGAGCACCAGCTGACCTACGGCATCGGCCTCGCATCATCGACTTGTTTCCGCGTGACTGAGCTCAACAATCCGGTGCGTCTCGCGATCGACTTCGACACCTCGAACCCTAGCGCCACGCCGTCGCTGGCCCCCACGCCTGTGCCGACCCTCCCGCCCTCGCCCGCAGCCACGGCGCTGGGACCGTTCACCTGCACCGACCTCAGCGGTGGCACCGCGACGACGCCGCCCGCGCAGCTGACCGCCGTGAGGATTGCCCACCAATCCGGCTATGACCGGATAGTCTTTGAGTTCAGTGGTGGGACACTTTCGGCCTACACGCTGACACGCCAGGCCTCAACGCATTTCACAAAGGATGCGAGCGGCCAGCCGGTAACGCTGCAGGGTTCATCAGG
>CAAGKR010326036.1_pt1 | contig 14734 bp, 12 predicted proteins | sample 2556971 | NCBI WGS metagenome assembly CAAGKR01 (sample SAMEA5207829, study PRJEB30636) | soil metagenome | biome: forest; feature: boreal; material: soil | place: USA | collected 2011-09 | depth 1 m | reverse complement strand
GGGGAGCGGGAGCCGCTGGAGAGGCTGGCGGACGAAAAACAGCTGGTCGCCTTCAGGCACGACTCGTTCTGGCAGCCGATGGACACCATGCGCGAAGTCAACATCCTCGAAGGCCTATGGAGCAGCGGCCGGCCGCCATGGAAGGTGTGGTGACGAAGCCCGAGTTCTGGCAGGGCCGCCGGGTGTTTGTCACGGGTGCCACCGGCCTTGTCGGCTCCTGGCTGTGCGCCGATCTTCTCGACGCGGGCGCCCGGGTGGTCGGGCTGGTGCGGGACACGGATCCGCAATCCCGGCTCTTCAGTTCGGGCGACCACCTCAGGATGTCGATCGTCAGTGGCGACCTGGCCGATCTGCGCACGGTCGAGCGGGCGATCGTCGAACAGCAAGCTGAGACAGTCTTCCACCTGGGCGCACAGGCGATTGTGGCCGTGGGCGAAGAGCTGCCCCTAGAGACGTTCGAGTCCAATATTCGGGGCACGTACAACGTGCTGGAGGCATGCCGGCGCCATGCCACGCTGGTGCGCCGGGTGGTTGTCGCCTCGAGCGACAAGGCCTATGGCACGCAGGAGCGCCTTCCATACACAGAGGACATGCCGCTCCAGGGCCGGCGCCCGTACGAGGTGTCGAAGAGTTGCGCTGACCTGCTCGCGCGGTCCTACTTCGAGACCTACCGGCTGCCCGTGGCGATCGCGCGCTGCGGGAACATCTACGGAGGTGGCGACCTGAACTGGAGCCGCCTTATCCCGGACACAATCCGTGCCACTCTGCTCGGGCAGTCCCCGGTGCTGCGCAGCAACGGGCGCTACATCAGAGACTACGTATTCGTAAAGGACGTCGTCAGTGCCTACAAGGCCTTGGCCGAGGCGCTCGACGACGAAGCGCTGTTCGGCGAAGCCTTCAACTTCAGCGCGGAACGGCCGTATACGGTCCTAGAGGTCGTGGAGGCCATCCAAAAGCAGTTGGCGGTCACCGCCCTGCCGCCGGTGATCCTCGATGTTGCACAAGGAGAGATCGAATCTCAGTACCTCGATTCGAGCAAAGCGCAGCGCCGGCTCGGATGGTCTGCTCGCTTCTCGCTCGAAGAAGGCTTGGCGGAGACCATCGCCTGGTACCGGGAGTTTCTCGGCCACAACGCGGCCAATAAGCCTATGCGTGCACTCGACAGGAACCCGCGCGACAGCAGATGACGGTTACCGAATCGGCGGCCAGAACCGCCTGCCGAAGTTGCGGAGGGTCTGGTCTCGAGCTCGTACTGTCGCTCGGCGAAACTCCCCTCGCCAACTCGCTCTTGAGCCGCGACCAGCTGGGCCTGCCTGAGCCTCGCTTCCCCCTCGACCTGGTCTTCTGTCCCGCCTGCGCCCTCGCCCAGATCACGGTTACCGTTCCTCCCGAGCAGCTCTTCTCCGAATACCTCTATCTGTCGTCGTACTCCGACACGATGCTGGCCCACGCCCGCGAGCTGACGGACAGGCTGCGCCGAGAGCGAGGCCTATCGGGCACCTCGTTGGTGATCGAGATTGCGAGCAACGACGGCTACTTGCTGCAGAACTACGTGGCCGTCGGGATCCCGGTGCTCGGCGTGGAACCTGCTCGCAACATCGCCAAGGTTGCGGTCGAACGTGGGATCCCCACGCTGGTCGAGTTCTTCGGGGCCGTCCTCGCTCAGCGCCTCGCCGGCGAGGGCCGCCATGCCGACGTGGTTCACGCCCACAACGTTCTTGCCCACGTCGCCGATCTAAACGGCGTGGTCTCCGGAATCCATGCTCTCTTGAAAGATGACGGCGTCGCCATCATTGAGGTGCCCTACGTCCGCGACCTCATCGAGCGCAGCGAGTTCGACACTATCTACCACGAGCATCTCTGCTACTTCTCGCTGACATCGCTCGATCACCTGTTCAAGAGACATGGCCTCACCATCGTCGACGTGGAGCGGCTCACCATCCACGGTGGCTCGCTCCGCATCTTCGCGGCCAAGGGCCGTCCGGCCGGCGCTGCCGTGGGCGCGCTGTTGGACGAAGAGGAGGGGGCGGGCATCGCTTCGATTGCCTACTACGCGAGCTTCGGCGCGCGCGTGCAGCACCTTCGGGAACGGCTGCTGGAAACGCTGGCCGGCCTTAAGTCGAACGGCTGCAGGATCGCGGCTTACGGTGCATCCGCAAAAGGCAGCACTCTGCTGAACTATTTTGGAGTCGGCCGCGAGACCATCGACTTCGTGGCCGATCGGAGCCCGGTCAAGCAGGGACTCTTCACACCAGGCACCCACCTTCCAATCGTGCCTGCCGAGCAGCTGCTTGCGGAGATGCCCGGATACACGCTGCTTTTGGTCTGGAACTTTGCCGACGAGGTCCGGCGTCAGCAGCAGGCGTACCACGAGAGGGGAGGACGGTTCATCATCCCGGTGCCCGATGTTCACATCGTCTGAGCTCGCGGCGTGCAGCTGACCTGGTGAGGTTCGAGCCGCTGCCCGTGGCCGGAGCCTACGTCATCGAACTGGAGCCGCACCACGATGAGCGCGGCTTCTTCGCCAGGTCCTGGTCGGCGAAGGAGTTCCGCTCGCGGGGGCTCGACCCCGCCGTCGCCGAGTGCAGCATCTCCTTGAATCGAATTGCCGGGACACTGCGCGGCCTGCACTATCAGGCGTCCCCCCACGAAGAGGCCAAGGTGGTCCGCTGCACCAGGGGCTCTGCCTTCGACGTAGTCGTCGACCTGCGCCGGTCGTCGCCGACCTTCAGGCTATACGCCGCGATCACCCTCACCGCGGACAACCGCCGAGCGGTCTATGTGCCAGAGGGCTGTGCCCACGGGTTCGAAACCCTTGAGGACGGCACGGAGATCGTGTATCAGATCAATCGCGAATACATGGCCGATCAGGCGCGCGGGGTGCGCTGGGACGATCGCGCCTTCGCCATCCCCTGGCCGTCGCCTCCGATCGTCATGTCGGACCGCGACCGCGCGTTCGCCGACTTCACCGGATGACCCGCGTTCTGGTGACCGGCGGAGCCGGCTTCATCGGATCTCACCTTGTCAGGACGTTGGTGGACCGAGAGCACGACGTCGCCGTAGTTGTGCGCCCGACCACCTCGCTCTATCGGCTCGAGGACGTCATCGATCGCATCCGCCTCGTCCGGGGCGACGTCGCTCGCCCGACGGAGGTACTCTCTGGCCTCGATGGTTGGCGGCCGCAAGCCTGCGCCCACCTTGCCTGGTACGCAGAGCCCACCACGTATCTGGTCTCACACGAGAACCTGAAGGCGCTGAGTGACGGCGTTCGATTCCTGACCCACATGATTGATGCCGGCTGCTCGCGCTTTCTGATCACCGGCACGTGCGCCGAGTATCGAACGAGCGGCGGCCCGCTACGCGAGGATAGCGCGGTCGATCCACGCACCCTCTACGCAGCGTCGAAGCTTTCAATGCTCATGCTCGCCCAGCAGCTCACTCAACAGACTGAAGCGGTCCTAACGTGGGCCCGGCTCTTCTACCTGTATGGCCCGTTCGAGCCTGAGCAGAGGCTGGTTCCCTCGGTTGTTCACGCTCTGCTGGCGGAGCACGAGTTCGCAGCCAGCACAGGCACGCAGGTACGCGACTACCTTCACGTATCCGATATGGCCGGTGCCCTGTGCGCGCTGGTCGAAGCCGAGGTGGGGGGGACGGTCAACGTTTGCTCCGGGGTCCCGACCAGCGTCCGGGAGCTCCTGGTTGAGATCGGACGGCTTCTCGGCCACTCGGAGCTGATCCGGTTCGGAGCGGTGGGCACGCGTGCCGCATGGGACCCGCCGTATGTCTGCGGAGACAATGCTCGGCTGCTGTCTGAGACGCTTTGGCGTCCACGCTACGAGCTAAAGGCCGGCCTCGAGGAGACCATAGCGTGGTGGCGGACCAGAGGCTCAGGTTAGTCTCGATGCGGGCCGAATCCTCCAGCATTGAGACACTTCAGCCGGCGGCAGCTTGCTGCAAGACTTGCAGGAGCCGTGGCGCTTGAACGCGAAGGCAATAGAAATCCAGAATCGTCTGTCGGGCCGCCGAACCTAACCGCCTGCGCAGACGCTGGTCAGCCAGCAAGCGCACCAGCGCGTCAGACCAATCCTCGGCGGATGTCGCAAGGACGCCGTTCTCACCGTCGCGAACGAATTCGGTCACGCCTCCGACCGGCGAGGCGATGCAGACGGCGCCGCAACTCATGTAGACCACCGGCTTGAAGCCACTCTTGCCCTTTCCCCACTCGTCAGCACGCACGGGATAGAGCCCAATGTCGAGGCTTTGATAGTCAGCCACTTCGTCCGGCAGCGACCACGCCTTCGCAACCACATCGGCACCCGGGACATTCCAATCACGGCCAGATCCCACGATCTTGAGGATGAACTTGTGTTGCTCCGCCGCCTGGCGTAACGGGTCAATGATCTCGTCCAAGTATCGCGAGGTGGAATGAGTGCCGATCCAACCCACGACCGGCAAATTGCTATTGGAATGGTTCGTCGGTTGGAAGACCTCGGCGTCGACCACCGTCGGAATGACAGTGATTTCGTCAGGCGTGCGGAGCGTCAAGGCGTAGTCCCGGGCATAGGCGTTGCAGGCGATCACGTGTCGGGACATGCGGATAATCTGTGCCACCTTCGATGGGAACTTGGAGAGCCTCGCCAGCCGGCCCCAAGCCGAGACTGGGTCTTGAAGCCAGATCGCGTCATCGATGTCAAATACGACAGGTGTTCTGTTGGCTGTGGCTATCAACCACTCGAGTACTGGGGGTCCGAAGAGGAGTGCCCCGCGTTGGACGAAGACGACGTCGAAGCGTGACGAAGACAACGCTCGCAAGGACTGTTTGACTGCGCTCGCGACCAAGCGCGCCGCCTTGCCGAGGCGCCCTCCTGGCGCGTAAAAGGTCTTGAAGTCGCGTGAACTCAGCAATGAAGCAAGTTGGCAGGAGACGCCATTTTCCTCCAGGAAAGGAAAGTATTGGGTTGCGCGAAACCTCGTTGAAGCAGCCTCGTGCGGGTACGGCGCCAAAAACAGGGCCCGCAGCATCAGCGAGCGGCCGATTGGTGTCCCGTGCACTCCTCGAGATACGCATCGAGTGCATCCTGCCAAGCGCTCATTCGATCCATGCCCGTCAGTTCGAGGTTGTAATTTCGCATCGCTTCGGAATGAGCGCGCTGAGCGGCTAGTGGGAATTGTGTCGATTTGACGGGGATGACATGCGCGTCGGAGCCCAGGAACTCGACGATTCTTCGCGCGATGTCGTAACGGCTGCATACGCCCCGATTGGTCATGTGGAACAAGCCGAAGCGTTGCGAAAGCAGCAGATCTCTGATACCAAGTACGAGCTCACGCGCGAAGGTCGGACTTCCCACTTTGTCATCCACCGCACTGATTTCAGTGCGGCCTGACTTCAGCTGGGCCAGAATCTTGCTTACGAATTTCTTGTCCTTGGAGTTCCCGCCCATCATCCAGCCGGCTCGAACAATGAAGTACCGACTGAGAAGTCGCTGCACATGAAGCTCGCCGGCTAACTTGCTCGCACCGTAGACGTTTGCGGGACAGGGGGGATCGTACTCGGTGAAAGGGCCCATGGCTCCGTCGCCACCGAACACCCCGGCAGTACTCGTGTAAACCAACACTGCCCCGGCTGCCTGGCAGGCGAGAGCGACATTATGGGTTCCGATCGCGTTCGTTCTGTACGAGTGATCGGGTTCGAGTTCACATCGATCGACGTCGGTCTCCGCCGCCAGGTGGATTACGGCCGAATACTCGTGGCTGGCCAGCCGCTGCTGGACTCTCTCCAGATCCCTGACATCCAGCGTGTCGATGTCTGTGAGCTCTAAAGGTTCGTTGAATTCGCCGGTGAGCGGGCCAAAATAGCTGCCGACCATGCCATTTGCGCCCGTGACTAGAATCATTGGCAGTGCCGATATTCGTTGGTCGCTAATGCAAAAAAAGCGGACCTAATCATTGAATCTTTGCGACCGCGTAGAGCAACTCGCGGTTCCCAAACAGCTCCAGTGTTCGGGATGCCCACTCACGGATCAGTAAGAGACCACGACGCGCATTTGCGCTAACACCATATCCGCGGTCGCGGCCGGAAAGCGTGCCGACTTCCTCTACCGAGTAACCGCCCTGCTTCAGCGCGTATACAAGCGACTTTCTCGAGTGGCCCCACCGATGGTACGGTGGATGGAACGGCGACAGGCGGGCACTCCAGCGCAGGCGGCGAGCGGCATAGTAGGCGTCCACGAGCCTGAGGAAGTAAGAGTCACAGTTGGGTACCTCGACGAATACGACTCCGTCGCGCGTGAGATACGGTTGCAACGCCCTCAACAGGTCCACCGGCTTGTCCACATGCTCGAGGACGTGGAGCAGAGTTACCGCGTCATACGACGCCGTCGGGACATTTGCGCTCGGGTCCAGATAACCTTCGCGGACGTTCGCCCCATGATCACGGGCATGGTGCGCCAGGGCGGCGGAAGGCTCAATCCCCTCGGCGTCCCATCCCGCCATTGCTGCCTCAAGGACAAATTCGCCCTTCCCCGCGCCCACGTCCAGCAGCCGACCACGCAATCCATGGCGTTCAATCACGGCTAGGCGCGAAGAGATGGCCTGCTCATTGCCTCCCTTCATCCCGCCGTACAGTAAGGGATCTGCGTAGTGCAGCTTCTCAAGTCGGGCGGCCTCGCTCCACAGGGATTCGATGTAGAAGTAATCGCAATTCCTGCATCGCAGGACGTAGGTGACGAGATGAGGTTCAGCGTGCGGATCAGCGCCTGCATGCTCGCGAGTCCCACGGATACCGATTCGAGTCGCGTCGGACTCGCCGCAGAGGGGGCAAGGAGGTCCGGCCGCCGCGCCCAACTTCACGCGGGCGACAACGTTTCCGCAAAAGCGGTAATGGTTCGATAGGGCGTCTCGCGCAAGCTTGGCCAGGCGTCGGCGGTGTACGTGTACGCTCGCCCATCCAAGCGAGCCCTTAACCGGCCCACAGCCCGATAGCCAAAGACAGAAACCATCGCGGGCACGATCTCCCACCACTTTAGCGATCGGGCCCTTTCGCCGAGGGCCGAAAACGGCAGCTTTCCGAATTCCACTTGCCGATACCAGTGATTGACCTGGCGAATTATGTATTGCCAGCGGTCGATCCGGATCGAGGCGACCTCTGGATACGTGCGCCGTAGCTCCATGAGCCACGCGTACGTCGAATTCACGAGTTCGCTGCCCTCAACCCGGCCTGGGAACACGGAGTCCGAGCCAAGATACCGGAGCCCCTGGACCTGCTGGCCGCTGTAAAAGTAGTGGCCAAACGATTTCGGCGATACCCCAATTACCAGCAGGCGCTCTTTTGTGACGACGACGCGACGCGCACGAAGCAGTAAAGAGTTCAGCGCGAAGTGGTCCGGGAATGGCGCTCGGAACACGTCGCCCGGCACGGAGGCAGTAGCGGAGCGCGAAAACAGTGTGAGCTGCATGTTCAGCGGGTATCGAACCCGGAAGCGAAACATGTCTCTAACGATCGCGACACGCTCGGCTTGTGTTAGCTCGCGCTCTGGGCCCAGGCGCCTAGGGTCGAAATGCCAGGGCGACCACAGTGCAGGCGCATCTGAGTTGAACGATTCGGGTGCGACATACGAATAAGCATCGAAGGTCAGGCAGTCGGGGTCTTCATGCCGCTTCAACAACGCGTCGATGCGATCGAAGAAGCCCGGTAGAAGGAGGTCGTCGTCGCCCATCATCAGGAAATATTCCCCGCGAGCAGCGCGGAGAGCCCGCATCCAATTTTCGGTTACTGGAACGGCCTCACTCGAGCGCACTACTCGTAGGCGCGGATCGCCAGCTCGGGAGGCGAGGATGACCGGCGTCTCATCTGTGTTCGCGTTGTCAGCGACGACGAGCTCAAAATCACCGGTCTGATCGAGGACCGAGTCGATTGCTCCGGGGAGATACTCGGCCCCGCTCCGGGTTGGCAGGAGGACTGAAAACCTCACTGAAGGGGTGGAGTTGGTCACGGCCTCATGATATCCGTGGCCGTGGACTCAGCCGCCCGATGTGAACGGCTTGCATTGACACACATGGATTTGCATGCATGTTGAAACGGAACATCGTCGCCAATGTGTTCGGCGGTTCATGGGTCGCACTTATGTCGTTGATCTTGATTCCTGTCCAAGTCAAGGTCTTAGGAGTGGAGGCTTACGGGCTTGTAGCGTTCATTGCATCGCTGCAAATTCTCTTTAGCATCTTCGACTTCGGGCTTTCGCCAACCATTACCCGCGAGGTCGCGCGAGACACGACCGCGGAGCGACACCGAACGCATGAGCTGCTGCAATCACTCTCCTGGGTCTACTGGTTGATTGGAGTTGGGCTTGGCGCTGTTCTGCTATTGAGCTCGTCGTGGATTGCGAGCCACTGGTTGCACCTCGAGGCCCTTCCGTCAGCTCGAGCCGCAGCGGCCATTCGGCTGGCGGCGCTGGCGGTGATGATTCGCTGGCCGGTCTCCTTCTACAGCGGCGTGGTAGCCGGGCTGCAACGCTTCGACACGCTCAATGGACTTAAGGCGGCTGTGGCGACGCTTACCGCCCTCGGCGGTATCGCGATTCTTGTTCTGAGCCGCGACTTACTCCTGTACATGGGCTGGACGGCGGTTGCGGCAGCGATCGAGCTCGCCGGATACGTCGTCTTGGTCACCAGACTGCTTCCTGGTCAGTCTCTGCGTCCAATCGCGCCGGGGCGAGCCCTCCGCACCGTCGTGTCGTTCGCCGCGGGAGTGAACCTGATCACTGTGCTGTCTATGGTCCTCACGCAGAGCGATCGATTGTTGTTGAGCAAACTCTTGTCGGTCCAGGTCCTCGGCTACTACGCCCTTGCGTACAACATCGTGTACGGCCTGACACTCATCCCATACTTCGTGACATCGGCGACTTTTCCGGCTTTTGTGGCAAGCCATGCCACCGAGGCCAGCCAAGAACTTCGCCTCCGTTACGACAAGGCAACGCAGGTCCTGATGTATGCATACAACCTGCCTGCCTGGTTGCTAGTCTTTTTCGGTCACGACGTCTTGGCGCTGCTGTCGTCTCGATCGGCGGCCGATCACGCTGCACCTATTCTGGCAATCCTCGCGCTCGGCTTCCTCTTCAATGCAGCGGCTGCGGTCGCATATTCAGCTTCCGTGGCGACCGGGAACACCCGGATCCCAATACTCGTGAACACGGTCGCCGTGGTCATCTACCTCCCGCTGCTGCTTGGACTCACCCTTGGCTGGGGCAGTATCGGTGCAGCCGTCGCGTGGCTGTTCCTCAACGTCTATTACCTTCCGACCCTCATACCGCTAGTCCATCGCAGAATCATCGGGATTGGAACCGCACGCTGGCTGGCTCGGAGCTTCTTGCCGTTCGTTGTCTTGGGTTTGGTCTGTTTCGGCTCCGTTAAGATCATGCTTGCTCTGAGCGGTTTGACCAGTGTCGGCGCCGTCATGGCGGCTGGCATTTTCGCGGTTGTGGTATACGTGGCAGTCGGTTTCCGCTTCCTCCAAGCCAGCCTGCGAGCCGAGATCATGCGCTCAGCGTCTGATGTTCGCCAGTCGTGGAGCCCAGGCGTGTCAGGACGCAAGTAGCGAGCAACGGAGCATGTTGACGAGACGGGAGCGAGGTGTAGGGTGAGCGACGGCCGGCCTTTTCCGCCAGGAGCCTTATTCAGGCGGGTTCGAGGCAGACTCAGCCGGTTTCTGATACCGCGCCGCTATGTAGTGGGAGTTGTCGGTCGAAACGTGCGGATCGCTCGAAGCACTCAGATCTCTGGCGGATCCTGCCTCAAGCTGGATGACGGAGTAAACATCGCCGGCATGTGCTGGCTCCTGGTGCCGAACTGGGAAGAACGCCAGAAGACGCCGGGACCGGCGATATCAATCGGCGCTGGGACTTCGATCGGCGAGAGCTGCACGATCAGTGCTGTCAATCACGTCCACATAGGCTTGAACGTGCTTTTTGGACCTCGCGTATGGGTAACGGATCACAACCACGTTTACAGTGACACCACGCGTCCGATTCTCGCCCAGGGTTGGACGTCAGGCGGATCCGTCGACATTGAAGACAACTGTTGGATTGGGACAGGCGCCGTGATCATCGGCCCGAAAGGATTGAGAATAGGCCGCGGCAGCGTGGTGGGCGCCAACTCGGTGGTCATTTCCGACGTTCCAGATTACTCAGTTGTCGCGGGCAATCCCGCCAGGATGGTCAAGAGATACGATCCCTCGACCAAAGCCTGGAAGGCAGGGGAGAGTGGCAGGCTTTGAAGTCGCTCCGTGAAGACGGTAGGGACGACTACATGCAGGATCGTGGTCAGAAACCAGTGTCGATCTCGATCGGCTGGCAAGTGCGCGGATGACCGCTCACCTCGGCCTCGTCTGGGGTTCGGTTCTGTTATTGGTGGCCGCGGTGGTGATCGGGATCAGCTTGCCCGCCTTTGTCGCAGGCGCCTCCGACGACCGACGTTTCTTGCGCGTGGTCTTTGTCGCGGCACTGCTTCTAAGGTGCAGCTTGGCGGTCGTCACCTATCTCAAGCTCCCATACGGCTATTTCGCGCCTGACGAGGCTGGATTCGTCCTCGCCGCTTCGAATTACCTCAGCGCTGTCTCGATACGACCACCCCTCCTCCACGGCCAAGGTTGGATATATTTCAACATCCTGGTCTTCCACGTCTTTGGACCCGAGCCCATGCTCCCGCGGTTGTGGAACTGCTTGGTTGGTGCAGCTACGCCGCTCCTTGGTTATGCGCTAGCCCGAGATTTCGGTGCGATACGCGGTGCGCGGTGGAGCGCGATCCTCATCGCTTTCTTCCCGAGCACCGTCCTGTGGTCGAGCCTCAATCTCCATGACGCAGACGTCTATTTCGTGATCCTGCTGGCGTTCGTGGTCACGATCCGTCTGCAGGAATCGCCACGTTGGTGGCAGGTCGTGGCGGCAGCCGTGACGCTGATGGCGATATACGTTCTTCGCATTTTCTCGGACTACGCGCTTCTCATCGCGGTCGCCTGCGGCATGCTGGCGTCTTGGCTGCGTATATGGAGCAGATTTGCCCGACCGATAGCGATGGTGACGGCCGGAGCCATTGTCGGGGCAGTGGTGGTGGAGGTTGTGCTTCCAGGTCCTGGCCAGTACATCTACACGAGGCTGCACCTCGATCAAGTCGCTGCTGTTCGCGACTCGCTTGCGATCGGTGCCAGATCCGCCGTCGATCCGGATCCAGGCTTGCAGACTCTCGTGGGAGCTCTCACTTTCTTACCGCGTGGGCTCGTCGATTTCTTCCTCCGCCCCTTTCCGTGGGAGCACGGGAGCAGCCTTAGCGTTCTTACGCGTCCGGAAACAATCCTGTATTACGCCCTCGTTCCGCTGGTCGCCGTAGGGATCGTCCTGGCTGTGAAAAAGGTGGCCTTGCGGACCGTCCCGAGCCTGGTCTTCCTGGTCATCACCGGGCTGGGCTACGCGCTGGTAATCTCGAACCTGGGAACGATCTACCGAGAGCGTGACGAACTGCTAGTCGTGATGTTCGTTTTCGTCGGGGTTGCCGTCGACTGGATTGCCACTCTGAGGCGGCCGCCGCAGGCGGTCAAAGTTGCGGCGGCTTCCCCTTGGGGGCGGACAGTCCCGTAGGCTTCAGAAGGTCGGCGCGACTGTCACTCGGGCTCATCCGCTGAAGGCCCGGCGGCCTAGCGGTGTCGTCTAGACTTCGCCGGCTGGCCATCCCGACCAGTCCTCGATGAGAATCACCGAAGAAGACGTAAGCGACAGCTATACGATTCCAACGCGCGCTGCTCGGCTGCGCCACAGGAGATCGACGCCTCGACGACGACGCTCGGCCCGGCGTCCACGCTCATGGCTCGTGCTGACGTTGATCGGGCTCCTACTGATCGGCTCAGGCGGCATCGGGGCGCTTTTGGCTACCCAGCACGCAGGCGCGCTTCAGACCGCGACCATCATCGACCTGCAGCGCGGAGCCGACCAGCTCCAGTTGGCGAAGACAGCTGTGGTCAAGGCAAATTCCGGCACGGGCGATCTCGGCCAACTGAACGCAGCTCTAGTCGACTTCCAGCGTGCCCGCGCCGATTTCCAGCGCGCTCTCGATCGGATCGAAGCCGACGTGTTGCTGCGCGGCGCGCGCATCTCGCCGGGCATCGGAGCGTCATACGTGGAGCCGCGCGTGCAGACCGTTGAAGCCATCGCCCGGATGGGCATCGACTTGGCAAACGCCGGTGAGGGATCAACTCAGCTTGACGTTGCATTGATCAGTCCCAGCCAACCTGGAACGAAGAGTGGGGCCAAGATCCTGTCTGTGATGACACTGGCCCAGGCTAAGGCTCCGGCGATCAAGGCGGACCTGCAGCGTGCGCAGGATGAAACTGCGAAGGTTTACCCGCAGTTCTTGCCTAGCTCGCAACGCGACAGCTTCACCAAGGCGAAAGGCGAGATCGCAAAGGGCCTGACCGAGATGGGCGAATTCGAGCTATTGGCGCCGGCCGTTGTCGACTTCTTGGGCGGCAATGGCAGCCGCACCTATCTGGTGGAGCAGCCCGACCCGGCCGAGCTCCGGGCGGGTGGAGGCTTCATCGGGACCTACAGCCTTCTCACTACCAACAAAGGTGATATCACCCTTGGCAAGGCGGGCAATACGGCCGACATCGATTACCCGCGTCCGAAGATCGGCAATCCGCTATACATTCCGCCACCGGGTCCCCTGCTGCAGTTCACGAGCACGCAGAGCTATATCTTCGGCGACTCCAATTTCCTTCCCGACTTCCCTCAGGCCGCCCAAACGGGGGAGAACCTGTTCATGCACGAAACCGGAACCAAGGTCGACGGTGTCGTGTCTCTCGACCCATGGGCTGTCGCCGGCTTGCTCGGTGTGACTGGCCCAATCGCGATACCCGAATGGAACACCACGGTCGACGCCGCCACGTTCCCAGAGAGCGTGTTCCAGCAGCAGCAGAAGACGGCCAACACAGATCCCAATCGGAAGGCGTTTTTCTCGGCCGTCGCAGCCCTACTGATCGCACGTGTGATGGCACTGCCGAGCGGGCAGTGGTCACAACTGCTTACGGTCCTGAACACACAGGTGACTCAGCGCCATCTCCAGATCTACACCAACAACGCGACGGTGCTTGCGGAGATCAGCCGCGTAGGTTGGTCCGGCTCGATGGTGGTGCCGACAGCCGCGGATGAGACGATGATGGAAGTCGAGTCGAACTTCGGAGCTGACAAGGCCAATCATTGGCTGGCTCGTACCTACAACCTGGTCCTAACCTCTGCCGGCGGTAAGCTGCACCACGCGTTGACCGTCTCGTATGTGAACACGACGCCACCCGGGTATCCGGGGGGGCAGAGGTACAGCTGTTATGTCCGGTTTTACTATTCAGCGGCTGCCACCGGCGGTCAAATCAGTACGGCGCCTGACGGCATTCCTAATACTGAGAGTCATACCGGCTACAACCTTCTTGACGGCTGGTTCGGGATCGATGCCTTTCACCCGGGCTCGGTCAGGATTGCCTGGGACACAGCCATGAACCCGACTGCAACTGAACGGATCTACTGGCAAAAGCAGGCAGGTACGCTCGCCGACCCGATCAAGGTCAGCTATGAAGTCAATGGCAGCACACACACTGCGACGTCCGACCTCGGCCAGGACCGAGTTCTGGTGCTGAGTCCGAACGGAGTGACCATTCTCGCCGGCTCCGCCGGACAGGCGCACCTACCGCTTCTTGGAAGCCAGAGTTAACCTGCGACGATGCCTTTAGCGTTTGAGTAGAGCGATCGATCCGAGCCTGCCTTCGACATCGAGTGCCTGGCGCACTCGCAAAGCGGGCTGGCTGATACTAGGGGCTCTCCTGGTCCTGCTGGCACTCACCTTCAAGCCGAGCATCGAGAACGACGGCATCGGCTACTTCTCCTACCTGCACTCGATCGTGGTCGACCACGACCTCGACTTCACGGACGAGTACCAGGCCGTGCGGTCCGAGGGCGTGGCCTATTACCCTCTTCTGATCGAGAGCCGGACCTCCACCGGCCGCCTGGCCGACTATTTCCCTGTCGGACCCGCACTGATTTCCCTGCCCGCCTACCTGGCTGCGCTGGCGGCGAGGCCTACCGGCGAGCCGCAGTTCGGGACGCCCTTCAGCGTCGCCATCTCACTCGTCTCGCTGCTCGTCGGCCTGCTTGCTCTAGTCCTTTCCTACCGGTTGGCTTTCGCCGTCGCCAAACCGGCGTCCGCCCTCGCCGGGGTCGTCGCAGCAGCCGCTGCCACGCCGTTTATCTATTACCTCCTGTACGAGCCAAGCTACTCCCACACGTTCTCGGCCTGCGCCGTGGCCGCATTCCTGTACGTGTGGTTGTGGGGCCGCGACCACCGGTCGGCGTGGGGATGGTTCGCGCTCGGCCTTCTGGGCGGCTTGATGGGATTGATTCGCTTCCAAGACGGCCCGCTGCTGCTGATCGGCCTCCTCGACCGGCCCCGCCGCTGGTGGCACCTCATGGTCTTCTTCGGGGGCGCCCTGATCGCCTTCTCACCTCAGCTCCCGGTCGACCAGGTCCTGTTTGGTAGCTGGTTGCCGGCACGTCCGGCCGGTCAGGACCTCCAATTTTTCCCTGGCCACTACGCCGACGTCCTCTTCTCGAGCTTTCACGGCCTGTTCAGCTGGACGCCGATTGCCATTTTCGCCGTTGCCGGCTTCTGGTTTGTGAAGGATCGGCGGCTGCAGCTCGCCTTC
>CAAGKR010520879.1_pt1 | contig 14740 bp, 13 predicted proteins | sample 2556971 | NCBI WGS metagenome assembly CAAGKR01 (sample SAMEA5207829, study PRJEB30636) | soil metagenome | biome: forest; feature: boreal; material: soil | place: USA | collected 2011-09 | depth 1 m | reverse complement strand
ATGGTGGGGAAGGAGGGATTTGAACCCTCACGAGTTTTGCCCGGCCGCTTTTGAGGCGGCTGCGTCTACCGTTCCGCCACTTCCCCGTTCGTCTTTGGGCTACGGCCGTTTCGCGAGGGCAGCGAGCGCTGCCTGCGCTTGCGTGATCGTGCGCGCTTTGAGAACGCCGTAGCGAACCTCGCGCGTTCCATTTCGCGCGAACGTTAGAGTAAGGAGCGCGTAGCGATCGTGCCGATCGAGGCGATGGTTCACGACGTCGCCCGGCCGCCACGTGACGACGGCAACACGCAATGATGCGGGATCGAAGAGCCCATAACCATTCGTTGCGCTAAGAATCCAAGTCAGCGGCGAAACGGCGAAAGACGTGACCTGTTGCGCGCGTTCCAATGAGTCCCTTTGGAAGCGAGCATCCGTCGTCACGGTAAAAAAGCTGTCCCCTGAATTCAGTGTAATAGTGCGGCGAAACAGTCCTCCGTGCGGCGTTGCGTCCGGCGCCGTGTAAACAAAGCTCGCGGAAGCGCGCGGTCTTGAATTCGAAATAGTCGCCTTATAGCAACGGTTGAACGTCCCCGCCACGATCGGATGAGTATACTTTGCGATGTAATCGCGAGGCGACTCCGGCGCCGAGGGGGTCCATGCGTCGCGCAACCCTCCGATGGTTGTAAAATAATTGATGTGGTTGGATTTGTCTTTAAGAACAAAGGCACGTGCTCCCGCACAGGCTGAGATGATTAGTTGAATGCGATCATTGTTGAGCGTGATCGCTTCGTAACCGTCGAGGTAAAAGTCGGCACGCAATGCTGCCGTGTTCTGGCCGTCAATCAGAATCAACGGCGACCTAATGTAGGAACCCGAACGCAGGGGTATGCGCGTTCCTATGACGGGCGAAACGTCGACCTGTACCAAGGGCCTGATTCGGGGATAAGTGCTATCGGGGATGTTGATTGGTACCAGCGCCGCGCCCCGCGCCGGGACGGATAGCGCGGGAGCTGTAGTGCGCAGGTGACCCGCATTCAGGATGGCCGGGGAGAGATGCACGGGAAAGCGTTTGTAGTTCACGACGCTCAAGAAACCGAATCGTTCGGTTGGATCCACCAAGAGGACCCCGTTGGGAATCCCGCCGGCAGCGGGGTGGGAAACATTCGTGGCCTGCGCGCCCACGACGATGCGGCCGCCGCGCGCGCGGTACGTTTCGAGTTTCAGCTGAACGCTGCGAATAAAGGCAATGTTGTGCGGGCTCGGCGGAATGATGATCACCGGATAACGCTGCAGATCGCCAGTCGAGGCAAACCGAAGATCGACCAACGCACAGGTGATACGCGACGCGCGGCAGTCGCGTTGCGCGTCTATCGTTGCTTGCGCAATGGCGAACACGTCGTTCTTTGTGAGCTGCGCCGGGTCGTATGCGCTCGTTACGTACGCAATCGCCGCGTCGGCTTTCACGTGCATCTGCGCGAGCAGCGGGCCGACCACATGGAGCAGTTCGCCGAATCGGTACGTCGGGAGCCAGCGGCTTTGGTGCGAGAGCTGGATCGAAAAGGCCGCATCCCAAGAATAGAATGCATTGGCCCACGGTACTTCCCAGCCGGCCGGATAGAACGTGTCTTGCAGGGGAAAATTGACGACGCCGTGCGCGCCCGCTTGCAGAAGCGTATTGAGCGCAAGCGTCGTGTTGGCGGGATCCGCCGGCCGCGGCCAAGCTTGGTCAGCACCTTGCAGCCAGCCCGCCTGAAACTCGCTGGCCATGATCGGCACATGTGGTTGCGTGCCGATCAGGCCGGTCGAAAACTCCAGCTGCGAGCGGTCGTGTTCGCCGATGCTGTACGTGTCGCTTTGATACCAGTTGCCCCATGCCCAAACCGGCGCAGAAGCCGTGACCTTCATATCGTATGTGTTGATGAAAAGCGGCACGCGCGGACCGGCGACACCGCGCACGACCGATGCGAGGTAATCGATGTACCGCTGAAAATGCGGGGCAGGCCACGTTTGGTTGTCGAGATAGGCGCCTTGATCGTCGTCGAGGGCAATTGCAATGACATCTCGGCGCCACGGCGCAACAGCGTGCAGCACGGTTCGCAACCAGCGCGTAGCGTACCGCATGTGGGTTCGGTTGCGCATCCATTCTGCGGCCGCATCGTCGGAGTGCTGATTCTGCAGCGTAGCGGTCGCGGGATAGCGGCCCTCCAAAACATCACGCATCGGCATGTTGTACTCCGGCCGGCGCAAGAGCCAATCCGGATAACCGCCGTTGCGCCATTCGTTGCGAATGACCGGCCCCGGCCGAAGAATCACTTTGAAGCCGTCGCGATCGACCAGGCGTAACAACCCCATGAGGTCGCGGCGGGAGTTCGTGCGCCCGTTGAAATCGAAGTCGCCGTCGCGCAACTCGTGCCAATTCCACATGACGTAGAGATCTATCGTGTTGATGCCCAGCGCACCGTACTGTGCGAGTGACACCTCCCATTGCGACCGCGGGACGCGTTCGTAGAAGAAGGCCGCCCCGTAAACGAAGAACGGCTTACCATCGACCGTATAGATCGGATAACCGTTGCGCTGAACGATCGCACTGCCGGGCCAGCCGAATGCGCTTGCTTGTAGCGGCATGAGCGCCGTCATCGCAATGATGAGCGCGGCGGTAAAAGGCCAACGCCGCTGCACTCTTGCCGTTATGAGGTACGCGGCGACGCCGATCAGCAGCCATCCAACGCCCAGTTCGATCGCGAACGCTCCAGTATAGGCGAAGGCATAAAGCCATCCTCCCAACGCAATGAGTGCGGGCAAAGGATATAGCCACATGCGGAAAGGCGCCGGTTCGTTGCGCGCGCGCATGATAAAAAGGCCGATAATCTGCATGACTCCTTGAATCAGCACGATGCCGGCCGTCAAGATCGCAATGACGTTGCCCAATTCAAAGAAACATGCGACGAGCGCGGCAATGCCGATGACGAGCAGCGCGACGTCGGGGAACTGTCCGCGCGGGTGTAAGTGCGCGAAGGGCCGCAAGAACTCTCCGTCTTTGGCGGCCGCATACGGAATACGTGCAAGTCCGACGAGGTTCCCATAGACCGAAGCGAATGCGGTCACCAGGATAAGCACGGTTACGATTCGGGCGGGACCCGCGCCCCAGGAATCTGCGACAATGGACGAGGCGATGAATTGCGGATTGCCCGCCGGAACGCCGTGCGCCAGAACGCCGATCTGGAGCGCGATGTACAACGCCGCGACGATAAGAATCGAAAAGATGACTGCGAGCGGAATCGTGCGATGCGGGTTGCGCACTTCGTCTCCGAGCAGCGCCACATCGCTGTATCCTAAATAATCGTAGAGGGTGATATATAAAGCTCCGCCGAGTCCGGCCAAGAATCCCACGCCTAGGGTTGTGTGCGGCGGAAGCACGAACGCATGCGGCACGTACGCGTGCGAGAATGCCGCTGCCATCACGAGCAGCAGTGTCGAAACCGCTACGATGGCAAAGACCGAACCGATCGCTGCAACTGCGGTGATGCGCCGGTAAAGCAGGACGATGGTCAAGACGCCCACGGCGATAGCGGTTGCAACCTGCGCAGCGTGCGATGCGCCAATGCTCGGGACTAAGTAGCTGAGATAGATTGCGAAGCCAAGATACCCTGTCGCCAGCAGACACGGCGCGAAGAGCAGGAACTGCCAGTTGAAGAGAAACGCGAGCAGCCTTCCCCAACGTTCACGGCCGAAAATCTCGCGCAGATAAACGTACGTGCCGCCGCTTCCCGGATAACGCGAGGATAGCTCGGCCCAAACTAACCCGTCGCACAGCGCCACGATTGCGCCGGCGATCCAGCCGACGAGCGCTAACGGGCCTGCAAGTTGCGCGAGCACCAGCGGAATCGTAATCAGCGGCCCGATGCCGATCATTGTGATCACGTTGATCGCGATGCCGCTGCGTAAGCCGATCCCGCGTATCATCCGCCGACCTTCGTGGTAGTGACTCTCGGACCTGGCGGCGAAAAGCGCCGTATGAAAGAGTCGAAATCGCGGTTCGCGCGTTTGTTGCGGCTCGCCGGCGACGTTCGCATCGAGTTCATCGAAAGCGCCGCTTTGCAGAACAATCCGCTCGGCGATCCCGCCGAACGGCCGGTGATCGCCTATTTGCCGCCGGGTTACGATCCGGAAGGATCGCGCCGCTACCCGGTGCTCTACTGTTTGCACGGTTACACGGGCGATGCAGCTGCGCTGGTCAGCGCGCGACCGTGGGAAACCAACGTCGTGCAGTGGATGGATCGGCTCGTTTCATCGCGGCGCATGCCCGAAGCGATCCTCGTCATCGTGGATGGATTTACGCGCCTGGGCGGCTCGCAGTATGTGAATTCGATTCACAACGGCGATTACGCGACATATACCGTTCGCGACGTGATCGGTCACGTTGACGCTACGTATCGAACCGTCGCTTCCGAGGGCGGACGCGCCGTCTTCGGAAAATCTTCAGGCGGTTTCGGCGCCCTCTATCTTTCGATGCAGTACCCGGGCGTCTTCGCCGCACTCGCCTCGCACAGCGGCGACTCGTACTTCGAGTACCCTCACCCGCGCGCTTTTCCGGACGTTCAGCGCACGCTCGAAAAACATGCTTGGAACATCGGAGCGTTCGTCGATCACTTCGAACGGCAGCACAAACGCCAGCCCCCGGAGTACGCGACGATGGAAATGCTTGCTTACGCCGCGGCCTATTCGCCGCATAGCGCAATCGCCTTCGATCTCGATTTGCCGTTCGACCGGGACGGCGAACTCGATGAAGCGGTCTTCGAGCGCTGGCTCGCTTTCGATCCCGCTCGGATGTGCCTGCAGAAGCGGGCGGCACTAGCGCGTCTGCGCTTTCGTTACCTCGACTGCGGCCGCAAGGACGAATATGGTCTCGACATCGGCGCTCGCGTAATGGCGCGGCGCTTTCGCGAGCTGGGCCTCGACGTGCGGCACGAAGAGTTCGATGACGATCATCGAAATGTAGGTTACCGTTATGAGATCTCGCTGCCGGCGTTAGCCGGGGTCTTGGAGTCGCAGTGAACCGCTTCGCTCTCGCTTTTGCGATATGCGCGCTGATTGTGTCAGCGAGAGCTTTCGCGCAGCCGCAGACGCCGCCGCCCGCAGACGCGACGCCCACGCCGGTCCCTAATCGATACAACGATCCCGCAATGTCGTTCACGGCGCCGTCCGATTTTTATCAGGTTCCTTTTGCGCCGCGCGATCCCGCTCATTTCGATCAGCCCACGATGATGGCCGCTTGGGTGCGTGATCCTGGAAAACCCGAACAAATGACGATCACGATTACGATGGAAAACCATGACGGGACGCTCGATGGGTACGACATGCTTTCGAAGAATGAGCTGCGCGATAAAGCTGACAGCGTGTTTTTCAAAAAACACCAAACCACCCAGCTCTCCAACGGCATGCCGGCCTATTGGCGAGAGCTGAGCATCGGCTCGGGCTTCGAGGAGATCAAGCGGTTCGATTACGTATGGATCGACGGCGTGCGAGGCGTCGTGCTGTCGATTACCGGCGGCTACGGCCACCTTGACGAGCCGATGGCAAAGAAGGCGCTTGCGAACGTGTCCGGCGTCCTCTATCCGAAATACCGAATTTAGGCGAGCGCGCTTCTGAGATCTTCGATCAGGTCGTCGAGGTCTTCGATGCCGATCGAAAGACGCAGCAATCTATCGGTCAAGCCCCGGCGCTCGCGCTCTTCCTTCGGAATGGAACCATGCGTCATGCGAGCCGGATGACAGATCAGGGACTCGACACCGCCTAGGCTTTCCGCCAGGCTGAAATATTTGAGTTTATTCGGGAAAGCGAGGGCCCGCGCGTCATCGCCTTTCAACGTAAATGAAACCATGCCGCCGAAGCCGCTCATCTGACGCTTTGCAAGCTCGTGCTGCGGATGAGAGGGAAGGCCCGGATAGTAAACGCGATCGATCTCCGGATGCGCCGCCAAAAATTCCGCAATCGCCTGAGCGTTTTTCGCGTGCTCGCGCATCCGCAATGCCAACGTTTTGGCGCCGCGCATGGTCAGCCACGCATCGAGCGGACCGGGCACCCCACCCGCGGAGTTCTGTTGAAATTTTACCGCCTCATAGAGATCCTTGTCGTCGGTGATCGCTGCGCCGCCGACGACGTCGCTGTGGCCCCCGATGTATTTGGTCGTCGAATGAACGACGACATCGGCACCAAGCGCGAGTGGCTGTTGAAAATACGGAGTCGCAAACGTATTGTCAACGGCCACGATGACGTCCGGCCCGATTGCTGCGACCGCGCGAATATCGACGAGATTCAACATCGGGTTCGTCGGAGTCTCGATCCAAAACATCTTCGTGGCCGGGCGGATGGCTTTGCGCACGGCCTCGAGATCCGTCATGTCCACATACGTGAATTGCAAACCGTAGCGGCCGTACACGTTCGAGAAAAGCCGGTACGTGCCGCCGTACAGATCGTCCGAAACGATCACGTGATCGCCCGACGATAACAGTCCGGCGACAGCCGCGGTAGCGGCCACGCCGCTCGAGAAGGCGCAGCCGAAGCGGGCATTTTCGAGCGCGGCCAGCTGCGTTTCAAGCGCGCGCCGCGTGGGATTGGCAGTCCGGCTATAGTCGAAGCCCTTGTGTACCCCGACCGAATCTTGCGTGTACGTGGATGTCTGATAGATCGGTACGATCGTCGCGCCGGTCGTCGGATCTGCGCCTTGTCCTGCGTGAATTGCCTTCGTGCTGAACTTCACGTCGTCAGCCTGTGAGAGGTTCGGAAGCCGTCGAAAGAAAGCTGATGATATCTTGGCGCGCTAGCACGCCAATGGGTTCACCTTCGTCGGTCACGACGATGGCGTGATTGGCGAGCGTCAACAATTTGTACGCCAGTTCGATCGCTTCGCTTTGATCGAGCACCGGAAACGGGCTGCCCATGACTTCGCTCACGGGTTTGTGAATGATGTCGGCTCGGTCGAAGACGGCTTGCATGACCGCGACGTCGTTGATACTACCGATCTGTTCATGGTCACGCATCACGGGAATCTGCGAGATTTCGTACTGACGGAGAAGATCGAGCGCATTTTTCACAACGTCCTTGTCTTTCACCGTGATCATCTGCGGCAACGGGCGTTTGCTGCGCAGCACGTCGCCGACCGTGGCCCGGCGTTTTCCTTCGACGAGAAAACCGTTGGCGATCATCCACTCGTCGTTGAAAATCTTCGACATGTAGCCGCGGCCCGAGTCTGGAAAAATGACGACGAGCACGGCGCTCGCCGGTAACGTCTTGGCAAGTCTAATAGCTGCTGCGGCCGCCGTCCCGGAAGAGCCGCCCACGAGCAAGCCTTCCTCGCGCGTGATGCGGCGCGCCATCAAGAACGACTCGCGATCGGAGACGCGCACGACTTCGTCGATCACTTTCAGATCGACGGTTTCCGGCAAATAGTTCAAGCCGATGCCTTCGACCGCATACGACTTCGGCGTGTCGCCCGAATAGATCGAGCCTTCAGGATCGGCGCCGACGACGTGAATCTTCGGATTCTGTTCCTTCAAGTAGCGCGCCGTGCCGGAGATCGTGCCACCGGTGCCGATTCCGGCGACCAAGTGCGTAACTTGTCCGCCCGTGGCTTCCCAGATCTCAGGACCCGTCGTATGGTAATGCGCTTCGGGATTGTGATGATTGTGAAACTGGTTGGGCTGAAACGCTCCGGCAATCTCGGCCGCGAGGCGGTTGGCCACGCCGTAATATGATTCGGGAGATTCGTTCGGAACGTTCGTCGGAGTCACGACGACTTCGGCGCCGTACGCACGTAAGAGGTCGACTTTTTCCTTCGCCATCTTGTCCGGCATGACGAGAATGCAGCGGTAACCGCGAATCGCTGCGGCCATCGCCAGGCCGGAGCCGGTGTTGCCGCTGGTCGGTTCGACGATCGTGCCGCCGGGTTTGAGATGGCCGGCCTTTTCGGCGGCTTCCAGCATCGCGAGCGCGGGCCGATCCTTGACGCTCCCGCCGGGGTTCATATACTCGACCTTGGCCAGCACGAGGCATTCCGCGCCGTCGGTAACTTTGTTCAGCCGAATGAGCGGTGTGTTGCCGATTGCTTGTAGGGCATCGTCGTAGTAACGCATGCCCGTGCGCCGATCCGTGGCTATGGTCGCCAAGGGGAACCTCCAGGAGTAGTTAGGCGAACAATTCGCCTTCCGCGCGCTGCGGGTATGGCCCTCCGCTTGGTCATATTGCCTGGTACCGGGCGTATAATGAAGGAAGAAAGGAGCCGCCATGACACGTGCACGATTGCTGGGCGCGCTTTTCGCAGTTCTCGCGCTGGCCGCATGCAACGACAGCGCCTTGCCGCCCGGCGGCACATACAACGTGGTGCAAGGTGTCGTTGTCGACGCAGCTACGAATCGGCCTGTTTCCGGCGCTACGGTGACAATCGATACAGTGCTGACGACGACGACCGACTCGCAGGGAAAGTTCTCTTTCGCGCAAGTCCCCGTCGGCGACGTCGACGTGGTCATAACGGCTCCGGGCTACAAGGACTACAGCGCGCCGACAAGACTCGAACCGGACAAGCCGCTGAGCTTATCGGTAGCGCTTACAAAACCTTAAGAACGTTTGACGTACGACGCACGATGAGCGATCGCGCGATCGATCACGCCGAGGACTTGCTCTCCGAGTTTCTCCGGATCGTGCCGGACGTTCACCGTTTCGCTGATCATCTGCGCGCGCACCGGCGTCATTCCTAACTCGCGAATGCGCTCGACGTCGGCGGTTACCGGTATCTGGCCTTCCTTCGCGTAAGCTTCCCGGAGCTTAGACGGCGGCTCGTCGTTAACGATCACGTAATCGCAGATGTTCACTCCCGAGTTTTCGCGCAATGCCTCGACGTGATCGCTGGCCGTCATGCCGTCGGTTTCGCCGGGTTGCGTCATGACGTTGCAAACGTAAATTTTTACTGCGGGCGAAGCCGCAATTTCACGCGCGATGCGGTCAACCAAGAGATTCGGCACGATCGATGTGAACAAGCTCCCCGGGCCCAACACGATGGCATCGGCCTCGGAGATGGCGGCGATGACCTCGGCCAGCGGAGCCGCATGGGGCGGATCGAAAAAAACTTGTTTGATGCGCTGACCCGTCATCGAAATGTTGGACTCGCCTTCGACGACGGTCCCGTCTTCGAGCCGCGCGCACAGGCGCACGATGCCCAGGGTCGAGGGCAGTACGCGACCTTTGATGTTGAGCACGCGGCTCGACTCTTTGATCGCTTTATCGAAGTTTCCGGTGATGCCGCTCATCGCGGCCAAGAAGAGATTACCGAAGGAATGACCGCTTAGGCCCTCTCCCTCGCTGAAGCGGTACTTGAAGAGGTCGGTCACCATCGCTTCGTCATCGGCAAGCGCTACGAGACAGTTGCGCACGTCGCCGGGTGGTAAAACGCCGAGCTCTTTTTGTAGCCGTCCGGAGCTGCCGCCGTCGTCGCTGACGGTCACGACCGCGGTCAGGTTGCTCGTCTTGCGTTTGAGGCCGCGCAGCAGCGTTGAGAGTCCCGTCCCGCCGCCGATCGCGACGACTTTGTACCCTTGCTTCAAACGCATCTCCATCAGCGTGTCGATGATGTTTTCTTTTCCGCCGGTCGCGCTCGCCCTCAAGATCGCGATCAGCCATTGCCGGATTCCAAAGAAGATCAACACGAGGCCGACGATGACGAAAATCCAGGGCAGGTACGATGGCGAGAAATAATCCGAGACGAAGCTGTCCACCCACTCGTTCGCGTTGATGCCCGCGCCTTCGGCAACCAGGTAACGGTCCACGCCGTTGACGATCAGCAATATGCCGACGATCACGACAACGAGCCAGCGCTTCACACCAAGCCCCGGATAGGCCCAACGCAATGCCGGCGGCAGCGACTGAAGACGACGCTGTATCATCGTTGCGTGTCCCGCGTTTCGAGCTCGATCGCAACACCGGCGTTCGATTCGAGATGCATGCACAGGCACCGCGCGACGTACACCGACCTGTGCCGCCCCCCGGTGCAGTCGATCGCAATGGTCAGACCGTTTCGCTCGTCGGAATATCGCGGGAGCAAGAAATCGATCAAGTCGAAAAGCCGCCCCAAGAACGGAGCGGTCGACGGGTCGGCGACGATGTAAGCGGCCACCGCGGGATCGGCACCCGTCAGCGGTTCGAGTTCCGGTTCGTAGTTGGGGTTGCGCAAGAAACGCACGTCGAAAAGTAGATCGACGTCCGCCGGAATGCCGTGCTTGAATCCGAAGGCGACAACCCTCACGGCGAGCCGCCGCTTGAGGATGCTCATCCCGCTGCCTCGAAGAACCATGGAGATCGCCCGGAGCCTTCCATCTGCATGAAACTGTTTTCGCCCGAAAAAGCCAACGCCCTCATCCCAAAGGTCGCCCCACTGGTCGAAGAGCTGTGGCAGAAGCGGCGTGATTTGGCGATTAAGCTGCTGGAAACCGACGCGGCGCTGCACGGGGTCGAGCCCTCCCCTCCGATCCGTATGGCCGTTCCGCGCTCGCCGTTCGCCCCGAGCCGTTTCAGCGATCAAAAGGCTGAGATCGTGCGCATCATCAACCGCATCGAGGCCTACGGCTGTCTGCTCAAAGACTTGGACTTAGGATTGCTGGATTTTCCGTCGATGCGCGAGGGGCGCGCCGTGTATCTCTGTTGGAAAGCGGGCGAGCCCGGAATTGCGTACTGGCATCCCATGGACGAGGGCTACTCCTCGCGCCAGCCGCTTTAATTTAAACCGGCGTCGCGTTCGCGGTTTCGGGAAGAAAGTCTTCCGCCAAACCCTGCAGGCGCACTTCACCGAACTCAGCCGTGTAAGCGCCGCTCTCGACGCTCTTGATTTCGCCGATCTCCGGCACGTTTGCGAGCTGGGGAATCTTCGAACGGATCTCGTCGGGGATGCGCACCCTGTCGCCGACCACAAGCGCTCCCTGATCCCACAATGCATTCAGGCTTTCGAGCAGCATCGGAAGCGGAATACCGTAGTCTTGGCTGATCGCGCCAATCGTGTGCGATTCGCTGATGGCGCAGTTCGAGCAGCCGCCCAAATGAAAGCGCGCAAAAACGCGACGCGCACCGGCATGCAGTTTGAAGGCTTGGTCGACGGTCATCTCCGGAGTGAAACGTTGCTCGCTCATCACTTTTACCTGTTGGCTACAACGCAACCGGCGTCCCGCCGGTTGCATGGTCACGGAGTACGCCTGTAAGCCGGATTCTGTAGATGACGGCCATCTCTCTGGGACGCGCGTTGCCGCGCGCCTCGTGCGACTCATGCTCATCGGAGGGCATCCGCCCCCTTCGTCACGCCTTGCGGCTGCTCAGGAGGACGAGCGTCTTGCTTCAGGTGGGGTTTGCCCGAGCGCGCGTCGCCGCGCAGCTCCGTGAGCTCTTACCTCACGATTTCAACCTTACCAACCCGCCGAAGCGAGAAGGCGGTATGTTTCTGTGGCACTTTCCTTCGAGTTGCCCCGACAGGACGTTATCCTGCACCCTGCCCTAGTGAAGCCCGGACTTTCCTCTCCTTTTGGGAGCGGCCGTCCGGCGTACTCCGCGACGCCCAAGTATACCGCCTGGTAATGGTGGAGGCAAGGAGACTTGAACTCCTGACCCCTTGCATGCCATGCAAGTGCTCTACCAACTGAGCTATGCCCCCACGCGGCAGATTTTTGGAGTCGAGGGGACTCGAACCCCTAACCTTGACGTTGCAAACGTCCTGCGCTACCAGTTGCGCCACGACCCCGTGGTTGAAGCGCCGGCGCCATTTTTCGGTCCCCTGCTAATCAGCCCTTGCGCGCGGTGCGATAATCAACGTAGGACTCTATACTAGTGTTTCCTGCAGTGATGCTCGCGGCCGCCCTTTCGGGCCAGCCGTGCTGGGATATCTTCGGTGGGGCCTTGCAGCACAACGCGCAAGGTCCACATCCGGCGTATGTCAGCTATGACGAACGAATCTCGGTAACGGGTGACGACGCGCCAATTCTTTCCACCTTGGCGCACGTCTATTATCGCGATGACGGGATTGCCCGCGTGGAAGATCAGCGTTTCAACTACCTCCCGATCTACACGAATCATGCCGAACCCGGACCGCCCGAACTGGGTCCCTACGGTAAAGCTCGGTCGGCGTGGCTCCCGCTCGAAGGCGTCCAAGAACTGCCCATGATCGCGAGCGTCCACGTAAACGGTAACATCACGTGCACGGTAGTGGGAATGGAAGACTATAAAAGTCACCGTAGCTATCATTTGGTCTTCGGAAATGCGGCGCCGGATAAGCCGGCGATAAAGGCGATCTGGATCGACGAGGTTTCTCGCGACGTTTGGAAGGTGATCGTGAGCGGCTACATTCTGTTCGTCGATCTGGACGCATCGCCGCCGTTGACGGACTTTCAAGTGGAACTCGGATACGTGGGTCCGTTTCTGGTTGTGAATCACGTCGTTTGGCAGCTACGGCAGCGCGAATTCTCTCAATATACGAGCTACTTTGGCGAGTATACGCTCACCGGATTTACGTTTCCCAACACGTTGCCGCCCGCGTATTTCGGCGAAGGCGAACGGCGCTAGAGCCATGGTGGGCCATCCTGGTCTCGAACCAGGGACCTCATGCTTATCAAGCATGCGCTCTAACCAACTGAGCTAATGGCCCGGGTAGCGGCCATTATATCATCGCGATGTATTTTTTCAATGCCTCGTCGTCGGCTTTGAGTTGGGCGAGCATCATATCGCGCCGGGCGTTTGCCTCCGATTTTTCGTGCATCATCTCATCGAACGCTTCGGACTGCGCCTGCATTGTTTCTTGGTGCCGGATCTGCTCGCCGTACATCGCGAGCTGGAACGCTTCGTCCTGCGCGTTGAGTTCGCCGAGCCCCGCATTGCCCGCTGCACCGGCGAGGTTGCCGGCGGTGGCACCCGTCGTCGCCCCGGCGCGGCCCATGCCGATGGCGGCCAACGGATTGCTTCCGCTTTCCAGCAATCCCATACCGGCGTTCAAGAGGCCGCCTATTAAATTGAAGCTCATTGTTTTATCCTCACGTTACAGAAGGGTCATCGCCATCATCGTCCGCGACAGCGGAAGCCGGATTTGCGGTGTCGTGCCCCGCAAGTTGGCGGTACGAATGCGTACTTGGAGCAGCCGGCGACACAATCGGCATTAGCCTGCGGATTCATGGCGGCAGCGCTGCGTGCGAACGAATGCCAGCGATCGCCGATCTGAAAGATGCCGTGTCCGTGCCCGCCGTCACCCATGATGTTGCTGCCGACGTTTGAACCCGGACCCCCCGTTTCTTGAGCCGCGACCGCGGCCAACAGCGCAGGATCTACTCCATAGCAGCGCGCCGCGCGGGCGATTTCAGGCACGTAAGCGACGCCATGCCTAGCCAGGTTGCTCGCTGCAGAGACGGGATTCGCTGATTCGATCATGCGAGGTCTATACCGCCCCGACCAACCCGTTTGACAAGGCCCCCGGCGGGGTCTACAATGGGTCGAGTTTGGAGGGCCCCCGGCGGGGCCTTCCTCTTATGTTATGGCTTCTGCGCACAAAGTCGACGTCGGTGGGTTGCTCACGGGCAACCGGCAAAGGCTGGTCCTGGACGACCAGGTGCCTTTGGAGCCGTTCGAGGGCATCACGTTCCCGGAGCGGGCAGCCGTGCATCTGGAACTGCAGGCTGCGGGGCAGTTGCTCGAGATCGTCGGCGCAGTCGATGCGAAGATTCAGAGCGAGTGCATCCGCTGCTTGGGCGATGTCCGCGGCGACATGCACTTGGAGGTTAGCGAGCAGGTCGAGGCCGGATCGAAACTGCAAGGCAATCCTTTCGAGGACAGCAACATCTTGGAAGGCGATCGGCTCGACGTGGCCGATTTGACCGCCCAACTGGTTTGCAGCGCGATACCGATTGGGTTATTGTGCAAAGAGGACTGCGAGGGCATCTGTCCGCGGTGCGGAGAGAATAGAAATACTGCAGAATGCGAGTGTAACGGAGACATCTAGTGGCGAATCTCAAATGGAAAACTCCCCGCAGCAAGACGCGCAGCCGTCGCGCCGCAAATTGGAAGCTCAATCGGGTGACGACCGAAGAGTGTCCGCAGTGTCACGCGGCCAAGCGGCCGCACTTTTTGTGCGAAAACTGCGGTACATACGCCGGACGCCAGGTCATCGAGGTAAAGGATGATCATAAACATACTCAAGGCTAGAGAATAGCCAGTTGGTAGAAGCGCCCGCCTTATGACGGGAGTCAAGATCAGCGCGGTCGGGCATTACGCGCCGGCTGCTCTTCTGACCAACCAAGACCTCGAGAAAGTGCTCGACACCTCCGACGAGTGGATCGCTTCGCGCACGGGGATGAAACGCCGGCACATCGCTGCGCCGGACGAAGCGACCAGCGATCTGTGCTTTGCGGCCGCGCAACACGCCTTGAGCAAAACGACGCTGACGCCGTCGGACATCGACTGCTATATCGTCGCAACCGCGACCCCCGACTATGCGTTTCCCGCGACGGCGTGCATCGTTGCTTCGCGTTTGGGCGCGACCGACAAACCGGCGTTTGACATAGAGATCGCGTGCAGCGGCTTTATCTACGGTTTGACCATGGCCTCCGGCTTGATTCTCTCGGGAGTCTACTCTCGCATCATGCTCATCGGAGCCGAAACGCTCAGTAAGATCGTCGATCGCAACGACCGCAGTACTGCGGTGCTGTTTGGCGATGGCGCCGGCGCGGCTATTTTGGAAGCCTCGACT
>CAAGKR010360948.1_pt1 | contig 14741 bp, 11 predicted proteins | sample 2556971 | NCBI WGS metagenome assembly CAAGKR01 (sample SAMEA5207829, study PRJEB30636) | soil metagenome | biome: forest; feature: boreal; material: soil | place: USA | collected 2011-09 | depth 1 m | reverse complement strand
TAGGCGACGTCCAAGGGCGCGCCCGAGGAGACCCGCGACTGAGCAGAGCGAAGGAGCGCAGTTAGGGGCTCCGACCAGCGCCCATCGTCGCCGAAGAGGACACACCCACCCGACGGACCGGCAAAGAAGTCAGACAGGAACGCGAGGAGACACAGGCGTCAAGCGCGCAGCCTGGGGTGGAGCGTTCTCGGCATTGGCCGCCGCATAGCGGGCGAGGATCGTGCGATGGATATCTCGCGCGTCCTCGAGAGTTTCCGCCGCCAGCGCCAGTCTCTCCGGGGAGATGAGGAACGGGTAGACCTGATCTCCCCCCGCCGACCCGTGCGCGCCTACCTGATCGTCGAACGAGACTATGTCGTAGCCGTCGTACGCGCCGAACAGAACACAATCTCCCGCGTTTGGCTGACTCACCAGCGACTCCACCGCGCGCAGCACGTACGGCTCCGTTCCGAATATCTCCAGCGGATTTTCTCCCGAGATGCTCTCGACCTGACCGTCACGCAGGATGGCGCGCCCGCTCCTGCTCGCCAGCGCGACCCCGTTGGCAGACACGGTCGCGACCAATCCGATCCCGGGGTGCGCGATCAGCCGCTCGTAGAGCTTTGACCAGCGATTGTCGGCGAGAATCTGCTCGTGGGTGAGGCGCAGCTCGATCGCGGCGAAATAAACGAGCGCGAGACACGAGCTGTAGGTGACGACGACGTCGTTCGTTCTGTCGACCCGATACTTCTCGGGGAAGATGATCTCACGCAGTCCGTACCGACTTCTGAGCCAGTCGCGGAACCTCCGGATTCCCTTGCGCGCGCCGAATGAGTCCGGTGTGAGCTGCGCCACCGCCTCCACTACCTCCGGTCCGATGTCGGCGTACTCGGTGTCTTCAGCGAAGCTGGCGAGAGCACGCGGTGGCAGCGTACCGGCAGCAGCGGATGGCGTCTCGTCCAGGATATGCTGGACCGTCGCACCCAGTGACTCGCCGTATTTCACACGATAGCTGAGAGCCGGCGTCATTCCGTGATCGGAGAGTATCACCAGATCGTAGCCTCGTCCTCCCGCCAGCTCCGCCATCCTCCAGATCTCGGCGATTCGCGCATCCGTGCGGCGCAGGTCCACCAGCGCCTGCTTGCTCGAGGGTCCGAAGTGGTGCGCCAGCTCGTCGTACTGCATAAAAGTACTATAGATGACGGGCACTCCGAGATAGACGTCGAGTAGAATCGCCATCGTCTGCAGCTCGCGGACGACGACGTTGCTGAGAATCCGTATGAAGGGGAAAATCCCCTCCGCGTGCGTAACCCTTCCGGACAGCTCGCCGCGGGCGCGCTCCCATTCCTCGAGCAGCCACTCGAACGCTCCCTGAAACACCATGCGGACCATCCGAATCGGGTGCAGCAGCATGAGAAGCGCCATCCGCGTTCCGCCGAGGCGCCGGTAGACTGACATCTTCTCGCGCGTCGCGACGGTGAACGCGACGGTCTGCGCGTCGCCATCGAGCAGATTTACATAGCTCGACCCGCCGGCAAGCGCCCCCGGCGAGTGGATCCGGTCGCGGATGTACTGCACGCCGTGGGGCGCATTGCAGGTAATTACCTTGCGCGCCGCCTTGTCGTAGAAGCGGAACGCGGGAATGCCGTCGTTCTCGCCGTGGAACATCCCGGCCTGGCAATACGGAGTGGCGGATGGCAGGCCGCAGAACCAACGTCTGAGAGCGAAGCCTTCGCGCAGCAGGCGAGAGATCGTGGGACACAGTCCCAGCTCGAGCGCCCGCCGCAGATCCGAGTAGGCGAGCGCATCGATCTGAAGCATGATGAGACCGCGCTGAGGCGGTCGCGGACGCTTCTCTCTCGCGAACGGGCGATACTTCGTTCGATAGTACCAGCGAAGGATCGGACCCGCGCGTGGCCTCGCGCGCCGCTCCGTTATGCCAGGTGGCGTTCGATGTAGCGTAGGAGGTCGCCGATTCGGAGTGGCTTGACCAGGACTTCAGCGCACCCTGCGTCGAGACAGGCGCGGCGCGTTATCGGGTCATCGTAGCCGGTCATCGCCAGTGTGGCGCGAGGAGGAACGCCGCGCTCACGCAATGCTTCGAGCACCTCCAGCCCACTGCCGTCTGGAAGCGAGAGGTCGAGCAGCATGAGGTCGAAAGTGTTCGCGGCTCCGCGTTCGATTCCCTCCGCAACGGTGGCCGCCACATCGACGTCGTAGCCGGATTCCCTGAACAGAATGCGAAACGCGTCGGTCACGAGTGGACTGTCTTCCACGATGAGAATGCGCGCGGCCACTTATTCCCGCGGCCCGTTGAGGGGCACGGTAAAGAAAAACCGGCTTCCTTTTCCGAGCTCGCTCTCCACCCAAATGGATCCTCCGTGGAGCTCCACGAGCTTGCGCGCGATCGCGAGTCCCAGTCCCGTTCCGTGGTGCGACCGCGATGGCGAAGCGTCGACCTGGGCGAATTCGCGGAACACGAGCTCGTGGTTATCTCGCGCAATGCCCCGCCCGGTGTCGCCGACCTCCACCAGCAGCTCGTTGCCGTTCTCTCCCCGGCGCGACAGACTGATCCAGATCCGCCCGCCGTCGGGGGTGAACTTGATCGCGTTTCCTATCAGGTTGCCGAGCACGTGCTTCAACTTGTCGCGATCGGCGTAGATAGGGGGAACATCATCGCCGTTGAGCCTCTCGATGGTCAGGTGCTTCTTGGCCGCGAGAGGCTGGTTGAGCAGCCGCACCTGGTCGACCACCTCGGTGATCGAGAACTCGGTACGCGCGAGCTTCACCTGATCGCTTGCGCCGCGGACGTAGGTCAGAATCTCGTCGATCATGTCGAGGAGCTGCTGGCCTCCGTTCATTATTCCGCGGACGCTGTCGCGCTGCTTCGTATTCAACTCGCCCAGCATTCCATCGCGAAGTATCTCGGCGTGCGTGATGATTGCCGCGAGCGGCGTTCGCAGGTCGTGCGAGATGTTGGAGAGAAACTGCGTCTTCAGCGCGTCTCGCGATTTCAGCTCGGCGATGGTGCCCTGCGCTTCTTTCGCCTGTGCCTCAAGCGCCTTCAGCCGCTTTTTCAGGGCGGCGGGATCGAGCTGGTCGGACATGCTCATATTGTAGTTGCTGTAACATCACTTGCCAACGTATCCGACTCCACTGCGTCGAGAAGCTGCTGACGCCGCAACAAGGACCAGTAACGCCCGCGCATCGCCATCAGCTCGGAGTGGCGCCCTTGTTCAACCAGATTGCCCTTCTCGAGCACGATGATCCACGACGCGTCACGTATCGCGCTTATCCGGTGCGAAGCAATGAGCGCCGTCCTTCCCGCCAGCGCTTCGCGAAGCGCCCGCAGGATCTCGGCTTCCGTGTGGGTGTCGACCGCGGACAACGCATCATCCAGCAGCACGATGCCCGGCTTCCTCGCCAACGCGCGCGCGAGTGCGGCGCGCTGCTTCTGCCCGCCCGATAGATTGATTCCGCGCTCGCCGAGGATCGTCTCGTATTTGCCGGGAAATTCCTCGATCGTCTGATCGAGCTGCGCGACTCCCGCCGCCCACTCCGCTGACTCGGAATCGTGCGTGCCGTACGCCAGATTCCCGCCGATCGTGTCGCTGAAAAGCAGACTCTCCTGGGGAACGAAGCCTATCTCGCGCCGCAGCTCGTCTGGTGGGACCCTGCGCGTCGATATTCCGTCGATCAGGATCTCTCCTTCCTGCGGATCGTAAATGCGCGGGATGAGATCTATGAGCGCACTCTTCCCGCTGCCGGTGGCGCCGACTACTCCGAGGGTCGCGCCGACGGGAACTGTGAAGCTGACGTTGCGAAGTACCCAGCGCGGCTGCCCCGGCGTGCCCGACGGATAGTGGAACCCGACGTTTCTGAATTCGATTGTTCTCCCGGTGTCGGTTCGCGGAAGGTGTTGTATCGGCTCCTCGGCGCCGATCTCGGGGCGAACATCGAGTATCTCCGCGAGACGTCCCATCGAAGCGTCGCCGCGCTGGAACAGATTGACGACCCACCCCAGCGCGATCATCGGCCACGTGAGCATGGTGAGGTACATGCCGAATGCGACGAACGACCCCACGGAAATGGTGCCTCTGATCGTGAGCGCGCCCCCGACTCCGAGCACAATCACGGCGCCGAGCCCGCCGAAGAACGCGAACAATGGATTCAGCGTTCCCCACAGGCGTACGAGCGACATGTTGAGCGCGAGGTACTGCTCGTTGACGGCGCCGAACCGAGCGATCTCGGCAGCCTCCTGCCGATACGCGCGCACGATGCGCGCTCCGCTCAGGTTTTCCTGCGCTCTCGTCGTCAGCGTCGAGAAGTGCTCTTGCACCGCCTCGAATCGGTCGTGGATCGCTTTGCCCATGCGGATGGTGAGCACCGGGAGGACGAGCATCGGAATGAGCGCGAGGAGCGTCAGCCTGACGTCGATGCGCAGCATGAAGAAGAGCGCGAACAGGCCTCCCGTGATCGTATTGGCGAGATACATGACCGCCGGGCCGACGGCCATGCGCACCGCGCTCAGGTCGTTGGTGAGTCGGGCCATGATGTCGCCGGTCCGCGTGCGCGCAAAGTACGCCGTGTCGAGCGTTTCCAGATGTGTGAAGAGATCATTTCGCAGGTCGTACTCGATCCAGCGGCTGACGCCGTTCATCAGCTCGCGCATTCCGTACCTGAAGCCGCCGCCGACGATCGCGGCAAGGACGATAAGCCCGCTGATCCTCCAGATCGTGCTCAGGGGGGCGCCCGCATCAATTGCGTCGATCGCTCTACGCAGCAACCACGGGATAACGCTGGTAATTGCCGATGACGCGACAACTATCAGGAGGCCCGTTGTGAAGGGGATCCAGTAGGGTTTGTAGTATGGCGCAGCGATCCTGAGATTCTTCATATTTGGTACATGGATTGCACGCTACATTTACTCATGAGCTTGGGCACACCCCAGGCGCTCGTCACTACGATGGAGGAGGCTTAATGGTGCAATATATTTCCCGTTTGAATGCGTCGCTGGCGCTTTCGCTCGCGCTGGTTGCTGGTGCATGCGCGAAGACGGACAACAACGCGGCTGCGGACTCGGCCCTTAACAAGGACATACAGCTGGCGAACGGCGACACCGCCGCGCGACCAACACTTTCCGACGTTCCAGCTGGGACGGCGACCAATCCGGCGCCGGCGACTGGCACCACGTCGCGTACGACGACTACTCGGACGACGACCACTCGCACGCCGACGACAACGACGCGGAAGCCGACCACTTCGGTGACGTCGAGTGGAAACACGGTGACGCGCACGACGGGCGGCAATGCGGCCAAAATGGGAACGATCGCCGCGGGTTCCACTCTCAACCTGGCGTCGACCTCGACGATCTGCACCAACACCAACAAGGTGGGTGAGCACTTCACCGCCACTGTAACCGAGGCGATTACGGGCTCCAACGGTGCCGTGATTCCCGCCGGCGCAACGGCCGATGTCGAAGTGACCGAGCTAAAGCGCAGCGAAAACGCGAATGACAACGTCGTGATGGGCTTCCGCGTGAATTCGGTGAGATTTGGCGGGCACACCTATCCGGTGAGCGCGACGACGAGCTACGCGCAGGTAAGCAAGGTCAGGAATGAGCCGAAGAGCAAGGACATTCAGAAGGTCGTCGGTGGCGCCGCTATCGGCGCGATTGCCGGCCAGATCCTCGGCCATAGCACGAAAGCCACGGTGATCGGTGCCGCCGTAGGTGGCGCTGCCGGAGCAGGTGCTGCCGCGGCCACGGCGAACTACGAGGGCTGCGTAAACTCAGGCGGCCGCATCACCGCCACGCTCAACTCGGCGGCGCAGGTCAACATCTAGTTCCTGGATTGGCGGCACGAAAACTAAAGTCCGGCGCGGTACATCGCGCCGGACTTTTTTGTGCGCTCGGAGTTGGGATGCGCAGTCTATGGTGCATCTCGCGCGGTCGGCGACGGGTGTCCTCTTCGGCTCCGGGCTCTCGCTCGTAGTCGCGGCAAGAGTCCAACTCGGTCCTGTCTCGAATGTTGGGTCAAGAGAGTCTCGCGGTCCGACTGTCGCTCGTGGGTCGTCGCCTGCGAGGACACCCGTCGCCTCCCTGATCAAGACCTTTAACTGCGCACGCAACTTGTGCGTCGCGCGGGGAAAAGCACCCTTGCGACGATCCTTTCGCGCGGACAAGTCCGTGCCCACCAGTTGCGGGAGATGACGACTCCCCGCACGCCGCCGCGAGGCGTAGCGCGGTGATCGCCCGCCTTCGCGGCGCAGGACTGGCCACCATTAAAGTTCTCGTGGGAAGGAGGGTGGGGGTGTCCGCGCAGGCGACGTACTCGCGTAGCAAGAGACCGGCTGGGTGCCCGCGAGCGAGCGCAAGCCGCTCGTGGGCTGACGGGCTCGCAGCGTGTAAGCGAGTGGGTCGACGAAGCGGACACCCCCGCCCGACGTACCGGCGATGCACTCAGGAACTACGCGCCGCACCACAGGCGCCACAAAGGAGTGCGGCGCCTAGAAGCCTACCGCGCCTCCGTGTGAGCGCGGGTCGTCCATTCCCTCGTAACCCCCTTTCACGCGCATGACCGACGACGCCGAGGCAATCCCGCTCAGCTCGTACACGTAGTGCCCCATCGCCCTGAGCCGCGCGATCACCGCCGGATCGAACCCGCCCTTCTCCAGTCGGATTGAATCCGGCAGCGCCTGATGGTGAATCCGCGGCGCGCTCATCGCGTCCGCCAGCGACATCCGGTGGTCGATCACGTTCAGGATTATGTCCGAAACCGCGGAGATGATCCTTGGCCCGCCACGCGCGCCCGTCACCAGCAGGAGATTTCCCTTTGGGTCGAGTAGGATCGTAGGAGACATCGCGCTCAACATCCGCTTGCCCGGCGCGATCGAGTTCGCCTCGCCCTGAATCAGCCCGTACATGTTGGGCGTTCCGGGCTGCGTCGTGAAATCGTCCATCTCGTCGTTGAGAAAGAAACCCGCTCCACTCACGTACACACCCGACCCGTACAGATAGTTGAGCGTCGTCGTGGTGGCGACGGCGTTGCCGAACTGATCCACCACTGAGTAGTGCGTAGTCTCATTTCCCTCGGCCATTCGCGATGCGACCTGGGTCGTGGGGTCGGCGTGGTCTCGCGAGATGGATCTGGCAGCTGATCGCGCGTACGATTTGCTCGTAAGCGTCGAGAGCGGAACCTTCACGAACGCGGGATCGCCGAGCCTGGAATTCCGATCGACGAACGCGCGCTGTGACGCCGACGCGACCGCATGGATTCTGTCGGCAGTCCCAAACGGAGCGGGCGGGCCGTACGCCTCGAGGATGTTCAGCATCTCCGTCACGGTAATTCCCCCCGACGAAGATGGCGGCATCGAGATGAGCGCGTAGCCGCGGTATGAACTCCTGATAGGCTCGCGCCATATCGGCTGATAGCGCGCGAGATCGGCCTTGGTGATCAGTCCGCCATCGCGTTGCATCTCGGCGGCGATCGAATCGGCGATGCTCCCGCGATAGAACACAGCGGCGCCACTGTCTGCAATGAGTTTGATTGTGCGCGCCAATTGAGGCTGGCGCAGCCGCGAACCGATGGCCGGCGGGGCGCCGTCAGGAAGGAACACTGACTTCCCGGCAAAGCTTTCGATTCGATACTTTTCGCCGCCGAGGGACCGAAACAGCGTGCTGTCGACGACAAAGCCTTCCGAGGCAAGACGGATCGCCGGCGCGAGCACCTTCGCCACCGGAAGAACACCATACTTCCGGTGCGCCTCCAGCATTCCGGCGACCGCGCCCGGCACGCCGGATGCGCGCGGACCAATCACGCTTTCCCCCGTCACCTTCCCGTCTTTGCCGACGTACATGTCGTGCGTCGCGGCGAGGGGCGCCGTCTCGCGGTAGTCGAGCGCGGCGACACGGCCATCGGCCATCCGGATCACCATGTATCCTCCCCCGCCGAGATTCCCCGCCTCGGGGAAGGCGACGGCGAGGGCAAAGCCCGTCGCGACCGCGGCATCAACGGCGTTGCCGCCCTGCTTCATGATCTCCTCGCCAACCTCCGCGGCGAGGCGGCTGTTGCTAGCAACCATTGCGTGCGGAGCAAACGTTGCGCGGGATCCCGCCGGGTAGCTCCAGGTGGACGGAAACGTTGCGGGGATTCGCGCGGGAATCGCCGGTGCCTGCGACACGGGGTCGACCGGCAATGCGGCGCCCAGCCAGAGGAAAGCGGTGGCGACAACTATGCTTGCGGCGACGATTCTCTTGTTCAGTGAGCCTCCCGACGATCCAGACTCAATTATATGCGATCGCCCGCCTGTGGAGCTATCGTCGAACGGTGTGCGTTCCGAATCCCATCCGCAATGCTACCCGCAGCGAAGGCATGCTGTTCGTGTTGCTCGTGCCGTTCGCTAGATCCTTTCGCTCGTGTATGGCGAAAGTATAGTCCGCAAAAATGAAATCGAGGTTCATATGGTTGCTGATGCCATATCCGAATCCATACGCGAACGAGAACAGCGGATCGATGTTTCCCTTGCTCGGCGCGAGCGTCGCTCCGCCGGCGTCATCCTTCAGGTTCTTGTACATGACGACTCCGCCATTGGCCTCTATCACCTGATGGAATCCGATACCCGACCCGGAGTGGAACCCAAAGACGAGGGTAGTCATGTCCAGATGCGCATTGCAGCTCACACACCTCGTTCCACTTTCGTTCGCTGGCAGGGGCTTGGCCAGATCCGCGGAGTAGGTAAACGGAACTCGGGCGTAGCTCCCGGCAATCCCGAATGAGGCGCCGTTGTCCATTGTCTTTTCCAGCGATGCTCTATACTGAAGGTTGGTGGCGTTACCAAAATTCCAGTTGCTCGCCGTTACGCCATCGTTGACGCCGTTGGATCTGAAGCCGCCAACACCGGCTGACACCCACACATCGGGGTCATTGGTCGCGTACTCTCTGGGGACGCGCCGCATCTGCGCGCTGAGTGATCCGGCGGTGAGCATCAACACCAACGATGCAAAGAGAAAACGTCTTATCATCTTGCTCCAAGTTGTCTTGCAATACGCGCGATGCGTCGGGTAAGTTAGATCGTGGCTCACCGCTCGGCAGCGCATTGATGTTGGATCCCCGCGAAACGGAGCGCCGCAATCCGCGTACCGCTTCGATCGACCTCGCGTCTCCGCTCGAGATCGTGGACATGATAAACGCGGAAGATCGAAGAGTTCCCGAGGCGGTTGCGACACAGCGCGCGCAGATCGCGCGCGCAATCGAGCTTGCCGAAGCGACGTTTCGCTCCGGAGGACGATTGTTCTACGTCGGTGCCGGTACTTCAGGACGACTGGGAGTGCTCGACGCAAGCGAGTGTCCGCCGACTTTCGGAACCAACCCCGAAATGGTGCAGGGAATAATTGCCGGAGGGTTGCCGGCTCTCACGCGCTCCCAGGAGGGCGCGGAAGACGTCGTCGAGAACGGCGCCCGTGTGATCGACGAGCATGGTGTGAGCGAAAGGGATTTCGTGATCGGGATCGCGGCTTCCGGGACGACTCCCTACGTCCGCGCCGCCCTCGAGCGCGCCGTCCAGATCGGCGCCACAACGGGAATAGTCGCGTGCTCGCCTCCGCCTGCTGATCTCGTCGCCAAGGTCGACGTCACCATGTTGCCGATCGTGGGGCCGGAAGCGGTCACCGGCTCGACGCGCATGAAGGCGGGGACTGCGACCAAGCTGGTGCTCAACACCATCACCACCGGCGCGATGATCCGTCTCGGAAAGACGTACGGCAATCTGATGGTCGACCTGCGGGCGACGAACAACAAGCTGGTCGACCGCAGCCAGCGGATCGTTATGGAAGTTTGCGGCATCTCGCGCGACGAGGCGAAGAAGCTGCTCGAGCGCGCCGACAAGAGCGTGAAGACGGCGATCGTCATGCAGAAGAGGGGCGTATCGCGCGAAGATGCCGAGCGACTTCTGGCGGAGAACGGCGGCGTGATCAGGCGCATCACGAAGGACGAGCCACCTCCCATCGTCGAGCGCTGAGATGTCATCCGGCGTAGTCGTCGGCCTGATGTCGGGCACTTCGCTGGATGGCATCAGCGCGGCAGTCGCGCGATTCACGGATTCGACGGATGGGCGAATTGATGCCGAGCTCCTGGCTTACACTTCACGCTCGTATACGCCGGCTCAGCGCACGCGGCTCAGCGCCGCCCTCGGCGGCGGCACTCCCGCCGAGTACTGCCGGCTCAACTTCGATGTTGGCGATTGGCTCGCCGATGCGGCAATCGAAGTGATGGCGGAAGCGGGAATCGCGCGCGACGACATTTCCGCAATCGCGTCGCACGGGCAGACCATCTGGCACGAGCCTGGTCACTCGACCTGGCAGACCGGTGAGTCGGCGGTAATCGCCGAACGCACCGGAATCGATGTCGCCAGCGATTTCCGTGTTCGCGATGTCGCGGCGGGCGGCCAGGGTGCGCCTCTCGTCTCGATCGCGGATGCCATGCTCTTCTCCTCGGGGTCGGAGTGGCGCGGCCTCCAGAATCTCGGCGGCATCGGCAACGTCACGGTCGTTCCGCCGCATGGCGAGATCGAGGGCGTTCGCGCGTTCGACACCGGCCCGGGCGTCGGTGTGATCGATGGTGTGACGCATGCTCTGCGGCCGGATCTCGCCTATGACGTCGACGGAAAGCTCGCCAAAGCCGGTCGGCCCAACATGCGCGTCGTGAAGGAGTTGCTCGCGGCACCGTATTTCGCCTCACCTCCGCCGAAATCCACCGGGCGCGAGCTGTTCACCACCGATTACGTCACGAAGCTCATTGCGCGCGCCCGCGCCGATGGCGCGAGTGACGAAGACATCATCGCGACCGCGGTCCACCTCACGGCTGAAAGCATCGGCGATGCCTATCGACGCTTCATCGCCGAGCCGATACGCGAAGTTCTCGCTTCAGGCGGCGGCGCGAAGAATCCGGTCCTCTTCGCCGCAATAGAGAAAGCGGCCGCACCAATTCGGGTTCGCCACTTCGACGAGGTCTATTTCGACGGAGAGGCGAAAGAAGCCGTGGCCTTTGCATTGCTTGGATATCTCTACGTGACGAATCGTCCGGGGAATGTCCCTACCGCGACCGGCGCACGCGGCCAGCGCATTCTGGGGAAGCTCACGCCCGCATGAGCGAGATAGCGGAGCTCTTCTATCCGGCAATCCGCTGGGATGCGACGCACGGCTTCGAGGGCCAGCGCGCCGCGATCGATGAGGCCCTCAAGCTCGGCGTCGGCGGCTTCATCCTCTTTGGAGGACCGTCGGAGCACGTGGCATCGCTCACCGAACATCTTCACTCCAAGTCGCGCATCCCGCTCCTGATTGGCGCTGATCTCGAGCGTGGCGCGGGCCAGCAGTTCGCCGGGCAGACCGCTCTTCCTCCGCTCGCGGCGATCGCGTCGCTCGAGGATCTCCAGGCAATCCGCCGCGCGGCGGGCGTGAGTGCTATCGAGGCCAGGTCGCTAGGCATAAACTGGATCTACGCGCCCGATTGCGATCTCGATGTCGAGCCGAGCAATCCGATCATCGGCACGCGCTCTTTCGGTAGCGATCCGGAGCGAGTAGCGGAGTACGCCGCGGCATGGATCGACGCATGTCAGTCGGAGGGTGTGCTCGCCTGCGCGAAACACTTTCCCGGGCACGGCCGCACCACGGTCGACTCCCACAAGGAGCTGCCAAGAGTCGAGGAGTCGGCAGAGACGCTGCGTGAAACCGACCTCGTGCCATTCCGACGCGCGATCGAGCGCGGCGTCGCGTCCGTCATGTCGGCACACGTGTCGTTTCCCGCGCTCGACCCTAGCGGGGCGCCGGCCACGCTCTCGCGCGCGATCCTCACCGATCTGCTCCGCAAGGAGATGGAGTTCACGGGTCTCATCGTCACCGACGCGCTCATCATGGACGCCGTCCTCGGCGGCGGAGAAGCAGAAGCCGTCGTGCGCGCGTTGAATGCCGGATGCGATTGCCTTCTCTATCCCACGAACGTCGTCGAATCAGTGAGAGCCGTAAGGAGGGCAATCGATGACAAGCGCCTGGACGCCGATAGCATCCAGCACTCTCTCGACCGGCGCAACAGATGGGCGCGCTGGGCCGCGCTATCGAAGGAGACGAATCGTCCGACCCGCGATGAGAGCGGCTGGTCGAGTCAGATCGCCGAGCGCGTGGTGCACATGGTGCGCGGGAAGATGCCGCAGCTTCCGCAGCCGTGGCACCTCACGATTGTGGATGACGATGTTGGCGGGCCCTATCCGGCGCCATCGCGCGATCCGCTGGTGTCCTCGCTGCGCTCCGGAGGGATCGATCTCGTCCTCGGCGCGAATGGCGCACCCAATGAATCCGGATCGACGGTCGTCGCCCTCTTCGGTGACATCCGTGCCTGGAAAGGCCGACCCGGTTATTCCGCCACCGCAAAGGAATCCGTCCGGCAGGCGCTCGCCGGCGCCGGACAGAATGAGCGCCTTATCGTGCAGTTCAGCCATCCTCGACTGGCCGGGGAGCTGGACTTAGATGCTCCGATCCTGTGCGCGTGGGGCGGGGAAGCAGTGATGCAACGGGCGGCGTCGCGAGTGCTGCTCCGCGAGGCCGCGGCGGCGCGCCTTGAACGGAGTATCGGCACCGCAAGCTAGTCGCCTAACCCCGGGAGAAATTCGATGAGCGAGGCCACTGTCCAAAGTTCACCGCTCCGCATTTTCGGTCAGCCGAAAATGGCAACCCTTGTGGTACTGGGGTTTTCCTCGGGGTTGCCGTTCTATCTGACGAGCAAAACGCTCCAGGCCTGGATGACGACCGCGAAAGTCGATCTCGCGACCATAGGATTCTTCAGTCTCGTCACGCTCCCGTATTCGCTCAAGTTCGTCTGGGCGCCGGTGATGGACCGCTACGTACCACCCTTCCTCGGCCGTCGCCGCGGGTGGGTGCTTATCACCCAGCTGCTGCTCCTCGTCGCGATCGCCGCGATGTCGCTGCACGATCCGCGGCAGGGACTGCGGATGCTGGCCATCAACGCGATCGCGATCGCGTTCTTCAGCGCCTCCCAGGACATCTCGCTCGACGCGTATCGAACGGACGTGCTCCAGGATCGGGAGATGGGCGCCGGCGCCGCGGTTTTCGTCATGGGCTATCGCATCGCGCTTCTGATCACCGGCGGATTGGCACTCTACCTCGCGGACACCATCTCGTGGCCAACGGTATATCTGATTCTGGCTTCCCTGATGCTGATCGGCATCGCCGCGACGTTCATTGCACCGGAGCCGGTCCTTCGTGAGCAACCACCCAGGACGATCGGCGAAGCCGTGATACTTCCGTTCAGAGAGTTTTTTCAGCGCGCCGGGGTCGGGCGTGCTTTTCTCGTGCTCCTGTTCATCGTGCTGTACAAGTACTCGGACAGTCTCGCCGGAAGCATGACGACGCCCTTCCTTCTCAAGACTGGCTTCTCGCAGAAAGAAGTTGGCGCGGTGTTCGGCGGAGCCGGACTTATTGCAACCATCGTCGGGACTCTCGCCGGCGGCGCCGCGATCGGAAAGTGGGGAATCAACCGGTCGCTCTGGATATTCGTGGTGTTTCAGGGGTTGAGCAATCTCACCTACTACGCTCTGGCCCTCTCGAGCGAAAGCCACGCCTTCATGACGACGGCGGTCGTAGTGGAGAATTTCGGGCTCGGCCTTGTCACGGCGGCGATGACGGCGTTCCTGATGAGCATGTGCGACAAGCGATTTACGGCGACGCAGTTCGCGCTCCTCTCGAGCCTCATGGCGGCCAGCCGCGATGTGCTCGTCGCCCCTTCCGGAAAAATCGCCGAGTCGCTCGGATGGCCGTCATTCTTCCTGATCACAGTGGCGATGGCAATTCCGCCTCTCCTGCTGCTGCCATTCATCGCGCCCTGGTCGCGCGACGTTCCGATCGGCGCCGCACCGCACACCGGCGAGACCGTGCCGGCAAAAGCCGCTCAGCCACCCTCGGCGGCGCGGAGCTGATCGGCCTCTGGCGTACGAAGACGCGCCGCGATTACTGTCACATTGTCGGGCGCTCCGGTATGCATCGCTTCCTCGATCAGCGCCTCGCAGATCTCTTCCGGTCGTCCCGCGCCCCGGGTGATTCGTCCGATGTCCTCGGCGGAAACCTGGTTCGACAGCCCGTCGCTGCACAGCACCAGAAAATCGTCGTTCTCCAGTTTGCAGCGGTATAGGTCGGTAACGACCTTTTCTTCCGGACCCAGCGCCTGGAGGATGATATTGCGGTGCTCGCTCTGCGCCGCTTCCTTCTGGGTCATTCGGCCGGCGTCGATCAGACGCTGCACGAACGACTGGTCTTTCGTTATCTGCTTTGCCACGCCCTTCCGCACCAGATACGCTCTGCTGTCGCCTACCTGAGCGATGAATGCTTCGCCGTCGAGCACGAGCGCGAGTGTGGTCGTGGTCCCCATCCCGTGATGCTCGGGAGATGAATTCGACTTCTGATAGATCGCCTTGTTGGCGACGTCGATGCCCCGCTTGAGCGCGGCTTCAATCGATTCGGGTGTCCGCTTCGGCACCTTGTGCCACCAGCGATGGAGCTCGCTCAGTATGGTCTCGGTGGCGATCGAGCTGGCTAACGCTCCAGAGGCGGCGCCGCCCACGCCATCAGCAACGATGAGGAAGAATGGTGCGGTGTGCACCGAAACGACTGCCGGCGCGCTCATCGTCGCGATGTCGCCCGTCTCCAGATTCGCAATCATAAAGGAGTCCTGGTTGTCGTGCCTGATCAGCCCGACATT
>CAAGKR010275964.1_pt1 | contig 14744 bp, 16 predicted proteins | sample 2556971 | NCBI WGS metagenome assembly CAAGKR01 (sample SAMEA5207829, study PRJEB30636) | soil metagenome | biome: forest; feature: boreal; material: soil | place: USA | collected 2011-09 | depth 1 m | reverse complement strand
GCGGGCCGAATCTGATTCGATAGCCGCATGGCCGTCAGCGCTCAGTACAGCGTCACGATCCGGGTTGAGCTCGATGCGCGGCAGGAGCCGCTCGGGAAGCTGACGGCTGCGATCGCCGAGGCGGGCGGGCATCTGCAGGGCGTGGACCTGGTCCCCGGCGCCGGGAGCGAGGGGAAAAGGGTGCGGGAGTTCACGATCGACGCCCAGGACCAGGAGCACTGGGAGCGGATCCTGCGGGCGATCGGCTCGCCCCGCGGCGCCAAGGTGCTCGACTACGTCGACCGCACGATGCAGATGCACCGGGGCGGCAAGATCGAGTTGCACAACAAGTACCCGCTGAAGACGCGCGACGACCTCTCGATGGCCTATACACCAGGCGTCGCCCGCGTCTGCGAAGACATCCACGCCGACCGCGCCAAGGCCTTCGAGTACACGATCAAGAAGAACATGGTCGCCGTGGTCTCCGACGGCAGCGCCGTGCTCGGACTCGGCAACATCGGGCCGGAGGCGGCGATGCCGGTGATGGAGGGCAAGGCGATGCTGTTCAAGGAGTTCGCCAACGTCGACGCCTTCCCGATCTGCCTCGACACCCAGGACGCCGAGGAGATCATCAAGGCGGTGGAGCTGATCGCTCCGACCTTCGGCGGGATCAACCTCGAGGACATCTCCGCCCCGCGCTGCTTCGAGATCGAGGAGCGGCTGAAGGACTCGATCGACATCCCGGTCTTCCACGACGACCAGCACGGCACCGCCGTGGTGGTGATGGCAGCGCTGTTCAACGCCCTGAAGATCGTCGGCAAGCCGATCGAGGAGCTGCGCGTGCTGGTCGTCGGGCTCGGCGCGGCCGGGGTTGCCGTGACCAAGATGATGCTCGCCTCCGGCGTCACCCACGTGGTCGGCTGCGACCGGCGCGGCGCCCTCTCCACCACCCGCGAGGACTACCAGTCGGGCGAGATGAGCGACGTCAAGCGCTGGTACGCGGAGAACTCCAATCCCGAGAAGCTGACCGGCCAGCCGGCCGACGCGATCGAGGGCATGGACCTCTTCATCGGCCTCTCCGGCCCGGGGATCATCCCTGCGGAGGCGCTCGGGAAGATGAACAGGGACGCGATCGTCTTCGCGATGGCAAACCCCAACCCCGAGGTGATGCCCGAGGACGCCGCCCCATACGTGCGGATCATGGCCACCGGCCGCTCCGACTACCCGAACCAGATCAACAACGTGCTCTGCTTCCCGGGGATCTTCCGCGGCGCGCTGGACGCCGGCGCTCCCCGGATCACCGAGGAGATGAAGCTCGCCGCAGCCAAGGGGATCGCCGAGGTCGTCACCGAGGAAGACCTCTCCGAGGACTACATCATCCCCAGCGTCTTCGACCGCGAGGTCGCGCCGAAGGTCGCGGCGGCGGTCGTCGAGGAGGCCCGCCGGGCCGGAATCGCCCGGCTCAGTGAGGATACGGGCACCTTCTCCACCGTGGAGGTCACCCAGCCGCTGTGAGGGTGCTCGTCACCGGAGCCAGCGGGTTCATCGGGTCGGCGGCCTGCGACGCGTTGCTGGTTCGGGGTGACGAGGTGGTGGGTTTGACGCGCGATCCGGAGAAGGCGCGCCGCACGAATCCGCGGGTCGCCTGGCATGCCTGGGAGCCGACCCTGGAACGGCCACCCGCCGCGGCCTTCGAGGGAGTCGGCGGCGTGGTCAACCTGCTCGGCGAGAAGATCAACCAGCGCTGGACCGGCGACGCCAAGCGCCGGATCGTGGAGAGCCGCCGCACCGGCACCCACAACCTGGTGCAGGCGATCGCCGGGCTGGAGCGCAAGCCCACGGTGCTGGTCAGCCAGTCGGCGATCGGCTACTACGGCGACCGCGGCGCAACGGTCGTCGACGAGTCGGCCGAGGCGGGGACCGGCTTCGACGCCGAGGTGGCGCAGGAGTGGGAGAAGGCGGCGCGCGAGGTGGAGAGCACCGGCGTGCGGCTGGCGATCGTCCGCACCGGCCACGTGCTCGACCCGAGCGGCGGGCTGCTGGGCCAGCTGCTGACGCCCTTCAAGCTCGGCGTCGGCGGCCCGATCGCCGGCGGCGGCCAGTACATGTCCTGGATCCACATCGACGACGAGGTCGGGATCCTGCTCTGGGCGCTCGACGACGAGAAGGTGAGCGGCGTCGTCAACTCGACCGCGCCCAACCCGGTCACCAACCGCGAGCTGTCCAAGGCGCTCGGCCGGGCCCTGAACCGCCCCGCGATCCTGCCCGTGCCGGGCCTGGCGCTCGACCTGATGTTCGGCAGCGAGTTCGCCGCGGTGCTGAAGGGCGGCCAGCGGGTGGCGGCGCGGCGGGCGCTCGACCTCGGCTACAAGTTCCGCCACCCGGACCTCGACGAGGCCCTCAGCGACCTGCTCTAGCCGCCCCCAGGCTGTCGTCCACGGCCTGGCGCAGCTGGCCGGAGTCGCCGGAGCCCCGGATCGCCCTCAGCAGGGCTGCCATCGCGGCGCCGCCGGGAACGTTCGAGACCTGGACGATTCCCGCCGCCTCGACGATCGGCCGCGAGAAGCGCGTCGCCGCGGGGTCGATCTCGCCGATGTAGCCAATCGCAGCCGAATCCTCGACGGCCCGTCGCGCGTTGGCACCGACCGCGGCGAGGCTCCACCTCCTTCCCCCACCGGTGTCGTCGAGACACACCATGCGAACCCGCACCGGCCCGGCGCGGCCCCTGCTGCGGGCAAGCTCCTGGCGGGCGCCGGTGCAGGCCGCCCTCCCCCGCGCCGCCTCGGTGCCATGCAACGGCACGCTGACATAGACGCTGACCGTCGCCCCGCTCGACACACCGCTCCCTTCCCCGCATCCGACCGCCAGGGCGCCAAGAGCACAGGCAAGGCAGAGGGCAGGAGCGCGGCGCACGGGTTCGCGATCATAGACTCGGTCCAGATGCGGATAGGCGTGCTGACAGCGGGGGGCGACTGCCCCGGCCTCAATGCGGTGATCCGGGCCGTGGCGCGCTCGGCGATCGAGAACGGCGACGAGGCGATCGGCATCCGCCGCGGTTACCGCGGCCTGGCCGAGGGCGACTACGTCCCACTCGACATGCGCACAGTCTCCGGGATCCTGCACCTGGGCGGGACGATCCTCGGCACCTCCAGCTTCGAGCCGATCCGCGAGGGCGCCGTCGATCGCGTCGAGCAGGCCTTCGCCGCCGAGGGCCTCGACGCAGTCGTCGCGATCGGCGGCGAGCACACGATGGAGATCACCAGCCGCATGCACGCCGAACACGGGCTGCCGCTGATCGGAGTGCCGAAGACGATCGACAACGACGTCGCCGGCACCGACTTCACCTTCGGCTTCGACACTGCAGTGCAAATCGTCACCGACGCCATCGACCGCCTCCATACCACCGCGCAGTCTCACAACCGGGTGATGGTCGTCGAGGTGATGGGCCGCAGCACCGGCTGGATCGCGGTCTACGCCGGGCTGGCCGGGGGCGCCGACGGCATCGTCATCCCAGAGGTGACGACCACCGTCGAGGAAGTCGCCGCGGGCATCCTGAGCCGCCACGAGCGCGGCAAGGACTTCTCGATCGTCGTCGTCGCAGAGGGCGCGAAGCTGGCCTTCGAGAGCGGGGAGGAACGGCTGATCCAGCCGATCCAGGACACCGACGAATACGGGTACCCGAGGCTCGGGGGAATCGGCGCGGCACTGGCGACGGAGCTTGAGACGCGGACCGGGTACGAGACCCGAGTCACCGTGCTCGGCCACGTGCAGCGGGGCGGCACACCGACCTCGACCGACCGCATCCTCGCTACCCGTTACGGCGCCCATGCCTACCGGCTGGCGAAGGCTGGCGAATTCGGCAAGATGGCCGCGCTGCGGGGAACCACGATGGTCGCCGTGCCGCTGGCCGAGGCGAGCAATGTCAAGGAGGTCGACCTCGACCTGCTTGAGATTGCCAAGCGGTTCTTCTCCTGAAGCGGCGCTAGGGCTTCGGCTGGACGACGCGGATCGCCGCGCCGATGAAGAGGACCGTGAGGAAGACGAGCCCCGCGACCGGGCCGCCCTGACCGAGGGCGTAGGAGATCGTCATCGCGGCAAGCGCCAGAAAGAAGCTGACTACGAGTCCCATGCGGCGCCGATCCTAGCTGGCGAGGGCGTCGCGCGTCTCCCCCAGGAAGGCCGCGACCGCAGCGGCCGCCGCCGCGGGCGAATCGCCCTCACCGGCGGCACGGACGAGGCGACTGCCGATGATCACGCCGTCGGCGACCTCGCCCACCTGCGCGGCCTGTTGCGACGTCCCGATCCCGAAGCCGACGGCCACCGGGACCTCCGACTCCGCCCTGGTCGCCGAGACCAGCTCGGCGAGGTCCGGGGGCAGCTCGTCGCGCTCCCCCGTGGTGCCAACCGTGGAGACGACGTAGACGAACCCCTGGGCGGAGGCGCAGATCCTGGCGCGGCGCTCGGCGGGCGTGGTCGGTGCGACCAGCGGCACCAGGGCCAGCCCGGCGGCGGCGAACGCCTCCCGCACCTCCTCGGACTCACCCAGGGGCAGGTCCGGGACGATTGCACCGGTGGCGCCGCCCGCAGCGGCGAGACGGGCGAACTCGACCGGGCCTCCGTGCGCCAGCAGCATGTTCGTGTAGACCATGAAGACGACCGGGAGCCGATCCGACACAGACCGGCAAATCTCCAGCGCGGTGGCGAAGGTGGCGCCGGCCGCCAGCGCCGTCGTCGCCGCGGCGTGGATCGTCGGGCCGTCGGCGAGCGGGTCGGAGAACGGGACGCCCAGCTCGATCAGGTCGGCGCCGGAGTCGGCGTAGGCGGCGGCGACCGCCAGCGAGGACTCGCGGTCGGGGAAGCCGGCCATCATGTAGGGCATCAGCGCGGCGCGGCGCTCGGACCGGGCGGCGTCGAAGGCGCCGGCAATTCGCTCGACCCCGGTCAGCGTCGCCTCAGGCATCGGTTCTCTCGATCACCTCAGCGAGGTCCTTGTCACCGCGACCGCTGAGACACAGGACGTCGTAGCCGTCTCCCCCGCCGTTCTCCAGCAGCCAGGCGATCGCGTGGGAGGACTCCAGGGCCGGGATGATCCCCTCCAGCCGCGACAGCTCGCCGAAGGCCGCCAGCGCCTGCTCGTCGGTGACCGCGAAGTAGCTGGCCCGGCCGCTGTCGCGCAGCTGGGCGTGCTCGGGGCCGACGCCCGGGTAGTCGAGGCCGGCCGAGACCGAGTGGGCCTCGAGGATCTGGCCCTCCTCGTCGGCAATCACCGAGGAGAGCGAGCCGTGCAGGACGCCGGTGCTGCCGGCCTGCAACGAGGCACCGTGGCGGCCGCTGTCGATCCCCTCACCGGCGGCCTCGACCCCGATCAGCTCGACCCCCTCGTCGGCGACGAAGGGAGTGAAGATGCCGATCGAGTTGGAGCCGCCGCCGACGCAGGCGATCACCCGGGTCGGCAGGGCGCTCTCCGCGGCCAGTGCCTGCTCACGCGCCTCGTCGCCGATCACCCGCTGCAGGTCGCGGACAAGCGCCGGGAACGGCGCCGGGCCGACCGCCGAGCCGATCGCGTAGTGGGTCGTCTCGACGTTTGCGACCCAGTCGCGGATCGCCGCGCTGACCGCCTCCTTAAGGGTCCGCGCCCCCGCCTCCACCGGCACCACCTCGGCGCCCAGCAGGCCCATCCGCTCGACGTTCGGCTTCTGGCGGCGGATGTCCTCGGTCCCCATGTAGACGACGCATTCGAGCCCGAGCAGCGCGCAGGCAGTCGCCGTCGCCACCCCGTGCTGCCCGGCGCCGGTCTCGGCGATCACCCGCGGCTTGCCCATCCGTTGGGCGAGCAGCGCCTGGCCGATCGCGTTGTTGATCTTGTGGGCGCCGGTGTGAGCGAGGTCCTCGCGCTTCAGGTAGACGACCCGGCCCGCCCGCTCGGAGAGGCGATCGGCGCGGTAGAGCGGGGTCGGCCGCCCGATGAAGTCGCGGTGCAGCAGCGCCAGCCGCTCTCCGAAGGCCTCGTCCTCGCGCGCCTGCGCCCAGGCAGCCGTCAGCTCGTCGAGCGCCGGGATCAGCGTCTCAGGGACGTAGCGGCCGCCGTAGGGCCCGAATCGCTCCTCCACCACGGTCATGGAGCCGGGACGCCGGCCGCCTTCGCGGCCTCGAAAAAGGCGGTCATCGCCGCGTGGTCCTTGCGGCCGGGCTCGGCCTCGACCCCGCTCGCCACGTCGACTGCGTAGGGATGGGTGACGGCAATCGCCTCGGCCACGTTGTCGGGCCGCAACCCTCCGGCGAGGATCGCGGGGACCGACGAGCGGCGCCCGGCCAGCAGCCCCCAGTCGAAGCTCATCCCGGTGCCGCCCCAGAGGCCCTTGCCTCGCCGGTCGAACAGGTGGTAGTCGGTGCGGAAGGCCTCGGCGGCGTGGACGTCGGCGGCGCTGGAGACGTGGATCGCCTTGATCACCTTGACCCCGGTCCGCCGTGCCACCTCCGCGCAGAACGAGGGCCCCTCCTCGCCGTTCAGCTGCACCATCGTCAACCCGGCGTTCTCGACCGCCTTGCCGACATCCTCCAGCTCAGGGTTGACGAAGACGCCGACGACCTCGCACTTGCGCCTGAACGCGGCGCCGATCTCCGCCGCCCGGGCCGGATCGCAGCGCCGCGGGCTTGCGGAGTAGTGGACCAACCCGACAGCCCACGCCCCCAGGAGAACGGCCTCGGCCGCGTCGTCCAAATTCGTGATCCCGCAGATCTTGACCCGCATGCCCCCAGGGTACGGGAGCTACTTGCCGAGGGGCCCGACCGGCCCGGACTGCGAGTCCTGCACCGACGGCGGCCGGTCGCCGAGCGTCACGCTCACCGTCTTGGTCGAGCCGCCCCGCAGCACGGTGAGCTGCAGCGATTCGCCCGGCTTCGCCGCGTTGACGATATTGACGACGTCGTCCATCGAGGCGATCTTCTTGCCGTTGACCTTGATGACGATGTCGCCGCCGAGGCTGAAGTTGGCACCGTCGATCGTCGCCGCCGTGGTGCCGCCCTGCAGGCCCGCCTTGTCGGCCGGGCCGTTCTTGACGACGTCCTGCACGAGCACGCCCTCGTTGACCGGCAGGTTGACGGCCCGCGCCAGGTCCGGCGTGATGCTGGTGCCGCTGATGCCGAGGAAGGCGTGCCGGACCTTGCCGCTGCTCTCCAGCTGGCTGATCTCTTCCCGCGCGGTGTCGATCGGGATCGCGAAGCCGATGCCGACGTTGCCGTTGCCGCCGCCGCCGGTCTCGATCTGGGAGTTGATCCCGATCACTTCGCCGTTGGCGTCGATCAGCGGGCCGCCGGAGTTGCCGGGGTTGATCGCGGCGTCGGTCTGGATCACGTTGGAGATCGAGAAGCCGTTGGGGGCCTGGATCTGGCGCTGGAGCGCCGAGACGATGCCGCTGGTGACGGTGCGGTCGAGGCCGAACGGGTTGCCGATCGCGACCACCGGGTCGCCCACCTGGACCTTCGAGGATTCGCCGAGCGGCAGCGGGTGGAGCTGACTGGACGGGGCGTCGACCTTGAGCAGCGCCAGGTCGGTGGCCGGGTCGGTGCCGACCACGGTGGCGTTGTAGGTGGTGTCGGAGGCGCCGAGCTTGACCTGGATCCGGTTGGCGCCCTCGACCACGTGGTTGTTGGTGAGGACGTGGCCTTCGGTGTCGATCACGAAGCCCGAGCCGGTCGCGGTGCCGCCGCCTTCCGATTCTTCTTCGCCGAACGGGCTGAGCGGATTCGCGGATGAGCTCCTGGGAGGCTGGTCGGCCTGGATGAAGGCGACGCCCTGCCCGTCGCGGCGGTAGATCTGGTTGACGACGTTGGTGCCGCCGCCGCTCCTGCTGACGGCGGGGGCGGCCAGCGGCGCGGCGACGGTCGTGGCCGAGCCGCCCTGGGCGTCGATCCAGCCGGCGGCGATCGCGATCCAGCCGAAGGCGGCGACGACGGCGCCGCCCGCCAGGGCCGAGCCGAAGGGAGTGCGAAAGAAGCCCTGCGCCTTGCCGGTCATGCGAGCGATGATCCGACCAGGCGCTGAGCCGCTCCTAAACGCCCCCCAAAAGTCTCCTAAAGACTGCCGACGGGCCGATTTCGGAACACATAGGCCCGTTTTCGGCCCGTCGGCGGGGTTGTTTTAGGGGAACAGGTGCTCGCGGGTGCCCTCGTCGGCGCCGGTCAGCTCCCGTGTCTTCGCCTCCGGGTCGGCCGCCGCCATCAGCGCCCCGCCGATCAGCACGGCGTCGACCCCGACCCGTTCCAGCTCCTCCAGCTCCGCCCGCGCCGAGATCCCGCTCTCGGCGACGACCGTCTTGCCGGCCGGCACGTCGGGCATCAGCTCATACGTGGTGGAGATGTCGACCGTCCCCTCGTCGAGGTTGCGGTTGTTGATCCCTATGACGTTGGCGTCTAGCTCCAGCGCCCGCTCCAGCTCGGCCGCGTCGTGGACCTCGACCAGGCAATCGAGGTCGATCGCGCGGGCCTCGTCGTGCATCAGGCTCAGGTCGTGGTCGTCGAGGGCACGGACGATCAGCAGCACCGCGTCGGCCCCGTTCACCGCCGCCTCATACAGCTGGTAGGGATCGACGACGAAGTCCTTGCGGATGATCGGCAGGTCACAGGCGGCGCGGGCGGCGCGCAGGTCGTCGAGCGAGCCCCCGAAGTGGGGCCCGTCCGTGAGCACGGAGAGCGCCGCCGCACCGCCGCGCTCGTAGGCGCCGACCTGGTCGGCGACCGCGGCGGAGGGGGCCACGATTGCGCCGGCGCTGGGCGAGCGCCGCTTGAACTCGGCGATCAGAGAGAGCCCCGGGCGCACCAACGCCTCGCTGAAGGGGCGATCCTCGCCCCGCGCGGAGAGCCGCGACTCGAGGTCGGCCTGCGGAACCTCGCGGCGGCGGTCGTCCACCCCTTCCCGGGCCGCGGAGATAAGCTGCTCGATCATTCCCACTTGACGACCAGAGCCTAGTCGGCGAGCTCGGCGGTCGTCGAAATCAGGCGTTCGAGCACTTCCCGGGCGGCGCCGGAGTCGATTGCCATGGCGGCCTTCGCGACCCCGTCGCCGAGGTCGGTGGCCCGGCCCCCGACGTAGATCGCCGCCCCGGCGTTGAGCAGAACGAGATCGCGACGTGCCCCCTGCTCACCCCCCAGCACCGCGCGCGAGGCGGAAGCGTTCTCCTCCGGCGCCCCCCCGGCAACCTCCTCCGGCTCCGCCCCCTCCAGACCGAACTCGCCGGGCTCGACGAACCACTCGGCGGTGCTGCCGTCGGCGACCTCGATCACCCGGGTCCGCGCCGAGATCGAGAGCTCGTCGAGGCCGTCCTCGGCCGCAACCACCATCGCCCTCGCGCTGCCCAGCCCGACCAGCGCCTCGGCGATCGTCTCCTGGTAGTGGCGGTCGGAGACCCCCAGCAGCTGCCGCTCGGCGCCCGCCGGGTTGGTCAGCGGGCCGAGGAAGTTGAAGATCGTCCGCACCCCGAGCTCCTTGCGGACCGGGACCACGTGGGCCATCGCCGCGTGGTGGCGGGGGGCGAACATGAAGCCGAAGCCGACCTCGTCGATGCAGCGGCCCACCTGCTCGGGGCCGAGATCGATCTTGACGCCGAGCGCCTCCAGCAGATCGGCGGAGCCGCAGCGGCTGGTGTGGGAGCGGTTGCCGTGCTTGGCGACCGCGCAGCCGGCGCCGGCCGCGATCAGCGCCGCCGTGGTCGAGACATTGAAGGTCGAGGGGCCGCCGCCGGTGCCGGCGGTGTCGACCAGGTCCGCGCGCTCGGTCTCGACGTGCGATGCGAGCGAGCGCATCGTCCGCGCCAACCCGACCAGCTCCGGCACGGTCTCGCCCTTTGCCCGCAACGCGATCAGGAAGGCGCCGGTCTGGACCGGGTCGGTGCGCCCTTCCATGATCTCGGCGAGGACCGCCGAAGCGTGGTCGGCGGTGAGATGGTCGCCGGCGCAAACCGCGTCGATCGCCCTGGTGACGACGTCGTTCGGCATCAGAGCGCCCCGAGGAAGTTCTTCAGCAGGTGCTTGCCCTGCGGGGTCAGCACCGACTCGGGGTGGAACTGGACGCCCTCGGCGGGCAGCTCGCGGTGGCGGGCGCCCATCACCACCTCGCCCAGCGTCGCGCTCAGCTCCAGCTCCGGCGGCAGGTCGGGGTCGGCGACGAGCGAGTGGTAGCGGCCGGCGACCAGCGGGCTCGGCAATCCCGCGTAGATCGTCTTGCCGTCGTGGGCGATCTCGGCGTCCTTGCCGTGGACCGGCTCGCCCTGGACGACCCGCCCGCCGAAGGCCTCGACCATCGCCTGGTGGCCGAGGCAGCCCCCGAGGACCGGGGTGCCGGCCTCGGCGAAGGCGCGAATCGCCTCGACCGAGATCCCCGCCTCGGCGGGGGGGCAGGGGCCGGGCGAGACGACGAGGCGGTCGGGGCCGCGCTCCAGCAGCTCGGCGACGGCGGCGCGGTCGTTGCGCACGACCTCGATCTCCGCCCCCAGCTCGCCCAGATACTGGACGAGGTTGTAGGTGAAGGAGTCGTAGTTGTCGATCACGAGCACGCGCATCGCTATGGCCAATCCGGCTGTTCGCAGGCGAGCTCCACCGCGCGGAAGACCGCCCTGGCCTTGTTCACCGACTCGTTGTACTCGTAGGCCGGCTTGGCGTCGGCGACGGTGCCGCCGCCGGCCTGCACGTGGATCTGGCCGTCCTTGACGACGACCGTGCGGATGTGGATCGCCGTGTCGAGGTCGCCGTTCCAGGAGAGGTAGCCGATCGCGCCGCCGTAGGAGCAGCGCTTGACCGGCTCCAACTCGTCGATGATCTGCATCGCGCGGACCTTCGGGGCGCCGGAGAGCGTCCCGGCCGGGAGCGCCGAGCGCAGCACGTCCATCGCGCTCACCCCCTCGCGCAGCGTCCCGGAGACCTGGCTGACGATGTGGAGGACGTGCGAGTAGGTCTCCACCACCATCAGCTCGTCGACGCTGACCGTCCCGTACTCGCAGACCCGGCCGAGGTCGTTGCGCCCGAGGTCGACCAGCATCACGTGCTCGGCCCGCTCCTTGGGGTCGTTGACGAGGCGCTCGGCGAGACGGCGATCCTCCTCCTCGTTGGCGCCGCGCGGGTAGGTGCCGGCGATCGGCCGGGTCTCGACCGTGCGGCCGTGGACCTTGACCAGCGGCTCGGGCGAGGCGCCGGCGATCTGGAAGTCGCCGAACTCGAGGAAGTACATGTAGGGAGAGGGGTTGACGGCGCGCAGGCCGCGGTAGATCGAGAAGGCCTCGACCGGGGCCGGCGCCGAGAAGCGCTGCGAGGGGACGACCTGGAAGGCGTCGCCGGCGTGGACGTACTCGACGATCCGCTCGACCGCCGCTTCGAACTCCTCGCGCTCCATGTTGGAGGCGAAGCGCGGCGGCTCGGCGACGGCGGGCGTCTCGGGCGCCGGCACCGCGCCCCGCAGGATGCGGCGGACGTCGGCGATCTGCTCGGCGGCGCGCGCGTAGGCGGCGTCGATCCCCCCGTCGGAGTCGGCGAAGGCGCAGGCGAGGATCGTCAGCTCGTGGCGCAGGTGGTCGAAGACGAGCATCACGTCGGTGACCATCAGCGCCATGTCCGGCAGGCCGAGTGGGTCGGGGTTGGGCTTGCCCAGCGGCTCGACCGTGCGCACCAGGTCGTAGCCGAAGAAGCCGACGGCCCCGCCGGCGAAGGGCGGCAGGCCCTCAACCGGCGCGAGCTGAAAGCGGGACAGGTGCTCGGCGACCGCGGCGTAGGGGTCGGGCGCGTCGTGTGCAGCGCTTGGGGCGCCGCCTGCGGCTGCCTCCTCCCCGCTCCACTCCGAGAGCACGCCATCGCTCCAGCGCAGCACCGAGCGCGGCCGGAAGCCGACGAACGAGTAGCGGCCGACCTGGCCCTGCTCGGCCGACTCCAGGAGGAAGCAGGGCGCCCCCTCCGGCTCCTCCGCGCGAAGCTTCAGGAAGGCGGAGACGGGCGTCTCGCAGTCGTCGACGAGCCGGGCGCGGATCGGCACGACGTTGCCCTGCGCGGCCAGCTCACGCGCCTCGTCGAGGCTCGGCTCGAGCCGCAGCTCCGACTCAGCCACGACGGCCATTGAGCACTTCCATCACGGCCGACTGCGGGACCTCGCGCGAGGCCAGCAGGACGCTGAGGTGGTAGAGCAGGTCGGCGGCCTCTTCGGCGACCCGCTCGTCGGACTCCTCGCGCGCCGCGCGGGCCACCTCCTCCGCCTCCTCCTCGACCTTCTCGCCGATCAGCTTCGGGTCGTCGAGCAGCTTCACCGTGTAGCTGCCCTCGGGGCGCTCGGCGGCGCGGCTGCGCAGGGTTCGCTCCAGGGTCGGCAGCGCCTCGTGGGCGAGGGGCGAGAGCTTGCCGTCGCCGAGCTCGCGGTAGAAGCACGACCGCTCGCCCGTGTGGCAGGCGGGACCGGCCGGCTCGACCAGGGCGACGATCGCGTCGCCGTCGCAGTCGTAGCGCAGCCGGCGCAGCCGCAGCACGTTGCCCGAGGTTTCCCCTTTGCGCCAGATCTCCTCGCGCGAGCGGCTGTAGAAGTGGACCTCGCCGGTCTCCACCGTCAGCCGCAGCGCCTCCATGCTCATGTAGGCGAGCGTAAGCACCTCGCCGCTGGCGAAGTCCTGGGCGACGCACGGCACCAGGCCGCGCTGGTCGAACTCGATCTCCTCGAACATCAGGCAATCGTAGTTGGCAGTGCCTACTCGATCCCCAGACGGTCGAGCAGGTCCTCGTCGCGGCGCCAGTGGCGGCGGACGCGGACCTGGAGGTCGAGGTGGACCTTGGCGCCCAGCTCCCCTTCGAGGGAGCGGCGGGCGGCCGCGCCGATCTCGCCGACCTTCGCGCCCCCCTTGCCGATCAGGATGCCCTTCTGGGACTCGGTCTCCGCCCAGACCTCGGCCTGGACGGTGACCAGCCCGTCCTCGCGCGCCGCGACCTCCTTGACCGAGACCTCGACCGAGTGCGGGATCTCCTCGCGGGTGCGATTCAGCACCTGCTCGCGGATCAGCTCGGCCAGCAGCACCTCGCTCGACTGGTCGCTGTGATCCTCCGGCGGGTACATGTACGGCCCCTCCGGCAACAGCTCCCCCAGCCGCTCGATCAGCACGTCGAGCCCCTCGCCGCTGCGGGCGCTGATCGGGAAGACCTCGTCGACCCCCTCCAGCTCGGCAGCTGCGGCGAGGACCGGGACGAGCTCGTTGGGCCCCAGCCTGTCGGACTTGTTCACCGCGCAGATCACCGGCAGCTTTGCGCCCGCATCCAGCAGCGCCCGGGCGATGAAGCGGTCGCCCGGCCCCACCCCCTCCTCGCCGTTGACGACGATCAGCGCCAGGTCGGAGTCGGTCAGCTCGCGCTCGACCCGGCGCTGCATGCGCTCGGTGAGGACGTCGCGGGGACGCTGGACCCCGGGCAGGTCGACGAGGATGAGCTGGCGGCCGGCCTCGACATCGGTGGCGACTCCCCGGATCGCCCGGCGGGTCGTCTGAGGGCGCACCGAGACGATCGCCACCCGGGAGCCGACGATCGCGTTGACCAGCGTCGACTTGCCGACGTTGGGCCGGCCGGCGAGGCCGATGAAGCCTGCCCTAGTCATCGAGGGCCGCCATCACTCGCGCCTGCAGTTCAAGCATCTCGCCGGCGTCGGTTTCGTGGTCGTAACCGCAGAGGTGCAGTGTGCCGTGAACGGCCGCCTCGGTCACGTTCGAGCAGTGCTCGGCGCAGATCACCACGTCGCCCAGCTCCCGGGGGCCGGCCGTCGCCTCCAGGCCGTCGATCGGAAAGGCAAGGACGTCTGTGGGCGCATCCCTGCCCCGGTGCAGGCGGTTCAGCTCGCGGATGCGCTCGACATCGACCAGCTCGACCGCGAGGTGCCCGTCCGCGACCCCGGCGGCGTCCAGTGCCGCTGCGACAGGCTCGCGCAGCTCGACCGGGACATCGGAGAGCTCGACGCTCAACCTTCGTCGCGCAGTTTGCGGCTCGCCTCGCGCTCGGCGTGCTCCCCGTAGGCGGCGACGATCCGCTGAACCAGCTTGTGCCGGACCACATCCTCGCCGCCGAACCGCACGAAGGAGATGTCCTGGACCTCGTCGAGGACGTCTTTGACCACCACGAGACCGGAGCGCTGGTCGGTCGGCAGGTCGATCTGGGTGATGTCCCCGGTCACCACCATCCGCGAGTTGAAGCCGAGGCGCGTCAGGAACATCTTCATCTGCTCGGGGCTGGTGTTCTGGGCCTCGTCGAGGATCACAAAAGAGTCATTGAGCGTCCTTCCCCGCATGAAGGCGAGCGGCGCCACCTCGATCACGCCACGCTCGAAGTAGCCGTTGACCCGATCGGGGTCGAGCATGTCGAAGAGGGCGTCGAAGAGCGGCCGCAGGTAGGGATCGACCTTGGCCTGGATGTCGCCCGGCAGGAAGCCGAGCCGCTCGCCGGCCTCGACCGCCGGACGGGTCAGGATGATCCGCTGCACCTGGCGCTCGGCCAGCGCCGCGGCGGCCATCGCCACGGCGAGGAAGGTCTTGCCGGTGCCGGCCGGCCCGATCCCGAAGGTGATCGTGTGGCGGCGGATCGAGTCGACGTAGCGCTTCTGGTTGAGCGTCTTCGGCGCGACCTTGGTGTTGCGGTGGCGCCAGACCACGTCCTCGAGGATCTCGGCCGGGCTCTCGTCGGCGTCGAGCGCCCCGGTCACCGCCTCGATCGTCCCCGGCGCGACCTCGTGCCCCTGCTCGATCAGCTCGACCAGCTCGTCG
>CAAGKR010382728.1_pt1 | contig 14749 bp, 15 predicted proteins | sample 2556971 | NCBI WGS metagenome assembly CAAGKR01 (sample SAMEA5207829, study PRJEB30636) | soil metagenome | biome: forest; feature: boreal; material: soil | place: USA | collected 2011-09 | depth 1 m | reverse complement strand
TGGGCCGCGGAAGGGGTAGGGGTCGACGGCGACCACGCCAGGCTCGAGGATGGTCAGCACGAGATCGACCGGCTCCCGGCCGATCCAGGTCGGAACCTTCGGGATGAGACGGCGGGCCGGCGCCTGGTCAAGGGCCCTCAGCGTCGAGCTGAGCAGGATCGGCTCGGACGACGGGCTGGGGCTCGCGAGAGGCGACGTGCATACAAACAGCGACAACAGATCCCAGGCCTGGAGCAGCTCGTAATTGTGCCAGAGCCTGGCTTCGAAGGCCGCGCGGGAGCCGGCGCCACGCCAGAGATCGGTCTTGACCGGAATCCATCGGGACTCTTCGGCGAGGACTGCCGCGTCCTGGAGCTTCTGGACCGGGCTGCGATCCGCCTGCAAGAGGTCTGCGACGTTGGGCTGCAGGCCCCATCGTCCGCGATATAGGCCAGTCCAGTGGATGCCCACGAGCAAGCCCGCATAGGCGTCCATCCTGGTCACCGCCTCAACCCCCGCGTGGTAAAGCGGGACGTGGTCTTCCATAGCGATTTCCAGAAATTGGAGTGGCCTCGACTCGAGTTCGTTGAAAGCGGGGCGGTCGTCCCACGAACGCCAGCCCTCGTCATGCTTGGCAGCCGCGATACAAACTGAGTCGAACGGATCGGGCGCCTCAAAGAGCTCATTGCCCCACGCCTTGGCCAACTGCCCGGCCAACTCGCCGTGATCGACCTGTTTAACGAGGTAAAGGTTCGTTCCGCGTCTCGTGATCAGCATTCCGATTCGCCCCTCCGCGGCGCAACATATAGTACGCGGCATGGAGAAGCGAGAGCCCAGGCCCGCCGCTAAGCGTGACGCGGGTCTGACAGACGACCCAACGGAGCTCTACCGTCAGAGAGGGTTTGGCGGCCGGCAGCGAGCCGGCACTCGGCCAGCTCTGGTCGTTGTAGACATGATTCTGGGCTTCACGGATCCGGCCTCACCGCTGCACTGCGACACCGAGGAGGCGATCGTCGCGATCGGCGAGCTGCTCGGTGCAGCGAGGCGAGCGGGCCGGCCCACAGTCTTCACGACGGTCGCCTATGACGAAGCTGCAAAACGGGTCGCCGCTGCCTTCATCGAAAAAGTCCCGTCGTTGCTGAAGCTGGAGAAGGGCAGCCGATGGGTCGAGATCGATCCAAGGATTGCGCCTGCTCCGAACGAGCCGGTCCTCACCAAGCTCTTCTCTTCCGCGTTCTTCGGCACGCCGCTGGCCTCGATGCTGGCGGCGCACGGATGCGACACAGTAGTGGTCACCGGAGCCTCGACCTCGGGTTGCGTCAGGGCGACCGCGGTCGACGCTCTGCAGCACGGATACAGGGTCGTCGTTCCTCGGGCCGCCGTGGCTGACCGAGCTGAGAGCCCGCACCAAGCATCCCTCTTCGACATCGGGCAGAAATATGGAAGCGTAGTCGACCTGCAGGATGGGGTCGCTCTCTTGCTCGGCGATTACTGCTGAATACGGCTAAAGGCTCTGGAATCGCTTGCGTCGCAGGAGCCTCCCCCGTCCGGGGCGGGCTCCAAGCTTTCCCCTTTCGACGATGAGCTCGCCCCTCGACACAGTGAGGACGGGCCACCCTCTGGCCGAATAGCCGTCGTACGGGTCGTAGTCTGACTTCGACTGCATCTCGACGCTCCTGATCGTGATCTCGTGCTCGGGGTCTATGAGGACCACGTCGGCATCTGATCCCACCGCCAGCGTGCCCTTCGCCGGCCACATGCCGAATAGCTTGGCCGGGTTAGTCGCCGCCACCGCAACCATCTGGTTGAGTGTGAGGCGCCCTTTTCGAACGCCCTCTAAATAGAGCATGCCGAGACTCGTCTGTACGTTGGACACCCCTCCTGGAATGTCCGCGAACGAGTGCTGTGGAGCCATCTTCTGTGCCGCCATCCACGTCGTATGGTCGGTGGCATAGGTCTGAATCTCACCCGAGCGAAGACCGTTCCAGAGAGCACGCTGGTCGTCCTGCGTCCTCAGCGGTGGCCAGCACACGAACTTGTTGCCCTCGCGGTCCGGAAGCGCGTAGCGACTCTCGTCCATGAATAGGTAGGCAGGTCGGGTCTCGACATAGACCTCGGCGCCTTCGCTGCGGGCGGCCCTAACAGCGTCCAGTGCCTTGCGGCAGGATAGATGCACAAAGTAGATGGGGCAGCCCAGCATCGCCCCGTAGCCGGCCACTCGAGCGGTGGCCAACGCCTCCACCTCCGGCGGGCGAGCAGTCGGAAGGTGCTCGACGCCGTACTTGCTCTGACCGAGAAGACGCTCCGAAAGGTGAGACACCAAGGCGCCGTCCTCCGCGTGGACGTTGACGAGGATCTTCTCCTGCGCTGCCGCGGCCAAGACCCTGAGAAGGTCCGTGTCGGAAAGCTGGAACTCCCTAACCGCGGTGAACACCTTGACGCTTGAAAAGCCCTCGTTGGCCAGCCGCCCGAGCTCATCGAGCCCGCGAGGGGCGCTTAGGTCTGTGATTACTAGATGCAGCCCGTAGTCGATGTACGTCCGGCCGCTCGCCTTCGCGGTTTCGCGCTCCAGCGCCGCTCTCATCGACTGACCGGGCTCCTGGAATGCGAAGTTGACGAACGTGGTGATGCCGCCGAACGCAGCGGCTCGGCTTCCGCTCTCATAGTCGTCGGCAGTGGCCGAGCCGCCCACATCGGTGTCGAAGTGCGTGTGGACGTCAATGGCTCCAGGCAGCACGAGCAACCCGCGTGCGTCGATCTGACGATCGGCCGGTGCCTCGACCCGGTCCTGAATGACCACCACTTTGCCGCCGTTGATCCCGATGTCGGCGACGTAGGTCGCATCCGCCGTGACTATTTGCCCGCCTCTGATCAGGCACTCCAGAGCCATGACTTTTCCTTCCGGACCGTGGTCAGCTCGCCGGACCCGTTGTCGATTCTCGGTCGGCCCGGCTAGAGGCCCGATACCGTTGCTCGAGCTCGCGGATATCCGGAAGCCCGATGAAATCTAGGAACTCGGTGAACCCGGGCAGATCGGCCAAAACGTTGATCGGCGATCCGTCCTGTCGGATTCGTGCGAGTACGGACCGCATTGCCCCGGTGGCGGCGAGCAATGTGCTGATCGGGAAGATGACGATTGCGAAGCCGAGTTCAGCGAGAGTCTCGTAGGCTACGGCCGGGGTCTTGCCACCTTCGGCGTAGTTGAAAAGCATCGGCACGTCCGGGAAGGCGGCCGCGATCGCCCGGATCTCAAGTTCGGACTGGGGCGCCTCGACAAACAGGACGTCGGCGCCTGCTTCCCTGTACAGGCGCGCTCGCTCCAGCGCAGCGTCCACCCCTTCCACGGCACGCGCGTCAGTCCGGGCTATGATCAAAAAGTCAGGAGAGCTGCGGGCATCCACCGCGGCGCGAATCTTGGCGGCCATCTCCTCCGCTGGGATGACTCTCTTGTCCTCCATATGGCCGCACTTCTTGGGTGAGACCTGGTCCTCGAGGTGAATGGCAGCGACACCCGCTTTCTCATATTCGCTCACGGTCCTGATGACGTTGATGGGATTGCCGTAGCCGGTGTCGGCGTCGGCAATGACGGGAACGCTCACGGCGTTGACGATGCGGCGCGCATTGTCAACCATCTCCGTCATGGTCATGAGCCCCACATCGGGCTGGCCAAGGTGGCCGGCCGAGGAGCCGAACCCCGTCATGTAGGCGGCTCTGAAGCCCGCCTGTTCGACCAACCGGGCGCTCAAAGGGTCGTAGCACCCCGGGGCCAACACCGGCGCTTCGCTCTTGATCAGGTCCCGCAGCCGGGGCCGAGATCTCATTTTCACGGGAAACAGTCTCGACATGGCAACATGATCCCCCTCTCTCTTGGTCTTTTTCATTCGCCAGGCTCGGACTCTCAGACCAACCCCCGGGTACTTCCTCGCGAGACAGAAACGCGGTGGGTCATGTCCTACGACGTGGTGTGAACCAGCCGCGCGATCCGGTCATTAGGTTAAGCCGACTCCAGCTCGAGTAGAACCTTGACCTCCTACTCAATTGTCTGGTTGGAGAGCTTGCTCATGAACTCGGTGCTGCAGAAGCGGCGCTCGCCTGTTCACGCACAATCCTGCTTAACCGGTTTACTCCGCTAGCTCTTTGGAGGTGTGAAGTCTCCCATGCATTACGAAAAGCGACGAGTCTGAGCTGCGCCTGGATGCCAACTGCGGGCCTGCTGTGCCGGTTCGAATCGAGATTAGGCACTCGCCGAGGCAGGCGTGGAGATGCTCAACTGCCACGCCCCGGTACCTACTAACGTCCATCATTGTTCGCGAGAAACCTGATCGGCCTACCTCGAGATCACAGCAGAGCTAAGCGGATAAGCACAAGCCTCGAGAATGGAAGGATTCTGAGGGAGGCTCCGGGCGAGATTGAAGATCTCATCGGAAAGGTCCGACCACCGGCTAAGGCGATAGCTCCATTCTGTCTTCTGCCACTCCGGCCGGGAAAACTCGTGAGGTTCGATAACGCTATTGTTGCCGTGGACGCCCATGCGGAAGGTGAACCCGGCCGGGTGATCATCGGCTGAGTCCTTAACTTGAGGCAGCGGCAGCCACCGACAAAACCGACTCGGGGTATTGGAGCGCAGTGGCTCCGGGAACGAACCACGATGTCTTTAGTTTGTACCGCCTGAAGATCTCCAGCAGGGTCGGCGTTACCTCAACGCCGAATTCTCCTCGCGAAAGATCACGCACGCCGGTCGCACCTACAGCCACCCAGGTGCTCACGGCATCGTAGGCAATCGTCAGGCAAATCGTGCCCGAGGGCGACGATGCCGTGCCGGTCAGACGCGTACCTGTGCTGCCAACCCAGGCATCTGGCGTGGTTAACACGCTCAGAATCGGAGCCAGATTGAGCGACCGGAAGGTAAGCAACCTGCGGGTTGGTCCCCACCTCCTGGAGATCAGCCATAGTTCCAGCGCCTCCCCGAGGGGCACCAGCCTTATGCCGAGGTTGTGCCAAGGTGATGGTCCCCCCAGTCCATTCCCGCTGACTCCAACAAAAACGAGGATAATCCACTCCAGCAGAGTGGGCCCGCAAGTTTGTAGAAGGAGGAGACAAAGGGATGAAGATGATCGAGGGGTTCGCCGGTCGTAGACGGCTTGGCGCCCCGCCCGTTCTCGCTGGAGCAGTATCGCTAGTCCTCGTTGCCACAGCTTGCGGCGGTTCTACTTCGAGTCAGCCAGCCAACAGCGCAAGCGGAGCTAAGATCGCCGAAGCTCAGCAACTTCTCCATCAGGCCGAGCAGCCCATCACAAACTGGCAACCACCCGGTCCGGCGTTCGATGCCAGCAAGGCACGAGGCAAGACCATCTTCTACATAACGAATAGTTTCAGCATCCCCTTCGAGTCATTCATGCTTCAAGGACTCAAGGAAGGAGCAGCCACAGTGGGAGCCACGGTCATCGGGTTCGACTCGAATTTCTCGGCGGCCCAGGCATCCCGCGGGATGGGGGAAGCGGTTCAGTCGAAAGCCGATGTCATCATGTTGGATGCCTTCGTGCCCACACTCCTTGCGCCAGCCATTGACCAAGCCCAAAAGGCCGGAATCCCAGTACTGACGTCAAACACTCAGGAGTCGGGCCCCATGCTTCCGGGCTATCCCCCGGGCATCGTCGGCTCGCAAACCCATCCGTTCGCACTGCCGGGAAAGGATGAAGCGGATTTCGTCGTTCAGGATTCGAAGGGCAACGCGAACGTCATGTACATCACGTCCTCAGACGTTCCGGTAATCGCCGACGTCAACAAGAACGCATTTGTAGGGGAACTGCAACGTCTCTGTCCGGCATGTAAATCCCAGGTGGTCGATGTCCCAACGTCTCAATGGAGCACCCTGGCCTCTAAGACGTCGTCCTTCATCGCGGCGAACCCAGCCGTCAACTACTACGTTCCGGTTTTTGATGGCATGGTCATTTTCATGGTGCCTGGAGTGATCTCAGCCAACGCGCAGTCGAGGGTAAAGATCGTTTCGTTCAATGCCAGCCCATCAGTCATGCAAAACCTGAAGGACAAAAATGTCGTTGCAGCCGACGCCGGTGGTCCCAATCTGCTCCAGGGATGGGCTTTTGCTGATGAGGGGTTCCGCGTTCTCGCAGGCCAAAAGCCCCTTGATGATCTGGGCATCCCGACGCGGATATTTGACGCGAGCAATATCAATACCATCGATCTCTCACAGCAAGAGTCGCTCTGGTATGGGCCTCTCGATTACCAGGCGAAGTACAAGAAGCTGTGGGGTGTTGGCTGAGCAGTAACTTACAAAAATGACGGGGAACACGTTGACGGGGCCGGAGTGATGTGCGTCGCATCCTCCGGTTCCGGTCCTGTCTGTGTGTTAACTCTACAAGTCATACAGCGGGGCGCACGGCCGCCGGCCTTGACCGATCCGTATTCAGCGACGTAGAACCGCCCTCCTACTCCATGAAGCGCTCGAGAGTCGCTGTGCGATGGTGCCTCTTCGAGCTGTTGGAAATCTTGGGCTAGGTGTCCTCCACACAATCGGTGAGAGCTATGCGTAGGGAGCGAAAGCCTAGCAAGACTCGCGCCAGTACGCTGCCCGAATGCCGCAGAGAGGAAGGAACGTACTGGAGGCCCTTTTCTGCTGGCTCGCAGCGCCGATGAGGAGGACGTTTGCCTTTCGGGCCCCTTCCGGACGTCTCGGATCGAGTTGGTCATGATTACTGGATCGAGTTGGCGGTGATTATCGGAGGAGTCAGTAGCTATGTCTTTGGACCGAACATCTCATACGACAGCGATTTGCATGTCGGTGGACTACGACGCTGTGAGCACCTGGATAACCGCGGGTGCGACGGGAGTACGTGACCTCTCACGAGGCGAATTCGGCGTTGAGGCGACGCCTCGCTTGCTCGACATCTTCAATCACTTCAAAGTCAAGACATCGTGGTTCATTCCGGGAACCACCGCACTGCAGTATCCTGACTCGGTTGCCGCGGTGGGCGCTGCGGGCCATGAGATTGCTAATCACAGTCTTCGCCACGAGGACATCAGTGAGCTCCCAGTCGATGAGATGCGCAAGTCCATCCGTCGCACCAATGACATCCTCAAACAGCTCACTGGTCAGCGGCCCGTGGGCGCGCGACTTCCAGGTGGCGGCCTTGGCGATGGCACCTGTTTGAAAGTGCTGGCCGAGGAAGGATTCCAGTACGACTCCAGCCTCGTGGGTGGATACCGGGCCAGTTGGGCGCCGAGTCCTCACACGATCGATGAAGACGGGCTCATCCGCCGCGGCGCGCCTCTCGACCTCGTCGAGCTTCCGTTCGCATGGATCCTCACAGACTTCTCCCAATTTGAGTTCCACTACGGACCCCCACAGTACAGAGCGCTCCTTCCCAACGCGCGTCAAGTGGAAGAAGTTTGGAAGGATGAGATCGACGACCTGATCCATAGAGACCCAGGCGCCTTTGTCATGATCGTGGTGCACCCACAGGTGATTGGACGCGGTTCCCGCCTGGCGATGCTGGAGAGGGTCATTGAGCACGCTCTGGCTCGCGGCTGCCGCTTTGCGACGGCGGCTCAATTGGCGGAGGAATTCCGAAAGACACACGGTGCCAATTTGAAAGGGGGTCAAACAGTCTGATTTTGCTGACCTGACCTGAAGTCTATTGTCACGTCTGAGGCACCAACGTGGCGTTAGCCGGCCTCCGCTGCGCCGTCGGAGCGGGGATCTGCGGCGGCCATGAGGAGTCCGTTCGCAGACCGCGTAATGACCTGCGCCTGGCCCACCCCTTCGTCCCAAGAGCCGAGGGTCTCAACCACCATGCCTGATTCCTGCAACCGCCCGATGACCTGGGGATCAACTCGGCTCTCGGCGACGACGACTGACCCACCATCGCGGCGGATGCCGCCAACGAGCCAGCGTGGACGTTCGACCGCTTCGTGCGGGTCAAGATTTCGATCCAGGATGGACATCAGTAATTGCGAATGGATTTGGGCGTGGGCGCTGCCACCCATGGTCGCACTAGCGACTACGGGCATCCCATCTTGGAGCACCATCACGGGCATCAACGTGTGCGCAGGACGCTTAGTGCCGACAAGGAAGTTGGGCGCGGCGGGGTCCAAGGAGAAATGCGAGCCTCTGTTGTGGCAGATGATTCCAGTCTCCGGTTCCAGGATTCCAGAGCCGAATGCGTTGTACAAACTGTGATTGACTGACACCCAAGGCCCGTCATCTTCCACCGCCACGATGCCGACAGTGTCGCCGGATTCGGCATGGGTAGCGATGCCTGCCTCTGCTGTCTCTGTGGCTAGTTTGATCAATTCCTCCCCATGCGACGCCGATAGCAGGTCGTCGATCGGAACCCGGGCACGACGTGGATCGGCCAGAAACCTGTCGCGGTCCTGGGAAGCGGCAAGGAACAGTTGGGCTATGAGCGCCACCTGTGTGCCAAGGTGGTCGGGCTGGATCCCAGCCCGCTCAATGCAGGCGAGAATTTCGAGCAGCACAAAGCCCTGGGAATTGGGTGGAGGCACGAGGATCTCGAAGCCTCGGTACGCTTGAGTGAGAGGACTAGTGACTTCGGACGTGTGACGCTTGAAATCATCGTCGGTCAAGGGCGACCCGAGGTTCCGAAGACCAGTTACGAGTCGCGCGCCGACTGGGCCGTCGTAAAAAGCCGCCGATCCATCCTCAGCGATCATTCTGAGTGACGCTGCCAACGCTGGCTGGGCAAGCTGCTCGCCAATGAGTAGCGGGCGACCATGCGGAATCAGCACGCCGCGGAGGCCGGGGTCGCTCAGCAGGCGATCGTGGTGCTTGACGATGGCGCGGGCCACTGCTCCTGCCGTGGGCAGCCCGCGCTGCGCATACTCAATGGCGGGGGCGATCGCCGAGGCCAACGGGAGTCGGCCGAATCGGTTGGCCAGCGTATCCCAGGCGGCCACTGTGCCGGGCACACTCACGCTCAGGGGTCCATCGGTGGGCATTGAACCGTACTCATTTCGTACCTTTCCGGCATCGACTGCCGCGGCGGCTGCTCCACTTCCGTTGATCACAGTGCGGGATCCAGAATCAACGACAACCGCGAATAGGTCGCCCCCAATCCCACACATGTGGGGGTACGCAACAGCGAGGACCGCGCTCGCAGCGAGAGCCGCATCCACCGAGTTCCCGCCCGCTCGGAAGGCGTCGACGCCGGCCTGCGTTGCAGCCTTGTGAGGGGTGGCCACAGCGAAGCCCTTCCCGCGAGCGGAGTAACTCGCCCTATCCAAAGTTCGTCTTTGTGGGGCGGCGGGACGGCGGGACGCCCTGATCGAAAACCGACAGAGGGATGACGGCCGTGACGCAAGAGTTCGGAGTGTTCACAATTTGGCTGATTTGCAGGTCCGCAGCCAGGCTGCAAAGCACATACGCATCTTCACGAGTCATTTTCCACTCTCTTTCGAGCCAACCGATCAGGCCTCGAACGGCATTCTTGGCATCCTCGCGGAGATCTGGTCCGATCGCCGATGATGCGAAGCGACGGGCGGGAGGCGACGTCCACTCCAGCGGTATCGCCACCTGATAGGTCGACGCTGGAAGAGATCGACCCTTAACGGCCGTCAGGCGCGCGGTCACGGTCATCTCGCATTCGAGGCCGGTCCCGCACACCTCGCCATCTCCTTGAGCGGCGTGACAGTCGCCAACGGAAAATAAGGCGCCATCGACCAGCACAGGCAGGTACAGCTTGCTTCCAATGGTCAGATGCTTTGTGTCGATGTTGCCGCCGCCGCGATGCGGAGGACGCACCGGAAGCGGCCCGGCTCGTCCGGGGCAACGCCGATTGTTCCACAGAAGGGCGCCAATGGAATCGAGACACCCGGCCGCAATTCGGTGCGCGTTCGATCACCCAAGTCGAAATAGCGGATGTACGGCGCAGGGAAGTCTTCGGCGAGAAGTCCTCGGTCCGGAATGATTGCAGTCCAGCCCCACGGACCAGGCTCCATACCTAAGATCTCCACCTCAAGAATGTCGCCCGGCCTGGCGTCCTCGACGCGCACCGGCCCTGCCAGCGGATAGGTCCGCGTTGTGTCCAAGCGAGTGACGACCTCTGCCGGCGCCCCCTTACTCACTTGCCCACCACTCACGTCTTGAGTTGTGAACTTGACAACGTCCCCGGAGCAAACCGTGGCCGCTGGCGGCAGCCGGTTGTCCCATTGAAAATGGATCGCATCCTTCGCCAGTCGGTGCTCAGGCGCTGTCATGCGCAGCGTCCCCCGCCTGCCACTCCTCGTGGTGATCACGCCACCAAAGCGCAATTTGTTCCCTCGTCGCAAGCCAGATGTCGCCTAGCTCAAGACAGTGCTCGATGACTTCTCGCAGCGCTGAAGTCCGGCCAGTTTGGCCGAACAGACGCGGGTGTACACCGATCGACATCATCTTCGGGAACCCTGCCCGCGCTTCTCTACGGTACTCAGCAACTGCTCGCTTCACCTGGTCGACAAAGTCGGAAGGCCCGCTGAACCCTTGTGACAACACAAAGCGAGAATCGTTATAGACGAGCGAGTACGGCACAACGATGTGTCGCTTGTTGGCAACGTTGACCACATAAGGTAGGTCGTCGTTATATGCGTCGGAGTCGTAGATGAATCCGCCTTCTTCAACGATCAACTCGCGTGTGTAGACGCTCGGAGCGTAGCGATGGTAGCACCCGACCGGACGTCGGCCACAGGTCTTGATCAATGACTCGACCGTCAGTGCAATCCGTTTACGCTCTTCGTCGCGATCCAAGAGCCAGACTTCCTCCCACCGCCAGCCATGACTGCACGGCTCGTGATTCGAGCGTTGAATCCACTCGCCCACCGAAGGATTGATCTCGAGCGCTACTGCAGCCGCGAAAAACGTGACCCGGATCTCGTACTCGTCAAAGAGCCGTAGAAGTCGCCAAATTCCCGCCCGGCTACCATATTCATACATTGATTCGCCGCCAAGATCCCGATACTTTTCATGCATCTGATACGGGACTTCCGTCATACCTTCATTGCGCGAGTCACCAAGCGGCTTCGAGTATTCCGATCCCTCCTCATAGTTGACGACGATACTGAGGGCAAGCGCCGCATCATTTGGCCACCTGACTCGGGGTGTTCGAGGTCCGTAGCCGACAAAGTTGCGCCGAGGTCCCGGAATGTCCTGATCGCGCAGCCGTCCCATCACTCTTCAGGCCAGCGCTGCAACGACGAGTGGTCCTGCCGGGCCGGGACCGCCCTCGCCGCTGTAGAACGCCGTCACGGGTCAGTCCCGTCAATTCGGAAGCAGTGTTCGACGATGGTCGACTCGGTCAGGTTGGGTTGCCGCAGTTCGCTGACGGGCTTACCGTTCCGGAAAACGATGACACGGTCGCACAAATGCGCAAGATCTTCATATTCGACGCTGGAGATGACAATCCCACCCCCTGCCTCGGCGAAGTTCCGAATCCGATCGAATATTTGCTTTCGAGCTCCCACATCGACACCCTGCGTCGGCTCGTGCAATAGCAGGACACGCGGGTCGACCTGGAACCACTTTGCGACAAGGGCTTTCTGCTGATTTCCACCACTTAGTTCCGCGAATATCTTGTCAGGGGTGGGTGGAGTGACCTGATAGGCATGGAGTACCCGCGTCACCTGACGCCGCTCACGCCGGTGATTCAAAAAGCCTCCTTTGAAATAGTTGAAGATGGTCGGGAGGGTGACGTTTTCAAGAACGCTTGCGACTTGGGCGCCTCCGTCTTGGTGGCGATCAGCCGGCAGCAATGCGAGACCCGCCTTGATTGCCCTTCTGGGCGACAACGATCGTAGCGTGTGCTTCTGGCCTGATAAGACGACATAACCTTCCGCGGACTGCCCGGCCCCAAACAGAAGGTAAGGGATGCGGTCGTGGCCCATACCCAGGAGTCCTGTCAGTCCTACGACCTCGCCTCGATGGAGTTCAAGCTGAAAATGGCGAACTCCGCCGCCCGAAGAAACGTTCACCTCCATCAAGACCTCGCTCCGGACATCATGTGGACTTGGATACAGTTGTCCTAGCGCTCGACCCAGAATCCGTTCCAGCAGGTCTCGCTCTGTCAAATCCTTCGTACGGGCAGTATCAACCCGCGCTCCATCTCGCAGAATTGTCACCCTGTCCGTGACAGCCCGGACCTCTTCAAGCCGATGTGTGACCAATACCACACCGATCCCGGCATCACGAATCTGCCGCAATGTCGCAAACAGGCGATCGACACCATCGCGCGGCAAGTACACGGTAGGCTCATCGAGGATGAGAACGCCAGTCTTATGTTCACCGATGCGTTGAAGGGCCCGAACGATAGCGACCATCGCGCGGTCGACCTCGCGCAACGAGTTCATCAGGGCGTCAGGATCGATGTGTTCCACTCCGAACTGCTCGAGCATCATTCGCACCGTTGCTCGTTCGTCGCGCCAGCGCAAGTACCACAGCGGTCCAGTCTGGTAATGACCAACGCGAAGGTTTTCCAGCACGGTCATCTGTGCTGCAAGTCCGAGGTCTTGATGCACGAAGCTCAAACCCAAGGCGTCGGAGTGACGACCGTCGACGGGTAAGTGAACCGGCACACCGGCGATCGAGAGTGATCCACCTGGATCCGGAGCGTAGTACCCGGACAGGATCTTGACCAGGGTGGACTTGCCCGATCCGTTCTGGCCGACAAGGCCATGGATTTCGCCGGGCAAGACATCCAGATCGACCTCACGCAGCACCGTGCGCCCGCTGAATGTCTTGGAGAGTTTGCGCACAGACAGGACGGGAACCGGAGATGCGTCGCCCATCACTCTAGCCCCATCAACGGGTACCCCGCCATCTCTGACAGTTACAACTCAGCCAACACCCCGCAACTTCTCGTACTTCGCTTGGTAATCGAGTAACCCATACCAGGCAGACTCCTCCTGTAAGAGATCGCGGGTATTGATATTGCTCGCGTCAAATATCTGCGTCGGGATGCTAGATCAAGAAGGGGCTGTTGGCCTGCGAGAACGCGAAGCGCATCATCAGCAAAAGCCCATCCCTGAAGCAAATTGCGACCACCGGCGTCGGTTGCAACGACATTTTTCTGCTTCACGGGTTTCTCTCCTTCCTCAACCTCCCGGGGTTCAGTCTGCTAGAGCGGATTATCCTCGTTCTTGAGGGCGTCGCCCGCATGAAACGGGCGGGACCATCAATTTGGTGGAACCCGGGCATAAAGACCGATCGCTTGGGTCACGCGGGTTGCATCGCGCTTAGCTTCAATGTTTCTTCGAGGTGCCCAATTGCTCGTGGTCGGGAATAGCGTCTCGCATTCGATGTCCCTCATGAGGCTCAGTTCGCTGCGTCTTTGATAAGGCCGGCAGCCTTCTCCGCGATCATGTACGTAGGGGCGTTGGTGAAGCCGCTCACGATTAACGGCATGATCGATGCGTCAACGACACGAAGTGCAGCCACTCCACGTACCCGCAACTCGGCGTCCACAACCGCCATTGGATCGGATCCCATCTTGCAGGTGCCGACCGGATGAAACGCGGACGATAAGCGAGAATGCAGATGTTCAATCAAAGCCGCATCGACCGGTGGGCGAACGCGCGCCGCTCGGTAATCGTCGAACGGTGAGGATTCGACCATTTGACGTCCCAACCCCATCCCGAACAGCAGCGCCTTCTCATCGTCGCCAGCAGGATCTGAAAGGTACTTGGCGTGAATATTCGGTGGCTCAGACGGGTCAGCTGAGGCTAGTTCTATGAAGCCAGTGCTCTTCGGGGTCAGCAGAACGACGCTCAGTGAAAAGGCTCGAACGCTTTCTTCCTCATCAATCATCGGGCCGACAGCTAGCATCAGATCTGGAGAGCTGAGGTCAGGACGAGACTGTACCAATGCAGCAGCCTCGTGGACTGCTGTGGTCAGCGCGGCCCGGTGATGAAGGATCGCCTCGAGTAGCGCTCGCTTGGTTGCCCTCTTCATCATTAGCGCGATCGGGCGTTTGAGGGAGTACTCCAGCGCAATGGCAGGCTGATCTTGGAGATGCTGCCCTACCCCTGGCAGATCGACTTTGCAGTCAATGTCCAGCCGTTTGAGAAGGGGGGCAGGGCCAATTCCGGACAGCATCAACAGCTGCGGAGAGTTAATCGCGCCTCCACTCAAGATAACTTCACGTGTCGCCTGCGCCGACTCACTAACACCCTCCCGGCGATACTCGACTCCGACCGCTCTCCCGGCCCTCAAAATAACCCGAGAGGCCAATGCACCCGTAACAACGGTCAGATTGGGTCTCGACAATGCTGGGCGAAGCCACGCATCCACGGCGCTCCATCGCTTGCCGCCTTTTTGGGTCACTTGGAGCAATCCAACACCCGCTTGGCGCGCTCCGTTGAAGTCTGCGTTGGATTGCAGCCCTAGTAGTTTGCCGGCAGCAAGAAAAGCCTTCGCAAGGGGATGCGGATCGCCCGGGTCCGTGACGTTAAGAGGACCTCCTCGCCCATGGTACTCATCGTGAATTCGCTCGTTGTGCTCGGACTTCTTGAAGTACGGCAAAACGTCTCTCCAAGCCCAACCGGCGTTTCCTAACTCCGCCCACCTTTCGTAGTCAGGCGGCCCACCACGTAGGTAGATTGTTGCATTCATCGATGAACTACCCCCCAACATCGACCCTCGTGGCCAGTAGATTGGCCGAAAGCCTTTGCCCTCCGGGGCGGTGAAGTATGCCCAGTCCGTAGGCGTCCAGAAGAGGTCTGGGAACGCATTGGGGGAGGTCACAGCGCGAGGGTGTCGGCGGGG
>CAAGKR010461610.1_pt1 | contig 14751 bp, 11 predicted proteins | sample 2556971 | NCBI WGS metagenome assembly CAAGKR01 (sample SAMEA5207829, study PRJEB30636) | soil metagenome | biome: forest; feature: boreal; material: soil | place: USA | collected 2011-09 | depth 1 m | reverse complement strand
TGGTGTTGTCTGGCCTGATCAGTTTCCTGCAAGAACAGAGCATACGATTCACGGCTCATGCCAAGCTGTTCCCGCGCGCAAAAGCGTTCGTAGGCAGACTCCTCAAACACCTCGCGGAGCACGTCTCGAAAAATGCGGAAGAATTTCATCCTCGCTCCTCTGCCAGGCGGGTGGCCACAAATGGCGTCTCTCTGACGCGCGCTTCTTTCTTCCCGCTCAAGATGCCGAGCCATTGCCGTCCTGATTCCAGCAGGATCAGCGTCACCATCACGATCAGTGCGCCGGTCACGCCCGCGTCGAGGCGATTGTTAAAGATCACCCGCACATTGCCGCCAGCCGCCGCCACCTGCCACGCCTGCGCCAGAAATCCAATTCGCGGATCGGGATCAAACACTTTGTGCCACGATGCAGTGAACGTCACCGTGACCAGCCAGGCCAGCGGAGCGAGCGTGATCAGCGCATACTTCGCGCGATGCATCTTGATAATGATTGTTGTCGCCACACAGAGCGCCACCGCGGCGAGCAACTGGTTGGCGATCCCGAACAGCGGCCATAGCGAATTAATCCCGCCCAGCGGATCGCGGACGCCCTGCCACAGAAAATATCCCCACGCGGCGCAGATCAGCCCGCTGGTGGCAAGAATCGAGGGATACCAGCTCGTCCGTCCGATTGGCTTCCAGATGTGGCCGAGCGCGTCTTGAATCATGAAACGGCCGACGCGAGTTCCCGCATCGAGCACGGTCAAGATAAACAGCGCCTCAAACATCAGGGCGAAGTGGTACCATAGCGCCATCACCGCTTGTCCGCCCAGGCTGCCGGAGAAAATATGCGCCATGCCGACGGCAAACGCCGGCGCCCCGCCAGTGCGGTTGAATAGTGTCTGCTCGCCGACGCCATGAGCCAACGACTGCATTCCCTCCGCGGTCACGGGAAATCCCCATCCGCTGATGGTGCGCGCTGCCGTCTCCGGCAACTGCCCGGCAATTCCCGCCGGGCTATTGATTGCGAAATACGTCCCCGGTTCGAGCACGCACGCCGCAATCGTCGCCATGATCGCAACCATGGATTCCGCCAGCATCGCACCATAACCAACCATGCGGATTTCTGTCTCGCGCCGAATTAGCTTGGGAGTGGTGCCGCTCGAAATCAGCGAGTGAAATCCAGAGATAGCGCCGCAGGCAATGGTAATAAACGCGAACGGAAAGAGTTTTCCGGCAAACACTGGCCCAGTGCCGTCAATGAAGCGCGTCAGCGCAGGCATGTGCAGCGTCGGATGCATGAAGACAATGCCAATCGCCAGCAGTCCGATTGTCCCCAGCTTCACGAACGTGCTCAGATAATCGCGAGGCGCAAGCAACAGCCATACCGGCAAGGCCGAAGCTGCGAATCCGTAAACAATGATTGCGATCGCCAGCGCGGGCGCCGTCAGCGTGAAATACTTCGCGACCGCCGGAGTTTGCGACGTCCACTGTCCGCCCCAGATCGCCGCCATCACCAGCACGAATCCAATCGCCGATGTTTCCAGCACCCGTCCCGGACGCAACCGCCGCAGATACACGCCCATCAGGAGCGCAATCGGAATCGTCATGGCGACAGTGAACGCGCCCCACGGGCTCTGCTTGAGCGCATTCACCACAATCAGCGCACCCACCGCCAGCAAGATGACCAGAATTGAGATCACCGCGCCGTAGGCCACCAGCCCGCCTATCGGCCCGATTTCCTCTCTCGCCATTTCGGTGAGCGACTTGCCGTTGCGCCTCACGGAGAAAAGCAAAATCACAAAATCCTGCACGCAGCCTCCGAAGACTGCGCCCGCCAGGATGTAGAGCGTTCCGGGCAGATATCCGAACTGCGCCGCTAGCACCGGTCCCACCAGCGGTCCCGGCCCGGCGATGGCGGCGAAGTGGTGCCCGAAGACGACCCATTTGTTGGTGGGAACAAAATCGCGGCCGTTTTCGAGGCGCTCGGCGGGAGTGGCGCGCTGCGCATCGAGGGCAAGGACTTTCGCCGCGATGAATTTGCTGTAGAAGCGGTATCCGAGGGCGCAGCTGCAGACCGCGGCCGTGACCAGCCAGAGGGCGTTGATCTGCTCGCCGCGATGGAGGGCTATCGTGGCTAAGGCAAGCGCGCCGAGGATTGCAATTCCTATCCAGAGAAGCGGTCGAAGTCTACGCATGAGAGCGAAGGTATTGTGGCGGTTTGCATGTCGAAACGCAATTGCTGTGTCCGGGCGCTAGGATCCCTGCGCTTGTGTCAGCGCGCTTGTATCAGGGCACGCCTTCAGCCGTGCCGATCCGCGCCGCAAAAATTGATGGTGTCTTTAGCCGCGCGCCCTCAGCGCCTAACGGCGCTAGTCCTACGAACTATCGTTGGCACGCCGTAAGGCCTCCCCTGATACAACCACGTACCCTCCGTCGCTATTTCCCCACCCACTGGTCCACCCAGTCATTCACCGTCTTATACCAAAGCTGCGAATTCTGCGGCTTGAGCACCCAGTGGCCCTCGTCCGGGAAATAGAGCATTTTTGACGGCACGCTCTGCCGCTGCAGCGTCGTGAAAAGATCGAAGCCTTGCGACACATCCAGCCGGTAATCGAGCTGACTGTGGATCACCAGCGTCGGAGTCTTGAAATTCGCCGCCGACAAATGTGGAGACCATTTCCGATACATGTCGCGGTTCGTCCACGGCGTGCCCTTGAACTCCCACTCGTTGAACCACAACTCTTCCGTCGATCCCCACGCCGACTCGCTGTTGAACATGCCATCGTGCGACACGATGCACTTGAAGCGGTCGGTGTGGCCGAGAATCCAGTTGGCCATGTATCCGCCGTAGCTGGCGCCCAGCGCGCACTCCCGGGTCTTATCGATGAAAGGGTAATACTCCTCGGCGTAGTCGAGGCCCTTCATCAGATCTTCAAACGGAGCCCCGCCCCAGTCGCCGTTGATCGCGTCAATAAACTTCTGCCCGTATCCAGTCGAGCCGTGGAAGTTGATCATGATGACCACGTATCCGTTGGCCGCGAACAGCTCGGGATTCCAGCGGTAGCTCCAGTCGTCCCCCCACGCCCCCTCCGGGCCGCCGTGGATGAGGAATTTCACAGGATACTTCTTGCTGGGATCGAAGTTCGGCGGCTTGACCAGGAAGCCTTGGACTTTGTCATTATTTGCGCCGGGGAACCAGAAGGATTCGAGCGGGGAGATATCCAGCTGCGAGAGAACGGCATCGTTGAGGTGGGTAAGTGGTTCAGCTTTGGTTAGGCAATTCGGTGGTTCATGGCCGGGCCGTGGGGTCTCCCAAGCATCGGCAGAAAACGTGCAGGATTGCTCGGTAGAAACGGCTCGATAAATCTCGTTCGGCATCGAAAGCGCCATTCGAGTGAAAACCAGCGTGTCGCCACTGCGAGCAAAGCGTTCATCATCGTTGAATGCCGGCACCACCACCCTAGGCCATGTTCCGTCAACGCCCGCCTCGGTTGGCGTAATGCTGACTTCATAAATGGGCGCACCGCCCTCGTTCTCAGAGGAAAAATAAATGCGCTTGGAGTTGGGCGACCACGCAATCGTTCCGACCCATTGATCGAAGTCATAAGTGAGGCTCTTCGTTACTGCGATCTTCCGGGTGTACAGCATCAGCCGCCAGCGGTCGCTCTCGTCTCCCGGACGCGCCTGCGCGCGATAGGCGATGTACTTGCCGTCTGGCGAATAGAGCGGAGTCTCATCCGCCGCCTTGTTATCGGCAGTGAGGTTCCTGGTCTGCGCCAGAACTTGCGCGGACGAGGCGTCCGATGGAAAACTCACCGGCACCGTAAACAAATCCTTGTTCGTCGAAATCGCCTCGACCGGATCGTGGTTCGAGCTGTAACAAATCTCCTGCCCATCCGGCGAGAACGCGTAGTCGTCCTGCCCGCCGAGCGAGAACGGCGGCGCATCGTAATCGCCCGGAGTGAGGTCGCGAGCCAAAACGAGGGCGCCCAGGCCGGTTCCTGCACCCGTGCCTTCCCCGGGTTGGGGAATAGAGGGTACTGGCACCACGAAGATGTGCGTGCGCTTGCCGCCCTTGTAGGCGTTCCAATGCCGATACATCAAATGCGTAAAAATCTGCGCCTTGACCTTCGAATTCTTCACTTCGTCAAGGGTCTTCGCGTTGCAGTCGGCTTCGGCAGCAGGCGGGCCGTCGCATTCGGGATAAACATCTGAAGTAAAAAGAATGTTCTTGCCATCCGGCGACCACAGTTCGCCGCTGGCCTCGGTCGCAATCGAGGTCAGCTTATATTGTTCAGTCACAGTCCCCGTCGCGCCATCAAAATCCGCAATCCAGATTTGCGGTCCACCTTCCTTGTTTGAGACGAAGGCAAACCGCTTCCCATCTGGCGCCCAGCGTGGGCGGTCGGCATCCTGATCAGGAATAATCTGCTGCTCTTTACCACCCGCAATCGGCACCACCCACACATGGGGCGTCCTCGTGTTCGCCTTCAGATCAACATCCACAGCGGCGAACAGCACCCACTTCCCATCCGGCGAGGGGACCGGTTCCTCGACCCGCTTGAGGGCCATCATGTCTTCAAAGGTGAAGGGATGTTTGGTTTGGGAAACTACGGGCAGGGAAAGAAGGACAGCGAAGAGCAAGGACAAGGATAAAGATCCGACGCGCATGGCACCTCCAGACAAAGAGCCAATAGTTTAATCCACCCAGGGGTTTATCAACCGCGCGCCGCAGCCTTCGAAGATGGATTAGGCCAGTACGTCGCTGATCTTACCCGTCGCGATCACTTCCGCAATCCGAGCGAAGTCCTCATACATCACACGATCTTTTTCCATCTTCGCAGAGACGGCGCGAATGGACTCACATGCCCGCTGCCCGCGCTTGCCGGTTTTGAGAGGAGCCACCAGATCCATGGCCTGCGCCGCCGCCATGGCCTCAATGGCCAGCACATTGCGCGCGTTCTCGACGATGCGCCGCAGCTTGAGCGCCGCAGTCATGCCCATGGAAACGTAATCTTCTTTATTGCCTGAGGTGGTGATCGAATCCACCGACGCGGGATGGGACAGCACTTTGTTCTCGCTGACCAGCGCCGCGGCGGTCACTTGCGGCATCATGAAGCCCGAGTTCAATCCCGCTCCCGGCGCGAGGAATGGCGGCAGGCCTTCGTTCAACGCAGGATTGACGAGTCGCTCCAGGCGGCGCTCGGAGATTCCCGCGAGTGCGCTCAGAGCGATGGCCATGAAGTCCAGCGCGAAAGCGATCGGTTCTCCGTGAAAGTTTCCGCCGGAGAGAACTTCGGCTTCGGGCTCGGCGGAGCTTCGCTCCGCCGGACGGACGAGGGCGTCAGTCCCCACGTGGGCTGAGGCCGTTCCTGCGCCAGTGCTCGCCATGAACACCAGCGGATTATCCACCGCCGAGTTGGCTTCCGTCTCGAACACCTCGCGGCAGTTTGCCAGCGTGTCGCGCACCGCGCCGTGCACCTGCGGGATGCAGCGCAACGAATACGCATCCTGAACCCGCCCGCACTCGCGATGCGATTCGCGAAGCTGGCTGCCTTCGAGCATGCGACGCAGGTTGGCCGCTGACTTGAGTTGTCCCGCATGAGGCCGCGCCCGGTGAATGCGCTCATCGAACGCGACATCGGTCCCGCGAAGCGCGTCGAGGGTCAGCGATCCAATCACGTCGGCGGTGTCCACTAGAATTTCCGCTGCCAGCAATGCCAGCGTTCCTAAGGCCAACATGGCCTGTGTACCGTTGATCAACGACACCGCTTCTTTGGCTTCGAGCACCAGCGGCTTGATGCCGGCCTGCCGCAAGACTTCCGCCCCTGGAACGCGCGCGCCTTTTTCATCCAAGCACTCGCCTTCGCCGATCAGCACCAGAGCTAAATGAGCGAGCGGAGCTAGGTCTCCGCTGGCGCCCACGCTGCCTTGCGAAGGCACGAACGGCGTGACCTTGCGGTTCAGCATCTCGCAAAGCGTGTCAATCACCACCGCGCGAATGCCGGAATGTCCTTTGGAAAGGGAATTGGCGCGCAGCAGAATCATGGCGCGAACTTCAGCCGCCGACAACGGATCGCCTACGCCGACCGCGTGCGACCGCACAAGGTTCACCTGCAGCTCGCGAATCTGATCTCCCGCGATGCGAACGTCGCTGAGTTTGCCTACACCGGTGGTGATTGCGTAGGAAACCTGATTGCTCGCAACCAACGCGTCCACTACCGCCCGTGCCCGATCCACACCTTCGCGCGCATCCGGCGACAGCAGTACCGGACGTCCGCCGACCGCGACCTCGCGCACCTCTTCGAGAGTGAGATCGTTTCCGTTGATATGGAGGTGAATCAGCTTCTAGCTCCTAGCGGTTGGCTCTTGGTTTTCCTTGTGAACCTTCTCGCCCTTAAGTGTTTATGCCTTCATACCCGGTGAACCTCTGTGACCTCTGCAATTAGGATCTTCCCGTCGCCTCGCGAAACACTTTCACGTACTGCTGCGGGATGGCGCGCACCTTCATCTCTGCGTCAGTCACGATGTGTGTCGTCTCGCCCTCTGCGAGTAGCGCGCCGTCACTGGCACGAAGCAGTTCATATCCAAAATGCACCAGCGACTCGCGGACATTTTTTAAATGCGTCCGCACGATGATCTCATCGTCGTAGCGGGCGGGAGCTTTGTAGCGGCAGCGCGCATCGACCACCGCAATGAAACAATGATCATCCTGCTCCATGTCGCGATACGAAAACCCGAGCTGGCGCAGCAACTCGACGCGACCCACCTCGAACCAGATGAAATAATTGGCGTGATAGACCACGCCCATTTGATCGGTCTCGGCATAGCGCACTCGTAGGCGCACTTCGCCGACGCGGGCGGTTGGTCGTTCGTTGGCTGGCTGACCGCTCACTTGCCGCCCCAGCGCGGTTTGCGCTTTTCGAGAAATGCACTCACGCCTTCGCGGAAATCCGCGGTCTGGCGGATTCCGGCGTTCTGTTCCACGGCGTCTTCAATCTGCTGGTCAAGCGCGTTTGCGATGAATCCATTGATTAGCCGTTTGGTCTGGCGTACCGAAATTGGGCTGTTTTCCATAAGCTGCAATGCCAGTTCATGCGCTCTGCTCATCAGATTTTCCGCCGGTACGGTTTCATTCACCAACCCGAATCGATGAGCCTCTGCGGTATCGAAAATCCTGCCACTCAGCAGCAGGTCACGGGCAATCTTGTGTCCCACCTGCCAGACCAGAATCGAAGATACAATTGCGGGCACAAATCCGATTCTTACTTCGGTGTAGCCAAATTTTGCCTCCGGCACGGCCAGGGTGAAGTCACACATGGTGGCGAGTCCCGTGCCGCCGGCAATCGCCGCGCCGTTTACCGCCGCGACGGTCGGCTTGGGAAAATCGTAGAGCCGCCGGAAAATCTGCACCATGCGCTGCGAGTCCTCCACGTTCTCGGCATGGGTTTTTCCGATCAGCGATTTGAGTTCATCCAGATCCAGTCCTGCACAAAACGCCTTGCCGGCTCCAGTGAGAATCACAACCAGCGCCTCTGACTGCTCAATCTCATCCAAGGCAGAAAGAATTTCTTCGACCAATTGAAAGCTGAGCGCGTTCCGCTTTTCTGGACGATTCAGCGTGATGGTGGCGATGCCGGAGTCATACGCGAGTTGGAGGGTTTGAAAGTTCATCTTGAGGGCCGCACAACAATGCTCGGGCGCAAATAGGAGATTATAAGCTCATACCGTTTCCGATACAGGATGGGTCAGGCCAGTGCCGGTTGCCGGGTTAGACTATTTCCCGAGCTAGAGGCGTTTCATGACCAAAGAAGAGAAGAAAAGATTGGCCGCCGTTTGTCGTGCAACGGAGTACCTGTTTCTTGAGAATATCTCACTGAAGTTGGTGCTTGAGCATCGTGCCGTGCCCAACTGGAAAACGTTGCTTGAGCGGCTTTTGTCCGACCAAGAGATACTCGCGGGTGTCCGTTTGAAATTTCGAGACTTCTATCGCGAGCTTGAGAAATCCGCGGACCCCTCGGGCGCTTTGGAAGCATTCCTGGGAGGCTTCCCGCGCCGAAGAAAACGAACTGACAGGGCCCGCTACATCAATTTTCTTCTCACCATATCCAAGGCCTGCTGCGAAGCAAACCAGCGCACGCGCGCGCGATCGCCGGGGAAATTCCGCTTGAGGACTTCGGTTCCGCTCTCGCTGGCCAGTGCGTGAAACACCAGACCTACGGGCTTTTCCGCCGTACCGCCAGTTGGGCCTGCGACGCCGGTGATGCCCAATCCCAGCGTCGTCCCACAACGTTTTCGAATGCCTTCGGCCAACGCCCGAGCGACCTGCTCGCTCACTGCGCCATAAACTTCGATCAAATCCTGTGGTACATCGGCGAAATCAGTTTTTAGCGCATTGGAATAAACCACCGCGCCGCCGATGAAATACCGCGAGCTTCCGCTCACCGAAGTCAGCCTCTCGGCTACCAGGCCGCCAGTGCACGACTCCGCCACCGACAGCGTAGCGTTCCGCATCTGCAGGTAGTAACTCACGATTTGCTCCAGCGAATCGCCGTTGTCGGAATAGACGTTGTCGCCGAGCTCGTCTTCGACCAGGTCCACCAATTCGTCTACTCGTTTCTGCGCGGTTTCGCCGGTCTGGGCTTGGGTCCGCAGGTGTAGTTGGACCTCGCCCGGTCCGGCAAGAATCGTAGTCCGGACATCGGTGAACCGTTTGTAGATGGGCGCGACGCGCGCATCGCAAGCCGACTCTCCCATGCCGGTGATCTTGAGCACTCGCGTCGCGATAAATTGCTTTGGAACCTTGGCGCGCAGCCGCTCCAGAACTGAGGTTTCAAACAAAGCCTTCAATTCGTTTGGCGGCCCCGGCAGCAGAACAATGATTTTCTCTTTCCCGTCTGATTTCCCCGTGATCCACTGCCCGGGCGCGGTTCCATTGGCGTTCGGCAGCACGGCAGCTCCGGCGATCACGTCCCCTTGTTTCACATTATTGGGAGACATTTTCCAGCCATGTTCGGCAAATCGCCGCTCGATAGCGCGAACAATCTCCGGGTCGCGGCGAAGTTGCAAACCCAGAGTCTCGGCCACCGCTTCGCGAGTCAGGTCATCTTCGGTCGGCCCCAGTCCGCCGCTGAGAATCACAATGTCGGTCCGCGAAAGCGCCGTCGTAATCACGCGCACCAGGTCTTTGAAATCGTCACCGACAATGGTCTTGAATCCGACTTCGACGCCCAGACTATTGAGTTCTGCGGTGAGATAGAGCGAGTTCGTGTCTTGCCGGAAGGGAGAGAGAAGCTCCGACCCGATGGCAATAATCTCCGCAATCATGGCTTCTGCAGTCACGGTTGCAGTTTAAATGAAACGCGCTAGGAAGGATCGAGCAGCGGTTGACCGGCAACATCCCAGCCCAGGTGATAAATGGCGTTGGTGGAAGCCAGCAACGCCGAGCGGCCCGGAGCAAACGCCAGCCCCACCAGCCCCGGCCCCGCGACGGCGACGGACGCGGCCCCGTCCGGCGTGATCTTCACGATCCCACGTTTTCCGCCGAGCGACGCGGCGACGTAAAGGTGGCCATCGCGATCGAATGCCAGACCCTGCGGACGTCCCAAGCCGCGATAGAAAACTGAAACCGCGCCGTGAGGATCAACTTTGTACACCGCATCAAAACTGGATTGCGTGGGCCCGGTTACGAACAAGTCGCCCTTCGGTCCGAACGCCAAGTGGTAGGCGGAAACGCTGGGCTCAATGGTGGCGAAGACGAAAATCTGGCGATCGTGCGCGATCTTGAAAATGGTCCCGCTGCGGTCGCCGACATAGAGATTCTCCGCGCGGTCAAACGCGATTCCCGTGGCGACTCCCATGCTTTCCGCGTACGACGACATGGTCCCGTTCGGTGCGACCTTATAAACCGTCCCATCAAAACGCGAGGAAACGTACATTTGCCCTTCGCGATCAAATGCGATTGAGGTCGGGTTCATCATTTCCGCGACGAACGGCTTGATGTTGTAGTGAGTGTCAATCTTGAAAATGGAAACCGGAACCTTCTGGCCGCGAGATCCAGAAAACGTGACGTAGATATTTCCCTCAGCGTCCAGAGCAGGATTGGTGACGGGGTGCACGCTGTCGGCGATCATCGACGCAACCTTAATCTGTTGCGGATTGCTGGAGTGGCCGTTGGTCGAGACCACAACCCCGCCGGAAGCCGCGCCCTGAGGAACGCGGGCAACTACAAAATCGTCGGAGCTGATCACCACCGCGCCTTCCAAGTCGCCGAATCGCACGAGGGGACGCCGCAGTTCGGGAGGCCGCAAACCGCTGCCTAGGATGCGAACTTCGCCTCCCGGCAAAGCCGCGGCCGGGGCCACCGCCTCAATGTGCGGATTGCCGTTGACATTTTTTTTCCCCAGCAAGCGGTCGGAGAAGGTCATGAAATCTTACCCAACACACCGAAATGCAGGAGAAGTTGCAGCATCGCCAGCGCGTAAATTCCCGCGCCAACATCGTCCACTACGATTCCGGTTCCCTCGGGCAGCCGCTCCAGTTGCCGGACGGGAGGCGGCTTTACGATATCGAATGCTCGAAAAAGTATAAAGCCCGCCACTATTGTTTTCCATGCCACCGGAGCGAATAGCAGCGTGATCCATTGTCCGGCGACTTCATCAATCACCACAAACTGCGGGTCTTTTACGCGCGAAGCTCTGGCCACGCGCGTGGCCGCCGGAATGCCAATGGCGACCGCAATTATAGCGAGTGCAGCCAGAACTTCGGGCTGCCAGGCCGCTGGAACGTATCTCGCCAGCACGAACCAGATGATAACCGCCGCTGCCGAACCCCAGGTCCCGGGGCCGGGTTTCAATCGTCCGGCTCCAAAGAAGGTGGCGGCCAAAGTTGCCCAGAGCGGCGCGGGAACCTTAGCGACCTGATCGGGCATTTCAATGGAATCACTCTTCATCGGAGGTATCGCGAAGGTTCTGGATTTCTTCGCCGTCGGTGTCCTGCACTTGTGTAGAGACGACGTACTGCCCGCTGGCCCACTTGCCGAGATCAATTAGCCGGCAACGTTCGCTGCAGAAAGGGAAGTCCCCGGCCGCCTTGACCACGGCCTTCCTGCAGATCGGACATTTTAGTTTGTTCTTTGGTTGGACGGGCACGAGTCAATTGTAGATGGAATTCATGCTCTTCGGGTTCGGACGTAATGGGGGAGAAGACCAAAAATACGACGGCTAGGCCGAGCGCATTCGGAAGACCTTGCTATAGGTGGTATGAAGTTTGCACGGCGACGCTTAGGGCAACCGCGATGGTGGCGCTTCCGGAAAGTGCGACCGTCTCGGAGATGAGAAAAGCGCGCACGATAAGTTCTTCGAAAAAAGGATTTAGCAGCGAGAAAGCAAGCAGCCATAAAGAAAATAGGAGTCCCGAAAAAGGCAGGGTCGGTGGCCAGGGGGCATGTCCGGAAATCAGGTCATAAAGAGGAAGGATGATGAGTTTGACCAAAAGCAAGTATGGTCCGCTGCCTTGTTGCAAGAGCGAGAAACTGAACAGACCGGCTGGAGCGGGATCGGGCTTCGCATTGACCTACCGCGGATCGCGCTTATTGTTCTCTTCAAGCGGCACCTCACGAGCAGCCGCGTTTCCTGCTCGAAGGATGCACACCGATTGCCCCAAACCGGCATGGGCGACCGCTACTGCCCGCCCGTGCCCGAATCCTTGGGCTGCTCGTACGGTTTCTGCAAGTAGCTGCGCGCTTCGTCCAATGCGCCTTGGGTATTGTCGTTGGTCTGGATGGCCTGGCGGTACTCAGCAGTGGCGCGCTCGCGCTGGCCCGTAATATCGAAAATCTTGCCCAGTTGAATGTGGCTCCAGACTTCGGTCCAGCGCGGTTCGCCGTCGCCATTGAGTGAATCACGGTAGGCGTTGGCGGAGGCCTGATAGTTGTGCTGCAGGAAAAACACCTCCGCGACGCGATAGTGCGCCAGGGAACTGTTCTTGTTGATCTCCAGCGCCTTGTTGAATTCCCCCAGCGCGCCCGCCATGTCTCCCTGCTGCACCAGCCCCGCTCCGCGCTGGATTCCGGCGCGCAGCCTGATATCTGCAGAATTTTTCAGCAGACGATTATCTGGGTCAATGGAGATCCGCCGCGGCCGCCCGAAGGTGTCAATACTGAAAGCCGAATCCGTTCCCACGACGTCAATGCGCTTGGTCTCGGTTTTGCCGTCGGTGTCGATCTTCAGTTCCACCGGCATGCGGAACAGATCGAGGTCTTGCGAGATCTGGCCCACCGAGCGGAATCCTTTATTATTGCCCAGCCGGTAGATGGTGTACTTGGTTTTGAATTCCGGGGCTCCGGTCGAATCCAGCCACTGCGAGAAAAACCAGGTGAGCTTGTCGCCGTAATCCTTTTCGGTAAGGCTGCGGAAATCGTCCACAGTCGCCGACTTTCCCTGAAACTTGGAATAAAAGTCGCGCATGGTGAGGTCAAACTTATCGTCACCGACTACCCAGCGCAGCATGTGCAAAATCATTGCGCCCTTATCGGTAACCAGCGACTGAAACTCCGGTGAAAACAGATCCAGCTTGCCTGAACTTGACAGCGGAACTGTGTCGTAAGCCAGCGCCCCCACCGACATGTCCTTGATCGCCTCTTGCAGTCCGCCGGCCCCGGCAGCGCTCTCGATGTAGCGCGCTTCGGCGTAACGTGCGAAGCCGTCATCAATCCACCAGTCGTCGCGCGAGGCCGGGCTGACCGAGGTCCCCCACCACTGATGGGCGATGGTATTGGCCAGCAAGCGGTAATTTGTTCGCGGCGTGATGCCGCGGCTGGCAAGACCGGCCAATTCCGGGGCCCACGCAGAAGGCACGGTATCGTCCGGTAATTCGACCACGCGCAGCACGTTCGACGCCGGAACCCCATACAGCGTGATGAAGTAGGTGTATTCCTTCACTGCCGTTTCGGCGTATGCCGATGCCAGTTCCTGGTGCGCGGGTTTGAAGTAAATGTGCAGATCAATGCCGGCTTCGGTGCTGGCGAAGTCGCCGAAGTCTCCCGCAACGATGGTTCCAGGAAAACTGGCTTTGTCGTATTTCAGCAAATAAGTTTTTGTGGGACCGCTGCTCGCCACTTTCAACGCCGGGACCGCATTCATGCTCACGCTCCCGCTGCCAATCACCAGCATGTGCGCGGGCACGGTGATGTTCATAGAGGCGGTGAAGCGGTCAATCCCGTAGGCGCTCACCGGAAACCAATCGCCGGCATAGAGGAGATAACAGGTGTCGTCGTTGATGGAAGTCAGCTTCAGTCCGGGAACCGGGGAATCGTCGGCGGAATCGAGCACACCATCGTATTCGAAGGTTAGAGTGGTGGATTGGTCTTTCGGCACCTCGGTGCGCAGCGACACGCGCACACTGGAGTCTTGCGGCAAGCGGTCGGCGGTCAGCGGCTTTCCGGTGGCATCGGTCACTTTGGTCAGCCGCAGGTCGTTATGCAACTGGAAGGTAGCGATGTTCAGGTCCTCGAGCGCGGTGATCGTCACTTTGACGCGGGCGGTAATCTTGTGTTCGTGCGGGCTGAGCACGGCATCAATCTGATAATCGTCCGCATGAAAGCGGATTTTCTCGGCTGCCCAGGAGGGCACACACAGACTCAGGAAGGCAAAAACCAGGCCGGCTGCCAGCTTCCGCAGCGTCCGAGGGGCGACGAGCATTCGGGGAATCTCCTAGTTACTTCAATGCCACTTCGAGGTCACTTCAATTGTACGATGAAACTTGTGGTCCAAAAGATGTGTGAAGACAAGCATTTGACCCGATTCACCGCCGCAGCAGCTCGACTACAGCCTGTGCCGCCCGGTCCGCCGGATGTGCCTTCTTTCCGCTCCCGCGAAGCAGGCCTCGGACCCGCTGCAATCCATTCAGCATCGCTTCGCGCGGCTTACCGTCAGGAATGATTTTGCGCATTTCCGCGGCAACCCGCTCCGGAGTAAAGTCCCGCTGTACCAGTTCCGGCACGACTTCCTCGCCTGCGATCAGATTCACCATGGCAAAGTGCGGCACCTTGACCGTGGATCGTCCCAGCAGATACGTAAGCGGAGTCACGCGATAAACCATGACAAACGGCGTTTCCATCATGGCGGCTTCGATAGTGGCAGTTCCGCTAGCGACAATCCCGGCGCGCGAGTGTGCGAGTGCGGGCAGGGCCTCTGGAACCAGATGCACCTGACCCTCAACGAGTCGCTCGATCAGGTTTGGATCCAACGTAGGCGCCACCGGCAACAGAAATTCATACTCCCCACCCACTAGCCTCGCCGCCGCCAGTATCCCTGGCAAATTCATCCGTACTTCTTTCACCCGGCTCCCCGGCATCAGCGTGATCCACCGCTTCGCCGGATCCAGCCCATGCTGCGCGGCGTACTCATTGCGTGAAATCGTCGGCCAGGGAAGCTCAGCCAGAGGATGTCCGACGAACTCCGCATCCACACCGCGGTCGCGATAGAATTTTTCTTCAAATGGAAAAATCACCAGCGCCTTGTCCACATACTTGCGCAGCAGACGAACCCGCCCCTGCCGCCACGCCCAGAACTGCGGACAGACATAATAGACAACCGGCACGCCGCGTTTTTTCATCTGCCGCGCAACGCGCCAGTTGAACGCGGGCGAGTCAATGACAATGGCCAGATCAGGCTTGCGCTGGTCGGCTTCGGCAATGAGCTTCTGAAACAGCCCCCAGATTTTCGGCAGGTGACTCAGGATTTCCGTGATGCCGACGACGGAGAGGTCC
>CAAGKR010133397.1_pt1 | contig 14754 bp, 17 predicted proteins | sample 2556971 | NCBI WGS metagenome assembly CAAGKR01 (sample SAMEA5207829, study PRJEB30636) | soil metagenome | biome: forest; feature: boreal; material: soil | place: USA | collected 2011-09 | depth 1 m | reverse complement strand
GCGATACTCGGCTACGTCTTTGGCGTGAGCGGGATGTACACGCTCTCCCACTCGTCGGGCATGGCGCTTCCAACCGCGATCGCCCACCTGATACTCGGCGTCGGAATTATTTTCGCGGTCCGGGATCGAGGCGTCCCCGCTCTTCTCATGGACGAAGGGCCCGCTGGAGTCCTCACGCGAAGGCTGCTTCCGGCAGCGTTGCTCGCGCCGATTGCGCTCGGCATCATCCGCCTGGCGGGTGAATCAGCCGGCCTGTATGAAACCGAATTCGGCGTATCTCTGTTTGCGGTCGCGAGTATTCTGACCTTCGTTGGCCTGGTGCTCTGGTCCGCGCGTGTGCTTCGCAACACCGACAAGGAGCGAGTGGATCTTCTCGCGCTCGAGAAGGACGCGCGGCTGCACGCCGAGAGCGCGCGCACCGAAGCCGAGGCGGCGCGCGCGGAGGCGGAGAGAGCGAACAACAGCAAGACCGATTTTCTGGCGGTGATGTCTCATGAGCTGCGCACTCCACTCACCGCGATCATGGGTTACGAGGAGCTTCTCTCCGACGGAATCACCGGACCCGTTACGGAGCTGCAGAAGCAGCAGCTCGGCAGGATCAACGCCAGCGCGCGACATCTGCTCGGCCTCATCGACGAGATCCTGACATTCGCGCGCGTCGACATCGGACGCGAGCGGGTGCGCTGGGAATCGATGTCGGTGAATCACACATTGAGCGACGCCGCATCGCTCGTCGAGCCAATGGCAACGGCAAAGAACCTCAAGCTCGTCGTCAAGCTGCTCGAAGAGGACCAGGCCATTCAGACCGACGGCACGAAGCTGCGGCAAATGCTCGTGAATCTTCTCTCCAACGGAATAAAATTCACCGAGAACGGGAATGTTCATCTCGGCTGTGGCGTGAGCGAAGGATTTCTCGAGGTCACCATTGCCGATACGGGCGTCGGGATTGCCGCCGAGAACATCGAGTACGTATTCGAGCCCTTCTGGCAGGCGGAGCAGACCGCGACGAGAAAAACCGGAGGCACCGGACTCGGCCTCAGCGTGACGAGAAAACTCGCGCGCCTGCTCGGCGGCGACGTGACTGTAGCGAGCAGAGTCGGAGCGGGAACGACATTTCTGCTGACGCTGCCGATGAAAGCTCCGGCCGGCGAAACCATCCGGCGGCGCGACACGCCGACCACACCTACAAATCCGGTGTACGCGCTAAAGACCTAGCTACGCGGCGCCCCGTTTTCCCGAGCAGCTCCGCTAGCGCGCGCCGACATTTGCGTCGGGCTCTGACGTCACGGGCGCACCGGCCTCTTCGAGGGGCGCGACAAAGTTGTAGAGCTTGAGGCGCAGGCTGCCGTGCGGGCCGAGTGTCTCATCGAACTCGTAGAGCGTGACCGAGCAATTGGCGATCTCGGCTTTCTTGTCGACTGCGAGCAGCTCGATCTCCGTCATGTGCTCCAGAATGTAGCGCATGCAAAGCACTATCACCGCGTGACCGACGACCAGCACCCGCTCGCCGCAGTGCTCGCGCGAGATCATTTCGCTGGCACTGCGCAAGCGAAGGATGACGTCACACCAGCTCTCGCCCCCGGGCGGCCGGTGGTAGAATTTCCCGAGGACCCGCCTGAATTCGGCCTGGTCGGGATAGTGGTCTCGAACCCCGACGGATGTGAGGCGGTCGAGAATACCGAACTCCTTTTCGCGGAATCGCTCGTCGACGATGAGCGAATAACTGTCGGCGGACATTCCGGCGGTCTTGACGATGAGACCGGCGGTGTGTCGCGCGCGAAGATACGGAGAGGAGAGCACGACGGTTGGGCGCTCTTCAGGCGGCAGCGCGCCAACCCAGCGGCCCAGCGCGATTGCCTGACGCTGCCCGAGCTCCGAAAGCGGGACATCGACGTCGCGGACGTCGAGGTCGATCATCGACTCACCCGCCTTGAGCGCGGCGTCGCGCGCCACGTTGCCGGCGGACTCGCCGTGGCGAACGAGGTAGAGGCGATCCGGCCAGATCTGATTGGGTTTCACGCGCACAAGCAGGTCAAGGAGCGTACCAGTCTCCGCCGCGGCCGGCGCAGATTCTCCTGGTGCGAACCTTGTAACCAAGTCCGCCATGAAATCAGCGCCAGACGAGCACGATCCCGATTGGCCACGATATCCCGAAACCGTACTGAGCTTTGCGACGCGGCCGCCCGTGGAGATCGACTTGCGAGAGATTCCGTCCGACTCCGCGCTCGCACAGCTGAAGGGAGCGGGATTCGGAGAGCCGTTCGCGATCATCACGGCGTTCGACCCGCAGGGCCGGGATCTTTCAGATGCAGAGAACGAGCAGCGAAAGCACGAGCTCGATCGAAGAATATCCGCAACCGGATATCGTTTCATGCAGGTGGATTGCTGCTCTCCGGACCGATCTCACTGCGAGTGCAGTGTGGCCGTCACAATGCCGCAGGGCGAGGCGCTCGAGCTTGCCCGCGAGATGGAGCAGGTCGCGATCTTCTGGTTCGACGGTAAACGGTTCTGGATGCTCGGCGGGATCGTGGAGACCGATCCCCTAATGCTGCCGCGAAGCTCCTGATCTCGCGGCAGCGTTGCAGTTCAAATCCTGAAATCCAACGTTACGTCAGGGGCTTGTACCGGAATCCGTACGCACCGCCCTTCGTCGACTCGACCGTGAACTTCTTGCTGGTCTTCGGTGCCACGGGGCCCACCGTCACCGTCTGGGTGTCGATGACGGTTCCGGTCTTGTCGAGGATGTCCAAGTTCAGCGTGTAAGTCTTTGGGGTCGTCCCGCGGTTCTCTATCGTTCCCCCGATCGACGTCTGCGTGGGCTGCCGTGAGAACTCAGTCACCGTGAGCTTGACCGGCAAGCTCTCCGACTTGTTGTTCCAGTACACGAGCGAGTCGGTGTAGATCTTCTGAAGCTTCTTGTCCTTCGTACCCTTGTACATGCCCTGATACGCGAAGGCATATAGCTCCGGGTTGTCGGGATTGCTGGGATCCATCGCAATGAGCTTGTCGATCAGCGGAAATGCTTTTGAGGGCTCGTTGATCTGGATGTAGGTCGCAGCGAGATTGTTGATCACATCTCGCGAGTAAGGATTCTGAGCCTGCGCGGCGTCGAAGAGCTTGGTCCCGTCGGCCGGGTGGCCGTTCCTCGTAGCGACTACGCCGGCATGCACGAGCGTGAGCTCACCGTACTTCGAAGGATTGGCGAGCATCGGCGCGTAGATGGCCGGCACCGACGCACTGTCGCCCGCAGCCGTGTACATGCGCGCGAGGTTGTCCAGCGCGTCGGCAAGAAGGAGATCGGTGTTCGAGTTGGCGATGTAATCCTGCCACGGCTTGATGGCGTCGTGTGCCGCCGCGCGCTTTGCCGCACCAGTCGCTGCGTCGGCCTTCGCCGATCCGGCGGCCGCGAGCTCGTACATCGTCTTGGTGCGTACATCGGCGTAAGCCGTGTCGGTTCCCGCGGCGACGAGCGTCTGCTTCCAGTAATCATTAGCCGCGGCCCAGTCCTTCCGGTTCTGTGCGACCGAGCCGAGTACCGAATACGCGTACGGCGCGTGCCGATCGAGTACCAGCGCCCTCTTGGCGAGAGTCTCGGCGGAATCGAGCTGGTTGGCGTTGAGAGCATTGATCGCCGCGTTGAGCGTATTCAGCCACGGCTTCTGCTGACGCCACTGCTGCATCAGGGGACGACATTCGGGCAAAGCCTTCTCGACCACCGAGAAGGAAGAATCCGCCGCGACGAAAAGATCGATCGTGCCGGTCGGGTTGGTGCTGAAGCCAAGCGCGCTTCGCTGGACTACTGAAGGAGTATTTGGCCGCATCATGTAAACGACGTAGGCCTGGCCGCGAAGGAAGCTGCGCGCGGTGGGATTGTCGTCGCCGTTTTCAGTGAGGTGTATCACATCCTGCAGGTTCTTCGTCGGGTCTCCCTTGTCCGCGGACGCCATGGCGCGCGTCAACGAGAACTGGGCTTTGGCAATATCACCCTTGGTGTTGGCGGTGGGATCGCAGGCCTGCGCGGGGTTCTGCGCGAGAAGGGGCGCCGCGGCAAATGCGCCAAACGTCAGAGCGGCCGCTGTCCTGTTCACAAAAGCTTTCATCAAGGATCTCCCTGATTTGTGATGAAGTAGCTGGGATTAGCAGTCCGATAATATACCGTCCAGCATTCTTCGTTCCTGCAAATTTCGAAAAAAGGCCTCAGTTGTGCGTACCGGATTCCCGGACCAGGTCCAGAGCGCGCCGAACGTGCGTCTCGGTCGTGTGAATGTTGCCGATGGAGACTCGAAGGGCGTAGCTCCCACGCACCCGGGTGTGGGACAGATAAACCTCGCGCGTTGCGTTCACCTGCTGGAGCACCTTCGTGTTGTGCTGATCGAGCTCGTCGGCGGCCATCCGTGCGGGCCGATGCCGGAATATCACGGTAGAAAAGTTGACGTCCGCCATTCGCTCGAGAGTTGGATCGTCGTCGATCCACTTTGCCAGCGTCTGCGCGATCCGGATGTGTTCCCGAACGAGGGACTGGAGTCCCTCGACTCCGAAATTTCTGATCACGAACCAGAGCTTGAGCGCCCGGAACCGCCGGCCAAGGGCGACTCCGTAGTCCATAAGATTCACGACACCCTCACCCTCGCTCACGACCAGATAATCCGGAACGTGCTGAAAGGCGCGCTTCAATAAATCGGGGCGCGAAGTGTACAGTGCCGAACAATCCATTGGCGTGAAGAGCCATTTGTGCGGGTTCACCACCAGCGAATCCGCGCGATCGCATCCGTCGAGCACGTAGCGCATCTCGGGCAGAATCGCAGCCGTTCCACCGTATGATGCGTCGACGTGCAGCCACATTTTCTCCTTCTCGCAGATCTTTGCGATCGCGGGCACGGGATCGATCGCCGTCGTCGACGTCGTACCCACGGTCGCCACTACCGCCAGTGGTATCGCGCCAGATCGGCGATCACTCTCTACCGAGGCGGCGAGCGCGCGGGCGTCCATCCGCAGCCGATCGTCGGTGGGGATTTTACTGAGCGAGCTCAAGCCGAACCCGAGAGTCATCATCGCCTTGTCCACGCTCGAATGCGCTTCCTCCGAGCAATACACGACCATTCTCGGCATGTCCGCTCTTCCCGACATGCCGTCCTGTCGTATCCGCAGCTCCGGGTGCATCTCCCGCGCTGCCGCCAGAGCGTAGAGCGTGTTGGACGACGCGGTGTCTCCGATGACGCCGAGGAATTTGTCGGGAAGTCCGAGCATCTGGCGGAGCCAGTCGAGAGTCAGCAGCTCCAGCTCGGTCGCGGCCGGGCCCGTCCTCCATAACATCGCGTTCACATTGAGCGCCGCGGCGAGAGCTTCGCCGAGCACGCCCGCACCGGTAGACGAGTTGGCGAAGTAGGCCAGGAATGCAGGATGATTCCAGTGCGTCGTCGCCGGGACGATCAGCTTCCGGAAATCATCCAGGACCGCTTCCATCGGCTCGCCGCGGGACGGTGGAGATTGCGGCAGAGAATCCCGAAGCTCTCCCGGCCGCACATCGGGCAACACGGGCCACTGTTCCGGATTCTCGAGATAGTCTGCGATCCAGTCGACTACGGCATGACCGTTCCTGCGGAATTCATTCGGCTGCATCGCCACAAATATAGAGTTTTCACTCGCACACGACGGTATGATTCGGCGGCGGCTCGCGAGTTACGGAACGAACTGTTTCAGCGGTCGTATATTTTCGGAGATGCCGCGCAATCCCATCGTGCTCATTCACGGTTATTCCGACGATGGCGGCGCGTTCAGGGAGTGGCAGCAGATCCTGGAACGACGCGGCTACGACGTCGCGATGGTCCACGCCTGCACCTATCGCTCGCTCACCAATGAAGTCACGATCAAGGACATCGCTGAGGGTTTTGACCGGGCGCTGAGAATCCAGGCTGGCCTGAGCGCCGACGAGCCATTCGACGCGATCGTGCACTCTACCGGGATGCTGGTGATCCGCGTGTGGCTGAGCGCGTACGCCGGACGGCGCGAGCGCCTCAAGCATTTGATTGGTCTCGCGCCCGCGACTTTCGGCTCACCGCTCGCGCACAAGGGCCGAAGCTGGCTTGGCGCGCTCTTCAAGGGGAACCGGCATCTCGGGCCGGATTTCCTCGAGGCCGGCGACAAGGTTCTCGACGGACTCGAGCTCGCCAGCCGCTTCAGCTGGGATCTCGCGCATCTCGATCTGCTCGGCGACGAAACGTTCTATGGTCCGACGCGCCGCACGCCGTACGTTTTCATTTTCTGCGGCATTGAGAGCTACGGCGGATTGCGCCAGCTGGTCGAGGGCGAGCCGGGAAGCGACGGGACGGTGCGATGGGCCGGATGTCCGCTCAACACCAGAAAAATCATCTTCGATCTCACCCGCGATCCCGCGCGTGACGCATCGGAGAAGCGGATCTCGGTCGCCGACTGGAAGAACACCGACATTCCGCTGATACCGGTGGCCGGCAAGAATCACGGTACGATTCTGTCGGAGCCGGGAAACGAGCTCGCCGATCTGGTCGACAGCGCGCTCCAGGTATCCACTGGGCCGGCATTTACGCAATGGATCGAGGATGCGACCAAGCGCACTCAGCCCGCCCGGCAGAAAATCGATGAGTGGCAGCAATTCGTGGTGCGGGTCGTAGATGAGCGCGGCGATCCGGTGCCTGACTACAACATCCAGCTGTTCAGGCGTGGCGGGTCAGGCGCAAAGGACGGTGAGATTCACGAATTCGACGTCGATGTGCACACCTACAAGGGCGACTCGAGTCTGCGTTGCTTTCACGTTCGGCTGGCGGACCTCGACTACCGGAAGCTTCCCAATCTGTGGGTGCGTGTGATCGCGTCGTCGGGATCACAGTTGGTCGGGTATCACGGCTTCGGCAGCGAGAAAACGCCCAACGCGGCGGCCGGGCCGAACGGGGAAAATGCAAAATGGGATGGGTCGCTAGACATCTCTTCGCTTGCCGACGACACCGGAATAAAATTCTTCTATCCTTTCACGACGACGCTGATAGAGCTCAAGCTCAATCGCGAGCCACTGCCACTTGCGGGGAAGAATGAAGTCTGCTGGTTCTAACACACTCAATCGAGTCGCGGTTGCGCACCTGAAGAAGGTCGATCCGGTGATGGCGCAGGTGATCGAGAAGGTCGGCCGTTACAAGGGATGGCCGGTATCCGGCGGAACACACTTCGATGCGGTTGCGCGGTCGATCGTTTTCCAGCAGTTGTCCGGCAAAGCCGCGGGAACCATTCACGGTCGCTTCCAGGGATTGTACGGCGGCAGGACCCCGCTTCCCGCGGAGCTCGCGGCAACATCCGACGAGCAGCTCCGCGCGGTCGGGTTGTCGCGGCAGAAGTCCGCATACCTGAAAGATCTCGGTGCCCGGGTGGCGTCGGGCGAGCTGCCGATCGAGACGCTCCACGAGCTGAAGGATGACGAGGTCATCGCCGCGCTCACCCAGGTGAAGGGCATTGGACGGTGGACCGCGCAGATTTTCATGATGTTCCGGCTGCGCAGGCCCGATGTTCTACCCGACCTCGATCTGGGGATTCAGAAGGGAATTCAGCGGGCGTATCGCCTCAGAAAGCTCCCTACGCCTGAGCGGGTGCTGAAGATCGGTGCCAAATGGGCGCCTTATCGCACCGTTGCGTCGTGGTACCTGTGGCGCTATCTCGATACACCTGCCCCCGTGCCGCGCTCATCGGGATGACCTCTCGCGCTTTCCGGCGCTCCGCCGCTTAGTCGCACGAAGTCTGCATAGAGAGTTACTCACCCCAATCTCATCGCATGTCGACCGCGCAAGCAGAGCTCCAACAATCATCCGCCGTCCTGTACGACGACCGGGCAGCATTGCGTTGTCGCGCCGTGCTGACCGCGGTATTCGGTGAGCCCGAGCAGCGACCATTTGATGTGAGACTCTGGGACGGCACCGTAGATCGCGGCGTGAATCCGAATCCGCCATTTACGCTGGTCCTCAACCGACCCGCCGCGCTGCGCCGGATGCTGCTGCCGCCAAACGAGCTGTCGATCGTGGAATCGTTCATCTCCGGCGACGTGGACATCGATGGGAATCTGGAAGCGGCATCGAATCTCGGTGAGGCGATCGGCAGCCGCCTGCGCTCTCCAATCGCGATCGCGAAGCTGGTCAGGCTGGTGATGGGGCTTCCAGGCCAGGCGGAGGACGATCTCGCCGACACCCGCTTTCCGGAGCACGCACGAAAGCTCGGCCAGCGGCACACCCCGGTGCGTGATGCGGCGGCGATTCAGTTCCACTACGACGTCGGCAACAATTTCTACAAGCTGTGGCTCGACCCGCGAATGATCTACTCGTGCGCGTACTTCCACTCGCCGGATGATTCTCTGGAGGAAGCGCAGGTAGCCAAGCTCGATCTGATCTGCCGGAAGCTCCGTCTCAAGCCGGGCGAGCGTCTGCTCGACATCGGTTGCGGGTGGGGCGGGCTGATCATGCACGCGGCCGAACACTACGGAGTCGATGCTACCGGCATCACACTGAGCGAAAATCAGGCTTCACTCGCGCGCGAGCGTATCGAGAGCGCCGGACTCGGCGATCGCTGCAGGGTGGCGATTCGCGATTATCGCACGCTCACGGAGGGCGACCGGTACGACAAGATCTCGAGCGTGGGGATGGTCGAGCACGTTGGGCTCTCCCATCTGACGGTGTACTTCGCCTCCGCTTATCGGGCGCTCAAGCCCGGCGGCCTGTTCATGAACCATGGCATCGTGAGCATGAGCGAGGCACGGCCGAAGTCGGTCGGCGAAAATATATTCCGCAAATTCTGGCGAGCAGACGCGTTCATCGACAAGTACGTCTTTCCGGATGGAAAGCTGACGGCTACGAGCGATGTGATTTCGGCGGCGGAAGCAGCGGGATTCGAGACGCGCGACGTCGAAAGCCTGCGTGAGCATTACGCGATGACGCTCCGGCACTGGGTCGGCTCGCTCGAGGAGAAGCGTGAGGCCGCGACCGCGCTCGTCGGGAATCACACCTTCCGGGTGTGGCGGCTCTACATGTCGGCGTCGGCAAACGCGTTCTCAAAGGCCGCGATCAACATCCTTCAAACCGTGCTGGCGAAGCCGGATGCGCGCGGTCATTCGGACATTCCGCTCACTCGTGACGACCTCTACGCCGAGGCCTGATCCATCGACCCGGCTCATGTGGTAGATTGAGGGGACACGATCAGTTTTGGAGAGCAGCATGGCTGTCAAAGTCGTCATCAAGCCCGACCGCAGATACTACCAGGATCGGGAGGGAGTTTTTCGTCCGATCGAGAATCTGAGCATCACGGCCTCGACGCCAACGTATCCCGCCGTATTGCACAAGACGCGTCGCACGATGATCCTTGCCGATGACCGCTCCCATGCCGTCGTCGCGCTCGACAGGGACCTGGTTGTTTCTCGCAACTCGGAGCTGTTGGCGGTGCTGATCTCGTACAAAGAGCCGACCGAAGAGACGTGGAAGGCGCTCGAGCGGCACATGGAAGCCGAGAACCTGACCGCGGAGATCGCAAGGGAAGTGAAGAGCAAGGCTTCGATAGAACGGAAGAGAAAGGCCACAGAAGCACGGTAGGCATGCGGGTCCGACATCACAGCCTGCTGGTTCTGACATTTGCGGGCGCACTGATCGGGTGCGCTTCGCCTCCCCCCAAGCCGCCTCCGCCGCCAAAACCGGTCGTCGTCGTCGGGCCTCCGACTGACACGCTAAAGATCCCACTGACGGATCTTCTCGCGGGCACGTACTACGGAAAACCGGGCGGACTTTATCCTGGTGGCATCAACCAGCCCCCACCAGATCACGATTCCGCCGTGAGGGCGCGTCGAAACGCCATCAAGCCGCTCGATGTCAACGGCGACGAGAGCCCGTTCGGGAAGTACGTGCTCATCTCGATCGGAATGTCGAATACGACGCAGGAATGGTGTTCGCAAAACTCAGGACCGCCGTGCGCGCCGTGGACGTTCATGGGAAAGGCAGCGACGGATCCGAGCGTCAACCATTACACGCTGGTGATCGTGAATGGCGCGGCGGATGGTCAGGACGCGCCCGCGTGGACATCGCCGGCGTCTCCGAATTACGATCGCATCAAGGTTGCGCGACTCGCACCGCTGGGGTTGAGCGAGAATCAAGTGCAGGTAGCGTGGGTGAAGCTCGAGGATCCGAAGCCTTCCGTGTCACTTCCCGCTGACAGTGCTGATGCCCAGGTCTTTCTCACGAATCTCGGACTGGTTCTCCGGGCGATGAGGGTCCGCTATCCGAATCTGCGCATCGTTTTTCTTTCGAGCCGCATTTATGGTGGCTACGCGACGATCGATCTGAATCCGGAGCCTTATGCGTACGAGAGCGGATTCTCCGTGAAGTGGGCGATCGAGTCGCAGATCAACGAGATGCGCGGGCTGCCGTCAAACCCGCGCGCAGGAACTCTCAACTACACCAAGAAGTCGGCGCCGTTGATCATGTGGGGACCGTACCTTTGGGCGAATGGAACTACGCCGCGCTCGGATGGCGTTGTCTGGGATCGCGCCGATTTCGAGGAAGATGGCACGCACCCATCGCAGAGTGGGGAAACCAAGGCGGCGGGTTTGTTGATGGATTTCTTCAAGAACTCGCCCTACGCCCGTTGCTGGTTCCTGGTGAATCAGTATTGTTTATGAGGAGACCTAAATGCCGCTGGTAAAACTTGAAAACCTTCCCGACGACGCCCGCACCTGGGTATTCGGCGCCAACAAGACACTCGAAGCAACAGCGTCAGAGACTTTGTTGAGCGAAGTCGATCGCTTTCTTTCTCAATGGAAAGCGCACGGCTCTCCGCTCACGGTCGGTCGAGACTGGAAGTATGGACGATTTCTTACCGTAGCTGTCGATCAATCGACGGCCGGCGCGTCGGGCTGCTCGATCGACGGGCTCTTCCGCACCCTCAAAGCGCTCGAGCCGAAACTGGGAGCGAGCCTCGTAACGAGCGGTCTCGTTTTCTACCGCGATGCCGGCGGCGCGATTAGGTCGGTGGACCGTGAGGGTTTTACCGCGCTGAGCGCCGAGGGAAAAATTCAGCCCGACACGGGCGTCTTCGACCCGACCGTCACCACACTCGGCGAATGGCGCGCGCGCTTCGAGCTCGACGCCGCGCGGTCGTGGCACGCCGGGCTGCTCCATGACAAACAACACGCGTGAAGACTCACACCTCGTACCTCACCTTCAACACGAAGAAGCGGCACGAGATCATCGACATCACCGAAGAGGTCGAAAAGTGTCGGGCCGCCGCTGCGATCGACGAAGGAATGGTGCTGGTCTCGGCGATGCACATCTCGGCGTCGGTGTTCGTGAACGATCACGAGCCGGGATTGTGGAAGGACATACTCGACTGGCTCGAGACCCGGATCGCGCCCTGGTCACCCGCTGACTATCGGCACAACAGCGGAACCGGTGAGGACAACGCGGCCGCGCACCTGCGCTCGCTGACGATTGGGCACGAGGTAATAGTGCCGGTCACGAAGGGAAAACTCGATTTTGGGCCGTGGCAGCGGGTGTTCTACGGCGAGTGGGACGGTCAACGTCCCAAGCGGGTCCTGCTCAAGGCGATGGGGGAGTAGCCTCGAGCTTCTCGACCGCTTCCTCGGCGCCGATAAATCCAATGCGACTATGAGTGCCGTCGCAAAACGGTTTCACGATCGAGCCGCCGCAGCGGCACAACGAGATCCACGTCTTACCCTCCGGAGAGACTTTTCTTCTGTTCTCCGGAATGGGAACCGGATTTCCCTCGTGATCGACGAGGGTTACCTCGCCATGCACTCTGTACGGGCCATTCTTCCGGATCTCGATCGTGACGTCTGCCATTTGGCGACCTGAATGTGTGAGCGATGCGAGCTGCAATTGTCGAAGAAGCACCGGCGCGAGAAAAACTCCCGCGCCCAATCGCAATTTACATCTTAACACTGCTCAGAAGCAGGTCGTGACTCCACTGATCGGCGAAATCGTGCTGCCGCAGGACAGTCGCTATCTGTCCCCAGTGTCGAATGTCGTGCAGAAAAAGGTTCGATGCGATCTTGTACTTGCTCGCCGAGATGAGGCCGGCGGTGAGAGTCTTGAAGGTGAGAACTCGATCGAGCTCCGCCTCGGGCGCCGTCGTCAGAAAGTGCACGAGCTGCCCGCGCGCCTGGTCGCCCAGCTCGAACACATCCTCGATGGAAGTCTGGCGGAAATCCTCCCACTGGGTGACTTCCTGATCGAGAAGCCGCTGCGCGTAGCGAAGCTCCACCGCGAAAATGTGCGCGACGACTCCGCCGATTGTGGCCATGCGCCCCGTCGCAAATGGAACCGCCCAGGCTTTGGGGTGCTCGATGAACCAGTCGTGCCACCGGTGGTGCTCCGTCGACGTGAGCTCGAGGAGAGTGTCGTACCGCAGAGCACAGCGGTCGGCGGCGCTCACACCCGCAGGTGATCGGCGCGCCAGTTCCGGATCGCGCCCTTGATGTCCTTTTGGGATTTCAACTCGCCGTTGAGCGCGCGCCGCGTCAGCTCCGGCGCCTCATCGTCAGGCGCGAATCGGATCGCGATCAGCTGCTCGGCGGTCAGCTCACCCACTCGCCCACGCAGGTCGCCCGGGAGCAGCCGCTCGAGGCGGACGCGCTCCTCCATGCGAATGACCCGATCCTGAGCTCTGAGGGGCATGAATCGAAGGACGAGAACGGCGAGAAAGAGCGCGAGCGCCACCACGACCGTCCACCCCGTCATGGGACGCGGGTCGCGCACGAATTGAATCACCGTCACGATGACGTTTATGAGTAGAACCGGCACCGCAAAGAAGTGGTACATCGGAACCCATCGCGTGTGACTCGCGTAGGTCTGCGTCTGTTCCGCCATCGCTGCTCCCTGTTGTGATTGCCTTGTCGACCGGATGAACATAGCGGTCGCCGGAGAATGCGCGAGAGTGAAACTTTGTTTCTGACGGGATCGTTACGACGCGACTGGGCTCCGGCTATGCCGTCTGCGGTCCCGCGTCGCGCGCGTAGCGCTTGAGACGGGTGATCATCGCGTTCAGGCCCGGCTCGCGGGCGCCGAGCCCGATGCTCTCCATTAGGATGCGGACGAAATCCGAGGGAATCGCCAGGGTCGTCGAGGGCGGTTGTCCGTTCACCGCCGCGAAGATGATGGCGAGAACCGCCGCGATCGTCGGAGATTCACGGACGTTCAGGTCGGCGTAGAAGTACAGACGTCCGTCTCGCATCTCGGGGATGATGTCGACGCGCGTCATGCATTCGGGTACCGTAAACGCCCCGCGGTTGAGATCCCTGAACCGCTCGGGGAGCGGCTCGAGCTTCTTCGAGTACTGAACGAGTGCCTGCATTTTCTCCTCACGCCCCATCGAACGGAAGAGTTTGAGCACGCGATCGATGGACGGAGGAATGCTCGGTGCGGCGGAAGCGTTCTCCATGTGCGGAATGTAATTAACTTTCGCGGACTGGATCACCAAACGCATTGGAGAACGTAGATGCCAACGAGAAAAGCAACCGCGACGTGGGAAGGCGGACTCAAGAACGGCAAGGGGAGCTTCAAGGGCGAGAGTGGGGCGATAGCCGCGCAGTACAACTTCAGCTCACGCTTCGAGAGCGGGGCGGGATCGAATCCCGAAGAGCTCCTCGCGGCGGCGGAAGCCGCGTGCTTCAGCATGGCGTTGGCCGCGGGCCTAGAGAAGAACGGCACGCCGGCGACAAAGGTCGAGACGACTGCAGCGTGTACGGTTCAGGCAGTGCCCGGTGGATTCGGCATCACCACCATGAAGCTCAATGTGCAGGCGACCGTTCCCAAGATCGACAAGAACAAGTTCGATCAGATCGCGAAGGAGACCAAGGAAGGTTGTCCCGTCTCGAAAGCCCTCAAGGGCAATGTGGACATCCAGCTCGAGGCGCGGCTGGTTTAGCGGGAATAGTTCCTGATCTTGCTCTTGAGCAGCTCGCCGTTGGAGAAGATGATCAGCTCCCCGGTCTCGCTCCGCACGCGAGTCGTTTTCAGGCCGATGTGCTCGACTTTGCCGCGATAGTTCTCGACTGAGATCGAGTCGCCGACTACGAACGGCTTGTCGACGACGATCGAAATCGCGGCGAACAGATCGCCAAGGATGTTTTGAACGGCGAGCGCGATAGCGAGTCCGCCGATTCCGAGGCCGGCGAGCAGCGGCCTGATCGGAATGTTGAGGGCGTAAAGAGCCGCAAAGCCGAGGGTGATCCAGATCGTGAGGCGGGCGACGGCTCCGAGCGCCTTGAACGTCGTGATGCTGCTGCCGTCAGTTGCATAGTGCTGGACGGAGCGCTGGAGATAATAGCCGATGATGATGTTGCCCCAGATCACGCCCTGCATGAAGAGTGCGAGAATCGTAGCGATCATGGACAGCGATAACTCGGGTGGCTCCGGCTCTGGCACGTGCAGGACGCGCGGGAAAAAAGCGGCGATGAGCGCGAGGAGCAGGAAGAAAGATCCGCGCAGCAGTTTGACGGCCAGGCTGTTCTTCATGAGGCAATAATCTACCACTGACTCATAGGGCAGACTGCGAGCGATCCTACGCTGAGACTTGCACTCCCGTAGCCATGACCTCGGCCTCGTCGCAGGCGTCGCAATTCCGGCAGCTCCAGTCGGGGTCGAAGTCCTCCCCGAAGTGCTCGAGGATGTAGCGCGTCCTGCACTGCGTCGTCTGGCAGAACTGGATCATCGTGCGGAGCTTCTCCTGATCCATCGCGCGCCG
>CAAGKR010529332.1_pt1 | contig 14756 bp, 12 predicted proteins | sample 2556971 | NCBI WGS metagenome assembly CAAGKR01 (sample SAMEA5207829, study PRJEB30636) | soil metagenome | biome: forest; feature: boreal; material: soil | place: USA | collected 2011-09 | depth 1 m | reverse complement strand
TCGTGGCGATGCGGCGGGTACGACGACCAACCACCCGGCGGGTTCAGCGTCTCCCCCACGATCAGTTCCCCTTCGGGCACGTAGGTGCGGACGCGCCTGGCCGTCGTCCCGTCGCCCCGCGCTTCCTCCGCCACCGACGCCGGGTCGATGATCCGGGCCGGAGCGGCGCGCCCGCTCGCGCGCCAGACGACGGTCGCCCGAAGATCGCCCTCCAACTCGAACCGCGTACCCGGACCGACGATGGCCGACCATCCGGCGCTCTCGAAGACGTCGGCGCGACCCGCGATCGAGACGGCCTCCGATCCCGCTCGCATCCGACCGTGCCCGTCCTCGACGACCACCCACGCGAGCGCGGCGTCGGTGACCCCCGAGATCGCGCCGTCGGTGCGGGCCGCGCCCAACCGGCCGTCGACGCCGGGCTCGAGGAGCCACTCGACGCGCCCGTCGCCCGTAAGATTCAGCAGCGCCATGAGGGTGCGATGCTACCGGCGGGGCTGCTCGGCACCGACTCCGCCCTCGGGTGCTCGCCCTCGGTGCACCTCGGTGCTTGCCCCGGTGGGCCGGGGTCGGCCACGCTGGGGCGACGAACGGGCGAATGCTCGGACGAACGGGCGAATGCTCGAAGGAGCGACGATGGCGCCAGACGTAGTGATCCGCGGTGGCACCGTCGTCGACGGCACCGGCGGCCCCGGGCGGCGGGCCGACGTCGCGGTCACCGGCGGGGTCGTGACCGAGGTCGGCGACTCGCTTCCGGCCGGCCGCGCGGGCACCCGCGAGCTCGACGCCTCCGGCCAGATCGTCGCGCCCGGCTTCATCGACATCCACACGCACTACGACGCGCAGGTCTTCTGGGATCCGTCACTGACTCCGTCGTCGTACCACGGTGTCACGTCGGTGATCGCCGGCAACTGCGGCTTCTCGATCGCGCCGTGCCATCCCGAGCACCGCGATCTGCTCTCGCGCACCTTGCAGCACGTCGAGGACATGAGCCTGGAAACGCTCGAAGCCGGCGTGCCCTGGGACTTCGAGACGTTCCCGCAGTACCTCGACTCGGTCGAGCGGCACGGCACCGCGCTCAACTACGGCTGCTACGTCGGTCACACCGCGGTACGGCTCTGGGTCATGGGCGAAGCGGGTTACGAGCGCGCCGCGACCGACGACGAGCTGGCGCAGATGCGCGCCGTCGTCGCGGAGGCGATCGCGGCCGGGGCGGCGGGCTTCGCGACGAGCTCGTCGATGACCCACAACGGCGACGGTGGCCGGCCGGTGCCGTCGCGTCTCGCCGACCTGCGCGAGCTCAACACCTTGCTCGAGCCGCTGCACGACGCGGGACGCGGTGTCGCCGCCCTGCTGCCGGGCGAGACGATCAAGCACCACGACGTCTTCGAGATCCAGCGGGCGATCGGACGGCCGCTCACGTGGACCGCGTTGCTCACGGTGAAGGACTTCCCGTGGCACGAGCGGATCATGGAGCAGAACATCGCGGCACGCGCGGAAGGGATCGAGGTGTGGCCGCAGGTGTCGTGCCGGCCGCTCGTGTTCCAGATGAACCTGAAGGAGCCGTTCACGTTCAACATGCGCCCGATCTTCGCGGCGCTCATGGACTCCGACCTCGAGCAACGCATCGCCGCGTACCGCGATCCTTCGTGGCGGAAACGCGCGTGGGACGAGCTCAACGGGGGCGGCATGCTCCCACCCAATTGGGCGTCGCTCGCGGTCGCCGAGTCGAGCACGCATCCCGAGCTCGTCGGGCGATCGCTCCCCGACCTCGCGAAGGAGCGGGGCTGCACACCGCTCGACGTGATGCTCGACGTCTCGCTCTCGGAGAATCTCGAGACCCGCTTCACGAGCGTGCTCGCCAACAACGATCCCGACGCGATCGCGTGGCTCCTGCCCCAGGAGACGGTGCTGCTCGGGCTCGCCGATTCGGGTGCGCACGTGAGCCAGCTCTGCGATGCGTGCTTCGCGACCGACCTGCTCGGCAACTGGGTGCGCGACCGCGCGGTGATGCCGATGGAGCGGGCGATCTACAAGCTCACCGGGGAGCCTGCAGGCGTCTACGGCCTCACCGATCGCGGCACGATCGCGCCGGGCAAGGCCGCCGACATCACCGTGTTCGACGCCGACACCGTCGCTCCGGGACCGTTGCGGCGGGTGCACGACTTCCCCGCAAACGGCGAGCGACTCGTCGCCGACGCGCCCGTCGGCCTCTCGCACATGCTGGTGAACGGCGTGGTCGTGCGGGCCGGCGGTGCGGCCGACGTCGAGGGTCTGGCCGCGCGGCCCGGCCGGGTGCTGCGGGGCTGATGAGGCCGACCCTTCGTGCCCACGAAGGAACGCAGCTGCCGCTCGATCCGCGATGACCGCTCCTCCACGGTCGTTCCGGTTCGGGCTGCAGGTCGCACAGGCCCCGTCGCGGCGCGCGTGGCAGGACGAGGCCAAGCGGGCCGAGGACCTCGGCTTCGACACGGTCGTCGTGGCCGATCACGTCGAGGAATCCCTGTCGCCCATGACGGCATTGGCGACGATGGCCGAGGCAACCTCTCGGCTCCGCGTCGGCACGTTTGTGCTGAACAACGACTTTCGCCATCCGGCGTTGCTCGCGCGCGAGGCCGCGACGCTCGACCTGCTGACCGACGGCCGTCTCGAGCTCGGCTTGGGCGCCGGTCATGCAGCACCCGAGTACGCGGAGATCGGGCTCGGGTTCGACCGGGCCGGAGTACGCGTCGCGCGACTCGAGGAGTCCGCGCGCATGATGCGTCGACTCTTCGACGGCGACGAGGTCACCTTCGACGGCACGCACTACCGCGTCGCCGCCCACCGGCTGTTCCCCGCTCGCCGGCCTCAGTTCCTCATCGGCGGCAACGGCGACCGCGTCCTGCAGCTCGCGGCCTCGGTGGCCGACATCGTCGGCTTCACCGGTCTCGGACGAACGCTGCCCGACGGTCAGCGCCACGCGACGGAATGGGAGCAGAGTCGCATCGACGCGAAGGTCGCGCTCGTGCGGTCGGCGGCCGGCAGCCGGATCGACCAACTCGAGCTGAACGCGCTCGTCCAGTACATCGAGATCACGAACGACCGCCGCGCGAGCGCGGAACGCGTCGCGGCTCGCATCGACGCCGAGGCGGACGTGCTGCTCCGCGCGCCCTACCTGCTGATCGGCACGGTCGCGGAGATCGTCGAGCAACTCCATCGGGCGAGAGAACGCTGGGGCTTCTCCTACTTCGTCACGCGCGACGCCGATCAGACCGCTCAGATCATCGACGCGCTCCGCTGATCTCTTCCCTGGTACGACGTTCGCAACGTATGCGATGCGTTTGTCGTGCCAGGGACGGTGATCACGGGCCGTATCCTTGGTTCGTGGCTGTCGACCATCACGATCACGACCGCATCGTCGAGGTGACCCGGGTACCGAGCCGGTTCGAAGCGGACGCGTTGATCGCCAAGCTCCGGGCCAACGGGATCACGGCCAGCGCGCGCTACGGCGACGCCGGAGGCTGGGCGCCACAATTCGCGCAGTTCAGCGGACACGGGGTGCTGGTGTTCGAGTCGGACCTCGAGACGGCCGCCGCGCTCATCGCCGACGAGTAGCAAACCTGCAACCGCGTCAATCCTCGATGCGGCGGCCGCCGGAGGCGAGCGAGGCCAGGAAGGCGGCGTCCTCGCCCTCGAAGCCCTCTGCGAGCCGGGCTCCGGCGACGACCCGGATCCACGCGTCGAGGCGGGCGCGTTCGATCCGGCGTGCCTTCATGCCGGCCCCTTCGACGATCGCCATGAACTTCCCGTGCGCCGATGACGCATTCGGCGGATCGAGAACCAACGTGCGGGCGAAATCGGCGTCGGGTGGGCCCGACGATGCGGTCAGCCAGTCGATGACGACCCAACCCTGCGGGGCGACGATCACGTTGCCGGGGTGCAGGTCGAAGTGGCACAGGGCGCGCCGACCGTCGTCGAGGTCGTCCAGGAGCGAGAGCAACTCCCCCACGACCGTTGGCGCGAGCCCACTGATACGGATGCCGTCCGCGAGACCGGCAACGAGATCCGGTAGCCCCGCCACGACCCGCGCGTTCAACGCGCGGTGCATATCGGTCCACGTGCTCGCGAGCCCTTCGACGTCGGTCGACCCGGCGACGACGTCCGACAGCATGGGTCCGTCGATCCGATCGAGCACCAACCCCTGACGATCGCCGACCATCACCTTCTCGTACGGTCGCGGTGCAGCAATGCCCGCGGCGGTGACGATCGCGAGCACCGATGCCTCCATCGCCGAGAGGCCGTTCCACTCGGGGCGATCCAACTTGAGCACGCGACCCTCGGCCCAGACGAACACCTCGGCCGTCCGGCCCGACGCAAGGAGCTCCACAAGGCGGTCCCTCAGCTCGGCACGGCGTTGCCGAGCATCTGGTAGTTCAGCTTCGCGGGTCGGCATTGGCGCTCGAGCATCCGCGCCACCGTCAAGACCTCGTTCCAGAACTCACGCCACTCCGAGTCGTCGGACCAACCCACACGCAACACTGTGCCACCCTCGCGGTCGGCCTGCTCATGGAGCTGCTCGCCGGAGAGCTGCAAGAGCCGGAGCTCAGCTCGCCACCGTCGCGATGATGCCCGCCTCGCGCAGCCGCGCGAGCTCGGTGGAGTCGAGCCCGAGCCAGCCGATCAGCACCGCGTCGGTGCTCGTGCCGAGGAGCTCCGCGGGAGCGAGTTGCGCGGCCCGACCGTCGAACGCGATCGGGAGCCGCGGCCCGAGGAAGCCGCTCGGCTCGGACGCGGTCGGATGGCGGAGCTGTTCGAGCAACCGGCGATGGGCGAGTTGGTCGTCGTCGCGCGCCGCGACCGGGTCGCGCACGACCGACGCGGGAACGCCCATCTCCACCAGCACGCGCTCGACCTCCTCCGCCCGGAGCGTTGCCGACCAGGCCGCGAAGGCGTCGTCGATCTCTTCGGCGTGCTGCGCGCGCTCACGGATCGTCGGAAGCTCCTCGGCCCACTCCGGCCGGCCCAGCAGCACGACCAGCTGCTTCCACTGCTCCGTCGTCGTGAGGGTCACGGCGACCCAGCCGTCGCGTGCCGGGTAGACGTTGATCGGAGCCCCGCGCGGATCCGCGTTCCCGGTGCGCACCGGTATTCCGCTGGCCGCGTAGTGATCGACGGGCTCGTCCCACACCAGCGCCGTGAGCACGTCGAGCATCGAGAGGTCGACGTGCTGACCGCGACCGGTCCGATCTCGTTGCCGCAGCGCGCCCAGCACACCGAGCGCGGCGAACGCGGCGCTCGAGAAGTCGGCCACGGCCGCGCCGGTGCGCACGGGCGGGCCATCGGGGAAGCCGGTCTTCGCCATGAGCCCCGACGCCGCCTGTACCGCCTGGTCCATCGCGGGCGCCTCGGCGCGCGGGCCGCTCTGCCCATAGCCGGAGATCGACGCGTAGACGAGCGCAGGATTCGCGGCTGCGAGGTCGTCGTACCCGAGGCCGAGCCGAGTCATGACCCCGGGCCGGGAGTTCTCGACGAACACGTCGGCCGCGCTCGCGAGGCGCAGCACGACGTCGCGACCTTCCGGTCGGTCGATGGCCACCGCGACGCTGCGCTTGCCCCGCCCGCGTTTCAGGTACGGCACCGACATCCCACCGACGACGGGTGTCGCGCTCGACCCTCCGTCGGGCCGCCCGAACGGCGCGAGAAGCCGGCTCTGCTCGCCCTCGGGCCGCTCGACCGCGATCACCTCCGCACCCATCGACGCGAGGAAGAAGGTCGACAACGGGCCCGCGACGAACCGGGTGACGTCGACGACCCGAACGCCGGTGAGTGGCAACTCCGCGCTGCCGTCACTCACGCGCGAGGGGCCTCGTCACGAAGCCGCTGCCGGAGCACGAACTTCTGGACCTTTCCGCTCGGTGTGCGCGGAAACTCCGAGACGCTGCGCAGCTCCTCGGGCCACTTCTGACGGGCGAGGCCGGCGGCATCGAGATGCGCGCGCACCGAATCGAGCGACGGATCGTCGTGCCCCGACAACATGCGCACGAAGACCGCGGCGTGCTCGCCGAGGCGCGGATCGGGTGCCGCCACCACTGCGCATTCGGCGACGCCGGGGAGCCGCGCGATCAGCTCTTCGACCTCTTGCGCGCTGATGTTCTCGCCGCCGCGGATGATGATGTCCTTCTTGCGATCGGTGATCGCCAGGCAGCCGTTCTCGTCGACCACCCCGACGTCGCCCGTCGCGTACCAACCGTCGGCGTCGAAGCACTCGGCGGTGCGGGCCGGGTCGGTGTAGCCGAAGAAGCAGTCGGGACCGCGCGAGATGATCTCGCCGGGGTCGCCCACCGCGACGTCGCGCCCGTCTTCCCCGATGAGCCGCATCTCGACACCGGGGAGCGGACGGCCATCGGTCCGCGCCCGCTGATCCCACGGATCCTCGAAGGTCGAGCCGGTGATCGACGGATGCTCGGTGCACCCGAAGCTGCGCGTGCACTCGATACCGATCGCCCGGGCCCGCTCGCACACCGCGACGGGGACCGCCGCGCCACCGAGCCCGATGTGGGCCATCAACGGCCCGTGCACGGCGGGATCGAAGTCGGGGTGGTCGAGCAGGCTGGTGAGGAAGTACGTCGCGCCCTGTCCCGCGGAGAGGTGATCGTCCACCATCGCCGCGAGCACCCGCTTCGGGTCCCAGACGTCGATGAGGTGCACGTTCCGGCGTCGGAACACCGGGGTCAGCAGCGCGGCGAGCATCCCGATGCCGTGGCCAACCGGCGCGCCCGTGAGCATGTCGATCGCGTCGGGGTCGTCGGCGGGCGCCGGCTGACCCGGTTGGATCGCAGAGTTGGGTTGGATGGCACTGAGCTGTCGGATCTCGGCGTTGATCGTGCGATGCACGTGCACGACACCCTTCGGGTCGGCCGTCGTGCCGCTCGTGTACGCGATCAGCGCGGGTGCCATGGGGTCGACGGCGACCGGTGCGTCGATCGCGCCATGATCGAGCAAGTCGGTGAACGCGAACGTGCCACTCGGCGGCGCGCCGTCGCCGACGACCGCCACCCACTCGAGGTCGTCGATGTCACCCTCGGCACGGATCGCGTCGAGGTTCGCGAGGAAATCCTGGTGGCCGAACCGGTCGGCCGTCACGAGCCCCTTCACCCGGGTGCGCCGGAGGATGTAGCCGACCTCCTTGGCTCCGTAGAAGTGCACGATCGGGACGACGACCGCACCCAGGTACGCGATCGCGTAGAACGTGGCCGCCGCGTCGACCCAGTTCGGAAGCTGGAACGCGACCGCGTCGCCGGGCCCGATGCCCCGGGCCCGCAAGCCCGCCGCGACCCGGCAGGCGAGCGCGTCGACCTCGCGGAACGTGCCACGGAAGGGCCGGCGCTCCGAGCGGACCGTGAACGCGTGATCAGGTACCGCGCGCAACCCGGTCGCCAGGATCAGGCCGAGCGACTCGTCGTTCCAGAAGCCGGCGCGCACGTAGCTCCGGGCGCGTTCGGCGTCCGGCTCGCGCGGCTGCCAGTCGAACGGCATGCGTCCTGTCCTCCCGGTGGCGATCGTGCGTAGTCTGACATGCATGTCAGGCGCCATCGATCAGGTGACCGCCGAGGTCATCCGCTCCGCGATGGAGACGGTCTGCTTCGAGATGGCGACGTTCGTGTCGCGCACCGCGACGACCGCGATCCTCAACCAGAGCAACGAGCGCAACGCGACCATCCTCGACGGCCACGGCCGGCTGGCCGCGCTCTCGGTCGGCATCCCGCAGTTCATGCTCTCGTCGACGCTCCCGGTGCGGTTCGCCATCGAGTTCTTCGGTGACGAGTTGCAGCCCGGAGACGTGATCGTCGCGAACGACCCGTATCACGGCGGCGGTCACCTCCCCGACTTCAACGTGTTCGCGCCGGTCTTCGACGCCGACGGCGAGCTGTTGCTCATCGCGTCGATCCAGTGCCACCACGGCGACACCGGTGGCGCGATGGCGGGCGGTTACAACACCTTCGCCAAGGACATCTGGTCGGAAGGCACCCGTTACCCGCTGCTCAAGATCATCGACGGCGGTCGCGAGCGCCGCGACGTCGTGCTCACCATGCGGGCGAACAACCGGCTCGAGGGATTCATCGGCGACCTGCGCGCCCAGGTCGGCGCCGCGCAGCTCGGCGTCGCCCGGCTCACCGAGATCATGGAGAGCAACGGTGCCGGCGCGGTGCGCGCCGCCGTCGACTGGACGATCGCCGATGCCCGCCGCCGCTTCTCGGCCGAGATCGCGGAGTGGCCCGACGGTGTCTACGAAGCCGACGTGTACGTCGACTCCGATCCGTCCGGCAACCGCGACATCCACGTGCACGTCGCGATCACCGTCACCGGCGATCGGCTCATCGTCGATTTCGAAGGCTCCGACGAGCGGCCCGAAATCCAGGCCTGGTCGACGTTCGGCAACACCCGCGGTTACACGATCGCCCAACTGGCGTCGCTGGTCGACCCCTCGATCCCGAAGAACGAAGGCTTCTTCGAGTGCATCGACCTGCGGGCGCCGCTCGGATCGTGCGTGAACCCGACGCCGGGGAAGCCGGTGTCGAGTGGGACCCATCATCCCGGCGTGGAGGTCGGCGACGTGATCGCGCTCGCGATGGCGCAGATCCTTCCCGATCGGTGCGCGCCGCAGACCTACAAGTACGGCAGCCCCCGCCAGATGTGGGGCGACGTCGACCCTCGCAGCGGGCGGCCGTTCTTCGACCACGGTGGCGAGACCAATGCCGGCTGGGTCAACGCGGTGCGCGATGTCGACGGGTGGGGCGCGCTCGTGGCGTCGAACGGCAACCTCATCAAGGCATCAGCCGAGCTCAACGAGGTGTTGTTCCCGCACATCCTGCGCGGGCGCAACTACCTCACCGACTCGGGTGGCGCCGGCGAGTGGCGAGGAGGGTGCGGCTCGCACTTCGTGAAGGAGGTACGCACTCCGACGCTCGTGAACCAGTACGTCGTCAACCAGTACCACGTGCACCCGGGGATCGCCGGCGGCGCGTCGGGGTCGCCCGACCGGTGCACGTTGCGCGTCGGCGGACCACCGGGCGCGCAGATCGTCGTCGACCCTTCGGTCGCGGGTGTGCGGCTCGAGACCGGCGAGCAGCTCGTGTACGACTTCGGCGGGGGCGGCGGCTGGGGCGACGCGCTCGCTCGTGACCCCGCGGCCGTGCTCGACGACGTCTGGGACGAGTACGTGTCGATCGAGGGCGCAGCCCGCGACTACGGCGTCGTGATCACCGGCTCCCTCGAAGACTGCACCCTTGCCCTCGACCCCGACGCGACCGAGACCCTCCGCGCCTCGATGCAGGCCCAACGCGCGTGAGCCACAAGACGCGCCCACTCCCATCCCGCGTGTGGAGCGGCGAGCGGGCGGATTGGAGTCTCCACCGAAGCACGACTGCGGCGAAGCGAGCGCGACCAGGAAGACAGTCGTGAGAATCGGGTTGGATGTCGGGGGGACGTTCACCGACTGCGTGCTGCTCTCCCCCGACGGCAGCTTCCTATTGGAGAAGACGCCGACGACACCGACCGATCAGTCGGAAGGCGTGCTCGCAGGCGTCGCCCGGCTCGCGGAGGCCGCCGGGTTCGCCGACGCGGTGGAGTTGCTGGCCGCCACGACGTCGATCGTCCACGGCACCACCACGGGCGACAACACGATGATCCAGATGTCGGGCGCGCCGACGGGGCTCCTCGTCACCGTCGGCTTCCGAGACGAGATCGAGTTCCGCCGCTGTTACAAGGAGGACATCTGGGATCCGGCCTACCCGGCACCCGAACCGATCGCGCGCCGGCGGGTGCGGCTCGAGATCGCCGAGCGGATGACCGCCGAAGGCGAGATCGAGACCCCGCTCGACGAAGCCGCGGTGCGCCACGCGACGCGGCGACTGCGAAAGCTCGGAGTCACCTCGATCGCCGTCGCGTTCCTGCATTCGTACCTGAACCCCACGCACGAGCTGCGCGCCCGCGAGCTGATCCTCGAGGAGTTTCCCGACGTCGAGCTGGTGTCGCTCTCCCACGAGGTGTACCCGAAGCCACCAGAGTTCGAGCGAACGTCGACCACGCTCGTCAACGCCTACGTCGGCCCTCCGATCGTGCGCTACCTCGACCGCCTCCAGGTTCGGCTGCGCGCCTCCGGCTACACGAGCGAGTTGCTGATCGCGACCTCTGCCGGGGGCGTCGCGACTCCGGCGGTGATCGGGAGCCGAGCGGTCGCGACCATCGGTTCGGGGCCGACCGGGGGGGTCGTCGCCGCGGCCCGCGCCGCGACCGCCGCGGGGCTCCACGACGTCGTGTCCGTCGACATGGGTGGCACGAGCTACGACGTGTGCCTCATCCGCGACGGGCAACCGGAGCTGCGCAGCGACTGGAACTGGCGCCACCGCTACTGCATCGCGCTGCCCATGGTCGACATCGCGTCGATCGGTGCCGGTGGCGGGTCGATCGCGCGCGTCGCGGACGGGATCCTTTCCGTCGGGCCCGAGTCGGCCGGTTCGCAGCCGGGCCCGGTCTGCTACGGCCGGGGCGGAACCCGGCCGACCGTGACCGACGCCGACCTGGTGCTCGGCCGGCTCGACGCCGGCGCGTTCTGGGGTGGTCGTCTGCGCCTCGACGAGGAAGCGGCCCGCCGCTCTCTCGAAGCGATCGGCGCGGGCGGTGTCTCCCAACAGCCGCGTCTCGACGCGGAAGCGACCGCCGCCGCGGTCGTCGCGCTCGTCGACGCACACATGACCGACGCGATCCGACGCGTCCTCTCGCTCGCGGGTGCCGACCCTCGACGGCTCGACCTCGTCGCCTTCGGTGGGATGGGTGCGGTCCATGCGACCACACAGGCGGCCGCGCTCGGCATGCAGCACGTGCTGGTGCCGCGCGCCGCACCGGGTTTCTCGGCGCTCGGGTTGCTCACCGCCGATCACGTCGTCGACGCGACCCGCACGCTGCTCTCATCTTGGGAGCAGGTCGATCCCGCCCGCCTCGAGTTACTGGCCGTAGAGCTCGAGTCGGCGGCCCGGGCCGAGCTCGGCGCGGCCGGCGTACCCGACTCCCGTTTGCGCTTCGTTTGGCTCCTCAACCTGGTCTACCCGGGCCAGACGTTCGACCGCGGCATGCCACTGCCGCGCCGCGCGGGTGAGCCGATCGGGATGGACGACGTGAAGGCCGCGGTCGAGGAGTTCCACCGCCGCAACGAGGAGGCCCGGCTCATCGAGGCGCGCGCCCAGGAACCGACGGTGCGGGGCCTGCGCCTCATCGCGACCGGGCTCGTCGACCGGCCCGAACCCCTGACGTTCGCCGAGGCGGCCCTGCCCGAGCCCATCGCGACGCGGCGGCTCAACGTGGCCGACCGATGGGCGAACGCACCGGTGTACGACGCGGCGCAGCTCGCACCGGGGCCCGAGCTTGCCGGCCCCGCGATCGTGCAGAGCCGCTTCACCACTCTCGTGCTCCGACCGGGCGACCGCGCCCGCGTGCTCACCAACGGCGACACCCTGGTCGACGTCGGGCGGTGACCAGCCAGGCGCAGACCGCAGGCCGGGGCATGCCGAAGGTCGAAGCCGCATGAACAGCCAGGCGCAGACCGCAGGCGGGGGCATGCCGAAGGTCGAAGCCGCATGAACATGGCCCCATCCGTGCCGTGGGGCGCGGCGCAAGCCGCGATGGCCGAGCTCGGCATCGACGGGTTGCTCCTCAGCGGTGTCACCGCGCAGGAGGCGATTGGCGGTCATCGCCGCATCGCGGTGTTCCAGAGCGATCCTCCCGGACCCGCGTTCGTTCTCACCCGGTCGGGGCCACCCCACGTCTGCACGCCCGACCCGGAGGGTGCGCTCCATCTGCCGGCCGGCCACGTCCACCCGATCCCGTTCGACGGAGGCGCGTTCGCGCGCGCGTTGCCGACCTGGCTCGGGCCGGCCGCCGGCGGTCGCGTCGCGCTCGACCGGGCCGCGCCGGGCGTCTACGCGATGGTTGCGACTGCGTTGCCGGGCGCGACCTTGATCGACGCGACGGCCCTGCTCGAACAGCTGGGCATCGGCCCCACCGTGCGGGATCGCACGTCCGCACGCGATCCCGACGCGGTGGTCGACGTCCGGCGAGCCAGGGTGAGGGCCGCGGCCGACGGCGTCGAGGCCGATACATGGTGGTGTACGACGCCCGAGGCGATCCGGATGATCAGCGGGGTCCGCGGGCCCGATGCGGCCGCAGTCGTCGGCGACCGGCTTCTCGCGGACGCGAGCTGCGACGCCGCGCTCGAGTACCTGCCCTCGCGTGGCCGGGTCGCGGTCGACCGCATCACCCTCGCCGACCAGGCCCGGTTGCGTGCCGCTCGACCGGAGCTGGAGATCGTCGACGCCGGAGCACTCGTGCTCGCGGGCAGCACGCCCCGCTCGGGGGGCGAGGTCGCCCTGCTACGCGAGGGCTACCGGCGAACCGAGCTCGCGGTCGAAGCCACCCGCCGGGCGTTCCGATCGGGCGCGACCGAGCGCGACTGCGCCGCCGCGCTCACCGACGCAGGCACGCAGCTCGGCCTCGAGCCGCACATCGAGCACGTCTTCACCGTCGGCCCAAGAGGTCGAGACGCCGTGCCGTGGCTGCGAGGCGAATGGAAGGGGCGAGCGCCGTGGCGCCAGCTGTCTTCCGGCCGCGTGATCGAGCCCGGCGACCTCGTCGCGCTCGACGCCGGCTTCTTCTTCGAGGGCTACATCACCGACTTCGGGTGGACCTTCGTCGTCGACCGCGAGCCGACCCGCGCCGAGCAGTCGCTCGCCCGGCGATGGACCGAGGTGGCCGACCGCGTCACCGACGCGATCCGGCCCGGCGCGACCGCGGCCGACCTGAGGGCTGCCGCACTCGAAGGGTGGGCGGCGCCCGAACCGCCGTGGCCGTTCGGGCTCTACGTTGCGCACGGAATCGGTTTCGGCGGTGTCGTCCCGCCGTTCGCGGGCACCGACCTCGGCGTCGACGCGGAACGCACGATGGTGCTCCGCCCCGGCGACGTGCTGATGATCGAGCCGTACGTGTACGAGGACGGTGTCGGCGGCTACCGCGCAGAACGCGGCGCGGCGGTCACCGACACCGGCTCCGAGGTCTGGACCACGCTTCCGGTCGAGCGGCTCGCGCCGCTCTGAAGCCCTGAGCGGTCGTCACCCTTCGCCGAAGGCGAGGGCCAGGAACCGCTCGATCATCAGATTGACCTGCTCGGGCACCTCGAGCTGGTTGAAGTGGCCCGACCCGACCGTCTGACCGATGGTGATCGTCGGGCAGGCGCCGCGGAGGTCGGCCGGGGGTGTCGGTCGGCGAAGCCGAGCCGATCGTCAGCAGCGGCACCTCGACCGCGCCGAGCGCCGCGACCCCGTCGAACTGCTCGATCCCCCGAAGGGCCGCCGCGGCGACGGCCGGCGGGTAGCTGGTCATCCCGCCGATCGTCTCTTCGCGCCGCACCCTGTCGGTCGGCAGGAACATCCCGCTCACGAAGGCCGTGCGCCACGATCCGTCGGCGTCGGCCTCGATGGCGTCGGCGGCCTGAGCGATGAACGCCTTGATCGCGGGGTTGGCGATCGGAGCCGGATCGACCATCACGGCGGCGCGCACCGCACCGGAGCGTGCCGCACACGCCAACGCCGTCACACCGCCGAGGCTGTGGCCGATCACCACGGGCCGGTCGAAGCCGGCCGCCTCGGCCACCGCGAGCACGTCGTCGGCGAGCCGGTCGATCTCGTACGCACCCGCGGTCGGTTCGGGCCGACTGCTCATCCCGTGGCCGCGCAGATCGAGCGCGGCAACCGCGTGCCGCGCCGCGAAGTGCTCGAACTGCGGCGCGAAGTACGAGCGGTCGCACGACCATCCGTGCACGAACACGATCGGCGGGTCGCCGCGCCCCGCGGTGTCATAGGCCAGCGTGACGCTTCCACGCTCGAGGAACTCGGTCATGCTCGGAAGGTAGTCGCCGTCAACGCTCGCCGGGTGGCTCCTTGCCGACGCGGCGGTAAGCCTCGGCGGGCGTGTCGGCGACGTCCTTGTAGACGTGATGCACGCACCGCTCGCCCGGCTTCGTCGGTGGGTACTCGATGCTCGTGGGCGACTCGCCCCACTCGACCGGTTGGATCTCGTTGTTCACCGAGCAGTGCGCGCAGTAGACCCACAGCTCGTCGCGCATGAAGGTGCGTCCAGACGGCTCCCGCAGCACGTGGTACGGGTGGTCGCCTTCGTAGCGACCGTCGTCGATGAGCTTGCCGCCGCTGCCGCAGCGGAACGAGAGCACGATCTTCTCGTCGTCCTCGTCGACCTCGACCTCGCCCATGTTGGCGAGCATCGAGCGCGCGATCACCTTCGCCCGTTGCGCGGCAGGCAGGTCGCCCCAGTCGCGCCCGGTCGCGCGACGAGGCCGCACGAACTCGTCGCCGGTCTTGCGCAGCGCGCGCTCGACGGCGTCTTCGCCAAGCTCGTCGGCGATGAAGGTGAGCAGCGTCGTGATCCAGTTGATCGAGTAGTCCTTGAGGCTCGCCCACTGCGCGACCGCGCGATCGATGAGCGCTCGGGCCCCGGCGGCATCACCCGCGTCGATCGCCGCCTTCGCCTGCTCCCAAAGCGGCGTCTCCATCTTGGCGATCTCGGCGTCGCTGAGCAGACGGTCGGTCATAGGCGCTTGGTCGTCATCGTGGGAGGCCGAGCACCCGCTCGGCGATGATGTTGCGCTGGATCTCGCTGGTGCCACCTGGGATCGTCGCCCCGAACGAACGCAGGTACTGAATCGCCCACGAGCC